>Ga0208916_10000409_pt1 | contig 20553 bp, 18 predicted proteins | sample DEB19_08_DNA_5_FD_184523 | JGI IMG/M metagenome (GOLD analysis project Ga0208916, IMG submission 184523) | Aqueous microbial communities from the Delaware River and Bay under freshwater to marine salinity gradient to study organic matter... | ecosystem: Environmental > Aquatic > Marine >... | reverse complement strand
CAGCTCGTCAATGCGGGAACCCGCGTCTTGCGTTCGGATGCGTTCAATCTGTCGGTCTGGCCGGCCCACTGGCTTGGTGGTCTCAGCCGCCGTCGACGGCACTTGCGCGCCCGCTGGAATGGCGCAAAAAACCACCAAGGCGGCCAGCAGGAAGGGGCGGGAGAGGTGTTGCATATCTCATTGTAGGCGGCAGGGGCAGTTAAATTTGCCGGACAATTGCCCGCATGAGTACTGACAAAAAAACCTTGCTGCTGGTCGATGGCTCCAGCTACCTGTACCGCGCCTTTCACGCCATGCCTGACTTGCGCGTGGTGCCCGGCGACCCGACCAGCCCAGCAACGGGCGCCATTCGCGGCATGATCAACATGATGCAAAAGCTGCGCAAAGACGTGCGGGCCGATTACGCTGCCTGCGTTTTCGATGCCAAGGGCCCGACTTTTCGCGATGCGCTGTACCCCGAATACAAGGCCCAGCGCTCCCCCATGCCCGATGACTTGCGCAGCCAAGTCGAGGCGATTCACGAACTGGTCGCGTTGATGGGCTGGAAGGTGCTGAATGTGCCGGGCGTTGAAGCCGACGATGTGATCGGCACACTCTCCTGCATGGCCTCGAAGCAGGGCATTGAGGTCATCATCTCCAGCGGCGACAAAGACCTGAGCCAGTTGGTCGACGAACACGTGACGGTGATTGACACCATGAACGACAGACGCCGCGACTTGGCGGGTGTTGAGTCAGAATTTGGCGTGCCGCCGCGACTCATGATTGACTACCAGACCTTGGTCGGCGACACCGTCGACAACGTGCCGGGTGTTCCCAAGGTCGGCCCTAAAACAGCCGTCAAGTGGCTGCTGGAATACGGCTCACTGGACGCACTGGTGGCGCACGCTGCAGACATCAAGGGTGTGGTGGGTGAAAACCTGCGGCAATCTCTGGACTGGTTGCCGCGGGGTCGCGAGTTGCTGACCATCAAAACCGACTGCGACTTGGCCGCCTACATCGACGGCTTGCCGGCGCTCGATGCCATTCCCATGGGCGCTCAACAGACAGAGCCTTTGCAAGATTTCTACAAGCGTTTTGGTTTCAAGGGCTTGGTCAAAAGCATTGACAGCCAGAACACGCCGCCTGAAATGGTCGGCGGGCCAGAAGGCCGCCACATGGCTGCCAAGGCCAAGCAGTCGGCTAGCGGGCCAAGCCTGTTTGACGAGCCTGCATTTTTAGACAAGCCGCTGGCCGAGCGAGTGACGAATTTGCACTACGACACGATTTTGAGTTGGCCTGCGTTTGACGCTTTGCTGGCGACGCTTGAAAGTGCCGAGCTGGTGGCTGTCGACACCGAAACCAATTCGCTTGACGAGATGCGGGCGCAAATCGTCGGCCTGAGTTTCAGCGTCGCGCCCGGCTCGGCTGCCTACATTCCCTTGGCGCATGATTACGCTGGCGACCCGAGCGCAGCCGATCAGCTGCCGATGGGCGAGGTGTTGGCGCGGCTGAAGCCCTGGCTTGAGAACCCGGCCCACGCCAAGCTCGGCCAAAACATCAAATACGACCGCCACGTGTTCGCCAACCACGGCATTGAAGTGCAAGGTTACCGGCACGACACCATGCTGCAAAGCTATGTGCTGGAAGTCCACAAGCCGCACGGGCTGGCAAGCTTGGCCGAACGCCATGTGGGCCGCAGCGGTATCAACTACGAAGACCTCTGCGGCAAGGGTGCCAGCCAGATCAAGTTCAACCAAGTTGAGATCGCCAAGGCGTCTGAATACTCGTGCGAAGATTCAGACCAAACCATGGACGTGCACCGCGTGCTCTGGCCGCAACTAGAGGCCAACGACAAACTGCGCTTTATTTACGAGCTGGAAATCCAGAGCAGTGAAGGCCTGTACCGCATTGAGCGCAACGGTGTGTTGATTGACGGGCCGATGCTGGCCAAGCAAAGTGCTGAATTGGGCGCGCGCATTGTGCAGCTTGAAACCGAGGCGCATGCGCTGGCCGGCCAAGCCTTCAACCTGAGTTCCCCCAAACAAATTGGCGAGATTTTCTTCACCAAGCTGGGGCTTCCCGTGGTCAAGAAAACCGCCACCGGCGCCCCCAGCACCGATGAAGAAGTGCTGGAAAAACTCGCTGAAGATTACCCCCTGCCCGCGAAGATTCTGGAGCACCGCGGCCTGTCCAAACTCAAGGGCACTTACACCGACAAACTGGCGCAGTTGGCACATCCGCGCACGGGCAGGGTGCACACGCATTACGCGCAGGCCGTGGCAGTCACCGGCCGCTTGTCGAGCACCGACCCCAATTTGCAAAACATACCTGTCAAAACTGCTGAAGGCCGGCGCGTGCGCGAAGCCTTTGTGGCTGCTCCGGGCTGCCTGATTGCCAGCGCCGACTACTCGCAAATTGAGCTGCGCATCATGGCGCACATCAGTGAAGACGAAGCCTTGCTGCGCGCTTTCAATGACGGTTTGGACGTGCACCGCGCCACGGCCGCCGAAGTCTTTGGTGTGGCGGTGGAGCAGGTCAGCAGCGAACAGCGGCGCTATGCCAAGGTGATTAACTTTGGCCTGATATACGGCATGAGCAGCTTTGGCTTGGCGCGCAATTTAGGCATTGAAACCAAAGCCGCGGCGGCCTACATCGACAAGTATTTTCAGCGTTACCCAGGCGTCAAAACCTATATGGACGAAACCAAGCTTTCGGCCAAAAGTAAGGGTTATGTCGAGACCGTTTTCGGCCGGCGTCTGTATTTGCCAGAGATCAATTCCCCCAACGGGCCACGCCGCAACGGTGCCGAGCGCGCCGCCATCAATGCGCCCATGCAGGGCACGGCGGCCGACCTCATCAAGCTCAGCATGGTCAAGGTGCAGCAAGTGTTGGACGCTGAAGGCCGCGGCACTAAGATGATCATGCAGGTGCACGACGAACTGGTGTTCGAAGTGCCTCTGGCCGAGCAAGAGTGGGTGCGCACCGAAATCCCGCGGCTGATGGCCGGTGTGGCACAACTCAAAGCGCCGCTGTTGGCCGAGATCGGCTTTGGGCCGAATTGGGAGCAGGCGCATTGACCAAGTGTCGACAAGCCTCGGTTGTAACTTTTTTATGACTGGTCAGGATCGGCTTGACTGGCTAGACTGCCAACTGGCCATCCCGCCAGCCATTTTTTTGTGACTTCAAGGACATCCTCATGCTGAACTCAGACCAGAAAAAAGACTTTGACGCGCTCTTGCCGGGTCAGTCGACCGAAGCCGGTGCCAGCCGCCGCACCGCATTGAAAGCCGCCTTGGGCGTGGGTTATGCCGCCGCTGCAATGCCATTGATGGCGCAGACGGCGATCAAAACCTCATCTGAAGGCTTGACCACCGGCGAGATATCGTACGAGGTCAACGGTTTCAAGGTGCCGGCTTTCTTTGCCGCACCCGCTGGCAAAACCAATCTTCCGGTGGTGCTGGTGATTCACGAGATTTTTGGTGTGCACCAATACATCGCCGACACCGCCCGCCGCTTTGCCCGTGCCGGTTACTTGGCTGTCGCCCCTGAACTGTTTTTGCGCCAAGGTGACCCTGCCATGTATGGTGAGATGGCCAAGCTGCAGTCTGAGGTGGTGCAAAAAACACCCGATGCAGAGGTCATGGCTGACCTTGACGGTGCGGTGAACTGGGCGGCTCAACACGGGGGGAATCCTGACAAAGTCGCCATCACTGGTTTTTGCTGGGGGGGGCGCATCACTTGGTTGTACGCACAGCAAAGCAACAGGGTCAAGGCCGGCGTGGCTTGGTATGGGCGCTTGGTGGGTGAGTCGTCAGCGCTGACACCTCAGCATCCGCTGGCATTGGCCGCCGTGCAAAAGGCACCAGTGCTGGGTCTGTATGGCGGCCAAGACAGTGGTATTCCACTTGTCACGGTGAATCAGATGAAGACCGCACTGGCAGCGGCGGGCAGCGCCGGTAACGCTGCCGCCAAGGCCTCTGAGTTTGTGGTTTACCCTGACGCACCGCACGCTTTCCATGCGGATTACCGCCCGAGCTACCGTGCTGAACCGGCGCAAGACGGCTTCAAACGCGCACTCGCTTGGTTCAAGGCTCAAGGCGTCGCTTAAGTAACTGAGCGCAAACGCTGGATAATGAGGGCCTTGGGTTCTTGGAAATTGGCGTTTATATGACTTTGTTGGCAATCCTCGCGGCAACGCTGCTCGCGGGTGTGGGCAGTGTGTGGCTGGCGGCTTTGCTGGGCTTTGGTATTTTGGCGCGCTACACGCAGCACATGCTCAGCTTGGCTGCCGGCGCCTTGTTGGCCACCGCCTTCATGCACTTGCTACCAGAGGCATTTGAAAGCCAGGTTGGCCCTGACCAACTTTTCCCGACTCTGCTGGCCGGTCTGATCTTTTTCTTTTTGCTCGACAAGGCCGAACTCTGGCACCACGGCCATGAGCACCACCATGGGCATCATCACAACCATGACGCACACGACGCTCATGACGGCCATCAACACCGCAGCGGTGGCAGCTGGGCCATCTTGACCGGTGACAGCGTGCATTGCTTCGGCGACGGTGTGCTGATCGCTTCGGCTTTTGTGGCTGACATGCGGCTCGGTGTGGTGGCGGCCCTGGCCGTGCTGATGCATGAAGTGCCGCACCACATGGGTGACTTGGCCGTGCTCCGGCAGGCCAGCGACAACCGGCGCATGGCCTTGTTGAAGGTCTCCTTAGCTGGTGCGGTGACCGCCATGGGCGGTCTGGTCGGCTACTTTTTAGTCGCCCAGTTGCACGATTATTTGCCCTACTTTTTAGCCATTGCCGCCAGCAGTTTTTTGTACGTGGCGCTGGCCGACTTGATTCCACAATTGCAAAAAAAGCTGAGCGCCCGTGAGACCGCTGCGCAAATTCTCTGGCTGGCCATCGGCATGGGCATGGTCACGCTGGCCAGCAGCTTGACACACGGCAGTCATTGACGGTCAGCCCTTGCCTTCAGAACGGGCAGTACCGCATTTTCAAGCCGCTCATTCGCCTTGAAAAATTCGAGCTTGTGCTGCCTCGGCAGATGTTTCAGTGCGTACTCAGCGCGCAGCGCCTCGCCCTTACTTGGGTAGCTGCGGCAGGCCAGCACCCGCCTCGGCGGGTGCGAGCGGGTGTAGGCCGCACCCAAGCCCAGCAGATGTTTGATGAAGCGCTCCAACACGTCGAGCGCCACGCCGGTGTAGAGCGTGCCGTCTGCGCATTCGAGCAAATACAGCTGGTAAGTTTGAGCAGGCTGTTGAGGCTTTGTCGGCACGCGCTCAGCCTTGCGCAACCGGCCTGGCCGGGTCGCTGCACCACTCGCTCCAGCTGCCGGCATACAGCGCGCTGCCACCAAGCCCGGCGACCTCCATTGCCAGCAGGTTCGGCAGGGCGCTGACGCCACTGCCGCAGTGGTGCACCACCGTGGCCGGGTCACGCTGACCGAGCAGGGCGGTAAATTCGGCTCGCAACTGCTCCGCTGACTTGAACTTACCATCTGGCCCAAGGTTGAGAGCGAACGGGCGATTCAGTGCGCCTGGAATGTGTCCTGCCACCGGGTCCAGCGGCTCGACCTCGCCCTTGAACCGCGGCGTCGCCCGCGCGTCAATCAGCGTTTGTTCGGACCTGCCTAGACGCTGAACTACCGCAGCGGTGTCGATCAGACGAGCCTTGGGCTCGCTCAGCTTAAAAAGCGTCTGAAAGTGCGCAGGCTCTTCCCCGGACGCCAGTGGTCCGCCAGCGGCTTGCCAAGCTTGCAGGCCACCGTCGAGCACGGCCACGGCGTCGTGGCCGGCCCATTTCAGCATCCACCACAGCCGGCCACAGTAGTTCGCGCCGTTGCGGTCATAAACCACTGCTTGCATGTCGTTGGCAAAACCGATGCTCGACAGCCAAGTTGCGAAGCGCTCCCGGTTCGGCAGCGGATGGCGTCCGCCTGAAGCCGGTTCATCAGGCCCGTGGGCGGTGACAACACCGTGCGGTCCGGGCACGCCGTGCTTGGCACTCAGCGCGCTGTCGAGGTGTGCATAAACTGCGCCGGGAATGTGGGCTGCGGCGTATTGCTGCGCGCCGGCAGCAGGCTGGGTCAGGTCATAGCTGCAGTCAAAAACCATGCAACGTTGCTTGTTTTTCAGCAGGGCTTGGAGTTCGGCAACGGACAACAAGGTGGTGTACATAGCAGTTTCTTTCAGGGCTTTCAGATCATTTGCGTGGTTTTGCTGGCACCCATTTCGCGTCGGTACCACTCATGAAAGTGCTGCATGCCGTCTTCCATCGGGCTTTGGTAGGGGCCGAATTCGTTGTCGCCGCGTTGCATCAGGGCCAGCCGGCCGGCGTCCATGCGAAGCGCAATTTCGTCGTCTTCAACACAGGTTTCCATGTAAGCGGCCTGCTGGGCTTCAATGAACTCACGCTCAAAAGCACAAATTTCTTCGGGGTAGAAAAACTCCACCACGTTCAGCGTCTTGCCCGGCCCTTGCGGGTGCAGCGTGCTGACCACCAGCGCGTGCGGGTACCACTCGACCATCACGTGCGGGTAGCAGGTCAGCCAGATCGCGCCGTACTTCGGTGCGACGCCGCCGCGGTACTGCAGCACCACGTCATGCCATTTTTTGTAGACATCGGTACCGGGCTTGCCGAGTTTGTCGGACACACCCACCGTTTGTACCGAGTAATTTTGGGCCAGGTCCCAGCGCAAGTCGTCGGTGGTGACAAAGCCACCCAGACCGGGATGAAAGGGGCCGACGTGGTAGTCCTCAAGGTAGACCTCGATGAAGGTTTTCCAGTTGTAGTCACACTCGTGCAGATGCACTTTGTCCAACTGGTAGCCGGTGAAGTCGAGGTCGGCCATCGAGCTCAAACCGGCCATTTCGGAGGCGATGTCGCGGCCGTTGTCTTCAAAAACCAGACCGTTCCAGGTGGTGGTTTTGTAGCGGTTCAAGTTCAGGCAGGGGTCAATTTCAAAATGTGGTGCGCCCATCAACTCGCCGGCGATGTTGTAGGTCCAGCGGTGCAGCGGGCAGACGATGTTGCTGCCCGTGTTGCCGCGGCCTTGCAGCATCGTTGCTTGCCGGTGCCGGCAGACGTTGGAAATCAACTCAATCCCCGACGCATTGCGCACCAGCGCCCGGCCTTCGCCCTCGTGGGGCAGCGTGTAGTAGTCGCCTAGGTTCGGCACAGCCAACTCGTGGCCCAGATAACGCGGCCCTTTGGCGAACAGCTTTTGTTGCTCCCGCTCGTAGATTCCCGGGTCAAAATAGCTCGAAATAGGCAGCTGGCTGGTGGCCTGCAGCAGACGAAGGCTTGGATCAGGCATGCGCGTGGGGGACATTGGAGGGGCGTTTGGAGCCGGAGTGAAGGAAGCGAAGGCTTGGTGGGAAACGGTTTTCATTGTACCTATCGCACCTTTCGTGAAGGCTATTCGCCCCTTGCCGGTGCGGTTCAAGCCAGCCCAGCGTCCGGACGGGTGGCAAACGCCTAAAATCAGGCGCAAACCAGAACCGTGAGCCCATGAGAAAACAGACCACCTCCCCCTTGACCCCCGATACCAGCACCGAGGACTCTGCCGCCGCACCCGTGAACTACGAGTCTGCGTTGGCGGAACTTGAGAAACTGGTGATGCAACTTGAAGGCGGACAAATGCCGCTGGACCAGTTGTTGACGGGTTATCAGCGCGGTGCGCAGTTGCTCAAATTTTGTCGCGACAAGCTCGAAGCGGTCGAAAACCAGATCAAGGTTCTTGAAGGCACTGAACTCAAGCCTTGGGCGCAGGAGTAATCCCCTTTGAACCCTTCAAACCCGCACCCTTTCGACCTGTCTCTTTGGACGTCACAGCAACTTCAGTTGGTGGAAGCTGGTTTGTCACGCTGGGTCGCTTGCCCAGAGACCTCTCGAGCCCCCGCTGGCCTAGGTGACGCCATGCGCTACGCTGTGCTGGACGGTGGCAAGCGGCTTCGTCCACTGCTGGTGATGGCCGCTTGTGAGGCGGTTGGCGGCAATCCCGAGGCGGCGCTGCGTGCCGCCTGCGCGGTGGAGTTGATTCACGCCTATTCGCTGGTGCATGACGACATGCCCTGCATGGACAATGACGTGCTGCGGCGCGGCAAGCCGACGGTGCACATCAAGTTTGGTGAAGCGCAAGCCTTGTTGGCCGGCGACGCCCTGCAGGCGTTGGCCTTTGAATTGCTGACACCAGAAGACTCGAGCGTCAGCGCTGCCACCCAGGCGGTCTTATGCCGCCAATTGGCGCAGGCGGCTGGTTTTCGCGGCATGGCCGGTGGCCAAGCGATTGATCTGGCCAGTGTCGGCATGCCGATTTCATCTGCCCAACTGCATGAAATGCACCGGCTCAAAACCGGCGCTTTGCTGCAAGCCAGCGTGATGATGGGGGCCGCTTGCGGCAGCCCGAGTCCTGCCGCGCAGCGGGCTTTGAGCGATTATGGCGCGGCCATTGGGCTGGCTTTTCAGGTCGTCGACGACGTGCTGGATGTCACCGCCGACTCAGGCACCTTGGGCAAGACCGCCGGCAAAGACGCTGCGCAGGACAAGCCCACTTTTGTCTCTTTGATGGGTTTACGCGCCTCCCAAAATTACGCGCAAGAACTGCTCTCGCAATCGCAGGCCAGCCTGCGCGCAGGTGGGCTCGATCACACGGCCGCCTTGCAGGCGCTGGCCAATATGTTGGTCAATCGCGGTTTTTAAGCCGCCGTCACAGGACCTTCACCGGATATCAACAGATGTACCAATTGCTCGAAACCATCAACGGCCCGGCTGACTTGCGAAGGCTGCCACGCACGCAACTGCCGCGGGTTGCCGACGAACTGCGCGCTTACTTGCTGGACAGCGTTTCGCGCACCGGCGGCCACTTGAGTTCGAACCTAGGAACGGTCGAACTCACGGTGGCGCTGCACTATGTTTTCAACACGCCCGACGACCGACTGGTGTGGGACGTGGGTCATCAGACTTACCCGCACAAGATCCTGACGGGCCGGCGTGATCGCATGGACAGTTTGCGCCAGTTGGACGGCTTGTCCGGCTTTCCTCGGCGCAGCGAAAGTGAGTACGACACCTTCGGCACGGCGCATTCGTCGACCTCGATTTCTGCCGCGCTCGGCATGGCCATGGCGGCCAAGCAAAAGGGCGAAGATCGCCATGCTGTGGCGATTATTGGCGACGGTGCCATGAGCGCTGGCATGGCCTTTGAGGCCATGAACAACGCCGGTGTTTGCGACTGCAATCTGCTGGTCATCTTGAATGACAACGACATGAGTATCAGCCCGCCCGTGGGCGCGCTGAACCGCTACTTGGCGCAGCTCATGAGTGGCCAGTTTTATGCCGCTGCCAAGAACGTGGGCAAGCAAGTGCTGAAAGGTGCACCGCCCTTGTTTGAGCTGGCCAAGCGGCTGGAGACGCATGCCAAAGGCATGATCGTGCCGGCCACGCTGTTCGAGAATTTTGGCTTCAACTACATCGGCCCGATTGACGGACATGACTTGGAGTCGCTGATCCCCACACTGGAGAATATTAAGCACCTCAAAGGGCCGCAGTTCCTGCACGTGGTGACCAAAAAAGGCCAGGGCTACAAGCTGGCGGAAGCCGACCCGGTGGCCTACCACGGCCCCGGCAAGTTTGACCCGGCGCTGGGTTTGCAAAAAGCCACTGCGCCTGCCAAGCAGACCTTCACCCAGGTGTTTGGGCGTTGGCTTTGCGACATGGCCGTGCAGGACAAACGGCTGGTTGGCATCACGCCGGCCATGCGCGAAGGCTCAGGCATGCTGGAGTTTCATCAGCGTTTTCCAGAGCGCTATTACGACGTCGGCATCGCTGAGCAACATGCGGTCACCTTTGCCGCCGGCATGGCCTGCGAAGGCCTGAAGCCTGTGGTGGCGATTTACTCGACGTTTTTGCAGCGTGGCTACGACCAGTTGATTCACGACGTTGCTTTGCAAAATTTGCCAGTGGTGTTTGCGCTGGACCGCGCGGGTCTGGTGGGCGCTGACGGTGCGACCCACGCCGGCGCCTACGACATCGCTTTCTTGCGCTGCATTCCCAACATGAGCATCGCCTGCCCAGCCGATGAAAACGAGTGCCGCAAGCTGCTGACGACGGCCTTTGAACAAGACCATCCGGTGGCCGTGCGCTACCCCCGCGGCGCCGGTGCTGGTGTGGCCACAGAAGCCGGTTTGGCGTCGCTGCCGTTCGGCCGTGGTGAGATTCGCCGGCAGGGTTCGGGCATCGCTATTTTGGCGTTTGGCACGCTGCTGCATCCGGCCTTGGCCGCCGCTGAAAAGCTCGGTGCTACCGTGGTCAACATGCGTTGGGCCAAGCCCTTGGATGTGGCCCTGCTGTTAGAAGTTGCGGCCACGCACGACGCGCTGGTCACGGTTGAGGAAGGTTGCATCATGGGCGGTGCTGGCAGTGCCGTCAGTGAAGCGTTGCAGCAAGCCGGCGTGCTCAAACCGTTGCTGCAACTTGGCCTCCAAGATGACTTCACCGAGCATGGCGACCCGGCTGTATTGCTGTCCATGCAGGGGCTTGACGCGGCCGGCATGGAGGCTTCGATCAACACCCGCTTCAGCGCGCTGGTTCAAAGCCGCGCAGCCAAGGCGGCCTTGAAGTCGGTGGCTTGAAGCCGATGGGTGCCAGCATGAAGATGGAGTCAAACCACATGCCCGATGTACAAGCGCGCCGGGATTTGCGCGAGATACCGATTCAACGTGTCGGCATCAAGTCATTGCGTTACCCGCTGCGTGTGATGGTGGGCGGCAAGGTACAGCCGACGGTTGGCACCTGGACGCTGGATGTCTCTTTGTCGGCGGAACAGAAAGGTGCGCACATGTCGCGCTTGATGGCTTGGCTTGAAGCGTTGGAGCAGTCCAACGTGGTCCTGACCGCCGACACGCTGGGCTCTGAGATCATGGCCTTGTTGGCCTTGCTGGAAGCGGACGCCGGGCGCATTGAGGTCAGCTTTCCGTTCTTTGTCCGCAAGGCCGCACCGGTCTCCGGTTTGCAAAGCCTGATGGAGTACGACGGCACTTGGATCGCGGAGCGCCAAGGCGGCGTCAACAGACTGACCATGCAGGCCGTGGTGCCGGTCAAGTCTTTGTGCCCGTGCTCCAAAGAAGTCTCTGACGACGGTGCGCACAACCAGCGCTCGCACATCACCTTGCGCGCTGAGTTGCGTGAGCCGCAAGGCGGCATGGACTGGACTGAGTTGGTGCGTTTTGCTGAAGACAACGCGTCCAGCGAGTTGTGGGGTTTGCTCAAGCGACCTGACGAAAAATGGGTCACCGAACACGCCTACGCCAACCCCAAATTTGTCGAAGACCTGATTCGTGATGTTGCCGCAGCGGTGCAGGCTGATGCGCGGATTGGCAGCTACCGGGTTGAAGTGGTCAACCACGAATCCATCCATGCGCACGACGCCTACGCTGTGATTGAACGCATCGCAGATTGATCGAACGGCACGCGCTTCAGCCCTGCTTCTAGGGGTAATAACCGGTGGGTTGCGGCATTTAAAGTGCAATAATCATTAAGCTATATGTGCAGCGTTTTTGTATATTTAGCTTTAAATCATCTTTCAGGAGAGTCTCAACATGGATCGTCGCTCACTCATTAAGAATGCAGGCATTGCCGGTATCCTCGCCGCCGGTGCGGCACCAGCCGTCCACGCGCAAGCTGCAGTGCGCTGGCGCCTGTCGTCGAGTTTCCCCAAGTCACTGGACACTATTTTCGGCAGTGCAGAAATGCTGTCGAAAACCGTCAAAGCACTGTCCGGCGGCAAGTTTGAAATTTCAGTTCACCCAGCTGGTGAGTTGATGCCTGCTTTCGGCGTGGTTGACGCGCTGCAGGCAGACACGATCGAAATGGCGCAGACAGCGTCGTATTACTTCACAGGTAAAAGCCCGATTTTTGCATTCAGTTGCGCGGTCCCTTTTGGCCTGACGGCGCGTCAGAACGAATCTTGGAAGCAGTACGGCAATGGCCGCAAGCTGCTTGACGCCTTTTTTGCCCAGTACAATTTTCGCACCGCAACCGCCGGCAACACCGGCACGCAAATGGGTGGCTGGTACCGCAAGGAAATCAAAACTGTGGCTGACCTCAAGGGTCTGAAAATGCGCCTCGGTGGCGGCTTGTTCGGTGAGGCCATGGCCAAGCTGGGCGTGGTGGCTCAGAACATGCCCGGTGGTGACGTGTACCAAGCCCTCGAAAAAGGCACGCTCGACGCTGCCGAGTTCGTCGGTCCTTACGACGACGCCAAGTTAGGCTTCAACAAAGTCGCCCCGTTCTACTACTACCCTGGCTGGTGGGAAGGCGGCGCCGACCTCGAGTTCTTCATCAACAACAAGGCCTACGCCAAGCTGTCGGATGAAAACAAAGCCATCCTCGACGCAGCGACTGTTGTCGCCGCACGCGACATGACGGCCAAGTACGATGCGTTCAACCCGATCGCGCTGAAGAAGCTGGTGGCTGAGAAGACTCAGCTGAAGGCTTTCCCGAAAGCCGTCATGGACGCCGGCTTCAAGTCATCGATGGAAGTCTTCGCCGAGCACGAAGCCAAGTCACCTGAGTTCAAGAAGATCAGCCAAGACATGCGCGCTTTCCAGCGCGACCAGATCTTGTGGAACCGCTTCTCCGAGTACCCGTTCAACCAGTACATGAGCACAGTGAAGATCTGAGCTTGAGCTGTTCTGCCCTTCACGGGCAGACACAAAAAAACCGCCCTTGAGGCGGTTTTTTTGTGTCTGAGCAATCTGCTACTTTTTGCCCTGTCGATTGAGCGCGTCCTGCATCGCCTTCATCGGGTCATCTTCAGGGGCTGTGCTCTGCGGCTCGGGTTCAGGCGTGCTGCTTGTCGGCGCTTGTTCATTGGCATCAGGGGCCGTGTCATACGGGTTCGCTGAGTCGGTCAAGGTGTCACGCATCTGCTGGCCGATGCTCTCCATGTTGTAGACCTCCTTCTTGTCCAAGCTGCCGGTGACCAGCTGCGGAAAGGCGATCAGCAACCCGACCATGGCGATCTGGATCAGAACGAAGGGAATGGCGCCCTTGTAAATCTGCATGGTGGTGACCGGTTCCATGATTTTTTTGGTCACGCGGTCAAGGTAAGGTTTTTCCGGGGCGACCGAGCGCAGGTAGAACAGCGCGAAGCCAAACGGTGGGTGCATGAACGATGTCTGCATGTTCACCGCCAGCAGTACGCCGAACCAGATCAGGTCAATGCCCAGTTTGTCGGCCACCGGCGCCAGCAAAGGCACGACGATGAAGGACAGCTCGAAGTAATCGAGGAAGAAGGCCAGGAAGAAGATCATGACGTTGACCAAGATCAGGAAGCCGATCTGGCCGCCGGGCAGGTCGGTCAGCAGGTGCTCCACCCACTTCGGTCCATCGGCCGCCTGGAACACCAAGCTGAACACGGTGGCTCCGACCAAGATGAACATCACGAAGCTCGACAACCGAGTGGTGGACGCCAGCGACTGCTTGAGCAGCTTCATGTCCAGCCGCCCGCGCACCCAGCCCATGATCAACGCGCCCATGGCGCCCATGGCACCGCCCTCGGTCGGTGTGGCCACGCCTAGGAAAATGGTGCCTAGGACCAAGAAAATCAGCAGCAGTGGCGGGATCAACACGAAGGTCACACGTTCGGCCAAGCGCGACAGCAGGCCGAGCTTGGCGCCTTTGTTGACCAACGCGATGACCAGCGCCAAGAACACGCCGGCGCACATGGCGACCACGACTTTTTCGTCGGTGGCGACGAAAGTGACTTCCTCGCCTTCAAGCCAAGTGTGAACGGCCTCCATGTTCTGAGCAAGGAAGATGGACACCGTGGCTGACAGCGCGGTCAGGACGACCAGCGAGCCGTAGCCGCCGCTGCCGTCTGGTTGGCGGAAGGTGCGCGCTTCCAGCGGCAGCGCTGGCACACGTTCAGGTTTGAAGAAAGCCAGAAGCACAACATAGACGACATACATGCCCATCAGCATGAAGCCGGGCAGGAAAGCACCTTTGTACATGTCGCCCACGCTGCGGCCCAATTGGTCGGCCATGATGATCAGCACGAGCGAAGGCGGAATGATCTGCGCCAAGGTGCCGGACGCGGCAATCACCCCGGCAGTCAATGGCCTGTCGTAGCCATAGCGCAGCATGATGGGTAGAGAAATCAAGCCCATCGAGATGACAGAAGCGGCGACAACGCCGGTGGTTGCCGCCAGCAGGGCACCCACCAGAATCACCGCGATGGCCAGACCACCGCGCATCGGACCGAAGACCTGGCCGATCGTGTCGAGCAAGTCCTCGGCCATGCCGCTGCGCTCCAGCACAAGCCCCATCAGGGTGAAGAAGGGCACTGCCAACAAGGTGTCGTTGGCCATGATGCCGATCAGGCGTTGCGGCAGCCAGGCGATCACTGAAGAGGGAAAGACGCCCAGTTCAATGCCGACCAGGCCGAAGAACAGGCCGCACGCACCCAAACTGAAAGCGACCGGGAAGCCTACTAGCAGAAAAAGAATCAAGCCCACGAACATGATCGGGGCGAAATTGGTGATGAGAAATTCCATGATGAGTCGTTCCGGCCGCTTAGCGTTGGGGAGCAGCGTCGCTGGAGGCGCTGGCTTCAGTGGTTTCGGCAGCTGCGCGCGCGCGCAGGGCTTCGGCCAGGTCTTCTTCGGCCGTCTTGTCGGCGAGGCGGCCCATCGGGTCCGGACCCTGATCTTGAAGGAAAGCGATGCGCTTGATGATTTCCGACCAGCCTTGCAACATCAGCAGCGTGAAGCCGACCGGCATGGCTGCCCACACAGGCCAGCGGATCAGGCCGCCGGAGTTGCCGGACGTTTCGCCCGTCTGGTACATCTGGATCGCCAGTGGCGTACCGAGGTACAACACGACCATGCACAGCGGTGTCAGGAAGAAGGCGAAACCAATGATGTCCACCCACACCTGCGCGCGTTTGGACAGTCGACTGTTCAACACGTCGATGCGCACATGCTCGCGGTGCAGCAGCGTGTAGCCAGCAGCAGCAAGGAAGGACCAGGCGAACAAATACCACTGAGCTTCCAAAAAGGCATTGGAGCTGACGTCAAAGGCCTTGCGTACAACGGCATTGGTGGCGCTGATGGCTGCGGCGGCAAAAATCAGCCAGATCACGTACTTGCCGACTTGGGCATTGAGCCAGTCCACGGCTTGGGAAAACTTCAAGAGCGCACGCATTTTTTCTCCAGATAAAAGAGCCCTGCACAAATCATCTGAAATGTCGTGGGAGCGGGTGATTTTATAGATAACGGATCTTTGTGCTTGAGCTTTTGCCTGTGTCGGGCTGAAAATTATTCAATCGGCTTGAATTGCACGTTCAAAGAGACGGCTGTCACAATTCGATGGACCGTCTGTTGCTGCCGTTTTGGTGCATCGCGGGCTTATTCAGGACCTTTGTTTTGGCAACTGATTCCAACGCCATGCCAATGCCGCCAGTGCCGGCTTCGCCAAGCGACAGCCCCGGCTTGATCGATTCGCCGCTGATTCGGCGGGCCGGTAAGGGCGTGTTGTCGCTCGCTCTGATGGATGCGCGCAACCACACACTGCATTTATTCACGCAGTTTCAAAGCGCTTTGGAAGCTGCTGACTTTGTGGTGCCGCTGTTGCCGACGCTGAACCCACCGCTCTGGGAGCTGGGCCATGTGGGCTGGTTTCAGGAGTATTGGATTGGCCGCAATTTACAGCGCAGCCAAGGCGCAGTTTGTGATCCTGCGGGGCCGCGACTGCCGTCGTTAGAGTCGGCAGCCGACCGCTGGTGGGATTCATCGCATGTTCCGCATGACACGCGTTGGTCGCTTGACTTGCCCAATGTGAATGCGTGCCGCGCCTACTTGCTGAACACGTTGGAAAGCACGCTGGAGTTGCTGGAGCGTGCTGACGCGACCGATGACGCACTGTACTTTTACCGCCTCTGCCTGTTGCACGAAGACATGCATGCCGAGGCGATGGTGATGACGGCGCAAACCTTGGGGCTGGCGCTGGACCGGCCGCTGCTGCAAGCCTTCGCGCCCAAGCCCATGACGCTGCGCGAACCGCTGCTGATACCCGCTTGCCATTGGACTTTGGGCAGCCAGGCAGAAGGTGCGGGATTTGTTTTTGACAACGAAGTGGGCCCGCATGAGGTGCGCGTTCCGGAGTTTGAGATCGATGCGCAGCCGGTGAGTTGGGCGCAGTTTGTCGAGTTTGTGGCAGATGGTGGTTATGACCGCCAAGAGCTGTGGAGCGAGGCTGGCTGGCGCTGGCTGCAGACCATCAGCCTGAGCGAAGGCCGGCGCGGCCCGCGCTATGTCGACCAGATCAGTGTGGCCAGCGGTGCGGTGATGCAAAACCGCTTTGGCCAGCCGCTGCGCATGCTCGGCAACCAGCCAGCCATGCACATGAGTTGGTGGGAGGCCGACGCTTGGTGCCGCTGGGCGGGTCGTCGGCTGCCGTTTGAAGTCGAGTGGGAGATTGCCGCGCAGACGGCTGGCCGCCGAGGCTTTCATTGGGGTGATGTGTGGGAGTGGACAGGCAACACGTTCAAACCGTACCCCGGTTTTGTACCAGGTCCGTATGCGGACTATTCACAGCCTTGGTTTGGCTCTTACAAGGTGTTGCGCGGAGGTTCCTTTGCCACAAGGGCACGCATGAAGTCGCCTAAATACCGTAATTTTTACGAGCCGGACCGCGACGATGTGTTTTGTGGTTTTCGCTCTTGCTCGCTTTGATCCGCTGACGGCTTGTCGTTTCGGTAGCTCCACCACGGCAGCAGTGCCCGCATGGACAGCACTTGGCCGCTTTGTGCATCGGCCACGCTGTAGCCGGGCAGTTGCGCCACGGTGGCTTGCCAAGCCGGGCTTTGCAAGACCTGCAGCAAGGCTTGCACGGGGGCTTGTGACAGCGCCGACTTCAGGCAAACCAAGTGGTAACGCTCACGCACCAAGGGAACGAAGTCGAGTCCTTTTTCAAGGGCCGCAGCTTCAATGCCCAAACCGGTGTCGGCTGATCCGCTGGCGATGGCTTGCGCCACGGCGGCATGCGAGGGTTCCTGCGTGGCGTAGCCCTTGATCGCGCTCGGGTCCATGCCACTGTCGGCCAGCAAATCGTCAAACAGCACCCGCGTACCGGTGCCGGTGGCGCGGTTGATGTAACGCAGTGCGGGCCGACTGAGATCTTTCAGCCCGGTGATCAATTGCGGATTGCCTTTGGCCACCATCAGGCCTTGCATGCGATGCGCAAAACCAATCAGTTTGTGCAGACCTGGCTTGAGCTGGCGACGGTAGGCTTGCGCGGCCAACGAGTCGGCGGCGGGCCGCTCCAGTGTGTGAAAGCCGGCCATCAGGCAGCGTCCGGCATTCAGCGCTGCAATGGCGTCGACGCTGCCCATGAAGCGGATGTCCAGATGCAAGCCAAGTGCCGATGTCTTTTGCCGCAGGGCCGCAAGCGCCCCATCATGGCTGGCGTACAGCACCAGCACGTGGGCGCTGTCGTCAAAGGCCATGGAAAAGGCGCGTTCAATGTCGCCGCGCAGGGCTTCGATTTGCGGTGCCAGTCGGGCCTGCGCTTGACGTTCGGCCCACAACAGCTTTTCGCCGAATTCGGTGAGTTGGGCGCGCTGGCCTTTTTCCCAGATGATGAGTTCGCGCCCCAGTGTCTGCTCGGCGTCTTTGAGCGCACCCCAGACGTGGCGATAAGACAGGCCTTGGTTGCGTGCTGCAGCTGAAATCGAGCCCTGCTCACGGACGGCGTGCAGCAAGTCCAGCAAAGGGTTGCGGATCAACGCGTCCGGGCTGCGCTCGGCAGAGAGTTGGTAAGAAAGTTGGACTTTGTGCATGGTGACTGCAGCGATTATCAAGGAGCGAGACGCTATGCAAATCTGTTCATAGCTCGTCACTACCAATGCGCTGCAGAGGCACTTCAACTACGCTACAGTGCGCAGTCCTTAGCAGGCGCCTCAACGCATGAACACATTTCAAGACAGCGTCACCACGGCATTTATCCTCATCACCTCGCTCGATCCTTTGCTTGCCAGCATCGTGCTGCGGTCATTGGCTGTGAGCGCTTTGGCCTGCGTGCTGGCTTGCAGTGTTGGCTTGCTGCTAGGCGCGTGGCTGGGCGTGGCGCGCTTTGCAGGGCGCGGCGTGGTGCTGGCGTTTCTCAACACTGCGTTGGCGCTGCCCTCAGTGGTGGTCGGGCTGGTGATTTATTTGTTGCTGTCGCGCTCAGGGCCACTGGGTTTTTTGGGTTGGCTGTTTTCGTTTCAGGCCATGGTGTTGGCGCAGTCGGTGCTGGTGCTGCCGATCGTCACGGCGCTGGTTCGGCAAAGCATTGAAGACGCGGACGCACTGCACGGCGAGCAATTGGAGTCACTCGGTGCGGGCATCGGTTGGCGCGGCCTGATTCTGTTGTGGGACGAGCGTTATGCCTTGCTGACCGTCGTGATTGCGGCTTTTGGTCGGGCTATTTCGGAAGTCGGTGCGGTGATGGTGGTGGGCGGCAACATCGATGGCTTCACGCGGGTCATGACCACCGCCATTGCGCTCGAAACCAGCAAGGGTGACCTGCCGCTGGCGCTGGCCTTGGGCGTGTTGCTGTTGCTGGTGGTGCTGCTGCTGAATGCCTTGATCGCCCTGATTCGCCATTGGCGCGAAGCCCGTGAAGCGCGCGGTTCTTGGCCGACCGATACGGCCATCGCCACGGCGGGGCAGCGCTGATGTCGAACTCTCATTCGATGCCCTTGGCAACAGACGTCTTGTTCCAACTGAACGCCGTGGGCGTGCAGTTCGGCCATGTCAACGCATTGGTCAATTGCACGCTGACGATTGGCCGTGGCGAACGCCTCGCCTTGGTCGGCGCCAACGGCAGCGGCAAAAGCACCTTGCTGCGGCACTTGCACGGCTTGGTGCCAGCGTCCAGCGGGCAGATGCTCAAGCCAGTGCCAGCCCTTCAGGCGATGCTCTTTCAGCGGCCCTACATGCTGCGCACCAGCGTGCAAAACAATGTCGCCGTGGGTTTGTGGCTGAGCGGCATGCGCTGGGGCGTTGCCCGTCAGCAAGCGCTGGCAGCACTCGAGCGTGTCGGCTTGGCTGATCTGGCCCAGCGTTCCGGCAAAACCTTGTCGGGCGGTCAGCAGCAACGGCTGGCGTTGGCGCGGGCCTGGGCTTTGAAGCCGGAAGTGTTGTTGTTAGACGAGCCCACTGCTAGCCTCGACCCGGCGGCCAAGCGCGAGGTCGAATCGCTGATGGGTGAATTTGCAGACGCGGGCATGACCCTGATTTTCAGCAGCCACAACCTAGGCCAAGTCAAACGCTTGGCGAGCCGGGTGATTTATCTGGAGCACGGACATGTGCTGGCAGACGCACCGGTTAAATCATTTTTCGGAGAGGCGTTGCCGCCGGCAGCAGCTCAATTTTTAAAAGGGGAATTAGGATGATTGTGAAAAAAATGAACTTCATGGGCTGGACCCAACAGGTCTCCAAAGTCGTGCTGCTGGCAGGCTTGGCTTGGGGCAGTTCTTTGGCGCTCGCACAAAGCGCATCCATCGTCATGGCGTCGACCACTTCCACCGAACAGTCGGGTCTGTTTGCGCACTTGCTGCCAGAGTTCAAAAAAGCCACAGGCATTGACGTCAAGGTGGTCGCGCTGGGCACTGGCCAAGCCATCGACATGGGCCGACGCGGTGACGCCGACGTGCTGTTTGTGCACGACCAAGTGGCTGAAGAAAAAATCGTCGCCGAAGGCTTTACTCTGAAGCGTGAGCCGGTCATGTACAACGACTTCGTGTTGATTGGCCCGGCCACGGATCCCGCTGGCGTCAAAGGCAAAGACATTTTGCAAGGCCTGAAAAAACTCGAAGCGGCCAATGGCGCGTTCATTTCCCGTGGCGACAAAAGCGGCACGCATGCGGCCGAGCTGCGCTACTGGAAAATGGCGGGCGTTGAGACACCAGCTTTCTCTGGTTACAAAGCCTGCGGTTGCGGCATGGGCCCAGCACTGAACATGGCCGCCAGCGTTGACGCTTATGTGCTGGCCGACCGCGCCACTTGGCTGGCCTTTAAAAACCGAGCCAGCATGGCCGTTTTGGTTGAAGGCGACACGCGCCTGTTCAATCAATATGGTGTGTTGGTGGTCAACCCTGCAAAGCACCCGAAAACCAAAGCTGCTGAAGCCCAAAAGTTTGCCGACTGGATCACTTCGGCCGCTGGTCAAGCTGTCATCGCGAGCTACAAAATCAACGGTCAACAGCTGTTTTTTGCGAACGCAAAGCGCTAATTTTTAAGCGGTAGCGGGTCTGCCTATAATTTTCAATTGTGTCCAGACCCCCATCATCCCGCACCCTGTGGGCTCGCTTTGCTGCTGGCCTGAGTTGTCTCGCCGTGCTCGCGGCGCTGGTCGCGCCGGTGTCTTTGCTAGCGCAAGACGTTGGCAGCGGCAAGTTCGGCGGGCTTTGTACCGCAGAACCGATGCGGGATGTCCAGCAGCCAGGTGAAGCAGAGCCATCGCATCCGGGGGCCCACTGCAGTTTGTGCGCCTCCACTGGGCTGGCGCTGTTGCCTCTGGCAGTCTTC
>Ga0208916_10000407_pt1 | contig 20664 bp, 24 predicted proteins | sample DEB19_08_DNA_5_FD_184523 | JGI IMG/M metagenome (GOLD analysis project Ga0208916, IMG submission 184523) | Aqueous microbial communities from the Delaware River and Bay under freshwater to marine salinity gradient to study organic matter... | ecosystem: Environmental > Aquatic > Marine >... | reverse complement strand
CAATTCGTTCTGCAATTTTCATTTTGACCCACTCAAGATGTTCATTGAACATTTTAGGGCCTTGCGGATGATTAATTACTGCCAACTCAAACTGAGTACGGATGGCAATTAGTTCTACAGTAGACTTTTTGGCATACTCTGCTTCTTGGTCGTACTGGTTTCCATTGTTGTAAGCCATGTCATTCTCCTTACTCAATTACAACAGGTCTTATTGTCATTGCCCGTTTTGGTAACTTAGGCAGTTCGCTTCATAACAGTGGTCTCTGCCAAACGCTTCCACTTGTCGGAGCCTTCGCCAACCATTTTCTTCAAGTCTGCAATTTTAATAACTGTACGCAGGCTCAACTCACGCAACTTGTCTTTGTTGGCATCTACGTACTCGTACAATTCTTGCTTGGCACCTTCTTCAAACTCGTATGCATCCAACATACCGTCCATCATAATTTGTTTGATACGCAACATTTTGTCACGTGTAGTATCCAATGTCAAATCCAGATAGTGACAACGGCTTTCCAATGCACCCAAGTGATCCTTGAGCTTTGCAGAGCGCACATTCTCAAACTTGATGTTGGTGATAAAGATTGCACTACCTTTGAACTCGAACTTGTCTGGCACACCTTCTTGACGCAACATGCGACTGTCTGTGTTCCAGCAAATTGTACGCTTCTTGGAACTGTCCAATGCTGCCTTCAAAATGTTCAGGCTCAGCTCGTCCATCAGTACACTGTCGCAATCGTCAAACACCAACACGTTACCTGCATCGCTATAATTGTAGAGCTTGCAATACAAACCAATGGCGCTCATTGCACCTTTGACAATCTCATAACGTGGACGAGTGCCACCAATCTTGTCAAACATAGCACTTTTGTCAAGTACCTTTTCTACACCAAAACTCTTGCCCACACCAGGAGGGCCAACAACAATCATAGCACGGACGGTACCATCAACTGCACCTTCTGTCATCTCTTCTAAAATGTCAAAGCGTTCACGAATACGCTCAATTGCCTGTTCATCTGATTCCTGCACTTTAGATTCCTTTCGTTTTGGTGCGTCAAAATTGCCTTCAACACTGGTTGCGCAATCTGCGGCGTTGGCTGGGATAACATCGCGCATGGATGCAACTTTAACACGAACTTCGCGTCCAGCAAACTCACCAAGTGATTCATCTGCAAGTACTGTAACATAGCCACCCTTGGTGCCTTCTTTGTAATCAGCAACAAGTGCAAACGTTTGATTTTTGATGTTAAAACTACGGTATGTACCGTTCAAAATTGTAATGTAAGCTGACATGTTGTTCCTTTGCGTGGATGAATTAACTTGCTACAGTATTGATTATACTGCTAGTTGGCTCAAAGAGCAACCGTTTTTTGGTTATTTTGAACAGTTATTAGGTCTTGTTGCGAAAATACAACACCGCCTAAACCTTGCTGATACATATCAGCGACAGCCTTGACATAAAATTGCATTACTTTGCCAGTTTTTGTAATCAGGGTGTACTGCATCATGTTCCTTTTTACTGTTTAAGTGTATATTATACGACGATTTGGACCAGTTGTCAACGGTTTTTTGGCTATTTTGTGTTGTATTTTAGCCACAAAAAAGCCCCTAACACTAAGGGGCTAAGTTGTCTAGTTTTTAAGCAGAATTAGCGTAGTTCGGCATCTTCCATGCCAGCCACACGTAGTTTTACCACGTTGGTGATTTGCCATTGCTTATTATCAAGCCCCTTGACAAGTCCAAGAAACTTATTACGGACAAGTGCAAACTCGTTTACAATCGAATCCATGTCACATACGTCTGGTTCACCGTCTACATATTTTTCAGCATCGCGACTGGTTAGTGCGCGATTGTAATGTTCTGTAAATTGACGAAACTTTGCACTTCTGACTTTACGAAGTTGGATGTTAAGTTGCTCGAGTATAGCTTCAATCTCTTGTAGCTGATTGAATCGGTATTCTACAATGCCTGGCATTTCACGACTGGCCTTTTCAAGGCTACCAACTATTTTTAGTTCCATGCGGCCTTGAATGAGTTCACCTTCAAACCATTCAATGCAGTCTGGAAGGCAACTTAAATCTGCAACAACCTTCCTATACCAAGCACTCATTAATAATCCTCGTCTTCGTCTTCTTCAACTTCTTCCTCGATGTCACCAAGTATTTCTGCAAAAGCACCGTCAAGTGCTGTGTCAGATCCCTTGGCATCTTCTTGGGCCTGTTCTAAATTAACAAAGTCTTCAGATGCTCGCAAATATGCAAGGGCAGCATCTGGTCTTTCTTTTTTATCAATATAGGGTTTAACTGCTAGCCACATTTCAACTAGCATTTCTCCTGATGTATCACTCATTGTATTTTTCTCCATATATCCACCTTTAGTGGTCAGCGATACTTAGCTGACTTTGTTATTTTGTGATGCCATTTTAGACAAGTATGTTTCACTTTCAATCCACTTGTTGTTAACAAGGAATCCCCACTCTCGCTGTTGTGGTCCGGGCATGAACATGGTCCAACACTCTATGCTAGGATCAAGCTCAATACGATGGTAAGAACTAGCCCCACATACACGAAAACTGCCGGGTCCTCGCCAAACAGCAACTTCACTAAACTTGTTACCTTGTTTGTCAAAGATAGGTGTCCATTCATAATATCCGCCTTTCAATATTAAAGTAGCGTAAGGCCATGGATGATCATGCACATCATCTGGGTCTGATTTGCAAAACTTGTGTACAAACACATTAAATGGAAACCATGTTCGGTCTTTAAGGAAAACATAATACCTTTCTAGTAAGGGTTCATCTGAGCGTCGGTCCATGATAACACGATGTCGACCCAGTCGTTGCATTAACTTTTTAATCATTAAAAGCCCCATTGTTGATTCTTTGGCAGATTTATCGGAAAGTCAACATACCGTAATGGTTGTGGCGCAGTTTTGATTTGATGATCCCATTCATGAGTCCAAGTTTCAACCCTGGGATCAACGATAGTCAACCAAGGGATGCCAAGTGAGCATAATTCTTGTTTAACATATTTTAGCATGTCAACAGGATGATGGTGTGTATCTGTATAAATTTCTGTTAAATTGGTTAGTGACCAATTTACCTGTAATGTAACTGGTGGTGGATACGGTATCAGTTCTAAAATTGGTTTACAATCAAATTTGCATTTGTAAATATCAAATATATCGTCAACTTTTCTTAAAATTTTTGAAGTAGTAGTATCATGGCTACCATATGGTTCTTTCCAGGACATGCTAAACTGAGTTTGTTTAATACCTAGACCGTCTAGTGCCGCTCGTGTTGCATTGATCAATGTGCAGTCACGAAGTGCATAAAATTCCATATCTGCATATTTTTCTACCCAATCCTGCGGATACGTATTTTGATTAAAAATATTACCAGGTGTAAGCCATTTGCCGTCAACGATTCTATCTTCTCTTGACAAGGTGCTCCAGGCTATAAATGCATGGTCACCGGCTTTTAGCAAACCTTTGGAAATGGCCTGTTGTATCTGTATGGCAATAAACAAATTACCAGTACCAGGCATACCCCAGTTGTCGGTTTGAATTCCAGCTAAGTCGGCTTGCTTGAGTACGATATCCGCCCATGTAGGCCAATGGTACTTGGTAAAGCTACAGCCAAATGTCATTACTCTCATATTATCTTTCATCATCCCAAAATGCATTTAGTATAGGATATACACCATCGCTACTTCGCTGGATCTCTATCTTATCGTTGAAGCCTGCATAAACAAACTCACCAGGTGCAGTACGTTTAAAACAATCAATCATGATTTCTGGTTCGCCCATAATTTCATAATGAAGCATTTCAGATTCGTATAGTGTTTGAAGTTGTTCGATTAAGAGTTTGAGTTGCATAAGACTATTATAGCAGAACTTGTTGTCAAGGCCAATGGGGAGTTTCACCAAGTAAGGCTCTTATGGATTGAAACTCTTTCCAGGCGTCTCGATACATTGAGTTTTCTTGTAGTAATGCTAGATGACGTTCTTTATTGTCAATGTAATAATCAGCAACATCGTTTGATGGGGCAGAAGGCCTTTGACCTCCATGTTTACGATCCATATACTCAAGTGCATACTTGACAGTTGACTCTAAACGTTCAAACTTTCCAATTGTGCGTTCATCAAGTTCAACCTGGTACACTTGTTCTTCTGTTGTGGTGAATTGTTCAGACCAGTCAATGCGATCATGTTCTCGATCATTTGCCCAATTCATAAAACTAGGAGCAGAAGCACGGCGCAAGGTGTGCCGACCAATGATCTTTACACCTTGCGTTTTCAACCATTGTTCATGGTCTTCGGCCATTTATTCCTCGACTAGTTCAGGTGCTTCTTGCGGAACACTCTTGTCAAAGATATGTGGGTTGGATGTAATATTTGACATTACTGTGTCCAAACAACCATCATCGTTGCGTTCCCAGCCCTTGCGGAACTTCTTAATGATTTCACCGTCAACTGTTGTGTAAACAAGACTATTGCCTTCTTTCTTTAACATGCCTTTGGCTTCGATCAAGTCAGTTAAACCGCTGTAAGGATTCATGCCTGTTTCGTATGGAATCTTAACTTGTACTGATTCAAAAGGCTTGGCATAACGTGTTTTCATGATCTTGCAACCTGCACGAATACCTTTAACCTGTGTAATCTTGTTGCCGTCTTCGTCTTCCTTCAGCTTCATTTTCTTCATTGCAACAACGATAGAACTTGCGTAGATAAAGCCTTGGCCACCAGAGATCTTGTCATCTGGGTCAAACATATCTTGCGATGCGTATGTGTGATTAGTACATACCAAACCTAAGTTTAAATCGCCAAACATGTTTACACAATTACGAACCAGTGATGTAAGTGCTTTAGGCTTGCGACCCATGTCACCTTTCATATCACCTGCGTTAAACTGATTAACGTCAGTTGGTGTTAACAACATGCCAAGTGAGTCAAGTACAAACAATACTTTAGGACGTTCTCCTTCTGCAATTGTTTTGTATTGTGCCACAAACTCGCTGATCATTTTAGCAACGTCATCGATCATTGCCATGTTAAGTTTTAGCAACTTATCCTCGGAAGTGTCTACACCAAGTGCATGTAACCACTTCTCGTCCAGAGCGTTTTCTGTATCAATTAAGATAGGAAAGATGCCTTGCTTTTGTGCGTTGGCAACCAAGTTACCACTACAGATAAAACTTTTGCCTGCGCCAGACTCGCCGGCAAATACAGTAACCTTGCCCATTGGGATACCACGATTAAAGTCTCCACTGATCAAATAGTTAAGTGCAAAGTTGTTGGTGGAAATCCAATCAGTTGGGTCGTTAAAGCCTACAGAGAGGCCTTCAATACTTTTTGTAATGCTCTTTCTAAATTTAGAGACATCGAATGCTTTTGCCATATTATTCCTTTAAGATGAAGTGGGAGAGCATCATGCTCTCCCTGTGTCAATTATGCTTGACGGCTGCGGATCATCTTAAGGATGTCGTCTACGCTGGGCTTGGCTGCTCCTTCTGCTGGTGCAACTGGTGCTGTTGCGGCTGCCGGAGCCGATTGTGAAGCAACAGGTGCTGGACGTGTTACTACAGGCGCTGCCTTAGCAGGTGTATCTTCATCAGCGTCTGCTGCCGCGCCAGGGGCATTAGCAATCTGTACGCCACTTGGACGATAGAACTTGCCCCATTGTTCTGGCTCGTACAACTTGCCTTCAACACTGGCTTCAAACATTTCAAAGATTGCTCTTTGTTCGTCGATGCCAGGACGCTTTGGCATAAAGTCGTTCAAGTTGAACAAACCGTGTGTTGCAATTGCTTGCAATTCCACTTCGTTCAAACTACGTTCTTTACGTGCCCAACCTGATGTTGAGTAGTCAGCGTAGCCACCCTTTTGTGTCTTGTTCAGGCGGAAGTCAGTTCCATTCTGATAGTCAGTTGGGATATTTTCCATGTCTGGATCCATCAACGCTTGCTTAATAAGCGTAAAGATCTGTGGAGAGATCACAAAGCGACGGATTGGGTTCTCTGGAACGCTATCTTCTTCCATTGGGCTTGAAACAACAAAACCTTGGAAAACATAACTACGCTTCTTCCAGTATGTACGGCCCAGTGCTTCCATGTTTGGATCTTTAAACCAAGGACGGATAGTGGCATGTACTGGACATGTTTCGCCCCACATTTCAACGCAAGGTACTTGTACGTAAACTTTTTTGTTTTCGTCTTGTCCTGCAACGCCTGCGAATGGAATCTTGATCATCTGACGTTCACGCCAAAAGAATGTATTTGTTTCGTCTGCGTCTGGGAGGAATCGAATTGAGGCTGAAGTGCCTTCTTGGATGTTCCAGTGTGCATAAATGGAGTTGTCGCCACCACCTTGCTTTGTACCACTGGATTTTTGTGCTTGCTCTGCTAGTCGAGCGCGAATTTCTGCTAATGTTGCCATGATGAGTTTTACCTTTAAGTTGAGTAAGTTTGAGTGTTAAGCCCTATAGTGGACTAAAACAACACATGCGTTTTCTTTGTGCATGTGTTGTATTATACTTATGATTGCAAATTAAAGCAAGAGGCTATTTACCCAGAAAACGAACAAATTAGTTGAACAGGCGTTCTAAGGATGATTCCAGGTTGGCCACTGCTTCGGACACCATGTCATTGGATTGGATCAGGCTGGCGCCTGGTTTGGTCTTTGCAGGAAGTTGGTACTCAGCGATACCACTTAGATCACCTGTGCGGGCTGCACGTTCCATCATGCGTTTTAACATAATGACTTCAGTTTTTCCCTGGCTACGGATATTTGAAACTTCTTCAGTTTCTTCTAAACGCTTGCTCCAACGTAATAGTTCCATAATGTCTTTACGTCGACGACTGATTTCAACAATCTTAGTGCCTTGGTCATCCCATGGCTTACCACCAGACTCTACGTGTAGAGCCATGACTCTGGCGCCTAACAAGTGATTGTAAGGGAAACGGAAACGCTCTCCATCCTTTTCCACAAACAGTGCTTGGATGTTGCGGCTACGGGCGCCAGGCTTTTCTTCTGTAACACTTTTAGTGTGGGCCAGACGAATCTGTGTGCTGCCCAATGGATGGTAGCTGATCTTTAAACTGTTACGGCCTTCTGCAACAGTTTCTGTTCTGTGAACCATTTGTTTTGGTTCAATATCGCCATCATAGCTGCGAATAGATGTACCGTACAGGTAGCGTCTAGCAATTGCTTTGATGCGTGGTTTAAACTCTTTGTTGAACCATTCTACATCAGTGGTTGAAGGATCATACCATACTTCAACGTCTGTATTATCGTAGTTGACCATGACCATGATATTTTGATCTGGTACGTATTGATACACTGCCTGCTCTTGATCAAGGGTACTTTTGCCATCAGCATCTTTAAATGTAGAATTGTGGCTTACCCCTGCTACTGTAGCGGATAGTTCTTTGGTTAGTTGTTCTCTTGTAGGCATAGCTGTATTTAGTTATAGGAAGCCAATTGGCATTGGTCTTAGAACTTCATCTGTACCTGCACTGACCAATCGATCGTATGTGCCAGTGTCCCAAGTCATGATAACTTCTGTCATTCGTAGTACTAAAATTGTTGCCATGACCAAGTCATCTGTTTCACCGTCTTTGGCAGCAAAGCTAGCACCACGTGCAATAAAGTTCTTTAACTCACGCAACATATTATGACTATAAATTGTCATTTTGTCGCTTTCAACATAGCTCTTTAGTCGCATGCAGGCTGTAATTTTACTCTTATGAGTGGTATTAAAGCCTCTGCGGCCACGGCTTTGTCCAGCACGGCGTATTTCTTGTACAAACGTACCAGGGATATGTTCTTCACCAAATTCTCGTACACTAATAAGTGCGGCTTCACCAATTGTGTTATTTTCCAATGACCAATATAGTTCAACGTTGCCTTTGGTTTCATCTTGCAGCCATTTTAGTATAGACACAAGTGTACGCATCTGTCCTTGTATGTCAGTTTTATTGTGTTGCCATTCTGCCACTTGTTCTAGCTCGGGCAATTTAAACACTTGGATGGCTGCTGGATCGCTACCTGTGCCAAGACTTGGATCCCAGCCCAGCACATAAGCACTGCCTGCTTCGGGATACTTGTATACACGAACTTGACCCATTTTTCCATTTGGATCTTTGCTTTCCATAGTAATCAATTTCATTGGATTGACCAATGTTTCATCAGCAATAATGAATTCACATTCATGCTCACGTAGGAAACGTTCTTCGCCAATTTTGACACGTTCTGTTGCAGCCCATTCCTCACCACGATCAGGATGCTCGCTCCAGATAAATTTAATACTAGCAAATCCGTTACGTCCAAGTCCTGTTGCATTTGGATTGCCATATGCATCAGTTTTCTTAGTAGCATCTTTCCAAATACGTGCAAATTGGTCATCGTCTTGATTGGGTGTTGATGTAATAATACACTTACCACCTGTTGACAATGTAGGACTGATTGAAGTCCAGAACTCAGAAGCAATACGTGGCTTAACGAATGCAAACTCGTCACAATAAATTAGAGATAGTGACATACCACGTGCAGTTGTTTCTGTTGTAGTAGTTGATACAATGCGGCTACCGTTGTCAAAGTCAATGCTGCCCTTGTTGTAGCTTGTTGCACCAGCTTTTAGAAACTCTGGAAGTGTCTCATACGTGTAGCGAACACGTTGCATAATTTCTTGCGCACCGGCAAATTTGTGGGCAGCAATAAGAATTGTTTGATCTGCCATGAACATTGCTCGCCATACAAGGTATGCGGCTGCACATGCAGTCTTACCCATCTGTCGTCCCAGCATGTTGATGCTGTAACGATTGTTGTGATAGCAATCAATTAAGTCGCGCTGATAATCAAACAGCTTGAATCGAACTTTACCTTTAGTAGGATGTTGTACCCAACAATAATTATCAATAAAGTATATGGGATCAACTGCGCAAATGGCAAGTTCACGGACATGATCGTCCGTGAACTTCTCTACTTTGAAAGGTGATTTTACAAAAGTATTTTCAGCACCCACAAGGGCCTCCTATTACTTCTTGCGGCTGATAGTTTCAGCAACAAACTTTCTGTACTCGCCCATTGCAGTTTTAAACTGCTCTTCAACTGTGTCGGCTGGGCCCATTGGGTTTTCACCTTGGTTGTTAGCACGATTGGCACCAAAGTCTTTACGGCCAGCGCCTTCACCACGAGCAGAAGGTAAGTTGTCAAACAACTTTGGCTCTGGCATGCTTGTGCCTTCGGGACTATTTGCTAGTTTGCTTTCAGCAAGTCCAGCTAACTCTAGAATACGAGCATAACTTTGTTCGTACACGCCTTGACCAAAAATAGAATTAGTAGCAGGTGCTTCTTCTTTAACTTCTTCGTCCTTATCAGCCCAATCAGGTTTGCCGTCGCCGTCTGCATCTGGCTTTTTGTTGTCGTCTTTGTCGTCAGCTTTATCTGCAGACTTGCCGCCGTTCTTCTTATCAATCATTGCTTTGAATGCAGCTTTTTGAGCAGCACTTTGTGCTTCGTTAGTAACACCAGCAAGTTGTAAGATACGAGCTGTCTCTTCATCAATCTCTTCAACCGCTTCTGGAAGATCTTTCTTGGCCAATTCCTGCTCTTTATCTTTACGTGATTTTTCTTCAGCATCAGTTTCAGTACCACCGTAAGTGCCAGAACCTGCTTGGTGTGATAAGCCAGTTGGTGTTTGCGTCACAGTGCCACCTTTAGAAGTGTATGACTTGTCACCAACTGCTTCGTCAGTTTCTTCTGGTTCGTCTTCCTCTTCAGATTCTTCCTCTTCAGATTCGCCGTCATCTTGTTCAATTTCATGATCATGCATGTCATGATCGCCATCGCCATCATTATCGCCTGGGACTTGATCGGCTGCTACTGTTGGTTCTGCACCAACATACATAACTGCTGGCTCTTCAACACCTGCTAGTTCGCCAGGCATTTCTGCTGGCATTTCTGTATCAGCACTCATACCGCCAATTTGAATTCCTGCTAATTTTAAAATGTTTGCAATTTCATCTGCGCTGTCTGTTGTAACGCTGATATTCTTGCCTGGCATGTTAATAGTAACAGTCATTGGGCCTTCACTTTGGCCTTCAGGAGTTTGACCAGTTACACCAGCCATGTCATCCCAGCACTCACCAATGCCTTCTTTGGCAATACGGATGCTTTCATTTACTTTAGTCTTTTTCATTTCTTATCTCCTTTGCCTGGAACAGCAATATTATTTTGTTTAGTGCCAACTGGGCTTGTCTTCCCATCAGCTGGGCCTGTATAGTCAGGTCCCGAAGTTATTTTACCAACCTGTTGTGTAATGTTAGCTTTACGCTCTTTACCAGACTTGTCGGCTGCGCTCAACATCTCTTGATTGTATTTGTCGCCTGCGGCTTCATCGGCACTTACTTTGTTTGCTTCAGAATCTGAATAGTCAACACAAAGTTTAGCTTCTGTATTCACATCTGCTTCTGCTTCGATTTGCTGTTCAATTGGCTCGTCACGACCAAATACTTTTAATAGACCATCAGCAATATACATTAAACTACGTAATTCGTTTTCTAATGTTGGGCCACTAACAGGCAAGCGTGTTACCACATCCACAATAACAATTTCATGTCCACCCAATTGCGGGAAATCCATTGGTTGTGCTTGTAGCATTAGCTTTTCTGGGCGGCCAACTTCTAGTGCATCATACTTCTTCATATGACGCTCCAAAGTTTCAAGTTGGCGGTCTGATGGTTGGAAGGCCATCTTAACACGATAGCGGTGTTCGCGCTGTAACTGATTAATATACTCTAATAGTGTGGGCATAATTGAATCCTCTCATAAGACTATTTATTATGACCGACACTCTTTAGGATTGCTTGCACGATATCATTGCGATTTCCCATCAGTCCGCCCTCGGTTGCATCTAAAACATTGTTAGAATCTGAGCCTTTTTCATCCCGATCCATACGTGCTTTACGCAACTGCAATTCAACCATTTTTAGCTTTTTGTCTATCTTGGCTGTCTTAGCATCAACTGCTGTTTTTAACAGTTGGGCGGCAACTTCAAAAATCTTGCCTGCATTTCTATCGTCAACATTGAATCCCAAATCCATCAAACGTTCGCTTTGTTCTTGCGCCATGTTTGCTAACTTGTCTAACTCACGCTCTGCTGTTGCCATGTCTGTGACAGTGGGCAATGCAATATCGACACGGTTTGCCATGTCAATTGTAGCGGCAGCTACAACAAGCTGTTCCTGAATTTCTTCAGAAACTTCTGGTATTGTGTGGTCCAAAGCATTTGCTTCCTCAATAGGTGGGAAACCAAACACTTCTTCTAATTTCTTAGTCATGCACTTACTTATGATTTATTTGCGGCGCTTACGTGAAGGATTGGTGTTATTAAAGATGTCTTCTTCTGTTAGGATGCGGAATGTTGCGCCCATGCGCTTGCACCATATTTTTGCTGCTGCCCACTTGCACATGTTGAGTGCAACTGCCATTTTTTCTTGTTGACTACGTGCAAGTTCCATGACAGCTTGTGCTTTGGGTTTGATTTCAATGAGTTCGGCACGGTTAACTCCATTGACTTGATATGTTACCAGAAAGTCAGGTACATAAAATGTGTCGCGGCCAGTAAAAGGATTCTTGTAGGGTATGCGTACACATTCACTTGCCCAAGAAACTACGCTGGGATGATTGTCGCAGAAGCGCATAAAAGTCAATTCCCAACCGCTACGATATTTTGGTGTTCCTTTGCCTACATACTTTTCAGGATTCAGTATTACATAGTACCCCTGTGAATAATTATTGGCCATTTACAACTCTCTGCTGGCAATTGATGAAACTGACGTTGCTATTTTCTTTGTGTAACGTATGGTCTCGGGTAACGTGAGATTGATATGATCAAGTATAGACTGATCAACATCTAATGTGCCATTGGCAACTGCTTTTTCGATCAGTCTTTTAAAATTTAAGCCTAAATCAATACTGGCTTTCCATAGTGCCATGACAATTAGCTCAGCAGGAGTTCGTGCCATGCCTAGACTCAGTACCTGTTGTACTGCTCGATCAAATTCAACTTGAGGTATTACTTTATATGCCATAATTAATAATCGGTTGGTTTTCCAGTCTTTTTAACATACTGTTGTTCTTTATTTGCTTGACTATTAGTAGCAGAAGGATTGTTATTGACGCTGGTTGGTGTCTTTCTATCAGTTGCTGACCCGTCAGCATTTTGTGTACGAGTTTGAGATGCATACCGAGGGGCAGCACGTAGCGCATCTGTTTCGGCCATATTTCTCGATGTTTCTTGTGACTGCAAACTTTTGCTTAACGGAGGGTATTTTTCTAATCCTGCAAGATATGCTTTTTTGTATTCAGGATTCATTCCCTTATCATCTTTTACATATTCAGCTTCTTGTTTAACAAACTGTTTATTTGCAGCTACTAATTCTTTTGATGGTGGGCGGACCCACGGCGGTGGTACTGGTGTTGTTTTGTTAACAACTGGTGCCGTTGCAGTACCTGTACTTGGACTATTTCCTGTTACATTTCCCATTGCATCATAAGTTGCCTCTGAGGCTCCTGAACGACCTTCAGGCCAAGGAGCAGTTTGCACTGGCTTGCCACCATTGGCACGTTCAGCATTGGCACGGGCAGCGCGGTCACGCAAGCTACCGGGTCTAATATTTGGATTACCTAGGCGTGTTTGATTTGTCATGTAAGGATTACCAGTGGCTGCACCGCCGCCAGTTACTGTGCCGCCTGCTTCAACCCATTTGTCACGTTCTTTTACTGCGTCTGCTTTAGGCGGCTTTGTGACAGGCACTGCTATCACAGATGGCTTAGAAGGAGGCTTTGGCAAGGCTTTAATACCAGCACCGCCATCTTCTGGTGTAGGGCCTTTAAACTCAAGATCTTTTACACCACTGATTTCTAAATCTTCGTAACGCAATGTGATAGTCCATACTATTGGATCACTAGTTGAATAATCTAGTGTATCGTGTTGCGCATCTGTGATAAATGCATCTGTTAATTTGTATACCTTGTCTTCACCATCACCGCTTAAATTCTTCATTGAGATTTTTACATCCAAAGGCAATTTCCCAGGTCGTTTAGAACCATCAGTGCTGTCAAATTGTCCCAATACAAACTGCCAGATCAAACTCTCTGCAACATTATTAGTTTGATCATAAAAGGTCATTGTGATTGGTTCGTAGTTCATTTTTGTTTGAACTATAGTTTTATGATTGTATACATTTACCACTTGTGTTTCAATTGAAAAGCGAGGTAGTTCACAACTTTTTGCTGTCAGTGGACCAGTTGACTCTAACCCATTTGCTTTACCGCCTTTGACTGCTAATTCTATTTCCCATGCAAATTTTAAATATGGAAAGCCGTTACCAAGCGGGCCAGAATTGACCTGCATGTCGTTAAGCATGAGTTTGGATGCTAAGTTTGTAAATGCCATGTGCGTATCATTGGAAAAGGGTTATTTCTAACCCTTTTCTTTCTCCTTGTAAGGGCAAGCATTTCTGCTTACACTTACTTATCACTTTAAATTAAAGCGTACTATTAAACTCCAGGTGCTACACCAGTTGATGCAACCGCAATGTCGTTATCGCCCGCGCCGCCATCAAGTGCATTAGTACCTTCGATGATATGTCCAGCATTGTCGTACTTGATAGCAATAGTGATCTGTAATGGATCACTTGTTGCATAGTTATTTTCGCCGTAGTTTACGTTTTGAATATAGCAACCTACTAATTGCCATGCATCTAAAACATTAGCTGGCTGAGAACCATCCAAGTTTTCAATTGCCATACCAAACTTGTAACCGCCGCCAGCTTTGATGCTGGATTGGTTAGCATGGTCTACTTGCTTTTGCATCTGTGCTGCAATTGCTCGTGTTACTAAACCTGTTACGTCATCACGCACTGTTAGTGTGATAGCATCCCATGTGTGCTTACCAGCTAAGTTGATGCGTGAGTTGTATACGTCGATTATTACATCGTCATGTGTTAAACTTGGACGACTTACGCTAACAACCTGACTTGTTAGTTCTAAGTTTTCGCCTGAGCCGAATTCGTTTAATAGCACACGGAAACGGTATTGTAGTTTTGGTTGTACTAATACGCCTGCGCTGCCTCCGTCTACGTTAAATTTGTCTAAATTGACTGCCATTTTATGTGTCTCCTGTTAGTGTTATTTAGCGTGTACCATTGGCAATCGCGCCAGTGTTTACAACACGAACCGGAATGTAGATAAATTCAGCTGCCTTAACTGGCTCAATTGCCACGTCAATGTACAACTCGTTTCTATCAATTCGAGCAGGAGTGTTGTTTGTATCATCACAAACTACCAAGAAGTCATATACTGCACGTTTAGAGTACATGTCTGCTAAGAAGGCGTTGAACACACCTAAAATGCGATTACGTGTGCGTTGATCGTTTGGTTCAAAGATGAACGGACGAGCAATTACATCAAAACGCTCACGCAAGTAAGCCAACAAGCGACCAACGTTAACGCGGTCAAGTGCAGAGCTGCTTGGGTATAGAGTCTTTTGACCCCAAATGTATAAACCTTGTCCCGGGAAGTTAACCAATGGGTTAACATTCTTTTCGTACAATGCATCACGTTGACCTTGGTTCAATGCCAATGGAACAAATTCGTTTTCAGCATTAACGGTACCTAAGTTACTGATACCACTTAGAGCACCGCGTGTCAAACCAGCTGGAGCAAACCACGGATAAGCAATTTGGTCGTTGTATGCAATGCCACGTAGAACAGAGTGACTTGCAGGAACTGCAACATCATTACCGCTCAAGTCAGTTGACAAACCGCTTGGGTAATAAATCGCTGCGCTGCCGCTGCGTGTTACTAAACCGTCTGCGCCGTTTGTACCGGCTAGTGTACCTAGACTCCAGTTAACAACATCAGTAGTCTTGTTGCTTAACTTCATTGGAGTGTCAGCAATAACGAACGCTGTTTCTTTACGATCCAAGTTCAATGTAACCATCTCGTCAATACACTCAACATAACCAGGCGTTGCAATAACGTTGAAAGTCAATGTTTCTGCACGTAGTTCGTCACCGCTTGTCAATGCTGCTTGCAAACGCTTAACAACTACACGGCGTTGAGCTTTATCAAACATGTAAGGAGCGCCTGCTTTAGGGCCGCTATCAACGTTACCAGATTCTGTCTGCCAGAAACCTTCTGCGGCATTCCATGCTTTTACGTTACCAGAGCTTACTGCACTGTTCCATAACAACATACCTTCTGGGAAGTAAGCTGGGTTAGGAGCTTGATCGTCCATGGCGTTTGCGCCACCTTCGGCGCCAGTTACATCACCTGCGTCGGCTGTCAAGTCAGCAAATAAAACACCATCTTGTGTTGTTTGATCTGCATTGTCTTTGCCTACCCAAGCACTGCCATCCCATACTTTTAGCATTGGATAGTTGGCCATGTCATTTGTGTCAACCCATACATCACCAAAATTTGGTTCAGTTGGTTCTTCTGTGTTCACATCAATTTGACTGGCTGCTTTCCAAATTGGAGTATCATTGACTGTTGCTTTGACATAAATGTCAACCAGGCTACCTGCATCATACCATAACTTGCCGTCTGGTAGTGCGCCTGTTGGTGCTGTATCGCTTGCACTTGCTGTAGGAGTAGCCCATGTAGAACCATTGTAACGCTTGATTTCAAATTCGGCTCTATTAGCATTTGCAAACTGAATATAAATGCTGTTGGTTACCAACTTGGTACCAAATGCTGCGGTAGCCGTTGCATTATCTGTATAGCCAACTAACTGATCTACATTTCCTGCGCCAACAGTTTGTGCTGTCCAGCTTTGTGTAGAAGCATTGTATTTTTTAACTTTTAAAGACAAGCCAGAATTTGGACTTGTTGTCTTAAACCAGACTGCGCCGTTACCTGGGGTTGGTACAGAATAGTGAGGGGCAACTGTAACTGTTGCGCTTAGGTTGCCAGATGTAACTGCTTTCCATACGCTGCCAGCTTCTGTCGCTACTTTTTTGTAGAATGTCTTAACTATGCTGGTTGCATCTAATGCATAATCGCCTACTGCACCTTCGCCTGCGCCTGGTTCGCCGTCTGTTACATATACTGACTTGGCTACCCAAGTAGTGCCATTGCCTTCAAACAGGCCAAACGAGCTTGCGCCAGTATCTAACCAATATTGGCCATTTGTTGCTGGGCCAGTTGGGGCAGATGCTTGTGGCTCTAATTCTTCCATGTTCAAGTCTGCACGTACTAGAACAGCACGGTTAGCAATACCAAGGTAGTAATAAGCGGCAAGCAAGCCGTATTCGTTTAATTCGTGACCGTGTACAGGTGTACCGTCAACAATAGTGAACTTTGGTTCACCATATAATTGTACCAACTCGCGTTGGCTTGTAACAATAAGTGGTTTTTTAGCAAAAGGTGCAGTGGTGTATTGTGCAACTGAACCGTCTGGTGACGTTTTATTAGAACGTGTTGCTAAAACAATAACTGGAACTGTACCAGTGCCAGCAGATGCGTAGGCGCTTTCGTCAATAATCGAAACACTTACACCTGGGGAACTTAATTGAGCCATTTTATATATCTCCGTAATCTAAGGGATCATACCCTCTACAAAGATATTTAGCGCAAAGTACTAAATCTGGGCCTATTTACCGGTAAACACTATTTTCTAGTTTATCGGACAACCAATGCAATGCGATTATACAAATCGTCAACTGTGCCATTGTTGTCAATGATGGCGTCAAACTCAGTACCAACCCATGCAGTTTCGCTGGCATGAATACCAAGTTGCTTGAGTTTTTCAGCAGCAACTATATCACCGTGGTTAGCTTTGCCTGCCATGATATGCCAACTCGGTAATGTGCCACGTTGCACCCAGACCACTTTACCACCTGCTTGTTTAATAGAGTTGATTTCATTTGGAAAGCGGCAATCACTAATAACAATATTGTCCTTGCTGTCCCGTAGCCGTGCTTCTAAGCTGGCAATCCAAATATCGTCATGAAAGCCACGACGACATACTTCTGTGCCCCAAAGTTGCAGTGCTAAACGTGGAGTAAGTTCGGGCATCTTCAAACGGTCAGCCCACCATGGGTCTACTTGTTCGCGCCATTCACGGGCCTGTTTAGTACGTCCTTCGAGCAATTCTCGATCCCAATTAAAAACGGCAGCAACTGCATCTTTAAGGGTAGCGGCAAATGAGTCTCTACGGAACTCGTGAAAGTTTACAAGATAATCTGCGGCAGTGTCTTTGCCAGAACCAATAAAACCGCAGATGCCAATAATTTGTGTAGTCATGCACTATATTAACACAAGTGCATGATCAAGTCAAGTTACCGTTTAGCCAAAGATGAAGCCAAGTGGCGTGCCACCATCAGCAAACGTTTTCAGATCGTCTTCTAGCTTTTCTATCTCTGATTGTGATTGTGCAATTAGGTCGGTGCCGTTTAACGTAACACCACCTTGTGGGCCAGCCAACTGTGCAAACTTGCTACGTGCCTGACCAAGCATCATTTTTGCTGTAGCTGTTGCATAATCTCGAATCCAAGGTCCCGAACCAGTATCCTGTAACAGGGATTCATCTGGGCGATAGTTGTAAGTGTGTAGCAGTACTGATTCTTCACCCTTGATATTACGATGCAAATTCAATAACTTACTAGTCTGACTCCATGTAAATGTCACATGGGCGCCAAACATAGTTGCCATCAACTCACGCTGTCCCATGTATAATTCAAATGATGCTAATCCTTGCCCACGTGCGGCGTTGAGCATATACATGTTTAAGTAGGCTGCTTCAAACGGTTCAAACGTTGTGCTTGTTGTACCAATACCACCTGCGCTGGAGCGATAAACAACTCTAACGTCAATAACTTCGTCTGGCAATGTGTAAGAACTATTACCAGCGGTTAAATTTAGTAGCATGAAGCTTTCTTCTACTGCTCTGCTGGATCTCTGACGATATTTTCCAATGGCTTTATCAATTGCCATGTCGTAGTGTTCTTTGTCTAGTTCGACATCTACTAAGCCACCACCAAGCATTAGCTCGATAGTTTTTGCCGCTTTAGAACGGTAAGTTGTATTGTTTTGCATGTGCAGTCTCCAGTGTTATTTACCGAAGACTGCATTGCAAGTCCTTACTTGAGTGCGCGAAGCAGGATGGTATCTGGACTAATTCGTCCTTTTAGTCGAGTCTCAACACTTTTAATAGAGTCCATAAACTTACGAAGTCCAGGTTTGCCCTGTGTCTTGAGCTCGGCTAGTTTTTCTGCTGGCTTACGCAGAGTTTTGCAAGTGCTTTTGATTTCATCAAATCCAATGATAGCACTACCTTTGACACCCAGCAAACTAATTGACATCTCACCGTGCATGCTGACTACAAAGCGACCCAACTTGCGGGTCTTGGTATTGTAAGTCCACAACTCGCTCATGTTGAGAATCTCAGTTGGGTTAATACTTTTAAGTCCAAGTTCTGCGAATTCCTTAAGGTACTTCAATCCCTTGACTTGACGTTCTGGTGGCACTGGCTTGCGTTTTGGTTTAGCACGAGTTGCAATTTTGCTAGTCTTATAAGCCATTGCATCGTTGATGATTGCTTCATACATTTTAATGTATGCCTTAACTTCACGCTTGCCCAAGTGCTTGTATGCTTCCATTAGTTGGCTGTCCTTGCCTTCCAGCAACTCGTTTAGTTCGTTGATCCTAGGCTGAATCAAGTCAACAATCTTGGACGAATACTGTACTGCAATATTTGCAATAGACAAGAGATGAAATACTTTAGGATCTTTGCCTTCAGTAATGTAGTCATCAATGGCGCCTTCAATATCGCCCATTGTTTCGCTGAACTTTTCTGCCAGGCGATCTTGTATAGTTTCCTTCTTTACTACTGGAACAACTTTTTCAGTTTCAGTCTCGTCAATATCATTCTTGCCGTCTTTCATGGCCTTGGCAATTTCAGCCTTTAACCATTCTGCAGAGTCACGCCCACTATTAAAACCTTCGTATACAGGAGGCATGCCGCGCACCAAACAAGCGGCTACCCCGCACAAGGTGGAGTTTACTCTACTGTCTTTTAGCTTGCGGAATTCGTTAATGGCATCCTTTTTGTAGCCATTAGCTTCCATCCACTCTGCTACTTTTGGGCGCAGGGTTTTGGTATTGGTTTCAAGACGATAATAGTCCATTGAACGTCGGAACTGTCGTGTAAACTGTTCTTCGTTAAACTCGGCAGCGCCTTCCCATGATGGGCTAAAATCTTTGGCGGCGCCACCACGTGTACGATGAGCGTTCACTTGCTTGGCAGTGACCCGTGTTTTCCTTACAAGGGTAGGTTTTTTCTTAGTTGCAGTAGCCATTTTAACTCCATTTAGTGGGACAATGCTGTATTATAACTTATCCTTGAACGTCTGTCAACCGGTAAATAACACTAAGAAACAGGACCTTTTGGACCTGGACAGGAAACAATGCCTAAATTATCACTTTGGAAGAACGCTAAAACAAACGACTTTTACTATCAGGATCGCCTGATACGAGAAGCTGTGGGTGCAGGTGGCACCTCAATCTTGATCCACAAATATCTTGGACCAGCAGCCGTAGAAGATGGATCTGATCCTGCCAAGCCCAATTTGGCTGCAAAGGGTGAAATCAATGAAATGGACATACAGGACATCTTGTTCATGGAAAACCGTGATCGTGTGTATGACACAACTGTTTATGAATTACGTGGAACTTACAATGTAAGTGACCAAGACTTTGACTTGAGCCAATTTGGTTTGTTCTTAAACGCTGACACGCTGTTTATCACATTCCATACAAATGAAATGGTAGAACGTCTTGGACGCAAACTCATGGCAGGCGACGTACTAGAATTACCTCACTTGAATGATGACCTGCTACTTGATGCCAATGCAAAGAGTATCAATAAATTTTATGCTATTCAAGATTCTGCACGTTCAGCAGAAGGTTTTGGACCAACTTGGTGGCCACACTTGTGGCGCATCAAGGCAGCGCCTATCAATGATGCACAAGAATATCGCAGCCTACTGGGAGATCCAGAAGATGAAAACAGTTTGAAAAATGCACTCAGTACTTACAACAAGGAAATTGCTATTTCAAATGCTATTGTTGCAAGTGCAGAAGTTATTACTCCGGCAGCTGGATATAAGAATACTGAATTTACAGCGTCTACCTTTGCTCCTGTTATTAATGGATTTGACGGTACTGGTACTTCTATAATTGCAGTCAATACAACAGAGCATGTGGCGCAAAGTGGAGACACTACAAATATTGCAACTGGTTTAAGTTTCCCTAGTGCTCCAGGGCAGGGCGAGCTGTTTGTTAGAACAGACTTCCAGCCACAGCGTCTATTTGTTTATCGAGGAAACAAATGGTACCGACTCGCCGACAATTCAACATCAGCTGGATGGACAACTACTGCAACCAATGCAGGACCGTATATCAATAACCAAGCAACTACCACAACTGATCGTGGCGTTACTGTTCCACAACGACAGGCACTTAGCGGTGTGTTTGTTAAACCTAAGGCAGACAATTAATGGCACAGCATAACACCAGTATTTTTACCATATAGCATAAATACTATTATGAAAATTTATAAAATCACAAACTTGACCAACAACAAAATTTACATTGGCC
>Ga0208916_10000406_pt1 | contig 20707 bp, 14 predicted proteins | sample DEB19_08_DNA_5_FD_184523 | JGI IMG/M metagenome (GOLD analysis project Ga0208916, IMG submission 184523) | Aqueous microbial communities from the Delaware River and Bay under freshwater to marine salinity gradient to study organic matter... | ecosystem: Environmental > Aquatic > Marine >... | reverse complement strand
GGGCCTCCCCGCATGGTGAAGCGGCCAACCGGGTCAGATGGGGAACCAAGCAGCCCTAACTGTGGAGCCAGTGCCGGGGTCGGGCTCGTCACCTTTTTTAAAAATAGTGAATCACGACAAGGACTTAAGTTTTTGTCGGATCGGCATTCACTGTTTTGTAGCATGTACCTGTGGCATGTGGTGTCACGTTGATAGACCAACGTGAGGCCAAAATGGCAGGATTGACAGGGCTATTTCAACGCGGCAGCAGCTACTACCTCCAGGTAGTTTTACCGCTGAATCATCCGCTACAGAAAACATACAAGAACGGCAAGTTCGTTCAGTCTCTTGGGCGTTGCACGTACCGAGACGCTATTCGAGATGGAACCATCAAGAGGGCCCAAGTCTTGTACGGGGCCGTACAAAGCAAGGTCTGGCGATACGGTTAACGCCTGCCTCCGTGCAGTTCGCCTCTACGAGGAATTTACAAACAATCTGCCCGTTGAAGAATTGACTCGTGAGCTGGGGGGGAGCTTTCAGAACATGGCTGGAACACCCAGACAGTGGCCATAGAAGTGTGCACCACCCGGCCCTAACTCTGGCGCTGCCAAAGGTCTATGGCGCACCCAAAGCCTTCGCAGTGGCAACAGATCTTCAGGCTTTCGCATGACACAAATGCGAGAGGCAATGAAGGTGGTTTTTTACGGGGGCGCTGGGGAACCCTTGAACGATCCCCGCAGCTTTGTGGAGTTGTACGTTGTTGCAAAGCTCACTCCCAGTTACCGCCTGTTGAGGGCCTTTTTTTGTCTTTCACGATAACAATCAAATTGTGAGTCGAATGCTAGTTTTAAGAACTGGCAATCAACTTGCAGGTGTCGACAGATGCCTTAAAAGCCAGCCTTCAAAAAGCTGGCTTTTTTATTGGTTGCCACTAGCGTCACCGGAAAAAGTGACTAGGGAGCTGTGATGAAAATCCTCGTACGACTGCTCGTTGCACTGATCGGCGTTCTGATTTACATCTACCGAAAGTACTTCGAGTTTTAGCCTTGGTGATCACCGCTGACAGCGCGGGTCAAAGGAAGCAGGCCATGAGATACGGCTTGAACGTCTCTGGCATCTGTATGACAAGAAGTGCGAGGCAATTGCGCTGGTGGTCTATGGCGTAGCGCTGGAGAATCCTTCAAAGGATCTAATGCGATAGACTGATCAATAGAAAATCTTATTGATGATGCAGAGGATGCATATGAAGGCAACTGGTCGATGGCTTGGCGCAGCTTTATTGTTGGTTGCCAATCTTGCGTTTGCGGACAAACCGAGCATCACAGACTCCAAGGCTTTCGTGGATTGCATGTCGGCCGATTTTGATGATTCACCGGCCATATACCGGATGAAATGCATCAAAGTCGAAATTAGAAAATATCAGACTTTGCTCGATGCGGAGTACAAGCAACAGTTGAAGTTTCGTAAAGGTAAAAGCCGTCAGAGGCTGATTCTGGTGCAACGTGAGTGGATCAAGTACCGCAATGCATGGTGCGAATTTGAGTTCACGCTCGAAGCTGGAGGAAACTACTATGTCAATCAGCAATTTTGTCTTGCCGACCAAACGATAGACCAGTGGTACAAGTTGAAGTCAATTCGTGACTATCCATCATGGCAATAAAAGATCTCGAATTTTTTAGGCTTCGCTTTCGCGAGTTCTTACGGTTAAAACGGTAAGAATTTTCTCCTAATAGTTTTCCAGCAAAAAACCGAGAGCCTACCTCGAGTAATTCCTGCGCTCGATCCACCCTCTGCCACCCTCAGCTTCTCAAGAGTCTCATGAGAAGGGGCCTAGGTATGCTCAGTGTTGAAGGTCTCAGGTCTACCATCCGGTGATGCTGATGGAGATGCTCAAGAACAGCGGTGAAGCAACGGTCTCGCAAATCGCTCAAGCCATTCTCAACAAAGATCACTCACAGATCGAATACTTCAGTGAGAGCTTGGCGACTATGACGAAGCCCAGAAAGCCATCGAGATGTTCAAGGAAGCTGAACACACAGCCAGCAGGTTGATTCGGGAACTGATTGCAGAAAAGGTCAACTAACCGATGCGTTGGGCGTAGTTGTCAGCGCAGAACATGCTTCGGTTTCTCCGAAACAAAAACAGAGGACCGCAAGCGATGAGTCATAAAGTCAATTTCGGCAGGGCCGAGTTGATAGTCTCTACCCTCATCGTTTCCCGAGAAGTGAGAAGCGATGCTCTTTGACCCCTTAAATACATCCAGACCCACGCCATGGCCTTGACCCGTTGCCACTGAAACATAGTATGTTTGGTTGCCCTTCTTAAAGAAAATCACGTCCATTCCAACCCTCGGAACCAGCTCTTGGCTGGCGATCTTGAATTTGGCACGAGGCGTTGCGACTACAGCAAACTCTTCTCGGCCCAAAACGCCATATCGATAGGTCACTTTAGTGAATGGCTCTGTCTTTCTATTTGCACACAAGGAAAGAAATTTTCCATTTCTTGTGTTGCGCCATCCTCCGTCAGTCGCATGAACTTCACCCATCCAAGAATCAAGGATGGCGTATTCGTCAGCTGCGCAGTGTGAAGGAAAGGCGGTAATTGCGTTGCAATAAATCGCGAGAAAGACAGCGAGGGCAAAACGAATAGATTTATAGGTCAACACCAAAGGCATCCATTTTTTTAAAACTAAGCGGCATTGCATTTGCCCAAATGATTAGACCATCGAGATCAATCCTCTGAGGAACAGAACGCCAGCATGAAGCTCATAACCAACACCCTCGAACCCCTAGCATTCTCCCAGTCACCACAGTAGCAACCAAATGCATCCCTGTCCAGCTTTGGGACAACGAAAAGTCTAATTGATGCTTTTTGTGAGCAGAAGAGGCCCCATGCCGTGGCCGCAGTTCACGTCCTTAAGACCCCACTAAACACCTCAAGACACAGCCTTGGCTATCTTGAGCATTCCCACGCCACCTGAGCGAAGCTGTCTTAAGTCTTGTTCATGGGGCGTGTGTGCTGTTGGGGTTCCACGGGTTGCTGAAGCTGGTTCATCCAGATGGCAGTGGATGAGTCTTAGTGCTGCGGCACGGGCTGAACGCAGTAGCGGGGTTCATCTAGCCTCTTCTGTACACCGCCTTAAGTTAAATCCGAAAGCAATTCCGAAGTACTAGCTTTTAGAGGTCTTTGATACGGCAAGAGGTTGCCCCAGAATGCAAATGAGAAGTCAGTGTACCTGCATGTTTATGCAGACAAGGCGCATGGCGGCACCTTGTGGAAGAACCTGCGTTGCCAAAAGCAAAAGAGAAAGCGCTAAGCCAGTGGTCGAGACCGCCGGGGACAGATCCCCAACCGCAGGCCGCTGAGCGAGCGCCCAGCGCACATTGAAGGTCGTCAGCAAGTTGGTCATTGGGAATGTGACACCGTCATTGGTGCCAACCACAAGCAAGCCATAGTGACGGTGGTGGAGCGCAAAAGCGGGTACGCGGTCATGGCCAAGGTTTCAAACAAAACAGCTGATCTGGTTGGCGCGGCCATCATCGAAGCGCTCAACCCGTTGAAGGCTAGGGTCAAGACCCTGACCTATGACAACGGCAAAGAATTTAGCGGGCACGCCAGGATCGATGAAGCGCTGGGCAGCACAGGCTACTTTGCCCGACCCTTTGCCAGTTGGGAGCGAGGCTCCAACGAGAACTTCAATGGCCTGCTGCGGCAATACGTGCCCAAGAAGCGCCAGATGGCAAATATAACGAACGAGGAAATTAAGATGATCGAAAACAGATTGAATAACCGCCCCCGCAAACGATTGGGATTTAGAACGCCTGCAGAGGTGTTTCATCAATCGTTATCCCGTGTTGCACTTCGTGCTTGAATCCGCCAAATACTATCGCATTCAATATTCAGTATTCGACATAAGGAGTTACTACATGCCGACATCTGATCGTCTAGCCCACATCTGCCGCCTGCTTTGTGGTGCAAAGCAGCCAAGTGATGATGTGGCGCGATTGGTTATCCAGAATTTGCGCCGAAAAACCAATGAAAAGCATCAAATTCATGCAACAGGTTAGCGTGGCAACTAACGGAGCTGCAGGAACAAATAGAGTGACTAGAACAAAGTGAGTGACGCGGTTTGAATTCCCAAGAAAAGATGCACGCCCAGCATGCCGCCCATGGGAAAGACCATGGGTGGGATTGAGCGACGCCAACTATGCAAGGGGGTAGGACGCAAGGGGTCGGGCTTTCCCCAGTAAGTCATAGCCCATCAGGGTGGTAATGTCTCGCCGTTACATCCAGAGACGAACAAACTGACTAAACCAAGGAAATCATCATGAAACGCTTGCCCGCCATCGGCCTGCTTCTCTCAGTGATCGCATTCACCATTTTTGGTTGCGCCAGCCAGCCGCAGGGTCCAGGCTGGGTGACCTTGATTGATGGCGACAAAGGCTTGGAAAATTGGAACCAGATCGGAAACGCCAATTGGCGAGCGGAAGCTGGGACCATCGTGGCCGACAAGGGAACGAGTGGGTTTCTCGTCTCCAAGGGTTCATACAAGGACTTCGTGATTTATGCCGAATTTTGGGCGGCAACGGACACCAACAGTGGCATCTTTATTCGCGCGTCTGATCCCAACAAAATCGGCGCCGACTCGTCCTATGAAGTCAATATTTGGGACATTCGGCCCGACCCAAAATACGGAACTGGAGCGATCGTTGACTTCGCCGCCGTACAGGTACCGATCGCCAACAAGGCCGGCGGCCAGTGGAACACCTACGAGATCACCGCGAAGGGTTCGGAGTTGTCCATCAAGTTGAATGGGGTCGTCACCGCCAGCACGCAAAACAGCAAGTTTGCAAGCGGACCGTTCGCGCTTCAGTTCGCCGCGGGCGTCAAAGGCGCACCCGGTGGTCCTATCAAGTGGCGCAAAGTGCAAATCAAGCCCCTCTGAACGGATCGTCTGCGGGCTTTGATTCAGCCTTGGTGCCCCGGCTATTTGCGCGGCACCAAACCCTTGGTCTCGGGTGCGCGCAAAAAATCAAAGTCCACGCCCTGATCTGCTTGTGTCACGGTTTGCAAAAAGAGCTTGCGGTAACCGCGATCCGCTGACGGCGGCGTGATCGGGTTGTCAAGTGCGCGTTGCTGCATGTCTTCAGCTGACACCAACAGGCTGATCTCCCGGTTCTTCACACTCAACCGGATTCGGTCGCCATTTTGGACATACGCCAGCGGGCCACCAATGGCGGATTCCGGCGTCACGTGCAGCACGATGGTGCCAAAAGCCGTGCCACTCATCCGGCCATCCGAGATGCGAACCATGTCTTTGACACCCGCGCGCGCCAGCTTCAGGGGAATCGGCAGATAGCCCGCCTCTGGCATGCCCGGTGCACCCTTGGGACCGATGTTCTTGAGCACCAATATGTCGTCGGCGTTGACGTCCAAATCGTCCGCGTCAATGCGCAAGGCCAAGTCTTCAGCATTCTCGAACACCACGGCGCGGCCTTCATGCTCCATGAGCTTGGCGTCAGCAGCCGACTGTTTGATGATGGCCCCGCCTGGGGACAAATTCCCGTACAGCACGGCAATGCCGCCTTGTGGATAAATCGGCTTGTCAAAAGAACGCACAACGTCCTGGACATAACCAGGGCCAGCCAACGCCATCTCTTCACCCAGTGTGCGACCAGTGACCGTCAAGGCATCTAGACGCAGCAGGGGTTTGAGCTCACGCAACAAGGTGGCCATGCCGCCGGCTTTGTGGAAGTCTTCCATGTAGTGTTGACCGGAAGGTTTGAGGTCCAGCAGGACGGGGGTTTCTCGCCCCATCTGGTCGAGTGCCTTGAGGTCAATGTCCAAGCCCACGCGGCCTGCAATAGCGGCCAAATGAACAATACCGTTGGTTGATCCGCCAATGGCCAGCAACACACGCATCGCATTCTCAAAGGCCTCTGGCGTCAAAATTTTGTCGATCGTCAGCTTCTCGTGCGCCATGCCTACCGCGCGGGCACCCGTTTCTTCGGCCACACGGATGCGGTCGGCCGTCACCGCAGGCGGCGACGCACCGCCGGGCACTGTCATGCCCAAGGCCTCGGCGATGCAGGCCATCGTGCTGGCGGTGCCCATCACCGAGCAGGTGCCCACACTGGCGACCAGCTGGTTGTTGACCGCCGATGTTTCTTCCGCATCAATCTCACCCGCGCGAAACTTGCCCCAGTAGCGCCGGCAGTCCGTGCAAGCACCGACACGCTCACCGCGGTGGGAACCGGTCAGCATCGACCCGGTGATGAGTTGAATGGCGGGGATACCAGCGGATGCAGCGCCCATCAATTGCGCCGGTACGGTTTTGTCGCAACCACCAATCAGCACCACGGCGTCCATCGGCTGCGCGCGAATCATCTCCTCGGTGTCCATGGACATGAGGTTGCGCAAATACATGCTGGTTGGTGCAGAGAAGCTCTCATGCACGGAGATAGTCGGAAAATCCATAGGCAAGCCGCCCGCCAGCATGACGCCGCGCTTGACCGCCTCGATCAGTTGCGTGACATTGCCATGGCACGGGTTGTAGGCGCTGCCCGTGTTGGCAATACCGATGACGGGTCGATCCAGCGCCTTGTCTGTGTAGCCAGCCCCTTTGATGAAGGCTTTTCGCAAGAACAGCGAAAAGCCCGCGTCACCGTAGCTGGTCAGGCCCTTGCGCATGCCCGTGGGTTCAGACGCATCAGCGTTGGTTGATGAATCGGTGGGAGGGGTGTTATTTTTCATAGGGCTCAGTCAGATGTGATGCCGGCTTTGGTAATTAACTTCTCCCACCGCAAGACCTCAGCGCTGATGCGCTCGGCCGCTTTGGCAGGGGTGGTGGGGGTTGCAGCGTAAACGCCTTGCTTGAGCAGCATGTCCTTGGCTTCAGCCGATTCCAGTACCTTCGCCAAGGCCGCATTGAGCTGAGACACGATGGCTGTCGGTGTGCCCGCAGGCGCCAGAACCCCAAACATAGAACCCACTTCAAACGCAGCTTGACCCGCTTCAGCAGTAGTCGGAATATCGGCCAGCATGGAAATGCGAGCAGGCGTTGTGACGGCCAATGCACGAAGTTGGCCGGACTTGATAAAACTGAGTGCAGCAGGCACCGTCTCAACCATCATGTTGACTTGACCGCCCACCAAATCAACCATGGCCGGGCCGCTCCCCTTGTATGGCACATGAACCATTTTGATGCCCGTGGCTTCAATCATGATCTCTGCCGCCAGACGCTGAGGCGATCCGGGACCAGAGGAAGCAAAGTTCAATTTACCTGGGTTCGCCTTGCCATAGGCCACCAACTCCTGAAAGGTCTTGACGGGCAGCGTTGGATTCACCACCACCACCAGCGGGACCGAACCTACCACCATGACGGGTGCAAAATCTTTGATCAAGTCGTAACGCAGTCGCCCCTTTTCAAGGGTCGCAATCGTGGCGTGAGACGTCAATGCCCCCATGAGCAATGTGTAGCCGTCTGGGCTGGCTTTAGCGACCATCTCTGCACCAATACTCCCGCTGGCACCACCGCGGTTATCGACAATCACCTGATGCCCCAGTGCCTCGCCGAGCTTGAGCGCGACGATGCGACCGATGATGTCAGTGGCCCCACCCGGTGGGTAAGGAATCACCATTTTGATGGGCTTTTCAGGGTAGGCAGCCATGGCCACAGAAACGTACAAACCAAGCGCCAGAATCGCACTGCAGTGCAGTGCCAAACGTCGCGATGTGCCCAATACAGAAGTGTTCATGCTCTTGTCTCCTTAAATGAGAAGTGGCTGTTATGCCTTGACTCCTATGCCTTGACCTTACTGCGAACTGCGGCCCATGCGTCGTCTCACCTAGTCACCTAAGGGCTGACGCAACAGCTCTTCAATGGCTGCCGTTGAGTTTTCCGCGTGTTCGGCAATCTGCGCAGACATCAGTGCCAGCGACGCCAGCGGGTAGGTGCCGCTGATGACGCTTTTATAAGCGATCTCGGCACCCAATGCATCTTGGCCAAGGCCGTCCACCGCAGCGGCTATGCATTCCTCAATGCTCAAAAGACCAGCGTCGGCGTACAGGTCTTCGCCCTCATACGTCACGCGGTAATCGAAGCTGCCTTTTTCAAACTGGTCAATGTGAAAGCGAACAATCATGGTGTGATCCCAAAGTGTCGTAAAACGCCCTGCCCGGCTGCACGGCCACTGGCAAAGCAGGCGGTCATCAGGTAGCCACCGGTAGGGGCTTCCCAATCGAGCATTTCACCCGCACAAAAAATAGCGCCGCTGGCTGGCTGGCTGGCTTTGATTTTCAGATCTGCGTCCAAGGCGTGAAAGGACACGCCACCCGCACTGCTGATGGCTTCGTCGATGGGCCGTGTCCGAATCACCGTGATCGGCAGTGCCTTGATGGCGGCGGCCAACTTGGCCGGGTCGGCCATGGCCTCTTTGTCCAGCAGCTCATGAAGAATAGCGGCCTTGATACCTTCCAGACCCAAACGGCTTTTCAGATGACTTGACAGCGAACGCGAACCGCGCGGATGGCGAACTTCCGTCAGCACCTGCTGGGCCGACTTGTCGGGCAACAGGTCGAGCGTGAAGGTGGCGCGACCGGTGCGCTCAATGTCGTCACGCAGCAAGCTCGATGCGGCGTAAACCAAACTGCCTTCGACACCGGTCGCCGTGGCTACAAATTCACCGCGTCGGCTGAACTTTCGACCCAGCGAATCAGTGACATCAATCGCCACGGACTTGAAAGGTTGACCCGCAAAACGGCTGGCGAAATACGTTGACCAACCGGAGTTTGAAGACTCAGTACCAACGGTCTCAGCCCGCCCAACCGGTCTCGCAGCCACATCAAAACCGCAGTTGGATGGCCGCAATGGCTTCACGTCAATGCCGCGCTGCGCCAACAACGGCACCCACGCGCCGTCTGAACCCAGACGAGACCAGCTGCCACCGCCAAGGGCCAACACAACAGCATCTACCTGCACCGATTGTTCGCCCGATGGCGTGGAAAAACGGAGGTCACCGTTGTCGGCCCAGCCGAGCCAGCGATGCCGCATAAAGAACTGAACACCCGACGCTCGCAAACGATGCAACCAACTGCGCAGCAACGGTGCCGCTTTCATGTCTTTGGGAAAGACCCGCCCCGAACTACCGACAAAGGTGTCCACACCCAGACCTTCGGCCCACTGGCGCAACTCGGCACCACCGAGGTCGGCCAGCAGAGGTTCGAGCGCGGCCGCACGGTCGCCATAACGCGCGTTGAATGTGGCGGGCGGCTCGGAATGCGTGAGGTTCAGGCCGCCTTTGCCGGCCAGCAAAAACTTGCGGCCGACCGATGGCATGGCGTCATACACCTGCACCGAGATCGCCGGGCCGGCACTCGACAAAATTTCAGCCGCCATCAAGCCCGCAGGACCGCCACCAATGACAGCGATGCGACGGACAACGGTGCCGATTGACAAGGAAGGTGTGTTGCTCAAGAAAAAATCCATTCGCGCCAAGCAGCCGTCAAGTAGGAATCAGGCAGCCCTTGGGGTAAACCTGAATTATTGCAGTTCCACTTCAAGCAGCTTCCCCTGCGCGGTCAAAAAGGCCGCCTTGACGGTTTGTCCAGGGTAAACCGCCTGCACCGCAGCGCAGTAGGTTTGCATTTGCATGCGCAGCTCTGGCAAGTCTTGCGGAGCGGCATTGGACTTGTAGTCCAGCACCCACCAATGGCCTTCATGCCCCACGTCTTTTCGCTGCACCAATCGATCCAAGCGCAGGCTTTGACCCTCGTAGGCCAGTTCGACCTCGTTGCCCTGCCAACTGACGACAGCCGGATTCCAAGCCCACGCACCAGCGCCGGCCAACACCGCTTTGGCACCAGCCAACGCCGCTTGAGCTTGCGTGACATCCAGCCGAAACTCGCGCGTGATGGCCCGCACATGTTGCTCAGAAAAAGCGCCCCATTCGAGCAAGCGGTGCATGGCCTGACCGGTTCGCGAGGCGGCCGAATCAGCAGCCGGTTTGGCGATGGCCACAGGCAGCAATGGCGCGGACGGCAACTCAGAAAAGTCGACCACTGACACGGCAGCGAGCTCAGTCGCTACAGCCTTCACGGCCGGTTGCGGCCACTCTGCAGCCAGCGCGTGCAGCCGAAGCCACCAGCTGCCCGGCGCGCTGCGGTAAGACTCAATTGACGACATCGCCAGCGTTGTCTTCGCCCGCGTCAGGGCGACGTACAAGGCGTTGAGCTCTTCACGATGACGCTCGTCTTTCTCGGCCTGCAAGGCATCGGCACAGCAAGCCGGCGGACGGCTTTCACTGACCAGAAAAACAAAGCGATGCGGCACGGCAGATTCACCTGGCCAGTCGACCAGCACGCCCATGCTGTCGGCGCTGCGCGGTGGCGTGTCGGTGTCCAACAGCAGCACGGCGTCGGCCTCCAGCCCCTTGGCACCGTGGATGGTCAAGAGCCGCACCGCCTCTTGGCTAACGGTTGCCGGCGCCTGAATGCCGCCAGCTTTGAGTGCCCGCACCAAGGTGTACGGCGTGGTGTAGCGACCGCCATCGACTTGCAAGGTCACCGACAGCAAGGCGCGCAAGTTGGCCAGCACGGCCACGCGCTGCGCGTCTGGGGCTGCAGCGACAAAACGCGCCAATACATCGCCGTCGTCGTAAATGGATTGCAGCGCATCATGCGGTGGCAGCGTGTCCAGCCAATTTTTCCAGCGCGCCAATTGCAGTGCGACACCGACCAAGCTTTTGGCCTCGACGGCTTGCAGTTCTGACAACGCGTTCACTGCATCGTCTTGCAGCAGTTGGTACCAAGGCTGGCTGAGTCGGCGCTGTGCCAATGCGAGCTGTACCAACGCCGTGTCGTCAGCCCCAAACAACGGTGACCGCAAAGCCCGCGCCAGCGACAAATCGTGTTGCGGCGACACCAGCGCATCTAACAGCGCAACGATGTCTTGCACTTCGCAGCAGTCAATCAAGGCAGTTTTTTCGCCGATCTGCGCAGGAATGTTGAGCGCGCGCAATTCATTTTGCAAAGGCAACAAGCCTGCGCGTTTGCGCGACAGCACCATGATGTTGGCGGGCTTGAGAGTCGCTGTCGCGAGTTGCAAAGCAATCCACGCGGCGGCTTGGCGGGCTTCAAGCGTGCGCAGCGTTTCTTCAGGAACTTCGCGGGGCTGCGTCAGGCTGTCGCGCCAATCGATGGGCTCCGCATCGTCAGACTTGGCCGCCTTCACACGCATGATCGGCGGCAAGCGCCCGACCGCGCCCAGCTGTGCGGAGTCCGTGCTGTGCGCCCGAAAGCCTTCGTAGCCGTCCACCGCAGCGGCTTGCGCCATGGCCGCATTGACGGCGCTGATGACGCCTTGCGCATTGCGCCGGGTGTGGTCGCAACTCAGCAAGTCACCGCCCAGACCGTTCTGCACAAAATCTTGGGCTGCGCGAAACACCTGCGGTTCAGCACGGCGAAAGCGGTAAATACTTTGCTTTGGATCGCCGACGATGAAAACGCTGGGTGCTTGCCCGGCGCCGGCGTAGCTGCCCAGCCAAGCCAGCAGCGCCTGCCACTGCAAGGGATTGGTGTCTTGAAATTCATCAATCAAAAGATGACGCACGCGGGCATCGAGCTTTTCTTGCACCCAGCCCGACAACACCGGGTCACCTAGCATGACCAGTGCGGCGCGTTCGACGTCGTTCATGTCGACCCAACCGCGTTCGCGCTTGAGGTCTGCGAACTCGGCCAGCAGCAAGCGCGTCAAGCGCGCCATGCGCTGCTGGTAGGTCCAAGCATCGTGTTGATGGCGGGCTGCAGCCACGGCCAGCACGAGTTCTTGCGCATCGCGCACCGTGTTGATACCGACTATTTTTTCGCCGAATTTACGGGGCTTGCCTTCTGTCGTCAGCAAAGCCAAGTACACAGCGCCCTTGTCGCCAGCGGTCAAGGCGCGCTCCAACTCAACGCCTTTGGCCGCGTAAGTCACCGCCGTCGCACGCCCCAAAGCGATGGCAGCGTTGGCCAGCAGTTGGTGAGCCGGACCAGCGATGAAAACATCTTCGGGTTCATCCACGTCAGCGAACGCCGGGAATTGCTCGCCGAAAGTTTTCACTGAGTGGTCTGTCACCCCAGCTGCGTCGGCCAGTGCGAACTCGACGCGTTTGTCGAGCGCAGCTTGCAGGGCTTTTTCGGTTTGCGAGCGGCCATAGGCAAAGACGACAGCTTCGAAATCTGCTTTTAATGCCGGGTTGTTAACCAGCGCTTGGTAAAAGCGTCGCCACACCAGTGCACGCGCTTGGCTGTCGTCTTCCAGCAAGTCGTAATTGACCGGCAGGCCCAGGCTTTGCAACACAGCCACTGGTGCGCTGCGCAACAAGGCCGCAAACCAACCGTGAAAGGTGCGGATTTGCACAGACCGGCCGGTGGCCAACATGCTCGCATACAAGCCTTGAAGCTGCGTTGCCAAGCGTGACGCCGAGGCCTCATCGTGCAGGCCCGGCACACCGCGAATCTGCAATTCGTGCAGCAGCTTGGCACGGTCTGCATGCGCAAATTCAGCGAGCCATTCGTAGAGACGCTCGCGCATTTCGCCAGCCGCACGTTTGGTGAAGGTGATGGCTAGAATTTCCTGCGGCTGCAGGCGACCCTCGGCGCCGGCTTTTTCAACGCCTTCGAGCAAGGCGCGCACCATGCGCGAGACCAGCATCCAAGTCTTGCCGGCACCCGCGCAGGCCTCAACCGCCACGCTGCGGCGCGGGTCGCAGGCAATGGCGTAGAAGGCGTCGGCAGAGACCAGCTCGCCGTTGCGTTCGTAAGCGGCTTGCTGGGTCATGCTGCCACCCGAAAGTCGCGGCGGCACAAGCCACGCGCATCGCAATAGTCGCAGGCCTTGCCTTCGCCGATCGCCGGTAAACGCGCGCCCTCGGCGATGCGGTTCATGTCACTCAAAATGCTCTCAATCAACTGGTCTCGCAGGTCGACGACATCCTCTTGCGGATAGCTTTTGGTCGGTTCTTTTTCACCCAGATTCACGTAAGCAGCCGTCAGTGGGTCGTCACTCAGCAGCGCGGCGTAAAACGGCAGTTGCGTGTCTTCCTGCGGGTCACTGATGCGATCAGAGGTGGTGCTGCGCGCCTCGGTTTTGTAATCCATCACCATCGGCTGGCCATCGGGCAGACGGTCAATCCGGTCGATTTTTCCAATCAGCGTGAGCGGGCCGACGGGCATTTCTTTCCATTGCTCGGCCTCGGCAAATTGCGCGCCTGAGGCTTCATGCCCCGCCAACCACAGTAGGTAGCCCTCGCGCACCTTTGGCCACGCGGCGGCAAAAGGCAAGAACTCGCTGTCGGCCAGCGCCATTTCCTGCGTGGCACGTTCAGCGGCCCGGTTCATCATCAGCACCCGCTCAGGCAGATCGGCTGTAGGGGTTTGCTTGAGCGCCACGTGAAAGTGGCTCAGCAAGGCGTGCAGCCAATTGCCAAAATCGCGCTTGCCCAACTCGCCTTCCAGCTCGTCGACGGCTTGCAGTTTGAGTTGGCGCATCGCAAAAAATCGATACGGGCAGCGGCGCAAATCTTCATACGCACTGGCCGACAAGCGCGTCACCGGCAGTGCCTGACCCATGGGTGCTGGCATCGGCGTTGGCTGCAGGGTCAACCTGCGTTGCACGCGGGCATCTGCCGCCAACGCGACCTCGGGCTCCAGCAGCAAGGCCTGCACAAAGCCACTCGGCATGATGCGCTCGCCACCTTCGCTGTTGCGCCACAGCACGTCGACCGGCTGGAACTGCAAGGTGTAAAGCCATGCCGCGCGGGCCGCTAGAGCCAAGGTGTCGCGTGAAGGCAAACCCAGCAACTCGCGTTGGGCTGGCGTCCACTGACCGGGCGGCTCAGGCGACACCGGCAAACGGACTTCATCCGCGCCCGGAAAAACCACCGCCTGCATGGGCCGACCCAGCAATTGGCTCAGCGGCAAGATCACCACTTGCGCCTCGGGCGGGTGCTCAGGCGTGAAACTGGCCGACTCCAGCACTTGGTTGACCCAGGCGGTAAAGTCGCGCAGGCTCATGCGCGCAGCAAAGGTTTCGAATTCGTTTTCCAGACCTTCGCGTAGCCGCAGCGCATCCATCAAGGCCTGGCCGGCGGTGTCATTGAGCAAGGATTCCCACTGCTTGGACGCCTGAAGAGCGCCTCGCAGCGCGCGCAGCCAGGGCATCAGTGGTTTGCCACCTTGCAGTGGCGCCAGCAACGGGGCAGCCAGTGCGTCCAGCGCGGCACTGGCGGTCAGCGAGGCCGTTTCAGCTTGGCTGACCGATCGCCATACGCGCACACCGGTTTTACGCAATTCGATTTCGGCCGCCGTCACGGCCGCGACGTCAAAGACGGGGGTATTTTTCAGCCAGTCCAGCATGGCATCGGCCGAGGCGTCCCACGTTGCGGCCCGCAGCAGGCTCATGAGCGCTGCAGCCGAACGCGTGGTGGACAGCTTCCAGCCGGTCTCGTCGCGCACCGCCACGCCTTTGTTGGCGAGCATGGCGCGTACGCGTCGGGTCAGCACGCGGTCTTGCGCCACCAACGCGACCGGCAGGCAACCTTGGCCGATTCGCGCCAAGACGCAGGCGGTCGCGCGCTGCGCCTCATCTTCGGCATCTTGCGCGACCTGCAAGGCTGGGGCTTGGACTGAACTTGTGTCGGCGCCTAGCAACTCGCCATCGACCAAGCGTAACGACACCGCACGCTCGCCCCACTGGGCCTTCAAAACGTCGGTCAACGGGTCGGCCTGAAAACCTTCCAGCACCACCAACAAATCGCCCTTGGCGCCGAACAAAACATCGGTCGGGTAAGACGAGGTTGACGCCCAAGCCACAGCGATTTGACCCACCGCCGATTCCAACGCCAGCAGCGGCGCATCCATGCCAGCCGCCAACAGGCCACCCAGTCGCTGCCCCCATTCCGGGCGTTCACTTGGCGGCAAAGCCGCAGCCAACCGCGCCACCGACCAGGCGGATTCCACCAAACGTGCCGCCAACAGGTCTTTGTGTACGCCCAGACCGGCACGTTCCAGCAGTCCAGCGGCTGTCAGCAAGTCACAGGCCGCGTCCATCCGGATATCGCTGACGGCGGGCTCAAAAGGACCGTCCAATGGGGCTTGCAAACTGTTGGCCCAGTTCATGGTGGTTTCAAAACGCGGCACAAATGATGCATGGCCTTGGGCTGCCCAAGCGGTGCGGGCCTGCTGCATCAACTGCGCGTAGGGCACCAGCACCACACACGCAGAAGGGTGCAGCCCACGGCTGGCAATATGGGCGTGAATTTGCCTGGTCACGCGCGACCAGCTGGCATCCATGAAATGGGATGACATCACAGGGGAAAATGGGAAGTGGGCTATCGTGGTCATAGAAGAAGCTGAACTCATAACCGCCAGCCAAGGTACTTGCTTTCTGCCACAATGACATCAACTTTTGCTGTATCTTGCAACACTTCTGAAGGAGCCCTCATGGCCAACGAACTGATTAAACATACCACCGATGCCACCTTCGAAGCCGATGTGCTGAAGTCGACCAAACCTGTGTTGGTGGACTACTGGGCAGAGTGGTGCGGTCCTTGCAAGATGATTGCGCCCATTCTCGATGAAGTCGCCACCAGCTACGACGGCAAACTTCAAATCGCCAAAATGAATGTCGACGAGAACCGCGACATCCCGGCGAAATTCGGTATTCGCGGCATCCCGACACTCATGTTGTTCAAGGACGGCGAACTGGCCGCCACCAAGGTCGGCGCCATGAGCAAGGCTCAACTGACCGCCTTTATCGACCAGCAACTGGCCTGAAGCCCCGCCCCCAAGAAGCTCTGCGGAGCTTCTTACCCTCCATTTTTCCTGTCATAATTCATCACATTCGCTGCTGTCTTCTAGACAGCGTGTGCGGATTCCAGCGCTGACAGCCGGTTTTAGAAATTCCCTCTAAGCCGTCATCTCAGTGACTCGACGTTCTAACCTCCCCCCGTTTTTTCAGTTGAACTTCCTTCTCGGAGTTCCCATTACGCAGGTAACCCCATGCACTTAAACGAACTCAAGGCACTGCACGTGTCTGAAGTCCTCAAGCAAGCTGAAGCCCTTGAGATCGAAAACGTTGGCCGTATGCGCAAGCAAGAACTGATGTTTGCCATCATCAAAAAGCGCGCGAAGACGGGTGAAACCATCGTCGCCGACGGCGTCCTTGAAGTGCTGCCCGATGGCTTCGGCTTCTTGCGCGCACCGGATTCGAGCTACACCGCCTCGACCGACGACATCTACATCAGCCCGAGCCAGATCCGCCGCTTCAACCTGCACACCGGCGACATGATCGAAGGCGAAGTCCGCACACCGAAAGATGGCGAGCGTTACTTTGCACTCAACAAACTCGACCGAATCAACGACGGCGCACCTGAAGACAACAAGCACAAGGTGATGTTCGAAAACCTGACGCCGCTGTTTCCGCGCGAGCAGTACAAGTTAGAGCGCGACATCAAGGGCGAAGAGAACCTGACCAGCCGGATCATCGACATCATCGCGCCCATCGGCAAAGGCCAGCGCGCCTTGCTGGTGGCACCGCCAAAATCCGGCAAGACCGTGATGATGCAAAACATCGCTCACGCCATCACCGCCAACTACCCAGACTCTGTAATGATGGTCTTGCTGGTTGATGAACGCCCAGAAGAAGTGACCGAAATGCAGCGCAGCGTGCGCGGGGAAGTGATTTCATCGACCTTTGACGAGCCAGCAGCGCGTCACGTTCACGTGGCGGAAATGGTCATCGAACGCGCCAAACGCCTGGTTGAGCTTGGCAAAGATGTGGTGATTTTGTTGGACTCGATCACCCGTCTGGCCCGCGCTTACAACAATGTGCTGCCATCGTCAGGCAAAGTCTTGACCGGCGGCGTGGATGCCAATGCCCTGCAGCGCCCCAAGCGTTTCTTTGGTGCAGCCCGAAAGATCGAAGAAGGCGGCAGCCTGACCATCATCGGGACAGCGCTGATCGACACCGGTAGCCGCATGGACGAAGTGATTTTTGAAGAATTCAAGGGGACTGGTAACTGCGAGATTCATCTCGACCGCCGCTTGTACGAAAAACGTGTGTTCCCGGCCATCAACCTGAATCGCAGCGGTACCCGTAAAGAGGAACTGCTGCTGTCGCCCGAAATTCTGCAAAAGTCGCGAATCTTGCGTCAGTTCATGTACAACATGGACGAGATCGAATCGATGGAATTGATGTTGAAGAACATGAAGGCCACGAAGAACAACCACGAGTTCTTTGACATGATGCGGCGTGGAGGCTAACCCCCACGCGTTTTAATGCCATAATGTGCGACTTAGCGGAAAGTGTCCAGGACTGGCTTGGGTGGCTACCGCAACGAATAAGAAAACAGGAAATGAGAATATGAAAGACGGGATTCACCCAAATTACCGCGAAGTTTGCTTCGTGGACTTGTCAAACAACTTCAAGTTTGTCACGCGTTCATGCGTTAACACCAAAGAAATGGTGAAGATGGATGATGGCCGCGAATTGCCTTTGTACAAGCTGGACACCTCCAGCGAATCACATCCGTTTTACACCGGCACGCAAAAATCCGTGGACAACATGGGTGGCCGTGTCGAACGCTTCCGCAACCGCTTCGGCAAGACTGCCGCCAAGTAAACTGCGAATCGTTTCAAGCCGATCCGAAAAGCAGCCTGAAATTCAGGCTGCTTTTTTTTCGCCCTGAAACCTGGATTTCCCTCATGATTGAGGCCCTGCCAACATCATTGATCTTCTTTCCGACCTCGCCTTGAACCAGCCCTCTCCCGCCATCATTGCCCAATCTGCCGTGCGCAGGCTGCCTCGCCTTGCGCTGCTGCTTTTTTGCGTGGCTTACGTGTTGCCAGGACTGGTCGGGCGTGGTCCGTGGAAGAACGCGGACATCACCGCGTTCGGGGTGATGCAGCAAATGGCCAACACGGGCAGCGACTGGCTGCAACCCAACTTAATGGGTTACACCGTCGGCTTTGACGGCCTGCTGCCTTACTGGATCGGTGCATTAGCGATACAGCTGATGCCCTTTTTAGACCCGGCCCTGGCCGCGCGCCTGCCCTATATTTTGTTGCTCGCGCTGACGCTGGCCGCCACTTGGTACTCGGTGTACTACTTGGCCCGCAGCCCCCAAGCGCAACCGGTGGCGTTTGCTTTTGGCGGCGAAGCTCGTCCGGCAGATTACGCCCGCGCCATCGCCGATGCAGGCCTTCTGGCCCTACTGGCGTGCTTGGGGCTGGCCCAGTTGTCCCACGAAACAACGCCGGCCATGGCCCAGCTCGGCTTCATGACGTTGATGTTTTACAGCGTCGCCGCCAGTCCTTACCGCAGCCCCTGGCGCGTGTTAGGCCCTGCCTCAGGCTTTGTGGTGGGGGTGACTGGGCTGGCACTCAGTGGTGCCCCCACGGTGGCGGCCCTGCTCGGCATGGGCAGCGTGCTGGTGGAGTGGGCTCATCGCCGCTGGGGCGGTGAGTCGAGCGACCAACCCGACACGCGCGGCTGGATGCTGCTGATGCTTGGTGCCACCTTGGCGGCGGCGGCGCTGGCCTACGCGCTCGGTCTCTGGGCTTGGCGCATCGATGTGGCTGCTTTGAGCCGATCAGAAGCGCACAAAGAATGGGGCAGCATCATCCGCTTGCTGCTGTGGTTTCCATGGCCGGCCTGGCCGCTGGCCTTGTGGACGCTGTATCGCTGGCGGCTTCAGCTGACCAGCCGCCATGTCGCCCTGCCCTTGTGGTTTGCGCTTGTGGCGGTCGCCACCACGCTCCTGACGGGCGCCTCCGACCGCAGCTTGCTGTTGAGCCTACCGCCACTGGCCACGCTGGCTGCCTTTGCGCTGCCAACACTCAGGCGCAGCGTGGCGTCGTTGATCGACTGGTTCACGCTGCTGTTTTTCACCTCTTGTGCCATCGTCATCTGGGTGATCTGGGTCGCGATGCAGACCGGTGTGCCCCAACAGCCCGCCGCCAATGTGGCCAAGCTGGCACCAGGCTTTGAGCCGAGCTTTTCAGCGCTGGCGTTTGGCTTGGCGCTACTGGCCACGCTGGCTTGGGCCTGGTTGGTGAAATGGCGCGCGGGTCAGCATCGCGCAGCGATCTGGAAGTCATTGATCTTGCCCGCCGGTGGCGCCACGCTGTGCTGGCTGCTGCTGATGACGCTGTGGCTGCCTTTGCTGGACTTCGCTCGCAGCTACGAGTCTCTGTCGCGCCAAATCGCGCGTCAGGTGAACCGGCAAGCCTGCGTCGAAGTGCTGGGCCTCAACACCGCCCAGATTGCCGCCCTGCGTTACCACCAAAAACTTGACTTGCGCCCCATCGGGCGAGAGACCAACTGCCCGTACCTGCTGGTCGATACCGACTCTTTGTCGAGCATGGGCCAAAGCGTCAACCGCGCCGAGTGGGAGCGAATGATCTTGCTGCGGCGCCCAGCCGACCGCAGCGAAAACGTGGTGGTGTTCCGCCGCTTCAAGCCATCAACAGCCGCGACAAGCCCGTGATTTTCGGCCAGTGAAAGAACTCAAGATCATTGGCAAGCACGCCAGCACCGTGCTGGTGGGGCAACTCGCCATCATGGCCTTTGGTGTCGCCGACACCGTGATCGCCGGCCGCTACAGCGACACCGCGCTGGCCGCCTTGTCGGTCGGCTCGGCGATTTACATCAGCGTGTATGTCGGCCTGATCGGCATCATTCAAGCCTTGCTGCCGATCTGGGCGGAAATGCGCGGCGCTCGCAACCACCACGCGGTCGGCCAGTCGATCAGGCAAAGCCTGTATTTGTGTGGCCTCATCAGCCTCGCCGGGATTGGCGCGCTGTTGTTTCCAGGGCCGCTGCTGCACTGGGCCAAGATTCCGACCGCCATGCAAGGCGAGGTTGAGGCGTACTTGGCAGTGCTGGCGGTGGCATTTGTGCCGTCACTGTTGTTTCGCCTGTTCAGCACTCTGAACCAAGCCCTGGGCAAACCGGTGCTGATCACCTGGCTGCAAATCGGCGCACTGGGCGTGAAGATTCCGCTGTCGATCTGGTTCGTTGCCGGCGGCGCTGGCCTAGACCCTATGGGCGCGGTCGGCTGCGCTTGGGCCACGCTGGTGGTTAATTACCTGTTGCTGTTGCTCGCCGTGCTGCTGCTGCGCACCAACGCGCTGTACCTGCCGTATCGTATTTGGGCGCGCATGGAAAAGCCCAACTGGCGGCAGATCCGGGAGTTTGCGCGGCTCGGCTTGCCGGCCGGTCTGGCCTACATGGTGGAGGTGACGTCCTTCACGCTGATGGCGCTGTTCATCGCCCGGCTGGGCACGGTGGCGGCGGCCAGCCACCAAATTGCCGCCAGCATGGCTGCGGTGCTCTACATGGTGCCGCTGTCGCTGGCGATTGCTTGCAGCGCCCGCGTGTCGTTCTGGATTGGCGCTGGCCAGCCAGCCCAAGCTCGGCGCGTGGTCGGCTTGGCACTGGGCCTGTCAGCCCTGAGCGCCTCGGCGCTGGCTTTGCTGCTGTGGCTGCTGAGCCAAGAGATTCCGGCCTGGTATTCACGCAATCCAGAAGTTGTGCTCACCGCCTCAACGCTGTTGGCTTGGGTGGCGCTTTACCATCTGGCCGACTCACTGCAAGCGGTCTGTGCCTTTTTGCTGCGCTGCTACCGCATCACCTTGATGCCGCTGTTGATTTACAGCGTTTTGCTGTGGGGCTTTGGCCTGACGG
>Ga0208916_10000405_pt1 | contig 20717 bp, 36 predicted proteins | sample DEB19_08_DNA_5_FD_184523 | JGI IMG/M metagenome (GOLD analysis project Ga0208916, IMG submission 184523) | Aqueous microbial communities from the Delaware River and Bay under freshwater to marine salinity gradient to study organic matter... | ecosystem: Environmental > Aquatic > Marine >... | reverse complement strand
TGCGCCTCATGGACGCACGCACGGGCTTGGTCTTCGCACTCCCACCGTCCAGCGAACCACGGCATCCACGCCTTACGGCTTGCCTTGTCCACGTCGGCACGGGTGATGACGCTGAGTGTTTCCTTTTGCCCGAAATGCCGGTAGTCGCTGCGCTTCCGTCCCTGCAAGGCGAGATCAAGCAACGCCTTCACCGTAGCACCGTCAATGGCGCTACGGGGCGGAGGTTTGGGTTTGGAGGAGAAGAGCCACATGGCTAGGGTTCCGTGAGGGTGATTTTACCAATCCAGCCGACGACTTCTCCCGTGTTGGTACGCAAGCAGGAGGCCAGCCCAAAGACGGGGATGGCTTCTCCCGAACTGGTGATGAAACGGTAGGAGAGAGCGAAGTCGCGCTTGTCGCGCACTGCCGCATTCCACTGAGACTCGACCATGCTCCGGTCATCTGGGTGGATGACTGAACGCCAGTTCTCTCCCGTGATCTCGTGCTTTTGGCGGACGAGCAGGCGGACGTAGAAATCGTTGCATCCGACGCACTGCCCGGTGGCGTCGGAGAACCACACCGGGCGGTCGATCAGGTCAGGCATGGCAAGGCCAATTGCTTTGGCGTAGGCCACCTCCCCTTGAAGTTTTTGGAGCATCTGAAGAATGGCCTCAATCTTCTGCGGAGCGGTGATGCCGTTCCACAGCCATTTGAAGAACCCGCCGAGACTGTGCCGCCAGAGCCAGATGAGACCTGCCACAAGGGCGGAACCGAGAGCAATCCAGTCGTTCCACTCGTTGGGGTTGATAGACTCCGACGCATGGCGCAGCGGGCTCCCGGACGGAGCCGAGAAGTGGGGTTCGGCGAGGGAGAGCAGGGTCATGGCGGCAATTATGGGATCACAGACCAACCATCTGCTCCTTGAAAGCGTCAATCAGCATCTTGGCTTCTGCTGCCTGCTTGGCAATCGCTTCAGCACGTTCGGAAAGTCCAGCACGAGCGAGGGCTTTGGCGTTGGCGTCGAGCTTCCAAATCTCGTCTTCCAGGGAGGTGATTTGAGATTGAAGGTAGGCGGTTTTGTCGGCGTTGGTCATATTTGGTTACGGGTTAAAAGGTGCAAGCAGAGCGTCGATTTCCTCCTGAACGCTCTTTGGCGCGGCGTTGTATTTCTCACCAAGCGGCACAAGCTGCGACAGTTGGTAAGAGTTGTATGCCGACACATTGCTGTTGGTTTGAGCACCAACGATGATGTCGTTGATGTACTCAGGCAGCGTAAGTGCTTTTGGGGAAGCCGCGTTGTAGTTGTCGAGCGCAAATTTCCATGCGTCGAGCGAGTCATCAGGGATGGTTACCGGAATGTTCATGGATATGTTGGATTAGGCTTTGAGACAGACTTTGTAGGCAACGCCGTTGATTGTGACGGGCCATGTTGTGTCAGAGACGACTGTTTCTGTGGTCACGGCGGTTGTTACTGGAAAGGAGATTGCTCCAGCAGTGTCGAAGACCATGCGGGAGCGGAGGACGCCAATGGTTGCAGCCGCCCCGGTATCGTAGGTGGAAAAAATCAGCGATCCGCCAGCGCCACCGCGACCATTGCCGCCTGCAATCGTCAGGTTCGCTCCAACACCGTCAGAGGTGATGCGCGAGGCAGCGGTGAACATCTGGTTCGTGACACCAGCGGCGTCCAGGCCCATTTGCATCACTGCGGCTGCTTTGCGGTAGAGGAGAACATCGCCAGCGAAGGTGAAATACCAATTGCTAGCTAACTGTAGCTTTTGGTTATTAGTGTCGATGATCGTCCCATTAGAACCCCAGACAGAAACGCCGCCGTGGTCCATTTTAAACTGAGTTGTGCCGTTGAACTTGTATTCAATCGCTTGGCTCGTCGGATTACCGAAGGCGGTCCCCGTGATGTCAATAAGCAGAGCGCGGAAGGCGACAGCCGCATTGTTCCACGTTTGCGTAATCGTCAGTGGTTTTGACGCTGTGATCGTGCCAGGGGTCATCGACAGCGCCTCAGTGAATACGTTCGCCGTGCCTAGCAACGCTGCGGTTCCTGTGGCTGGGACCGTGAGGGTGAATCCACCTGTGGCGAGCGTGCCGCCACCGGTGAATTGAGTGAGCGGGACTTTTAGTGCCAAAGCAGCAGCCAAGTCAGTCTGCGCAGAGAGGGTTCCAGTGATAGCACCCCACGCAGCGCCACCGCTGCCACCTGCCCGGTTCGCCGTCGCCACGAGGATCTGCTTGAGCAGGTCGTTGCGGAGGTCGCCAATGGCTGTGCCTCCGATCAGGTCGCGGGCTGCCTGTGCTTCGGTTGAACCGAAAAGAGTGGTGGTAGTGCTCATGGTGCGTTGGCGATAGCGACGAGGATTTGCTGGAGCAGCCCGACCTCCGTTTCGGCGAAGGCGGTTCCGCCGATGACCGCCAGCGCGGCAGCGTCCTCGGCGGTGCCTGTGGTTGTGGTGATCGTCATAATCTTATGCCTCCGTCATTGGGGCGCGGCCCATGGCCGCTTCCAGCCCGGCTTCGTCCATTTCGGTGTCGGCGACTTCCTCTTCGAGCGGTTCTCCGGCTTCGACCGGCATACCGTCGATGGCTTCCACCTCGAAACCGTTTGGGCCTCGGACGACGGTGGCGGTGATTTCAAACGCCTCGCCTTCGGGGTAGCTGGCGGCGTCAAGCCCTGCGGGAATGGGGATCAGGATCATAAGTGTGTTGGGTCTGTGTCAGATTCAAAAAGAAGGCGGGGAGCCTGCGTGAACAGGTTCCCCGCCATGAGTGAGGTGTCAACCCCCGGTCTTAGTAGGCGGGGCAGGCGGTCGTGGCGACGTTAGGGCAACGCTTGAAGCGGACGACGTAGCCGTATTGCACCTTGCGGGGCTTCCAGGCTGCGTAGAGGCGGGCGGCGAAGAAGCCGATGTCGCTGAACGGGTTGAGTTCCTTGTCGGGGATGTTGAGCCACACGACTTCACCGTTGAAGCTGATCGCCTTGGCGCTGGAGCCGGAGCCAAAGGAGGTCGCGGGCTTTGGCACCTGACGGGTCATCACGTCGGGAGAGAAGATGTAGAGGTCTTCAAACTCGGCGGCGGTGTAGGCGGCGCTCACGTCGGCGGCATTGCCGATGGTGGTGGCCGAGTTGGAGTAGAACGGACGTTCCACCCAGGCACCGTTCACGAAGTCCCAGCGGGGCATGCGTTGGTCGATGATGTGGTGGTAGCCGCCGTACTCACGGTCGATACCCCAGCTCTGGAGCAGGACAGCGCCGTCGCCTTTGCCGGAGTCAGCCCAGCGGAAGTCGTTGCGAATGCTGTCGTCGCCCTTGATGATGGTGCGGTGCGCCTCTTGGGAGAGGATCAGCGGCAGGATCGGAGCGCCTTGGCGTTTGGCGTAGGCGGACTCTTCACCAGCGGCGTCTTGCGTGGCACGGTTGTAAAGCACGTCCAGGAGACCCTGGTTGATCGTGCTGGTGGCGATGGTCGCGGGCATCGTGGTGCCGTTGGTCGTCTCCGTGAGCGAGGCGTTGAAGATGATCTTGTGACCGGCCCAGTAGGTGAACTGAGCCTTGTCCTGGATGTCCCACAGATCGACCACGTTGGCGACAAAGTTGTCGCGGTCGGTGGCAAGCTGGTCGCGGGCGTCGTAGGCGGCGGCAAGGTCGCGGAAGCAAATGTCTTCCGAAAACTGCACCGTCTGCGAGGCGGAATAGCTGATCTGAGTGCGGGCAGGAGAGACGACCGTGGGGGTCGGCACGCAGTTGTTGCCCGTGCCGTTGGGTGTGGCAACAGCGACCCAACCGCCACCCACGCCCACAGAGCGTTTGGTGATGACAGTGGAGAAGTTGAAGCCCATGCCATCGGGCAGGACATCCTTCTTGAGAAGGGGGGAGAGACGACCTTTCACACGCATGATCTTGTCGATCTTGCCTTGAATACGGGTCGCGTCGGAAATGAAGTACTGGTTGAGAGCGTCGGCAGCCATAACGGTAGAGTAAGTTGAGTGGTGGTTTGCCTGCTCAACGTGACCGTTTTATCCCGATGACGAAAGCAAGGCGAGTTGCTTGAGTCAGGGGAGGTGCCTGCGTGTTTACGCTCCGGTTTGCTAAATGCCTGTGAAGGACAGGCGATTTTACACTTCAATAACGCATACTATATATTCTGCATGCGGATGTCAAACAGAAAAATAGCCGCCTCTGGTGGGAGGCGGCTATTGGAGAGAAGGGTGTTCGCTTTAGCGCATTCCTCTTTCGTCAGGCTTCTGGAGGGTTGGCACTAGAGCGAATCATCTTCTGAGGGCATATCGTGTTGCTGACTCGAATGGCAATAAGGGATTCACCGGCCAACCCGATTCGCCGTATCCTGAAACGACAAATTGGGGGTAAGGCAAGAGTGCAAAGCACCGACGAAGACCTGCAACAGTTTTACCTTGCGTTGGAAAAGGCGCAAGGGATTACTGCGCCCTCACCCCACGCAAGGCGGCGGTAAGACCATCTTCGTCGAGTTCCACGTCGTCGGCGCTCGGCTGTTTCTGGGTGGGAGTGCTGGAAGGGGTGACGCCGGGGCGGGTGTTGAGCAGCGCCAGCTTGGCGGCACGCTCCTTCTTCACTTCTTCACGGGCGGCGAGAAGTTCTTTGACGATGGTGGGCAGTGCGGCAGCGGCTTGGGCCTGGAACGCCTTGTCAGCGGGGTCGGTGGCCGGGCGGGCCGACTTGATCTCCTCGGCAACCTCGGGATTGCTGAAGATGGACGGCAGTTTCGCTGCCATCTGCCCGTAGATGTGGTCGTGGTGCTTGAGGTAAGCGGCTTCCTCCGCCTTGGCGGCAGCGGCTTTCTGCTGCTCGGTCTGATGGTTGAGGCTGTTGAGGGTCTGCTCGGCCTCCTGCTCCATCTTCGATGCTTTCTCGTAGAGCGGGTGCAGTTTGTCAGCCTCGTTCACGGCAGCCGTGATGAGGGTGTCGGACACCGGCTCCTCCGCTGCCTCAAAGACCTTGCGGATGGCGAGAATACGCTCGAACTGGATAGGTTCGTCGGTGGCGTCGATCAGTGCCTTGGCGTCGATCTTGGCATGCCCGGCGATACGCTCCAACAGCCCGAGGCTTTGCTGGATGGGGGTTTCAACGGTGGACTTCCACTCGGGGGTGCTCTTCAAGTCCTGGGCGCGTTTCCACGTTTCCAGTTCTGCGAGCTTCTTGGCGGTCTCCTCACTGTCGCGGGGGGTTGCCTTGAGGGCTTCGTGCTCCCTCTGAAGTTTCTCGTAGCGAATTTGAGCCTCTTTGGCCTGCTCCTTGGCACGCTTCGTTTCTGCCCGCATGGCGGCGAACGCCTGCTGCTGGGGTTTGGCCCACTTGCTGGTGTCCACTTCTACCTCTTCGGCGGCAGGCTCTTCCTTCTTGGCTTCTTCCTTTTTCTCTTCGACTTCCTCACCGGGCAGCGCGTCGAGACCTTTCTTGGGTTTCTCGTCAGTGGGTTTGGCGTCGGCAGGCTCCGCAGGGGCGTCGGGCGTCGGGGCAGGATCGGCGGGTTTCGGCTGCTCTACGGGAGCGGCAGCGGGGGCGCTCGCAGGATTGAACGCGGCAATGGCGTCTGTGAGACCTCCCATGTCGAGATCAACAGATTCCGGGGCGGCAGGTGTGTTTAGGGTGGTGGACATAAAATCTATTTCTTCCTCTCATTGGGGGGAAGAGGATCGGCAAACTCGGGCGGCAGGTTGGTGGTGAAAGCATCCACCTCGGGCACCTGCTCCAGAGTGTGCTTGCCGGGGGAGACGGTCATGGCCTCCAACGTGGAGAGCACCTGCTGAACGCCGAACATGCGGTAAAACTGATGCGCGATAGCAGTGTCCGGGTGGTTGCCGGGGATGGTGCCGGGGATGTTTCGCGGCAACACGGTGCTGGCAATGGCGGCGATGGCGGCGGAAATTCCGGGCAACTTCAACTCGGTCTTCAAGGCTTCCTGCAACGGGGCAGAAGCTCTAAACCGGCTGATCTCGGGACTGGTCAGGATGGGGGTATTCATGCTTGAGGAGTCGTCTTCTGAGGTGCCTGCGCCTTAACCTGCTGCTGGGCTTCCATGTGCTTGAGCTTCTGAGCGGCAAGGGCGTCGTTAATGAGGAGCTTCTGATCAGCCTCGCGTTTCTGGAGTTCCAGCTTGGTGAGTCCCTGCTTGGTAAGCAACTCCAGCTTGGCGGCGGCGTCCACTGCCTGACCGTACACACCGGGAGGAGTGCCGTCCTCGGTCGCCTGTTGCCCCTGCATCTTGGCCTGCTCCTTCTCGGCTTTGCGCCGTTCGGCTTCCAAGTGTTTCGCGCCGTTGGTGATAACCTCGCCAAGCTGCTGAAGCTGCTGCTTGAACTGACGGTAAGGAGGGCTCATCGGGTCGAGGTACTCCATGTGCATGCCGCAGTGTTGGGAAGTTTTCTCCATGACCGGGATAGCCTCTTCCAACTCCATCTCCACGTTGGAGAGCGCGTCGTTGAGTGCCTGAAGCAGTTCGAGGTGAGTGCTGATGTGAACCTCGTGGTTCTGGTTCGGCACGATGATGGCGTTGCCGCCGATCTGGAGAAGCTGGTTCTCGTTGTTGGCAATCTGCTTATCGACAGGCGGACGTTGACCGGCCATCCGTGGCACGAGTGCCAGGGCGTAGCGGTAGTCGGTCTGCGAGGCGATGGTGTCGCGGGTGAGAATCTGCTGCCCTTCAGGGTCGAGACGACCGTAGATGGTCTCGTTGAGGTTGGAGAGGACTGACCGGCGCTCGGCGCTCGACCCGCGACCGATGCCAGTGTTGAGGGTGATCCGGTCGTAGTCCAACATGAACAACGCCTGCGGGGGGACGCCGCGCTCCGCGCAACGCTTGCGGAACTCGAACGCTTGGGCACCGCCTGGATGCTCGGGGTCGAGATCCGGGTTGTTGACGCGCTTCACCACCTCGCGGTAATCCCACTTCCACGCATCGAGGAACATGTCCATCGAATCGCTGGTGAGAGACGAGTCGATCTCGTCGCGGCGTTGAAGCTCGTACTTGGTCTTCTGCCCTTCCTCGGACTGACTGGTGGCGCGTGGGGCCATGCCGGAGGATTGCGTGCGAAACACCTCGTTCATCGCGCTGATGGCGGGGACCAGATTCCCGGCCACGGGTGGGGTGGTCCTCTCGACAAAGGTGGTGCCGGTGGAGAGTTGGAAGTAAGGGCCGCGAGGCACTATCATGTTGTCGATGGTCGCGTCCTCATTTTCGGTAGAAAGGAAGGTGTTGGCCTCGTCGTTGGCCTTGTCCACCATTTTGCATCGAAGTTTGTTGAGGGCGCTGGCGGCGGGGAACAAGTTGAAGGCGTTGCCTCGGATGCTGTGAAGATCGCCATTGGTGCCAACGCCGAAGAGGTAAGCATTGATGAACTCGGACATGTTGCCGAACTCGCCCTTCTTCTCGTAGAGGAACTCCGCGTCATCGGTGTTGAGCAGGTAGTCCACGATGTAGTGGCTGACCGTGCCGTCCACCTCTTTGACGAACCCGTGGACTGCCTGAATGACGACGTTGGTGTTGCCTGCGTAGAAAGCGTTATCCTTCCACATGGCTTCCATGGCCTCGGGTGACTGCGTCTCCAGCGGTTTCGGCTGGGCGTTGATGCAGGACCGGCGAATGGCGGCTTCGTTCCATCCGGCGAGCTTGCCTGCCTCGGGGTCTTTCACCTTGGCGAAAAGGTCAGATGGCGACATGTCCACCTTCATGAAAATGCGGTCAGCCTCGTTCACACTCGCCTTGATGCCGCGAGGTATTTTCACCTCTTGCAGCGAAGCTGCCTTCCAGCGCCAGTCGAGGTTGTCGTCGCGGTAGGTGAACCCGACGCCCCACATGGAGAAGTAGTGGGCCAGCAACTTCCACCAGAACCGGAAGTCCCGCCATTCGGTGATCATGCGGTGAAGCTCCTCTGCCACCACCATCTGAAGGTCGTTGGCGTCTGACTCGGCGATGATGCCTTTGAGGATAGCCTCGCGCTTGAAAGGCACGATGCCGAAGTGCGACATCGACATGAGCACCGAGTTGTAAGGCTTCTCGGCTTCCTGCTGCGCCACACCAAGGTCTCCCCAGTTGACGTTGGTGATGCCGGTGATCCCCAGCTTGCGCATCGTGCCGTCGTTGTACGGTGGTTGCCGGTCGGCCATGGCCTGCACAATCGAGCGGTCGCGGCTGGCGATGTAGTCCTCGTTGAAGAGCGTCTGAAACTGACTAACCACATCACTTGCCCGCTTGACACGGGTGGAGGCGGTGGCGTCCGGGACCGGGGGAGTCTCCGTTGGCAGCTTGGCGAGAGATGAGGGCAGGGCGGGCATGGTGCCGGAATAAGAGCCTACATTCCCCACAGGTGCAATAGACTATTGGACACATGCTGCCACCAAGTATATATCAGGTCAATGGCAAAGTTGGACCTCGACAAACTTTCAAAGCAGCAGCGGTGGGCGCTCATGCGCAAAGGCATGAACCTGTGCCCCATCTGCGGCGACAAACCCTCCATCCGCTGTCCGAAGGGCAAACTGTGCGAGCGACACGCCGAGATGAAAGCCGGGTATCAGCGCAAAAGGTTGAATACCACTCGCCGGTTTGTCCCGCTGTCCTCATGGGTGCAGGTGGACTGGACGCTGGGCTGCAAGAAGATCGCCCAACTGCTGGGGGTGAGCCGGTTAACGGTGCAACGGAACTACCGGAAGGTCGTGCGCCTGTTGCTGGTGAAGCCGGTGAAAGGTTTTATCGGGGAGGTGGGGAAGCCGGGGAAGAAGTAGCCTCGGTCAGTACAAATTTTCGCTGTAAAGGGTTCCCGGCGAGGACACTTCTCGGACAATCTGGTTTTGATCGGTGGCGACCTTCCAAGCCTCCTTCCGGTCCATCCAATCACCAAACTGATCTACGAACCCTTGATCCCAGCCGACCGGCTTCTCCCCCATGGCGTTGACTTGTCCTCTCATGAGTTTGTCCCAATGTCTAGCTCCGCAGACGACAACGCCTTTCGTCCTGTGGCGGTTCGCCGCACACACCACACGTCGAGGGGTGACGGAGTAATCTGGCCTCCATTCGCTTCCGTCCGCACTCACCCCCAAAACGCCTCCTCGCTGAGCGGGTCGAGACTGCGACCCTGTTTCGTCTTGGAGCAGCCGCACGACTTGGTGCGTCCGGTCGAAAGGTGTTGGTAGCGCACGGTGGTCTCGTTGCCACAGGCGCAGCGGCAAAACCATTGCGTGTTGCCACTGCTGTCCGGCTTCGCCAGACCGAGCACGGTGAGCTTGCCGTAGGTTTTGCCTCTGAGGTTTTTACGAGGGTTGGACATCGGTGCTAGGGGTTGTCGTCGGGCCATTCTTCAAGTCCGAGCTTCAAGGCGCTGACACGCTTGCCGCACAGGCGACCTACGACTTTGGAACTGCGAAGCAGAGACGCTTTAGACGCCGTATGTTGGAGATGGATGAGCCCACGTCTTTCGCAGGCGGCATTCACCTGTTTGTCGGTGGGCAGTTGGGTGGTTGTCCTCACGCCGTTTGCCTCTCCGGTGGAAAGTTGATGGCAACGGCGGTCTTGGTGAACCTCTCGACCAGCGGCCAGTCCAGTTCGCAGAGCATCACGTCGTTATCGACGAGAAAGTCCCAGGCGTTGACCCAGTTGCGGCGGGTGGGGTTTTTGCAAAAACGCAGCATGTGCCGTTGCGCCTCCAGGGCGATGCGCTTTCCCTTGGTGTAGCGAAGTGACTCGTAGGCGTGTCGTCCTACCAAGATGGAGGCGATAACCAGAAAGGTGATGGTGAAGGCAATCCAGGATTCGGGGCTTATCATGGTTTGCGCAGTTTGATGGTTCCTTCCCCGGTCCTCGGGTCAATCCAAACGTCGGCGGTGAAGTACTCGCCGTGCCTTCCCCACGCCCCGAGCCTCGGGCTAAAATCGGGGTCTTTCCAGGCGATGACGCCTTTTGCCGGTTTGGGTCTCGGGGTTGGTGCGTTTGGGTCGGGTCTCATGGGAGTGGGTGTTTGAAGATGAACTTGGTGTAGGCGCGGTGGACTTGATCCCAGTTCTCGCACAGCTCGCACCCGCAGCCGGTGTCGCCGCCTGTGTGCGGACGACCTTGGGACTCGATGCTGTCGAGCGCGTCAAGCAGCGGCAGCACATCTTCCAGCAGCACCACCCTCCGCCGCTTGAACGGGAAGAGCTTGCGCAGGTAGTACTTCCACCACGGCGTCAGGTCGATGGTGTAACCATCGCTGATCATGGAGGCGGGGGTTTTCATACGGGTTGCAGTTGCTTGCTGATTTCCTTGAGTTGCTTCTTGGCGTCGAGCATCTCCGCCATCCAGCCGGGTTTCTGGATGGCCGGGTGGACGCACTCGATCACGGGAGGCAGGTCCATCTTGTCACGTTTGGCTTGGCGCACGTCGCTGATCGCCCGGCGTGAGGACGTGCCGAACGCAATGATGGCGTCGGGCTGCACGCGGCGGATGGTCTCGCGGACGTGGTTGGCGTTGTAGTGTGGATTGCCTCGGGCGGATGGCGTGACCACGGTGGACGCCTCGTCAAAGATGAAGACGTGCTGCTCCATCAGGTCGCCGAACACCTCCTCAATGCGTTTGCCGGTGAGAGATCCACGGAAGAGCAGGCGCGAGATGATCTCGTTGCGTTTGCCCGGGTACTTGGCGTGCAGGGCGAGAACCTGATCGGGGTTGTTGGCCCATTGGTTTTGCAATATGCAGAGGATTTTCATGGTTCGTCGGTGGTTGGTTCTTGGTCTTCGTCAGGAAACATGCCTTTGCTGATGTCGGTCAACTGTGCCCTGAGCAGCGGCACGGCCTGCTCCAGCGACGGGCGGGAGTGGTGCAGCCCTTTCTTCAAGGCGGCTTCGATCACACCGATGGCTACTCGCGCCACCTCGGAAGCCCCGATGTAGGCGGCGAACGCCTGCATGGCGGGAGAGGGTGCTTCGATTGCTGTGGGTTCGCTCATGTGAGTAGATGTGTAAGGTTGAATGGTGTGGATGTCAAACGGCGATTTGCCTGTGGCAGGGCTCCCATGCGTCGGGATTCCATTTGCCGGTGAGCGGGAGGGAGCGGTTGATGAGCCAACCGTTGCCCTGAAGGGATGCGTAGCTTCTTTGTGTTTCGTGGTTGATCCAAACACCGAGACTGTCGATAGAATGGGCTTCTACCCATCCAACGGATTGACTGGGATGACGCAACGCGCTCGACGGCGGAACATCCTCCGGCCCAAACTCGACCGTTTTTGTCTCAGGCTCGGCGTAACGCCAGCCGACAGGGGCGCACCCGCCATGCCAAGAGCAATCTCCTTCGGTGGTGGCAGTGCTGCTATCGTCGCACAGGATTTCAATTCTACTATCCTCGTCGCAAGGTGCTGGATCATCGCGTTTGTGCCATGTCCAGGTTTTGCCTTCGTGGATGAAGGTGAGCGGGCGGGTGGTGCGCCAGAACAGGATCGTAATCTTGTTCGCAGGGCCGCTTTCAGCAGAGCCTTTTTTCCAGGAGAGCCCTTTGTCGAAGGATACTTCGTAAGCTCCAGCTTCCCCAATAACTAGCGGCCTGTAACCCTGCGGCAGCATCTCCGCCGTCCACCCGTCTTCCCGGTGCCACTGCATACCTGGAGGTGGTGGAGGAAGGGTGAAGGGCTTTTCACAGCTTGCACGAAGCGCGTCCTTCATGGTGTTGGTCACGGGCGGTTGAGTCATAGTTAGACTGTCAACCCCTTCGGATACAACGCGAGTGGATGGGTCTGGCCTTTTGACTTCGGGCCATGGAACGGAGAGTGGGATGCGGCATGTGGTGTAAATATTGCGAGATGGAACCGCGTGGTTTGTCCACACGCCGTCATGATGCCACTCGTTCAGCATCCAATACTCATAGCCATCTGGCATCTTTTCACCCACAGTCAGCAACCGCCACCCAGCCCCAACCTGTTCAGCCGTTAAGCTGCATGGATTATGAAGTTGTCGGTTGTCTGGAGGTGTAGCGAGAGCTAGTCGGATTTCCTGCCCGTGAAAAACGCAAGCCAGTGGTTGTGCGGCAGGGTATTTACTGGACGGGTGCCACTCTTCGACACCTTTCAATTCCCACGGATGCCTCGTGCGGAGAATTTGAGCGGCGAGTTCGAGTTGGGAGGCGGTTTGTTCGGTGGTCATATCAGTGTTGCTCATAAATGGTGAAGTCGTTTCCTTGTCCGTCCTGAAACAGGACAATCTCAGGCGGTCCATTGCTGGCCTTGCGTGACTGGATGAACAGTGTCTTGCCGACCACCTCGCCATCGACGAACTTCTGGCCGGGTTGGAGCGTGTACTCGTGCGGCACGGCGCAGGAGGGGAGGAGTAGTGCGATGAGGGTTTTCATAGAAGTTCTTCAGGCCAAAGGTTGATGATCTTGTGCAGGTCACACTTGGCGGAACTGCTCTCCGGGTGCGACCCTTTGTCGGCGATGACCCGCAGCCCTTCGATGGCGACGATGGTGGATTGGAACGCTGCACGAGGGCTTGGGTGGGACAAGTCCGCCAGTGTGCGACAGCGTGCCACGAGCTTGTCGAGATGTTCGTCGGTGGTCATGGTTTTTGATTCAGGTGTTTGCGCATCTTCCACGGGAACGTGGCTGCCAGCTTGGGGCTTACGCTGGGTTGCTTTGGCTTTTGCTCTGTGAGGGTGATGGTGACTTCATCGTCGTCACCCCAGTTGGGAGTCATCCTCGACCACGCCAACTTGAACCCTTTATCTCTGGCGATTCGTTTTATCCTTTCGGAGTGAGTGTCCAGACAGGATACCGGCGCATCTTTTCTGGCGACACCTAGGAAGGTCAGAAAATCTCGCCAAGGCTCGGGCACCGAAAACCCTCGACGACCAACGGTGAACTGGAAAGTGTGCGTTGCCGCAGGAAGCGCGACAACTTTTGGCGGTATCGCCGGAACCCGGCGAAACTTGAATGCTCTTGGGTACCGGGTCATGGCAGCACGATCCTCCTCCAATGGGTTGCTTCGCGAGGCTTGTCGAAACTGCTCTGGTAAACTTCACCTTTTTCCGCGTATTCTACGTCGCCATACTCGTTGGCGTCCTCCTCGGTTGGCCTGCGCTCGGTGACGGGTATCCACGAGAGTTCGTCGCGCTCCTTGATGAAGCGGAGCACTGTGTCACTGATGTTGTGCCCGACGACGGTGCCTGGGTGTTTGCGCACCGCAGCATCCACCTCGTCCCACTTCTTCCAGACGACAAGCATCTCCTCCTTCCAGCGTTGAAGCTGGTTGCGCTCGCGTTCGAGTCTGCGGGCGAAGTCTTTATCGACCATTTCGTTGAGTGCTTCCACATCGCTTTCGCAATAGAAAGAAAGGGCGGCGTCAGTCTCAGGTGTTGGAGTGCTCATGGCTCAAGTCCGTAGAAGGCTACGCCCGATCCGATGTCGTGGCGGACGTTGGTGTTGCAGCGGTAGGAGAACGCGCCGGGCTGCTTGGGGTCGCGTCTGATGGTGATCTGGAACGTGACGAACGGTTCAGGGCCGAAGTTGCCGTTGAACGCTGCTGCCGCCTGTCGCTGGAACTCGCCGCTGTGCAGGTGCCCCACCGCGCCATCAATGGCCTCGGCGATGGTGTTGATCTTGCGGGCGCGTCGGAGGAACAGTGGGTTGGGTGGTGTGCTGATTTGGTCGCTCATAGGTGTACAAGGTGAACGCGGGTTGGTGTGGCGTCAAGAGGAAAGTGTAAGGTTCATTGGTAGGGTGGTGAAAAACTCTTCAACCCCAGAAGTCGTCAAGGGGTTTGGTCCCGCACCCACACGACCGAGTCCTCTTCGACGTGAGGTTCGGGTACCACGCCTCGAACTCCTTCCCGCAGTCACAGCGGCACAGCCATTTGCTGTTGCCGTGATCGTTGCGTTCGACGAATGAGAGGACGGTGACGGCATCAAACCGTTTGTTCTTGAGAGATTTTGCGGTGCGGCTCATGAGGCACGTTGCCGTAGAGGGAAGAAAGTGCAAGGCGATATAAGTTTCTGCTATGAGATGTGAAGCAGTATGGTATAAGTATGGATGCGAAAGCTGCCAAGAATTTGTCACTTCCACAAGAAACGTTTTGCCGAATGCCCTGAAGGGTGCGGGCACGCGTGGCTCATTGAGGACAGGATACATACCGTGCTAGCGCGGAGACGGAAGAAGAGTGCAGCGCGGGCGGCGGCCAAGGAGCGGGCGGAGAAAAGAAATGAGAGGCTGCGAGAGTATTGGAGGGCGCGAGAGGCGAAGACTGCGGCAGTTTTGGCAAAGCGGGAGACGTTGTGGAAGGAGAGACCTTCCCTGCCGTGCCCTTGGTGCAAGGAACCCGTACCTGCCAAAAAGGACCGCAAGTACTGCTCCGTGGAGTGTTGGAAGGCACACAGGGAGTCTGAGCATCCTCCTCCCCGGAGGAGAGAGCTGAAGGTGCTTTATTGCGCCCATTGCCGCCAAGCATTGCCACGGGTAAAAGGGGTGAAATATCTCAACCAGTCTATATTCTGTTCAGCGGAGTGCCGACAGAGGAAGCAAGAACTCCGACGCAAGCCACCGCCCCCAAAGGTAGTGTTGGAAGACCGGGAGTGCGCTGAGTGCGGCAAGGCGTTTACTCCGGTATCGCGGATGGGGAGAGTGTGCTCGACCAAATGCAGCCACAGGTATCACGCCAAACTCCAGGACGCTCGGCACAAGGAGAAGAGGAAGCTGGAGAGGTGCTTCTTCTGGCCGGAGAAACGCTCGTGCCCCGAGTGTGGCAAAGAGGTGCTCACCACTTTTGAAAACCGCGACAAGAAGTACTGCTCAGGGAAGTGCAGCAAGAGACGGCAAGGGCGTATGACTGACCAGAGGCGCTTATTGCGAGACCCTACTTTCAAAGTGATGAGGCGACTCTCCTCCCGCATCCGCGAGACTTTGCGAAGGAAACACGTCCTCAAGACCACCACCTCCATAAAATACCTCGGATGCACGGCAGGGCACTTGCGTACCCACCTGGAATCCCAATTCGCCGAAGGCATGTCATGGGATAACTACGGTGTGTTTGGGTGGCACGTCGATCACATCATCCCGTGTGCCGCGTTTGACCTGTCGCGGGAAGACCACCAGATGGTTTGCTTCAACTACCGCAACCTGCGACCCCTGTGGCATCGCGATAACAACGAAAAAGGAGACACCGTGGATCTGGATGTTCTATTGGTGGCAGATGCGTGGGTGATCCAAGAGGCAACTCGTCTGGGCGTGTCACTATAAGATATACTATAAGTTATGGTAAAATGGGTGACACGGGTAGAGAGCAGTATAGGTAATACGACTAAGACGATCACGCCCTGGGTGGCACCCGCGCCGCCGTCCTGCCCCCTGCACGCAGAGACACCACACACGCTGCCACCACACTACGTCACGAGGCACCATGTGCACGGTCTAGCCTCGCCTCCCGCACCAAGGCAGTACTCGCTAACAGACTCCGACATAATGAATAACTACAAACAAGATCGGTAACACGTACCGTTTCTCCCCCTCGAATGTGTGAATCTCCACACTTATCCCCAAAAATCCGCATCCTCTGACACTGGTTGTAACGGTTCCAGGTCAATCGCTTGACTCTCCATAATTGCGGGGCCAGAAAGGTCGCTATTTGCAAACAATGAAAGCTGGATCTGCGGAGCTTCCGTGTCCAGGACGCCGGTTGCTTGCCTCGCAACGTGGACCGCGTGTTTGAGGTCGGATGCAGACTCGATCACGATCTTGCCTGTGCTCTCCTCAATCGCTTGAATAGCAGCCTCATACGCGACGGTGCGAACGTGTTCGGCCTTGTCTTGCCAAGTCTCAACCAAGAGGGAATGCGAAAATTCCGAGGGGGACTTTCCCCCTAAAAGCGGGTCAGAACCGCTTTTCCGGTTAGCCTGTTCAAGTTTACCCTTGAGCCTTTTGGGTATGAGCCAATCCTCAGACCAGCACTTGTTATATAGAGTTTTAGCGTTCACCTTGAACCGTTCGGCCAGGTCTGTCAGCGGTACGCCGAGTTCAGCGAGCCTTTGAATCTCCGGCCAGTATTCAGTCGCGAGTATGTTTGCCATATATAACCCGTAGGATGCTCCAAACAGTCAAACCGTCAACTCTTCAAATCGTGACACGCTGGCACGAAAAAGCCCGGTACGTTTGAGCGTACCGGGCTTGAACGTGTGGCAGGGCTACTTCTTCAGGATGCTGGCCAGCAATCCCACGGTGCCAGTTTTCTCACGGAGGGCGCGGAGGGTTTCCACGTTGGCCTTGATCCAAGCAAACAGAGGAGTCCATTTAGCCAGCGTCTCCACCGTGAACACGTTAGCTGTGCATTCCTCACCGCTGGCGATGTGAACGTACGTCGCATGTGGCCCCCATGACAGAGTTTTCGTTTTCACTTTGTATCCGAGAGGCCTGAGTGCTTTGCGCAGGTCATTAAGCGTTTCCATATTGATTTTGGTGTTGATGTTTCCTAACGCTGCCACCCTTCACCATGAAAGTTCATCCGTCAAGCATATAATTTATATACTTCTACGGCACGAAAAAGGGCGACAAGCCCGAAAGCGTGCCGCCCCTCCATTGTTTTCCCGTTCTAGCGAGCGTGTGTCTTGACGAGACTCCGCACCTTGCTGAGTTCATCCTCGCCCCAAAAATCGGCATCAGGAGCGGCAGGGGGAGCACTCTCCAATTGTTTGAGCCGGTACGCTTCCATGATATCGCGCCCCTCATCCTCGCTCATTGTCACGCCTTCGCCCTTCGCCACGATTTCCAAGGCATCTTCTAAGCCAAGCAATTCCCCTTTCTTCTTGGCCTCCTTCATGCGCAGCTCTGCCAGCTTTCGCCATGTTTTATTCTCGCCGTACTCAACCGTCCAAGGCCCAAAGAAATCCGGTTTTCGTGCCGCTTTGAGAGCCTTCTCTCTCGACTCCATGGGGTTTATTGCCTTTACCGGTTCCAGCGGCACCACCCCAATTGTTTCCGGCTGTTCTCTGTCCAACTTTTCGCAGATCGCGTCATTGATCCATTTCGTCATGCTTTTTCCGTACGGCAGAGAAGCACAGGACAAGCGCGTACGCGTTATCAGGTGATAGGAGAGAAGTATTTTCGGCGGTATTGAGTTCATGGCTTTTGCGTGCTAGCGGTTTTTCCCCAAAAATCGGCTTCGTCGGTCGTGAATGCACCCATCACATCCTCTTGTTCTTCCATGGGGGTGCTCCTGAACGGCTCGGGGGCGCTACCCTCCATGACAGCATCCTTTTCCTCTTGTGACATCGCTTTACCCTCCATGATGCAGCTCCGCTCAATCAACCATTCAATACCGGGCGAACGTCCATCCGCACGAATACGGCGCATGTTCTCACGAAAGGCCAAAGAATACCGTGAGGTACCTTTGTACTTCGCAGAGTATGGGCCTCTAGGCGTTTTATGCTTGGCGGATGTTGGCTTGAGCTTGGAAACATCCAATTTTCCAATTGTTTCTGGATTCTCGCGGTCTAGCCGCTGGCAGATAGCCTCGTTAATCCATTTTGTTCGGGAAACCCCGACAGAGATTTTTGCCAGATCAAGTCTGGCACGGGTTTCAAGATGAAGGGAGAGGAGAATGCGTTCAGCAGTCATAAGTGCTCCAGTCTGTACCGGCATCCGCCATACGTCAAATGATATATCTCTATACTGCCTGCCCACATGAACTTCAGAGCTTCTCTCTCTTTTCTCTTTTATTGGATAAATCTATATACATTTATCCTTAATATCTCCCTTATCAGGAAAAGAGTAAAAAGTATCTAGCCAGTCAGTGTACAGTTATATCACAAAATCGAGAGAGAGATACAAAATATATACTTTGAGCGTTTGACATCTTCCGAAAGCACTGTTAATATTCGTCCGCTAAAGCAACCTCAAACCGTAAACACCTATGAAGCATCACCCCGCAATCGAGAAATCAGCAACACGCAAAAGCGAGTACGTCGGCTACTGTGACGGCGTGCAACGCATTCGCAAGGATGGCGCAGGATGGCAGACGTACGCGCTCGGCTCAAGCATCGGCACCTTTCACGCAGTGTACGCCAGTACACTCTATGAATTGGGTCAGAAACTTGATGCCATCGCAGACAAGATCAAAGCATGACGCTCAACCCCGCGCACGCTAAACCCGTGCGCGGCATTGAACGCCACAAAAACAACGGCGGGAAGGAAACACGAACAAACTGAACACCTATGAAAAAGCGCCACATCATAATCATCATGCAGGACGCTAAACGTCGCGCATGTGTCGGGGAAATCACCCTCGCCAAGTTGGACGAAATCAGGGCCAGCATGGGGCAAGCCTGCAAAACTAAAGGCTACAAACTGCCCAAAGAACTAACCCCATGAACCCTCAAGACGAAACACCCTCCGCCATGCTCGCCATGCTTTGCGCCTGGATACTTGGCACAATCACCCTTTTCGCCATCGCGCTCATGCTTTGGCACTAACAACAAACCGAGAAAGACAGAGACAATATGCATGAATCAAAATGGCAGGCAAGTGACACAAGCAAGGCGGAGTACCTTGGTACTCTTGAAATTGAAGACAAACACGGCGAGTTTCACACCTTTGAAGTGATGGTCATTCCAAATGACCGCTACATCTTTGGCGGAGCTTGCAACGCGGGATTCCTTGAAAGCGGCTACATGCTGCTAGAGGAAGAATCCGGCGAGCTTGAAAACCTCCATGGAGAGCTTCAAGCGTTTTATGATGATGGCGAGGGCTATGCTCCGCGCCTCGTCTGTAACGAGCGCATGTGACAGCACAAAAAAGGAAACCGGCACTCCTACAAACCGGCACCCTTTCGGGCGGCAAACGCCCACAACGTAAACACTGAAAATTGAAACAATATGAAAAAAACTGAACTGCAAAAGGCGCTAGCCAATATCGCCCCGTCCATCTGCATTCGGACAATCTGGGAGCACGATCAAGACTGCCGCGACATTCGCAAGGATGTCTGCGACCTGGAAGACGAAGACCCTGAAGACTGGCAGGCATGGCAAAGCAACGTGAAAGCCGTTGCAATCGTCAACGGCGAGGAGATCGAGGGGAACGCCTACCTTGGCGGCACCTGGGAAAAGGCGGGAGATGTGCCGGAGGAAAGCAATCCAGAAATCAGCGGATACGAGAATCAGATGACCGTTGAAGCATTGGAGGAACTTTTGACCATCTTTTCTCCCGCCGTGCATCGCTCGCTTGCTGTCCAAATTGAAGACGCAGTTGAATACTGCAAAAGCAAAAACTAGACCGCGCTTCTGCGCATCCCCCCGGGGTGCGTAGATGCGTGAGCTACAAAGCTCCGAAACACCAAAAACAAGAAAACAATATGAAAAGACCGAACATCACGCCGGGAAGCTGGCACGTTGGAACAAACCCAGGCCCCATCGTTTATGGGCAAAAAGGGGAGCAAGTAACCGGCTGGAATGCCCTGCTTGAGGATGGAGAGAATCAAGCGAACTGCCAAGCAATCGCCGCGCTCCCGGACTTGCTGGCGGCATTGGAGGCGGCACTAAGCCTGCTGGAATGCGCAAACGATCATCAGCGCGAAGCAGGACGGCTGGAATACGACACGCAAACGGCTAAAAACGCCCTCATCAAAGCCGGTTACACGTTCAACGAATAGACCGCGCCCGCGTCCTCCCTTCAACGGGGAGGGCGCAAGCGTGAGCTACCCCTAAAAACCCCCGCCGCCCAAACGCACAAACGCCATGAGCCAAGACCCCCACACACTCCGCCACCATTACGCCCAAGCAGCCACCGCGAGGCGCAGGGCAAAGGCGCTGCGCACGTTGGCCGGTTGCCTGCTTCTCATCCTCGCCGCTGGCATTGCTTGGGTGAAAATGACATTGACGACTTGACACTGTGAATATTTAAGCTATATAACCCGGCACGCAGAATTTCCAGCGGTGAACGCTGGCAGACAGAGAAAACCAAACGACCAAGACAATATGAAACTCACTCAGAAAAAGCTCATCGAATCGTCAAGCATTCCCGCCTCGCTTATTCGCGCCGTCGTGCGTCAAGTGGGAGGGTGGGAGAGCTTTACCGAAAAAGCCGAGGACATCACGAACCACGGCATCAATGGCGGATTCTCAGGCTTCATTTACTACAATGAAACCGAGCCTTTCGCCAAAGCAAACCGGGAGGCAATTTCGGAGCTTCTATCCTCGCAAGCGCAGGATATGGGCTACGATTCGACCTTTGCCATGATTCGTGGCTTTGGTTGCTTCAAGGGCGACACCTTGACGGATTGCGATATTATGAACGCACTCTGCAAAGGCCGCGACCCGAAAGACGGGCCGAACATCCTCAACGGCCTTGCTTGGTACGCTGGCGAAGAAGTCGCCCGCGCATACTGCGACTTGTTAGAGAGTGAAAGAGAGTAGCCTTTGGGCGTTAATGCAGCCTCGCACAAGCGAGCCGGTCACAAGCCCGGTCAAATGCAGAGTGACGCAACAAACCAAAGAAAAGCACAATATGAAATACATCGTCAAAGTGCCGCCAACGGCAGAGATGGGCAGCTATACCACCAACACTAGCACGGGAGGCCGCGAAACCTACCGGCAGAAAGCCTTGTGGGATTACAACTCCGCACGTGCTCACGATGGGCTTGCGCCCGTGAAACGCATGCCAGCGGGCACCAGCTACATCCCGCAATACGAGTACGCGCTGCAAGGCATTTACGGCGCTCACGGCTGGGAAGACTTGTGCGTTGAAGACACGCGCAAAGAA
>Ga0208916_10000404_pt1 | contig 20732 bp, 26 predicted proteins | sample DEB19_08_DNA_5_FD_184523 | JGI IMG/M metagenome (GOLD analysis project Ga0208916, IMG submission 184523) | Aqueous microbial communities from the Delaware River and Bay under freshwater to marine salinity gradient to study organic matter... | ecosystem: Environmental > Aquatic > Marine >... | reverse complement strand
TTATACCATGCGTACATACGGCGTCAAGACGGCTTGGCGTTTTTTTTCTGAATTTTTTTCGCGACTTCGCGCGCCGCGAATCGGATCGCCGCCGGCGGGTCCAGCACTCCGCGTGCTGGATGCGGTCCCGATGTTGCCCGGTCGGGACCAGCCGGGGGCGGTGTTGGTTAAGCTTGCTCCCACAGTACAATCAGATTGTCGCCGTAAATCTCTTGGAGTTGTTCGATTTCGTCGGCGTCAATCACCCACTCTCCAGACGGGCACTCAAGATCGCACCCGAGCGACGATTGATTGAGCCCCCTATCAGCTTGAGATTCGTCATCATCAGGGTTGAGAGTTACCACGGCGAGGCGGTCGTAAGTCCCAAGGAATTTCTTGTTTTCCAGGTCCACTACGATCCACTCACGCCCGTCCCACGAGAACATCGTGCCAAGGTGGTGGCCGTCGCGACAAATCCGAGACGCCGGCTCGCAATGGCCTTCGCTCCCGATGGCGGTCGCCAAGCTAAATGCGTTGTTTTCCAGGCCAGCGGCTTTTGCTTCGGCTGCGTTCATTGTTCATCTCCTTGTTATGGGGGTTGCGTTGACTACACCTACAGTATATCCGGCGTATATACGCCGTCAAGTCTATTTGGAATTTTTTTTCCGGATTTTTTTTGCGACTTCTCTCGCCGCGAATCGAATCGCCGCCGTCCGATTCGGCTTGCCGCCGCCGATCTTCTCCGCGAGGTCCGCCGCGATCAAATCGAGCGCGGCCAGCGTATCCGCGTCCAGGCGGTATGTTGAAAGTCGCTCCCACTCCCGCTTCTGCTCGCTCATTGTGCTGTCCTCCAGGGTATATAGCGAGAGTATATACCGTGCGATGCGAAATTCCAGGCGGGCGTTAAGACGCGGTAGTGGGGCGGAACATGCCGCCCCATTGCCGGGGACCGCACTAAGACAATGTCTCGCCCGCCATTGCTCGCTCGATGTAAACGGCGGCCTTTTCCCCGGCGCGATTATCAAAGCACCATAAGACATAGTCGAGCAACGACCGTCCCTGGTTCGCAAAGTAGCTGCTTGGATGCGGTCTGCTGGCAAGAGCGCCACGAACCGAAGGAAGATTGCTTTTTGCAGAAGCGATACGCGATTCCTTCTTAGCTTCGCGCCGCGCTTTAGCGGCCTGATTCTTGGCATCGCGCAGCTTGCGTTCGGCTGCGGCGATTTGTTTAATGAGCCCACGGTCACCCGCTTTATGGATGCAGTCGCAGCCAACCTTGAATTCTTTTTGATCAGCAGACCGCAACCAGAATTCGTATCGGATGCCAGTTCCGCAATAATCGCATGATGAACCAGATTTTGGAGTCGCGCCAGGGCATGCCACGAAAACCGTTTCCGTGACTTTTCCCGTGAATTGAAACGGGGCCTTGCCGAGCCCAGCAAGCTCAAATCGGTGGATGCTTGATGCTTGCTTGTCAGACAACGAGTTCATCGCTCACCCCTCCGTCAAAGTAAGGACCACATCACCAACCACACACCACAACGCCACCAACATGCCGATTGTCATGAACATGACATCACCCCTCGTATGGATCGCTCTCGACTACACCTTCAGTATACCACCGCGCACATACGGCGTCAATACGTGACGGGAAGTTTTTTCTGTTTTTTTTCGGAAGCGCTCCGCAAAAGTGGTCAGACCACTTGACAGGGCTGGCAAGGTCGAGGACAATCAAATCCAACACCCGCGAAAATTTCAGGGAGGGGCGATACCGTGGCCGACAACATCCACAGGGCGGCTCAGGTGCTCGGCGAACGAGGCGGCAAAAAGGGCGGACCTGCGCGAGCCAGAGCGCTGACGCCATCGCGCCGCAAGCAGATCGCGCGCAAGGGCGGCAACGCGCGGCGCGGTAGCAAGGGGCGGTAATCGCGACCGGCAGGGCAGGCAATGGCAAGGCGAATCAGACGTGGCGACAGCGATGCGCCCTTGGCGGCGCATACATGGATCGAGGTTCGCGGAGGCATCGAGTACACCGGAATCGCCGGTGCGGTGCTGGTGCTCAAGATCCGCACCAGCCCTCGCCTGGAACTGTCATTCGCCGACGTGCCATACTCGTGCGTCGTCCATAGGTTCGGCCCCATGGGTCCGCTGGCAGCTCTGCGAGGCGAGTACCAGGCTCATATCTATCTGGACTGTCCCACAGGAGGATCTGCGGGTGCTGCCGACACATGACGTGCGATATGAGTGCGACGAATGCTCTCGAAAATTTGGCGGCCCGGTCTGGCACTGTCTGTCATGCGGCAGGCACAACGCGCCGCAATATCGCTCGTGTCGCGAGTGCCGGCAGCCGTGCCCCTTCGAGGCTAATTGGGATCAGGGGTGGCAGACAGCGATCCGCGCCGGAATCACGCCAGAGAGCAGGCCGACGAGATACCGCACAGATCGCGAGCGGGTGACGGGCCAACTGCATGGCGTCGTGATCAGGCTATCGCGGGCTCGCACGCAGCTCAGTGCGATTGCGTCAGGCCAGGGCGAGGGCAGGGGCCTGGTGCGCCGGAAATTGCAGGCACTTTTTGCGTCCATCGACTCGCTCATTGCCGATGTCCGCGCGTGCCGCCCGGTCAACCTCAAGGGGACGTGAGTCTCGCGGGTGGAATAGTTGCTCGCCTCGTGCTGCCCGGGCAGTCATGACGAGGATCTTGGCGAGCGATCCAGGCATGGCCGTGGTTGGTTGCGCGGGAAGCGGGGCACGGTACTGATTGCGGCGCGGCATGGCATCCCCCATGGTAAAATAGGATGGACGCCTTGACGATGTGAGCCGGGAGCGAAGGTAGCGACTTCGCCCCGGCTTTGTGCTGCGCTGCCGCGGCTAGTGGCAGGTGATCTGCACCGTGGCCCCGCTGGCCCCGCGAACGACGTGCGGCGTGCCCAGGCTGTAGTCGTCGTTGCCGCTCTTGCTGAGCACGAGGGTCTGATTCGCGCCGATTACGGTTCCGTTGCTGGTGGCGTTGCCTCCGGCGCGGTCGATCTTCATGCTCTCGGCCTGGACCTGGAGCACGAGGGCGATTGTGCCGGTCGGGATCGTGAGATTGTTCGCGGTGAGCAGGGCGGTGATGCTCGTGGACGCGGACGGCAGGGTGATGGGTGCGAAGCTCGCCAGCGCGGGTCCGGGGGGAAGGGTGAGCATGCCTGACGATCCTCCAGAGCTTGACGAGCTTGACGAGCTTGACGAGGCGACAGTAAATGAGGCTATCGTTCGCGGAGCCACATCAATTCCCGCGACAACAAAAGGCGAGTCGATAAAAAGCGTCCATTGTGAGCCTGTGCTGAATAGTGTTGTATTCGCCATAGACAGGGCGACTTCGACTAGATTGCCATTGTTAACTACCGCAGGCGATATGACATAAGGGCCGTTGCCATCTTTGTATCCGTAGACGCTTGGCTCCGGGGCGTTAGTCGGCGCTCCGAATCCATCGAAACAAGCTAGCCAAAATCGAAGCGTGCCGCCCGATGTAATCTCGCCTAATGGACCTGGCGCTATCACATAAGGACCGCTGCCGTTCGCCGCGAAAGTGCCGTTCAGGTCTGTGCCGTTGCCACCGTAAGTAACACCAGATCGCACGTCCCCGACATCGGGCAGAATCATATTGCCGGTGTGGTCGGCACCACCGTTGCCGCCGAAAGTCGTGCCATTTTCGACTTGCCACGCCTCCGGCAGCATCAGATTACCAGTGAAATCTGTGCCGTTGCCGCCGTACTGAGTGCCGTTGGAGACGGCGTACTGTTCCGGCAGCATCAGATTACCAGTGAAATCGTTGTCGTTCGGCCCGTACACAGTGCCGTTTGCGACTTGCCAGACTTCGGGATACGTCGCCATAGTTCAGCCTCGATGTTTGTTCGCGCCCATCATTGCCGAATTCAGGTTTCGGTTACAACTCGCGGGGCGCGCGGGGCGCGCGGGGCGCGCGGGAGTTGTAACCTTAACCCCCCTGGTGTTACGCTCGACCACACATAGCGCCAGGGCTCGGCGGCGCGGGTCTGCGGACTGAAGGCCAGAGCACAAACACGCCAGCGCGCCGGGTGGCCCACCCCTCCGGTGGTGTGACGCTGCTGTTTTCTCCGACACCAGCTTGGGCTACCAAGCCCTCGCGGCGGATTGCGTTTTAGGGGGTGGAGGATTGACGGGACAGACAGAATGTCTGAGAGAGGCAGTCATGCCAGATGGACTTGTGCCCGAAGAAGTCACGGCTGCCGACCTGCGGCTAGTCCGCAAGGCACTGCGGCACAACTGGCCGATTTCGGACGACTTGCGGGCTCGCCTCGTGAATCGCATGGACGATCTCCTTGGCAGCGAGGATGAGCGAAACGCCATCGCCGCCGCGAAAACGCTGGTGATGGCGGACGCGATCAACGCCAAGCGTGAGTCTGCGGACAAGCCGAAGGAGCAGACAGACGGCATGACCTTCAACGGGCCGGTGCAGATCAATGGACAGTCGCTCGACATCTCACAGATTCTCGCATCTCATAGCGCCGCCATCGCCGCCGCAGCTCGACGAGAAATCGACTATCGACGCGACACAGAACCTTTTGAGAGCGACGATCTACAGCAACCCGTTCATCCCGGTCGGGGAGACGAGGCCGAGCCCGAGACAGCTTGAGGCGTTGGCGTTCCAGGGGCGAGAGTTGCTTTTCGGCGGCGCGGTGGGTGGCGGCAAGAGCGATTTCCTGCTCATGGCGGCGGCGCAGTACGTCCATGACCCGCGATACTCGGCGCTGATCCTGCGCCGCACATTCCGCCACCTGAACCAGGACGGCGGCTTGATTCCGCGCTCACGCGAATGGTGGGCGAACAAGGCGAGTTGGAACCAGACCGAAAAGCGGTGGACATTCCCGAGCGGTGCGACGATCACGTTCGGCTACCTCGACCATGAGCGAGACTTGGACGGCTACATGGGTGGTGCGTGGCAATTTGTTGGCGTGGACGAAGCGGGGCAGATCCCTGAGAGGTGGATCAAGTTTTTTTTCTCGCGATTGCGCCGCATCAAGGGCGTGAACATCCCGATCCGGTTGCGTCTCACATCGAACCCGGGCGGCATCGGGCACGAGTTCCTGAAACGCAGATACATCGGCAACAAGGGGCGTGCGCCGCTGAAGCCGCACTGTTTCCTGCGGTCGTTTCTGCGCGACAATCCGGGGCTTGACGCCGAGGACTATGAGCGCGGGTTGAACGAACTGGACCCGATCACGCGGGCTCAACTGCTCGCTGGAGATTGGGACGCCTACGAGGGCGGACGCTTTCAGGCGGCATGGTTCCGTGAGTGGGCTCCTGGGATTGACGACGAGGGGCGCGCGGTCTACTTGCTCGAACCGGCGAACGAGTACATGCCCGTGCGGCAAGTGCTGTGCCAGCATTGCTGGACGTTCATCGTTTGCGATCCAGCCGCGACGGCTGAGGACTGGCGCGGGACAGGTACGGGCGATCCGGATTACACGGCCATCGGCGTATGGGCGGTGACGCCTGACAACGACATGATTTTGCTGCATGTGACACGCGACCGAATTCCGGTGAACGACATCGTGCCGACGATTGAGGAACTGTGCGACGAGTGGCGACCGCTTTGGGTGGGCATCGAGAATTCGTCAATTTCGGTTGGCGTCCTGGATCAGGCCAGGCGATGCCGTGGGATTCCAGCAGTGCGCCCCCTGTACCCTCGCGGGCAAAGGAAGTTGGTGCGCAACACGCCAGCCATCAACAAGGCATACGCAGGGCAGATTTTCTTGCCGGATCAGGCCCCGTGGCTTGAAGACTACGTCGCTGAGCATGTCCAATACACGGGCGACGACAAGCTGGACGCGCACGACGACCAAGTCGACATGACGGGCCATGCGGTGTTGTCGCTATCGGAGCAAGGCTTGCTGGAGACGGTTGACGTGGGCGAGACGCCGCAGGAAGACGAAGACGATTGGGACTACGGGGAGAACGACTACGGGGGGATGCTGGGATGGCGGCGGTAGGCTTGTAACCGAAACCCGAAGCCGCACATACTCGCGGCATGGGCTTACTCGATTGGTTCCGCCGCACTCCTCCCACATCTCCCGTTGCGCAATACCGCGACGATCGCGCCGATCCTCTGAACCGGCTCATGACCCTGATCGACGCCTCTGGCAACCGCGTCGATACGGACAGCATGGAGCTGCCGCAAGTCTTCTCTTTCGCGAGCATCGTTCAGGGCGCAAACAAGTCCTATCTCCACGGCTACCAGGATGAGGCCCGACGCCATTCCGTCGAGAACGCCAAGGCGATGTGGCGCGACCCCTTCCTCAAGGGGCTGCTCAACGAGCGTAAGCGCGGGGTCATGGCCTGCAAGTGGCATCTGGAGCCAGACAATTCCCGCGACCCGTGGCAAGTCGCCACGGCGGACGCGCTGACGAAGATTCTGAAAAACATCCCGAGATGGCGGCGAATCCGCTGGCAACTCCTCAACGCGATCTGGTACGGCAAGTACGCGGTGCAGGTCGATTGGGGGTACAAGTACATGGACCTGCCGTTCCCGGTGCTGAATGGCCCAGCGGTCCCAGGCGCGAAGCCGTCCACGCAGATGCATCGCTGCCGGGTATTCACGGTGCGCAAAACGAAGCCCAAGAACGGGGATTCGATTGGGTGGATGCATGACGACACACCGTACATCCAGGTCTACGCGGGCTGGAGCCACCCGGGGGCGGAAGTCGTTCCGGTTGGAGGGCAAGGCCAGGGTCTTGTCTTGCGCGGGACGTGGCGCAATCGGTTCATCATCCATCAGCACGAGTGCGAGGATGCGGAATTCTTCGACGGCGATCAGGCCGCGCGGCATCTGGGCATTGGCATTCGCGACGAGTTGTACTGGTACGACTTCGTTCGGCGCGACTACATGAGTTGGGTCACGAAGACGCTCCAGCGCTGGGGGCTCGGCATCATCTACATCGAGTACGATTACGGCAACCAGGCATCGAAGACGGAAGCCGAGCAGGCCGCGAAGAAGTACAGTCCGGGAAAGTCGGTCCTTCTCGTCCCGCGTTCGTGGGAGCCGGGGAGATCCAGCGAGGGAATCAAGATTCTGGAGATCCCCGTAGCTGGCATGGAGTTGCTGAGGCTGCTGCAAGAGAAGTGGGAAAAGGTGATGGAGCGGTTCGTGATCGGCCAGCACATGAGCGCGGGCGAGGCGGACAACTATCAGGGTTTGGGGGGCAATGCCCCGGCAAATTTCGCGCGAGAGACGGCGGCTGAGCGAGTGGCGGACGACGCGGAGAATCTTGCCGAGACATTGACGGGCGCGGACGATGCACCCGGATTCGTGAACATGATTTATCGGCACACGTTCCAAGAACCTGCCGGCTACGACTTCCCATGTCCGAAATTGGTGTTCCAGACTGAGGATATCGACCCGCAAGCCAAGATGGGCGCGATTGACAAGGCGGCGAAGTACGTCGCGATTCGGGCGTCCTCGATTTACGACGCGATTGGTGAGGCGCATCCGGACGAAGGGGAAGAAACGGTTGGCGGACCGCAGATGATGGCCCCGCAAGCAGCACAGGCACAGAGCCCTGATGGGGCTGGCGGCGAGGATGCGCCGAAGGACAATCTGGATTCGCTGTTTGCGGATTTTGTTGGACCCGATGCGCAGGCGCAGTATGCGAAAGACCCCGTGCGCCCGAATGTGCCGCCGCGTCCCGCTACGCCGTCTGCTCGGCCTGTTCTGCCGCCTCAGCCGCCTGCGCCACCTGCATCGCAACAGAGGCCCGCGACAACGCCGCCACCAGCTCAACCGCCAGCACTGCCCACAGGGCAGCAGGCTCCGACAAGAGGCTTTCGCACCGAGCCTTTGCACATTCCAGCGCGATTCCGTGGGACTCCGCCACCTGCGGCAGCGCCGGCATCGCCGGCAGCGCCACAGTCGCAAGGCCAACCGGCTCCACAAACGCCGTCGCGGCCAATGTCTCAGCGGTTGACGGAGACGCCCCAAGACGCCATCGAGCAGCACATTCGCCGTTCCGTGCAGCCGCACATCGAGGACGCCACGCGGCTTGTAGATCGGCCATTTGACAACAACACGCCTGAGCAGGTAGTGGGATGGCTGCGCAGCATCCACTCGCACCCGCGCATGAGCGACCGACATTTGCACGCCATCGCGGACCATTTCGGCGTGCAGACGAGGCACTTGGCAAGCCGCGATGACATCGTGTACCGCATCGGCGAGGCCATGCGAGATCGGGCGTTGTCGGCTGGTGCGCCAGACATAGTCACCGCCGAAGAAGTGGTTGACGATGACACTCCGATAGATGAGCCTGTGGCCGAGTCTCTGGACGATTCGGACTTGGAGAATGGCGTCGTGGAGATGCCGCCTCCTGTCCAGGACACGGATACTCCCCATCAACCGCAGACGGAGCAAGGGCGTCTGGTCATTGAGTCTTTGCGGTTGATTGCACATCGCTTGCGGCACTCGGGCGATCCTCGCCACGCTCGCCACGCCAATCAAGTTACTGAATTGATCAGCGATCTGCTTGACGGCGAACCTCTTGACGCCCGCGACGTACTTCACTCTTTGCCATCAAGTGCCCAGAGCTATCCGGAGTGGAGCGTGTTGGCGGACATGGCGGAAGCGGAAGAAATGGCGGCCAGAGCAAGCGACGACGATGAGCCTGTGGCCGAGTCTCTGGACGATTCGGACTTGATCCCGATGGCCGAGATGGAGAACGCCGAGCCGCCTCGTCAGCAATCGCCACTCCCGCCAACCGCTCATGGCCACCCGGACTGGCAGCGAATTTCCGACCTTGGCGACCAGGAAGCCGAGGAAGAAGGCCGATTGCATCGCGAGGAGCCGATGACGTCGGATCCAGTCGAGCAGTCTGGCAAACCAGCCCATCGCCCATCTGATGTTCAGCACCCGACGGCAGATCCAGATGGATATATCGCAGCATCGCAGAAGAGACTTGCATCATGGGGCGTGAAGTCGAAAGAGGACTTCCACGGATTGGTAGGGAAGCCACGACAAGGCGACAATCTACAAGTTATTGTTACAAGCAATAACGTCGAACTTTTTTTGAAACGCGCTGACGGCACAACATTCGTAAGCCAGGTAGCTCGTAAGCCAGATGGCAAGAAGGTAATGAAGGTCCACGGTTTTTTTGGTGGCAATAGCGCTGATATGGGCCACGCCTTCGGTCGTGAGGACATGCGACAAATGTACGACACTGCCAAGAAACTTGGCGTTACCACGCTATCGACGTTTGGAGCGAGAGGCAGCACGATGATCGGCTATCGAATCTGGCCGAAAATGGGTTTCGACGGGCCTCTTAATCTGACGCCGAATGCACGCGGCAGAATGCCAGCAGCCTTGCGGAACGCCAAGACATTGCAAGATCTGTACGCTACGCCGCAAGGACGGAAGTGGTGGGATAAGAACGGGTCTGGGCGAGACATGACTCTGGAACTTTCCGGGGATGGTGTGGGTACTCGCCGATTCCTTGAGTATATTGGAGTGGAGCGTTCTCCAGAGCGGGCAGCCCGCCGCGAAGAACGCCGCCGCAAGCGAGAGGGCCAACAATGACCGAAATGGATGATCGCCAGATTGCCGAATATGAAGCCGAAATGGAACGCAAGAACCAAGAGAAACTGGCTTGGATGCAGAAGAACGGCATCAGCCCAGAGCAGTTTGCCGAGTCGGAGAAACGAATCGAAGCCACCCTTGACGCGATCGAGCGAGAATCGGGCGAGGAGGACGAAACACCCAGCGACCAGTCGCCCGCGGCCATACAGGCAGGTGACGACGACGACTCACATGATCAAGGATCTCCAACGCCTCCTCCATGGCCTTTCCCGGTCCCGCCGCAATGATCACCATTCCTGAATCTGTTCTCGCTGCGATCCAGCGCGAACGCCCCGGCGTTGCGGCTCGCATCGAAGATTTGCGCCGCAATCCGTCCATGGCGCGGTATCTCGAACGCGACATCGCGAATGCGTACCTCTCCTCTCCCACATCCATCCAAAGCGACATCGCACAGTCACTTGAGGCTTGCCGTCGCGGAGAGCGGTACGGAGGCGGCGTTCGATGAAAACACGACACGACCTGTTGCACCTGGACTACACCGTAATCGCGGAGCCAGCGGAAGAGGCTCCAGACCATGTCATGCGGTTCCGCGTTTACAGCATCATGTGCAAGCCAGGCGAACCAGGCTCAGAATTCGAGCATAAAAAAATCGAATGGTGCAAGGAAGTTGGCACGCACAATGAACCTACCGACAACATCGACGACGCCACCATTTTCCTTGAAGGCAGCGTCAAGTGGGATGGGTGCTCAAACTGGAAGTTCCCAGACGCAGTTCATTTTTGCGAGCGCTCGCAAATGATTGGGATAGGCGAAGTCTTGGCATTCTGTTTCGATTTGGCGGCAAAGACGATCCCGGATTCAATTTGCAGGTAAGTTTGTAACCGAAACCGTCCCCATGCCATGATGGCGGCATGGGATTCTTCGCACGGCTCTTTTCGAGATTCACTGGCGGCAACAAACGCGAATCGAACGCGAATGTGCAGCGCCGCCTTGCGAACATCCAGCGCGAGCGCGAACGCCTCTCTCAGCAAGTCAAAACCGCACCGCCTCCCCCATCTCGTCTTGGAGATCGGCTTGACCGAATCCGCACGGAACGGCTTGCCCTGGAGCAGACTCGAAGCGATCAGCAATCCAGCGATCCGCTTCTCAATGGGCAGTGGGTCCCGGCGTCTGGGTCGTCCAATGTCGCATCGTTCCGCTATGTGATCGACGAAGCTGCGTTGGAAGTCGAGTTTCTTGACGGCTCGATGTACCGCTACTTCAATGTGCCGGCGTGGAAAGCCAAGAGTTTCTTTTCGGCCTCGTCCAAGGGCAAGGCCGTGTGGGACTATCTGCGCATTCGCGGCACGAAGTTGGGGCATCAACATGACTATGTCATGATGCTTGGGCCGACGCGCGGACACGGCAAAGCGATTGCACCAGGGTTCGGAACGCGCAAATGGGAACGCACGCCGAAGACGGCAAAGCGGCATGCGAAAGTGGTTGAGCGGCAATCGAGCGGACCAGGCGGATACGCTGCGAAAAAGACGAATCCAAATTGGGAAGCAGCCAAGAGAAAGGGCAGGGGATGATCGAAGGAAAGCATTACGACCCGAACGAAGAGTCTTTCGCAATCAACATCGAGACGGCGGACGGGTTCGCTCGCCTTCAGCTCGGGCGCAAAGACTTCGTGGACCTGGCTGGCGCAGTCCTCGCGCAACTGCAACTCAGCTTCACGCTGGACAACGCCGCGAAGCTCCGAGCCATGGACATCATCGCTACCGTGCGGAACGAACAAGGAGCCCCAATCCCGTTCGACAAAAATTCTTTGCTCGAAAATTTGTAACCGAAACCCCTTTCAATCTATCTTCGTTACTCAATGACTACCGCGACCATTACACCTGACGCTCGCTTCGATGACCCGACTGCATGGGATGAGGCCAACCGTCCTCAGCCGGTGTTCATGGCTCACGAGGCATGGGCGTACACGGACAAGGACGGCAAGCCCCTTGTTCAAGACGGGATGCTCAAGTTTGCCGCTGTCCGAAGCGGGCAGACGCCTCCCCCTGGGACGAAGTGTGCGTACAAGATCGACGCCAACGATCTCGAAAAGATCAAGTCCGCCCTGATTCGCCGCACGGAATCCGGCCTTCCGCTCCCCATCTTCATCGGCCATCGAAAGCCCATGGCGGCGGAAACGGAACAGCCCCCTCTCGTCGGTTACGGGGTTGGCGCGGAATTGGTGGACCATTCCGGCGAAAAACTCCTCACCACGAAGCGGTTCATTCGCAAGGGTGCGAAGGAAAAATACAACGTGGACGAGTACCCGCAAGCCTCTCCCGACTTCGATCCTGTCACGGGCGAAATCACCGGCATTGCCCTTCTCAAGAATGAGCCAAAGTTGCCGATGCCCATGGTGATCGGCTACGCCAAGGGCGAGAAGATCGTAGTGGCTCAGTATCAGGGCGGGTTCGACGGACCAACGGTCGCGCCAGAGCCGGAACCCGAGGAAGACGACAAGCCTGATCCAACCTCGCCGCCCGATCAAGACGAATTGGGGGACGACCCGAAGCAGTCCAGCGAAGCCAAGTTGGCGTTTGAACTGCTGATGAAAGTTCCAACTTTTGCGGAGATGGTTCGCAGCTTCGAGGCGAGCAAAGCGCCGCCCCCTCCGACCGATCCTCAGCCTGCCGCCGCATCGGGCGGTGCGCCACCTGTCGCGCCGCCCGATGATCTTCCTCCCGTCCAAATGAAGAAGGATGTCATGAGCGCTCAATACCAAAAAACCATCGAACGCCACGAAAAGCAGATCGCGGATCTCCAGAAGGAAAACCGCAAGCTGCACGCCGAACGTCTCCTGCAAGAGGCGAAAGAGAAGGGCGTTCTCTTCACCTACCAGAAGGAATTCGACCGCATGGTCGGCATGCCGACGAATGCGGAACGCGACGAGCATCTACAGCACATGATCGCGTGCTACAAGACTGATGAGGCTCGCGCCCTTTCCAGCGATGCTCCCGACGTGAAGACCAAGACCATGCTGCCGTCCGAAAAGGACGCGAAGCCGGACATCGGCGGCGAGCGGCTTGGCGCGCTGGCCGCGCAGTACTGCAAGCAGAACGGCCTGGAAGTCACGAACCCCGATCACTGGATGCAAGCGGTTGCCGCCATCAAGCAGCGCCAAGCGTCCTGACCCATTGGAATCTCTTTCGAGGCACGCCATGAACCGATACGGTGCAAATGGGCTCGGCTACAAGACCGAAACAGCCGGGACCGAAATCATCCACACCATCCCGCCGAGCAAAGAAGGTGTGGGACAGATCACGTCGCTCTCGTACACCGATGGCGGCACGGCGCACACCATCTACGTCATGCGGGAATTTGGCCGCACAATCACTGCCGCCGCAGCCGTGGGCGGCGCGACGACCTTTACCGGACTCACCGACGCTTCGCCGACCGGGTTCGTCGCCAATGGCTTCGCCACGATCCAACTAGACAAGGGCGTCCACACGTCGAAGATCACCAGCTGGACATCGGCCAGCGGCACGCTGATTCTCGACAAGGGCATTCCTTCGGGCTCCACTGCTGCCGCCGGCAACAAGGTCTGGAACCATGGTAACTTGACCCAGGCAGACCCGCAAACGGGTGTTACGCACCCGGTGTTCAAGACGCCTGGCAATGCCTCTGTCCCTCTCACGCTTCCTGCGGTTGCTGGCCTGGAAGCTCTGATTGGCGGGCTGCTCGATGAATCGCCGATTGCGGTGGTTTCGGACAACGCGACGACTGCCGGCAAGTTCAACAGCCTGACGTACCAACACGCACGCCCGAGCTAAGCGGGCCGAAGACTTTTTCGAGGGGAATGAATCATGCGACTTACCTTGGTAGCCACTGGCAACGTCACGCCGCGCCGCGTCGTGCAGCAAAGTACGAGCGAAAATCATTCGTGCTCCCAGGCATCTTCGGCCACGCAAAAGCTGATTGGCATTTGCGCCGGCCCGACGCGGACCGCGCCTTACACCGGCCTTGCGGACGGATACCACGCGGTTGATGGCGAGTCCGTTCACATCTTCGGCCCCGGCGAAGATGACGTTGAGGTTGATGCCGGCGGAACCATTGCCGCTGGAGATCGACTCACGGCGGATTCGGATGGGAAAGTTGTGGCGACGACCACGACCGGCAATGTCGTGATCGCGATCGCCAAAGAAGCCGCAACGTCCGGCAAGCGAGTCAAGGTGAGCACGGTGTTGTTCATTCACCCGTAAGCGAGGAATTTTTGTTTGAGGCCGAGCGGGGTTCTCGCTCGGACAATCTGGTGGCCATTACCGGGCTGATCCCCTGGGAATGATGGCAAAGCACGTCGCTGGTCAGCTTTGAGGCCGCGCGGGAACACCGCACGGCCTCTTTCTTTTTGCAAGGACCACGACCATGGCTCTCGTCATTCCCGGCTCAAGAAACGGCTTTCTCGTCAACCTGACGCCCCAGGTGATCGCCTACACGCGAGACGAGAAAGAATTCAAGATCAACAAGTACGCCGAGTTCGTCGAGACGAAGAAACCAGACGGCGCGTACACAAAGATCGGCCGCGACCAGCAAATCCGCATCGACAACATCAATCGCTCCCACTGGGCTCCCGGCGCGGACCGCCCCAAGGGCGATTGGAACAAGCAGGTCTTTGAGCATGTGGCCTTCAGCACCAAGCGCTATCACGAGCCTTGGGAACTGGACTACATGACCATCGACACGTTCGATGCGTTCGACGTGAAGCTGGCTCACATGCAACTCGTCGTCAGCCAGGCGATGACGAGCATGACGTATCGGTTCCTGAACCTCATGACGACTTCCGCGAATTGGGGCGGCGTCCACGTCAAGACGGCGCACCAATGGAGCGGCATCAGTTCGCCCAACGGCTTCTGGCACAAGGCCAGCGCCGACGAAGCCAGCCCCAGCTTCAACGCCATCGAGAAGACGCTGCAAGGCGTTCTGTCCGCGATCCACATGGACACGAACGGAAAGGTTACGCCTTCCAAGCTGCGCATGATCATCAACCACAACACCGCCCAAAAGATCAAGTCGAGCGGCGAGTGGTCCGCGTACATGAAGGGTTCGCCCGACGCTCTGCCTCAGCTTCGTGATCCTGGCAACATCAACATGGCCTGGGGACTCACGGAGCGATTCAAGGGCCTCGTGGAGATCGTCGTCGAAGACGGCATGTACCTTGACGCCCAGCGAAACTCGGACGAATCCGAAGTCGCGACTGCGTCCCGCAAGCCACTCATGCCAGACAACATGGCGCTGATCTGCACCCAGATCGGCGGCGTGGACGGGACGTATGGTGCGCCGAGCTTCAGCACGGGCCAGATTTTCTTCTACCCGAAGCCTCTCAAAGGCGCTCGCATCGAGGACGGCGAAGGTGGTCGGCTTGTCACGACCGCCATTTCCGACGACCTCAATGAGCGCATCGTTGGCGGCGCTACCTGCATGACTGCCGAAGTGCTGGCCGCGCCTCACTCGGGCGCTCTCATCACCAACCTCTTCAGCTAAGCGGAGGGGCTGGTGAGCACGATTGTCAGCAGAAGCACGGCGTACATCTCGCCCGCCGAATTCTTGAAGCGAGCGGACCCGCGCATTGTCGTGAAACTCTGCACGGACGACATCGCCAATCCAGCGACAACCGCATCGCTCACAACGAACGACTACCTGCTTGCGGCGCTGCGGGACGCAAGCGGTCTTCTGGAATCGGCTGTCCTGCTTGGCGAGCGGTATTCCGTGGACGATCTGACATCGCTCGCCAACCCGTCCAGCCAGACCAATGCCACGGGCCTGTTCTACCGAATCTTGTCTGACATCGCCATGGCCCACCTGTACGAGCTTCGCCCCGAGATGGCTCCAAGCCCGTCAATGAGCGCTCGAATCGAACGCGCCAGCCGGTGGCTGGACGAGTTGTCCAATGGCCGAAAAATCTTCGGTCTTCAGGAAGTCGCCGAGGCTGGACACATGGACCACCAGGAAGTCGATGCCGACGACACGGATCGTTTCCACGGTCAAGTTCAAGTGGCGAACCGCCTTTATGGACGCAGATCGGAGGATTTTGAGCCATGAGCCAAATTTATATTCCCGGTCCAGCGTTCCTCTATGCAGGCGTCGGTGGGACGCCGGAAAATCGCGTACCTCTCTATCTCGGAACAAGCGTTGGAGATGTGCGTGTCGAGTTCCGAGGAACGACGGTTCCCGTCTTCAACTCCATTGGCGGGCGATCCGTTCCCATCGACGAGTTCTGGGACGGCGAACTTGCGTTTGTCGCATTCGCCATCAACTTCGTGGAACACGCTGTCGCCGAGCGGCTGATGACGCAGCCAAGCCCGTTCCTGACGCCCGTGAGCCCGGCTCCAGGCTTGAACCGTCGCGAAGCCATTGGAACTTTGTTCGGCACGGAAGGGTTTACCTTTCCGTTCTGGGTTCGTGCGCCGCATCAGCAATTCCCCGCCTTCGCGAACCAATCTCCGGGGAAGCGGTTTTGGTCCTGCATCGTCGAGTCGCCAAAGAGCATGGATTTCGGCGCGAAGGACAAGACGTACAATTTCGTCATCAAGGCCACGCGGGCGTTCACGAACGCTGCCAGCCCGCTTTCCGGTGCCATGGTCAGCACCGCCCTAGGATACCCGACGCGGTTCATTTTGTGCGACGAGGACATGAACGGCTTGCCTGATCCAACGTGAGAATTTGCATGGAAGACCGGCTCATTTACAGCTACTTCGATGGCGAGAAGACGGTTCATGCCGATCCGCTTCAGGTTCTGCGCGATCTGCGCTACCATGCCGGCCAAGACCCATACAAGCTGTCGGAGACGGCATCCAAGTCGTACCCGGACCAGAAGCGTGCGGAAATCTCAGAGAATGATTTCCGTGAAGGGATGGAGGCAGAGCGAGTTCTTCTCGAAGCGATCCGCAAGACGTTTGGCCTCGCGGAATTCGACAGGAGCACGGGAAAAGGTCTTTTGCTGGAGCAGGTCAAGTCGATCTGGAACGATTTCTGCCGCTTCATGTCTCAAAAAAAAACGAGTGGGCCTCCCTCGCCGACTTCTGCCACGCATTCCCCGGCGTAAAGATCGACCTCGACTATCACCAATTCGTCGGCCTCACTCTGAATCTGCATCGCGTTCGCATGCAAGACGCTGTTATCATGAGTCGTGGCGTCTCCATGGGCCATTCCGGGTACATTCCAGCGTCCTACCTGGAAGCGGTCGGAGCCGACCCGAAGGACGCCGAGCGAACGGCGTCGAATACAGCGCGTGACGCGGAACTGGCGCGGGTGATGGCCCGCTATGGATTCTCTTTATGAGCGAACGCATTTTGCCGCCGCCCTTGATGTTCGGCCAGGACTGGTCCCGAATGGGACTCGGCATGTCCGCGTTCATGGGCGGGTTCGGCGAGCAGCAACCCGTCATGTATCCGCCGTGGATGTACCAAGCCCATGAACCGCAGCGGCATGACCTTGAAAAGCCGGCGAGTTGGGCGCACGAGCGATATGGTCATGACAGGGCCGAGGAGATTCGCAAAAGCGGGAGCCCGTGGCTTGGCATTGCTGTTGAAGAGGTGATGGGATGGGCGCAAAAGGCTCTCGACAAGATCGACGCTGGGAAGCGAGTTCCTGACACCGTGCCGGAAGCGCCGTCATTCACGATGCGTGATCTGGAACGGCACAATGCCGAAGTCGGTTGGGTGATGCCGCCAGCACAGAAAGACAAGGCTCCAGATTCCGCTCCGTCGCCGTCCTGGGAACCGAACCGAGAGGAACGACCTTTCGAGTGGCCGCAGGACGACATCCCAAAGGCACAGCCGCCGACCGTAAGCAGCTTGTCGATGCCATCGGACAATCGCGAGATGACGGAAGTGCTGCGCGGCCTAAAGGACGTTCTCAAGGAGCTGTCCGAGGTTCTTCGAGAAAAGAAATCGCAGAAGCCGGGAATTCAGTCAGACGGCTCCTTCGTGCCGATGGGGCAGGGCGGCGGCGAGATCCAACCGGAGCGGCAAAGAGACTTTGGTTATCGGCCGGCGACTCCGAGCGTGCCGCACACGTCCCAGGGCGTTCCGTTGCCGAACGTCACGGCGATTATGCGAACCTTGATTCGCGGGGTGTGACAGATGCAGCTATTCATCGGCGACATTGAATTCCATCTGGTGTACTTGCGGAACTTCGAGAAGCGGCCGCGCTTCACGCAGGACCGCACGACGTACCTTTGGACCGACGTGCGCGTTGAAGCGGTCGTGATCTACAACCCCAAGGCAACGAGCTACAAAGCCAATGTGGCTACTGGCGATCCCGAATTGGCCGAAGTCAATCCCATCATCACGTCGGCGGCGTTGCGGCACTATCTGGCGCAGCCTCGGCGGCAAATCTTGATTCGCCATCCGAACGGCTCCACCTTGCTTCAAGCGCCGCTCGATGGGTTCACGGTGGACTGCGACAATGGCCCGAGGGTGACGGTGCAGCGAATCGACCAGCCGACCGGGGAACGCACGTTCGAGGTCCACCTGACGATTGAGTGCGCCATCAACGAATGCCGCGATCCGAAGTACCTGTTGGCGCACAGGTGGAAACGGCATCTGGACGTGGACCACGACTATCTGACGACCATTGCCACCGAGGGGGAGTGTGTTTTCAATCTGCCGTTACTCGTCAAGCATGGAATCCATGCGGACCAGTTTCGCGTATGGCTGATGCACCCGATTCCGGACAACTTCGCACGCGAAAAGATCGACGTTTGGCAAGAGACTGACGGATACACCTATCGCTATCGGACCATCGACCGCGAGAGGATGTTTAACCTTGGTAGCGGTTGCCAGGCGGTTCGAGTTGAGGCGTACAAGACGGTATGGGTTCACAAACCGTCGCTTCGCGATTTCGTCCTCAACGCGCCAAGAAATTTGTTTGGCAGCCTGAATCCTTTTAGCGGGAGTGGCGGTGGCAGTATCCTGGCTGCTGGAGTCCAGATCGGGGCAAATATCGCGAGTGAAGCCTTGTCGTTGATTCCGAGGCCGACCATCCATGTTCTGGCGCGAGCATGGGGCAACCGAAACGCAAGCCGGGATGATCTTCGGAGAATCTGCTTCGGCATCGTCTCATTCCAAATGGGCTTGGCGGCACTTACCACGTTCATGATGGCCGAAGACTTCTCCATCATGGAGGACTCGGCGGGACGGTTCGTGCAAGTGGACAAAACCGTCACTTTAAGCCCAGAATTCTACTTATCAGAAGCTATCCTGCGTGGTGCTGGAGCACTTGACGTAAGAAGCCCGGAAACTGTTGACGTGTTCTTTCGCAATCAGATGGACCTGTCTGGCGAACTGAAATTCAACGCAACAGGCAACCCAAGCCCGGAAGGCGGCGCGATCGGCAGCACACTCATCAACATCATAAGGCAAACTCTTGCCGAGCCTTGCAAAGTCCCATCAGCGCCAAATCCAGACAAGACTTTCAACGGAAACCAGAAACAACTGTCATAGTTTCCGCTTGAAAAGAATGCCCTTGTGCGCATCGGTCTTCTTGAGGACGACGCTAAATCGCCGATCTGTCGAAGTGTTGTTGACCAGTGGTCCTCCCGCGTTTGTAACCGAAACCTGTTGCGTATTACAGTCTACTCATGCGCATCGGGGAAAAACAAGCTCTCGAAGGGTTCTCCGTCTCGCGGTCCTACGTCCGCTGGGAAGGGCTTCTGCCTGTCGGCGTCTGCTCACAATCCGACGACGACACCGACTACATCCGCACTGCCGCCCCTGTTGAAATGCTCGCTATCGTCTGGACCGCCACCAAAATCGGCTCCCCGCCGCCCATGCCATCCCCGGACAGTCTCGAATCAAACCATGTCCTTCTGATGCGTGAAATCCAGCCAGCCGTCCCCGGATACACAATCGAAGGTCTGCAAGTTTGGACCGTGAGCGGAGTGTACCTCTACGGCCTCAAAACGCCGCGCGGGCGCATTCACGACATGGAAACTGGCAAAATGCCGTTCGACACCGCAGCGGCATCCGAAAACACAATCCCAAGTAATTTCTTCGTTCACCATCTTCTCGGCAGCGGTTCGAGCGGAGCCGACAGCTTCATGACCCCAGCGTAAAGGACCAAAAACCATGGCGATCCCTCTCACTGGCAACGGCTCCCTGTTTGGAACGCTTGGCCCGATCTTCGCCGCCCAGCGAACCGCCAATGGCTTTCGCGGCGAAACCGCGCCCGACCCGGCGAACGCATCCTGGGGCAGCGGCGGACAGGGCATCAAGTGCATGGAAGACGCCCAACAGGACATCTTCGACCAACTCAAGGCGTCTGTCAATCTCCAATCCCTCTCGCAAACCCTGTTCCCCGTGGTCGCGTCGGCGCGGTCGCAAATGACCTCCTACGCCGAGGGCCTGCAACGCCTCGCCCAGCAAGTCCTCGTCTCCCTCGTGACCGCCGACGCCACGCTCCCGGATTCGACGCCAACAACGTGCTTGGAGGAGTTGATTCGGCAGATGCTCAACAGCGGCGATTCCGTCGATGCATCGAGCGTTTCAGCCGCGATTGCTGCCGCATCCGGCAATACCGGCGATGCCGTCATGGTCGTATCCGTCAAAGGCAAGGACGGCACGAACCGCGAGAACGTCTTCCCCGAAACGCTGCTCGTCAAGATCGCGACGGACGGACAGCAGGGCGGCGGCGGAACCGCAGGGCGTGAGCAAGTTCGCGTTTCCGGCGATGTGCTTCTCAATCGCTTTGATCCTCTTTACCCATCCGGCTCCGGCGTGTCGATCACATTTCAACTCACGGACCCGTCGGAGAACGCAGGGCAAAACGTTCTGTACAACTCCGAGGATTTCTTTTCCGCCGCCAACACTCTTTCGCACTGGACGGCAGCGGTCGGCACGGCGGGGACGGACATCCAATCCGTTACCGCATCCGGAAACAAGGTCCGCAGCGATTACGCGCTGTCCTTCGTTGGCGATGGGGCCACGCTTTCCGAGATCCATCAGCCGTTCAGCGACGGCACGAACGGAACGAGCAAGCAACTCGCACCGAACACCATGTACGCCGTCAACGTGTGGGCGAAGAAGTCCGCGACGGGCGTGGTCAACGGCAACCTGACGCTGCGCCTGATCGACAGCAGCAACGCCACGATCAGCGACGACGCGGGAAACCCCTGCAACCTCACGTTCAACGTCA
>Ga0208916_10000403_pt1 | contig 20762 bp, 36 predicted proteins | sample DEB19_08_DNA_5_FD_184523 | JGI IMG/M metagenome (GOLD analysis project Ga0208916, IMG submission 184523) | Aqueous microbial communities from the Delaware River and Bay under freshwater to marine salinity gradient to study organic matter... | ecosystem: Environmental > Aquatic > Marine >... | reverse complement strand
CTCAAGGGGAAAAATGTTAAGGTATGGCATCTGGTTAACGGTAACGATTTCGAGACGGTGGCATGGGTTGCCCAGCACCACCCAGAGGGAATGGAAAGCCTGATTGGTGGCGGTTCGAGTGTAGGAATGCGAGCAATGAATGTTTCGGCGGCTTTAGGGTTTCGCCGGTTTGACATTCATGGCATGGATTGTTCATTTGTAAAAAACCGTCACGCAGGTGCTCATACTGGCAAGGATCAGACTAAAATCATGGTCAGAGTTGGTTTGAGAACTTTCCAAACAACACAGCAAATGCTCCAAGCGGCGATTGAGATGGAGAATTTCATAGAAACGCAGGATGCTGAAGTTGTGTTTTACGGTGATGGACTTATGCAGGAAACTGCTTTCAAACTCAAGGAATTAGCATGAAAAACGAAGTGGCAGGCTGGACAAACGAAAGCTGGATGGAAGACAACCGCGGCAAGATGGCGGTGTTTTTCTATACCAAGCAGGTGCAGAATTCATTCAAGACGGCACAGGAAAACCGTCCGATCTTTGATGAAAAGATTTTCTTGAAGAAACTTGTGCCTGGCGATTCCACCTTGGTGGTTGACCGCCCAATGCGTCCGACCGATATTGAGGATCACCCAATTGAGTGGGCGCGGTTTGAGCAGAAGAAAGAAAACCGTGTGTCTGGTACGCCTTTGGACGCATGGTCTATTCTGAGCGACACCCAAAAAGCCGAGTTCAATGCTTTGCATATTTTCACAATTGACCAGTTTGCACAGCTCCCCGACTCAGTTGGCAACAAGATCATGGGCTTTAATGATTTGCGCGACAAGGCTCGCACGTTCATTTTGGCGGCAAAAGACTCTAAGCTGATGGACAATGTACGAGCTGAGACTGAGAAAGTAATGCAGACCCAAGCTGCTGAAATTGCCCAATTGCGTGAGATGATCAACGATCTGACTGCCAAAAAAGCAGGCAGACCTAAAAAAGAAACCGTAGAGGAATGATATGAGCTACACGTTACTGCAACTGGTTGACCAAATGTCCGCAGAGTTGGGCCTAACTCAGCCAGCGACAGTAATCGGCTCATCAAATAATCAGACCATCCAGATTCTTGCTTTGGCTAACCGGCTGGGCAAGGATTTGGTCAGGGATTTTGAATGGCAGCGCTTGGTGCAAGCGTACATCTGGCAAACACAGGTTGCTGTGAGCACCACGGGAAACATTACGGCAGGCTCTAAGGTCATCACAAATATCCCGACCACCGCGGCGTTGTCGGTTGGTAATGTGATTACCGGCACAGGCCAAACCCCGTATGCTGAGATTCTGACGATTGACAGCAGCACCCAAGTGACGCTAAACGCGCCGGTTGCTACTTCTACGTCCTCGGTGTCAATGACATTTGCCAAACAGGACTATGACCTGCCAGGCGGGTACGACCGCATGATCTCGGACACCAACTGGGACAGGACAGACCACTGGCGCAACCTTGGAACTAAGTCATCTCAGGATTGGCAGTTCTTGCAAGGCGGCATTATCTCAATTGGCCCGCGTGAGCGTTATCGGATATACAACAACAAGTTTAGGATTTTCCAAGCCCTGACAACGGTTTATAACTTTTCCTTTGAGTATGTGTCGAACTGGTGGGTATGCGCCACAGGCTCAGATCAGGGGACAAAATCAGCGTATACAGCAGACACAGACACTTGCGTGTTTCCTGATGATTTAATGCTGGCGGGGTTAAAGTTTTACTTTTTGAAAGCCAAAAAGCTGGACTATGCGGTGGAGCTGGGTGAGTTCATGCGGTCGCTTTCATATTGCAAAGCGCAGGATGTCCCAGTTTCTGCAATGTCCTTGGCGCCAGTGGGAATGAATCAACTGGTTGGGCCTTGGAGTGTGCAAGACGGTAACTGGCCGAGCGTCTGATGCTTAATTCATTTGCCAAAATACCCCGCCAACAGTCTGCCCAGACGGTAACTGTTGCCGCGCCAATTGGTGGATGGAACGCCAGAGATGCGCTGGGGGCAATGGACCCTTTGGACGCGGTGACGTTGACCAATTTCTGGCCTGGCACTAACTCTGTGATCCTGCGAAACGGCTACACCAAACACGCCACAGGCTTACCTGCCGAAGTGCAGACGCTGATGGCGTACAGCTCGGGGACTTCAAACAAGCTGTTTGCCATATCTGATGGCAAGATTTACGATGCCACTAGCGCGGGCGCGGTGGGTGCTGCGGCAGTAAGCGGTCTTACAAACTCAAAATTCCAGTATGTAAACATCACCACACCGGCAGCATCCTATTTGATGGCGGTCAACGGCGCAGACAAGCTCCGCACCTTTGATGGCACAAATTGGCATAAGGATGGCGATGGCGCTCCTTACGACATTACAAATATTGACACTTCAACGGTTGCAAATATCACGTTGTTTAAAAACCGCATTTGGCTTACAACCAATGACACCTTAAAGGCTTGGTACTTGCCTGTTAACTCTATTGGCGGCGCGGCGGTTGCGTTAGATATGACCAGTATTTTTCAGCTTGGTGGCTACATCATGGCGGGAATGACTTGGACGCTGGATGCTGGCTACGGCGTGGATGATTATTTGGTATTTATTACAAGCAATGGCGAGGCTCTCGTTTGGCGCTTAACAGACCCAACAACCCCAACAGGAATTTCACAGATTGGGCTTTACAAGATCGGCGCACCAATTGGCAGGCGTTGCTACACAAAGTTTGGCGGCGACCTATTGGTCATTACTCAAGACGGCGTAGTGCCTATGAGTGGCTCATTACAGTCATCTAGGCTTGATCCAAGGGTGTCTATCACCAACAAGATTCAGTACGCCATGAGCGCCGCTATATCGACCTATGGGGCTAATTTTGGGTGGTGCTTGTTGTATTACCCAAAAGAGAATCAATTGCTAATGAATGTGCCAATTACGGTGGGAACTCAACAGCAGTATGTGATGAACAACATTACTAAAAGCTGGTGTAACTTCACTGGTTGGGCGGCAAATTGCTGGGAATTGCACGTTGATAATCCTTATTTTGGCGGCAATGGCTTTGTGGGTTTGGCGTGGAACGGCAACGTAGACGACACCTCTAATATTGAGGGATTTGGGCTACAGAGCTTTCAATCCTATGGCACTGCCCTGCAAAAGCAATGCAAGATGATTCGCTACCATCTTCAAACAGATGGCTCGCCTGCGGTGTTTGGTAATGTAAATGTGGATTACAACCTTGCCGATGAGTCAGCCCAGCTTAACTTTTCCACAAGTGTTTATGGTCTATGGGACACAGGATTGTGGAATTCTGCTATTTGGGGCGCTGGGTTAGTGCCATTGGCTGATTGGCAGGGGGCGACAAATATTGGATATACGTTTGCTCCGCTGATCAAAACAGCCACGCAGGACATACAATTGCAGTGGGTCGCAACCGATCTGGTATTCGAGGGTGGCGGTGTCCTTTGAGTTAGTTACCGATCATTCAGCAGGTCATTGGACGGCTGAACAGACAAAAGGTAAGTATTTCGAGGCTAACAGCCAATCAATCGGATTGAAACAAAACGGCGAGTTTGTTGCCGGTGTGATTTACGAGAATTGGAATAGGCGAACAATCACTTGCCATATTGCCATTTCTGGTCGGTTGACACCGAGATACTTGGCGGTGATTTTTGATTATCCATTCAATGTTTGCGATGTCAAAAAGATTATTGTCCCAGTAGATTCAACAAATTCAAAAAGTGTTAACTTGGTTGAAAAAATGGGCTTTACTGAAGAAGCTCGGATCAAGGACGGCATGGCTAATGGGGACATGATCTTGTACACATTGGCAAAGAATGATTGCAAATATTTAGGGGAACGATATGAAAAGCTCACCATCGCCACCGCCAGCGCCTGATTACGCAGGCGCAGCCAAAGAACAAGGCGCGGCAAACATTGAATCCGCAAGGGCTACGGCAAAGCTATCTAACCCCAATACTTACACGCCCTACGGTACTCAATTGGTGAGCTATGAGGGCGATATTCCAACAATTCGACAGACCCTCAACCCAACCGCACAAAAGGCTTTAGAGGCACAGCAAAACGTGCAATTGTCGTTAGCAAACCTTGGGCAACAGGGTGCTACAACTGCAAGTAATGTGCTAGACAAGCCGTTTAATTTTGGCGGCCCTGCTGTGCAGACATCGCTAGACACAAGCGGCATAGCCAAGATGCCGGTTAATGCAGGCATGACGGGGCAAGAGGCTATTATGTCTCGGCTCAATCCGTCTTTGGCAAGACAGCGTGTTAGCACCGAGACAAACCTGATCAATCAGGGATTACGACCAGGCACAGAGGCTTACGACAACGCTATCAGAATGCTTGGTGAGCAAGAGACTGACGCACGAACTCAGGCGGTTGTACAGGGTCTTAACCTTGATCTGGGTGCAAATCAGCAAGGCTTTGCTCAGGCTGTACAGTCGGGTCAGTTTGGCAACACTGCACAGCAGCAGGCGCTTGCAGAGGCTATACAACAGCGTCAGATGCCTCTGAATGAGATCACGGCCTTGATGAGTGGCTCACAAATTCAAAACCCGCAATTTGGCGCTTACCAAGGCGCTACGGTTGCGCCGCCACCAATATTTCAAGCGTCTACGGCAAAAGGTATGTTTGACGCAAACGCATACAACCAACAGGTTGCTAGTGCAAACGCAAATACTGCTGGCCTATATTCTTTGGGTGGCGCGGCAATTGGTTTATTGTAAGGAAAGAACATGGCAGACATAAACTTATCCCCATACACCGCCGAACAGCAGGCAATGGATCGCCGCCGCAAGTTGGCAGAGGCAATGCAACAACAAGCCAATGCGCCGATTGAAATGCCAACTACACCAGGCGTAAAAATTAGTCCTTACGCTGGTCTTGCAAAGCTGTTGCAAGGCTACATTGCTGGTAAAAATCTTAATAGAGCAGATCAAGAACAAAAAGCCTATGAAAATTCTGTAGCAGAAGATACGGCAAGACTTTTTAGGAATATGAATCAGTATGAAACTGTGCCTGGCAAAATAATCAAGCCAGGGCAGGAATCTATGTCTATTCCAGAAAATGTAACTAGATACAACGAAACAAAAAATCAACCTGAGAGTTTTACGCCCGAAGAAAGAAATGCGGCTATTGACTTGCCTTTAAAAACTGAAGCTATTGCGCCAACTTACGGACCAGATCGACAAGTACCTTTGTTAAGTGCGGATTTGTTAAATCCAACCAATCCCCTTGCTATGAAAACTGGGCAAGGTAAACAAATGCTGGCTCAATACTTGATGCAACAGCAAGCACAACAACAAGCTGCGGCACAAGCTGAATTGGCGGCTTCACGGCTAATTCATACTGCCAAGCCTGGCGAAACAGCATACCGAATTGGCGCTAATGGTGTACCTGTTCCTTTCTTAAATACGCCTGCTTTGCCTAAATGGGAACACACAAGCAAATTTGAAAATGGTAAAGAAGTAACCGGCTGGGTAAATACAAATGCTGTTGACATTCCTGGCTCATTTGTTCGAGGTACTGTCAAACCAGAAATGACAGAGGCTCAATCAATAGACGCTCAAATTAAACTATTTGCGGCTGAAACTGAAGCCGCTAAAGCAGCGGATGTAGGCAGACCCGTTAAAAGTTTTAATTTACTTCCCAAAGGCGTACCACTTGGAGCTGTTGATTCTGGAAAACTAACACCAGATGGCAGAAAAATTTATACAAAAGATGGCAAATATCATGTGGAGGATAAATAAATGGCTGAATACACAGGCCCAATGGTAGATGCTCCGGTTAATGCAGTTCCTGTTGCAAAACCCGCAATTAATCCTGCGTTGGCTGCTGCATTAGTGCCTCAAAACGCGGCTACTGCACCAAGACCAGCGCCAATACCTTTATCCCCGCAAGATGAAAGATCATTTGCTTTATCTCAAACAAATAGGTTGGCGGCAGAAAAATTAAAAATAGCTGAAGAAGCAAGACAACAAGTAATAAGGCAAGCGGATGAAACACGGCGTTTGCAAATGGAATCTGAAAAATCAGATCAGAAAAAAGCTAAAAATCTTGAAAATTTGCCAACTTTAATTGCAAGAGCTAAGTCAGTTTTAAAAGGTGAAAATGTTGATGAAACAGGCGCGGTATCAAAAGCGCCGTTACCAACCCAAAGTTTAGGTGGATCAATAATTGATGTTATGGGGGGATTAGTTGGGAAAACTCCACAGGGCGCAGCACAAGCAGACCGATTAAAAGTAATTGGCGGCGCAATGGTGATGGCAATGCCACGCATGGAAGGCCCCCAATCTGATGCCGACACCAAGCTATATAGAGAAATGGCTGGCAAAGTTGGCGATGAGACTATTTCAATTGAAAGACGGCTCAATGCTTTGGATGAAGTTGAAAAAATATATTCCAAATACAACAAAACTTCTGGATGGAAAGTGGTTAAGTAATGGCTGACCAAATCTACAAAGTCCAAGACCCGCAAGGAAACATTCGCCAGATCAGCGGCCCTGCCGGTGCGTCTGAAGCTGAAATTATTGAACAAGCACAAAAGCTATTTACACCAGCACCTGCTACACCAGCGCCGCCACCAGTTGCTGCGCCAAAAAGTAAATATGTAAATTTGATGTCAATGTTGCCGCCAAAAGAAGAAAGCCCATTGTCAGGCTTATACATGGGGGCGACTGATCCTTTTTATGCTGGTGGGCGTTTGGCAATGGAGACCGGCATAGGCGACAAGCAAGCAATGGACAAAGCTATTGCTGAACGCGAGGCCAAGTACCAAGCGGGTCGCCAAAACAAGGGGTTTGACACAAGCCGGTTGGCTGGCAACATTATCAGCCCTCCCAATATTGCATTGACAATGGCTTTGCCAGAATCTCTTGTGTCTACTGTTCCTCGATTGCTGGCAACAGGTAGCGTTTTGGGCCCAGTCACAAGCTTGATGAATCCCGTGACTGAGCCTGCCCAGCAAAAAGACTACGGCGAAACGCTTAAATCAAACATGATGATGGGCGGTATGCTGGGGCCGGTTTTTCAAGGTGGGGCTAAAGCGGCTGGCGCTGTGGGCGGCAATATTGCTCAAAGAGTTAGTGAAAGCTCGGCGGCTGAAGCTGCAAAGTTAAAACTTGCAGAAGTATTGTCAAAAAGCGGCGTAGGCTCATTGTTTGAGCCTGGCGGTACTGGTAATGCGTTAAGCCAGATTGAGGCCAAATTATCCAAACTTGGCCCAGAGGCAACCTTGGTAGATGCTTCTGGTCAGCCGACAAAGACTTTGCTTGACACATTGGCAACCCTGCCAGGGCAAGCCAAAACCCTTGTAGAACAGTTTATTCGCAACAGGCAAGCCACACGCCCACAAAGAATAATGACGGCGGCTGATGAAGCTCTAGGCACTGGCGGCGCTGGTTATAAAACTACGTTGGATGCGTTGGTTCAGCAAAAACAAACTGACGCAGCTCCTTTGTATAAACAAATTGAAAATTTATCAGTTAAGGTTGATCCTGAGCTGAATAAGTTATTGCAAGCAGCGCCAAAAGCTCACGGCGGGTATGAAGAACTTTCTCAGCTTAACCGCCAAACACCCATTGACTTGTCAAAGATTAAGCCTGGTGACGACATTCCATTTGATGCTTTAGATAAGGTCAAGCAGGCTTTGTATGATTTGGCTGATAAATCAAAAGGTGAATTTGGTAAACCGACTAATCTCAGTAGATCGTATGACCAGCTCAGAATTGATTTGACCAACAAAATGGACAAGTTAAGTCCAAAAGACTCAACAACCAATGAATCAATTTACAAGATGGCAAGGGATGCGTTTGCAGGCCCGTCCCAACTTGAGGGTGCAGTTAAAGCTGGTCGCACAGCAATGAAAACTGATGAGATTGGTGTTTCTGAATTGACCAAAGGAATGAGCGCCAGCGAATTGGATGCGTTTAGAGTTGGGGCTTTACAGTCTTTGCGGGACAAGGTTGGCACTGAAGCCGGTCAAACATCATTGTTGAAAATGTGGAAAGAACCAGCTACCAGCGGAAAACTTAAAGAAATATTTGGCACAGATTACCGGCAGTTTGCGGCATCTGTAGCAAAAGAAGCTCGATTAAAAGAAATAGAGCAGACCGGTAGGGGATCACAAACAGCGCAACGTTTATTGTCGGCAAATGAGCTTGATGCCAATGATGCAATGCAAGCAAGCCAAGCAATTGCAAGTGCTGGGGCCGGTAATCCAGCGCCATTGTTAACCAGTGTGATGAATATTGGAAAAAAGATTTCTACGCCCGAACAAACGCGCAATGAAATGGCAAAATTGCTATTAGAAAAAGGCCCATTTGCTATGCGTACATTGCGAGAGCTGCCATTGGCGGTAAAACAATTCAATGAAGCTCAAGCCAGAAATGCGGCTTTAGCAAACACTTTGGCACAACAACCGAACAGGTGAACTAATGAGTTACAACGGCAGCGGGACATTTGCAATAAACACCACCGGACAGCCGGTAGTCGCAGGCACGGTCATATCCTCAACCGCCTTTAACGCCCTCACAGCGGACTTGGCAACGGGTTTGTCCACTGCTATCACCAAGGACGGTCAAACCACAGCAACGGCTCGCATACCGTTTGCGGCGGGTATCTCCTCCACCTTGGTCACAGACTCCTCTAGCGTTTCTACAGGGTCAATCATTACGGCGGGTGGTGCGGGTATAGCCAAGGCTTTGTGGGTTGGTGGTCTTGCTAACTTTGCTAGCACAATCACTTATGGCGGCGTTACTTTAACCGCTGCGGTAACTGGCACAGGCAAAATGGTTTTGGATACAAGCCCCACATTGGTAACTCCAGTTTTGGGTGTGGCAACGGCGACAAGCGTTAATAAACTGACTTTGACAGCACCAGCTACATCGGCAACTTTGACGGTGGCTGATGGGGCTAGTTTGGTGACTTCTGGCGCATACTCTTTGACGTTAACAGCTACTGCGGCAACAAACGTCACATATCCTACAACTGGAACATTGGCAACCCTTGCTGGGTCTGAAATATTTACCAACAAGACTTTAACTAACCCTACTGTGACCAGCTACGTTGAAAGTGTGGTGGTTATCGGAACAGTCACAACATCAAACACTTTGTCTTTAACCAATGGCACGGTGCAGACTGCAACCTTAACAGCATCCACAGCCTGCACGTTCACCATGCCAACGGCTGTGGCGGGTAAGTCTTTTGTGTTGTTGCTTAAACAGGCCGCAGCTACAGGTAATGGGACAGCAACTTTTACCTCGGTCAAATTTGGCACGTCTGGCGCACCAACCATCACAGCAACGGCTGGCAAGATGGACATTCTGACTTTTATTTCTGACGGCACAAATTGGTACGGTTCTGCTGCCCAAGGGTATACACCATAATGTTTGCCGCTAAAAACTTTTTGTTGGCGGGTCCAAGCGCAATTCCCATTGAATATTTAGTTGTTGCTGGGGGCGGCGGTGCGGCTGGCACTGGTGGCGGTAGTTCTGGCGGCGGCGGCGGTGGCGGTGCTGGTGGCTATTTAACTAGCACATTGTCTGTATTTGCAGGAACTTCATACACAGTAACTATTGGCGGCGGCGGCCCTGCGGGTGCAGCAATTGCAAATGGAAGTCAAGGCGTAAATTCTGTTTTTTCTTCTATAACAAGCACAGGCGGTGGTGGTGGTGGCGCTGGCACAAGTGGCGCTGGTGGTAATGGCGGTTCTGGCGGCGGCGGTAATGGCTCAAATGCGGCTGGCGTTACGCTTTTAGGCGGCACGGCTACATCTGGTCAAGGATTTAACGGCGGTAACGGCTCTACAGATGGCGATGAGGGCGGCGGCGGTGGTGGTGCTAGTGCGGTTGGAACTGCGGGTGTAAACACTGTAAGCAGGGGTAATGGCGGCGCTGGTGCATCGTCAAGCATTTCTGGCTCAAGCGTACCTTACGCAGGCGGCGGTGGCGGCGGTGGAAACAATACTGCTGTAGGCGGTACAGGGGGTACTGGCGGCGGCGGTTCTAGTCCAGGCTCACAAGGCGTAGGCGGCGCAGGTACTGCAAACACAGGCGGGGGTGGTGGCGGTGGATATGCTGTTTCTGTCAATCAAGCTGGTGGTGCTGGTGGTTCTGGCGTTGCAATTATTCGCTACGCAGATACCTTTGCTGCTGCGGCATCAACTACCGGATCACCAACAATTACAGTAGCCGGTGGTTATCGCGTTTATAAATGGACTGGCTCAGGGAGTATTACATTCTGATGGCACACTTTGCACAACTCAATCCCGAAAATATTGTGGAGCAAGTTGTTGTTGTCCACAACGATGACGCGCCTGACGAGGCTACAGGCATTGTTTTTCTAAACAACTTATTTGGCGCTGCTACTTGGGTGCAGACCAGCTACAACGCAAAAATCCGCAAAAACTACGCTGGGGTTGGCTACACTTATGACAGCCAACGCGATGCATTTATTCCACCAAAACCATTTTTAAGTTGGATTTTGGAAGAAGAAACTTGTCGTTGGGTTGCGCCTGTTGCATATCCCACAGACGGAAAACTGTACAACTGGAATGAATTTACATTAACATGGATTGAAAGGTATTTATGACACCAACAGAAGCTCGGTTAGATACGCACGAACAAGTGTGCGAATTCCGCTACGACAGTATTAACGCTCGGCTTAAGCGCATTGAGCAGATATTAATAGGGTCATGTGCCGCCATCATTGGTATGCTGTTGACGCTTGTTCTAAAGCTTTAGGAACGTGAAATCGAACCTATATCGTTGGCGCTTGCTGCAATAGCTGGAATCAAGCAGGGCGTGGCTCTGTACAAGGATGCAAAAGCTGCGGGGACAGACCTTTACAAGATAACCAAGGAAATATCTGGATTCATTGGGCAATTCTTTGACGCGCATGAGGAAGTCAAAAAGGACGTTAAGCGGCAAGAACTTGACCCGCCCAAAACAAAATCAATGAAAGCACAGGCTCTTGAGAATGTGTTTCACCAGATTGAGTTAGAAAGACAGTCAGTAGAATTGCGTGAGTTTTTGATCTACCACACAGACCCCGCGCTTGGTGCAGTCTGGTCACGGTTTGAAGAAGAATATAAAAAACTGAACGAGGAAAACGAAAAACAGATTGAACTTGAACGTCAAGCGGAGTTACAACTCAAATGGCAACGCAAAAGAACAATAAGCAATCTACAAGACAAGGCGCTAATAATCGCAGCAGTTCTGACAGTTACTATATACCTGCACCTGATGCTTTGGTCGATAAAACAAATGAACATGGACAAGTAGTTTTTTTAATTTGTTTGATTGTGATAATGTTAATTTTGCCGTTGTTTTTGTATTTGATGGCATCAATGTATTTTGATATGCTAGTCCTGCAACAAGAAAACAAACAGCAGCAAAAAGCTGTTCAGAAATTGATTGACAAAGCAAAGGAAAAATAATGCTCCCAATACTTGCATCATTGCTTGGCACACTAGCCGAAAACGGTTTGGGGCTACTGTCTAGCGCCATTCAAGCCAAAGGCAAGGACGTAGTCGAAAAGACGTTAGGCGTGAAAATCCCTGACGCACCAACTTCTGAGGACGTTGCCAAGCTGCGCCAGCTTCAGTTTGACCACGAAGAGCGCTTGCTTGAACTGGGCATTGAAAAAGCCAAGATGGAATTGGCTGAACTGGATTTGCTTGCAAAAGCCGCCCAGAACGATGCTGACAACATCACAGATCGTTGGGAAGCCGACATGAGCAGTGACTCTTGGCTGTCCAAAAACATACGCCCTATGAGCCTTATAGCCATTTTCTTGGGCTACTTCTTGTTTGCCATGATGTCAGCCTATGGATTGAACGCTAACGAATCCTATGTGACCCTGTTGGGAAATTGGGGAATGCTAATCATGGGTGCATACTTTGGCGGCAGGACTGTTGAGAAACTTGCAGAAATGAGGAAAAAATGAAAGCCAAATTAACTTTTTTTGTAACCCTGATGGTTAGTTTTACTTTGTGCGTTGTCATCCTTAGCATGGTTGGCGTTTTGATGACAGGATTGTTTGACGAAAAAGTGGACAACGCTGAAATCTTTAAACTGATTAGCCCTGCATTTCAAACCATTGTGGGCGGTTTTATTGGGTTGTTGGCTGGCGTGAAACTATCCCATGATGAGGAAGAAAAATGAGCCTGAACACAGAACAAGCGGCTTTCTTGCTAGATGCCTGCAAACTGATCGAATACGCCACCGCACAGGGTTTCATGGTCACTGGTGGGGAGTTGGCTCGGACACCTGAGCAACAGGCCATATATGTCAAAACAGGCCGGTCAAAGACCATGAAGTCTATCCACCTCAAGCGCTGCGCCATTGATTTGAACTTTTTTAAAGACGGTAAGATTATTTGGAACAAGGCCACCATTGAGCCGCTGGGTATTTACTGGGAAAGCCTGCATCCTAAAAACCGCTGGGGAGGCCACTTTAGCAACTTGGTGGATTGCCCACACTTTGAACGCAACGTCTAATCTGCAAAGATGTAAAGCAGCAGGACAACCCCGCCAATGCCAATAAGTGCGCCGACCGCCATGACCAAAATGGTGATAATTATTTCTCCCATCGTTTACATAGCTCCTTAACGGCTTTGGTTTTGCGGGGTTTGTCGCAGACCTTGCTGACAGACTTCTGTTTAGCTTTATACATCAACTCGGCAACGGTCGGCGGCTGCGGATGCCAGCTCACCGCCATTGACAAAAGAATTAGCCAACGCAATTGATTTCCTTGAGCTTAGATTCAATGGCTTTTGCCCATGTTTTATGGTCTAAGCAAACAGCATCTTTCCATTCATTCCATAGTGCGCTAATTTCATCCTCCGTCAGCCCTACCCATGTGCGCTGTGGTGCAATTTTGTGACCTTCTGAAGCGCACACACCTACCAACAGACAGCCACCTGTCCTAACCTTTGGTTGCTTTGGCTGTGCCAAGGCTTTTTTAATGAAAGTGGTGGTGTTCTGCGTTATGGCGATGGCATCAGATAAAAAATCTTCTTGCCCTTTGTAAGGAGTTATCTTTTCCAGCAAGGTTAGGTTAATCTCCAATGCGGTAAGCGCCAGCTTCAATGCTTCTTGTGTCATGCTTCACCTCTGGCTCTGATTGCGCCAGCACATTCGGCTGGTTGCATACCCACATCACGGGCTTGAAACGAGTCACACACCTTTGCACAGGCTTCACGTTCTTTGGCGGCTACAAGATTGGCAAAGATTTCTGCGGCTTGAATTGCGGCTGAGTTTTCCATCATGAATCCAGCCTGTCTTGCCATCTCAATGATTTCATCTTGTCTCATATCAACTCCCGCTGTACAGGCGTAAATTGCCATTCACGTTCTGCCCTGCCAGACCTTGACTTGATGGTGTGTCCAGTTAGCTCAACCATTCCAAGCCGAGCCATCTCAGGCAGCCGCCTGGCTACTTGATTGCTATCCAGCCCAATTACATAAGAAATGCCGTCTTTGCCTAATGGCCCAAACCGTTCAAGGCAATGTGCAATCAATTTAAAGTGCAAATCACCAGACTTAAACTGTTCGGCTGCGGCGTGGCTGGTTACTGGGTCAAGTGACCGTGCGCGTTTAAAAAGGTATGTCATCTCGGCTCTCCTTATTTGTCTTTTCCTCCAAGTCATAGCAATTTGCCCATCCTGTCCAGCCACCATCTGCAAAAGGTATGGTGTCTAATTTAATTTTAAAATTCTCACCATCTTCAAACAAACTGCCAATGGTTTGGTAGCGTTTCTTTTCTACGCCCTCGCGGTTTGTGTATGTGCCGGTAACGACTACGATGTTTTTAATTTTTTTCATGGGAGGCTTTCAAGTTGTTGGATTTTTAAATCTACGTCACCCAAGAATTGGATGACTGAATTCTCAAGCAAATTAACCATTTCGGGGTCATAGTTGATACGCTTGATGAATAGCTGGTGTCTTTCTGGCAATCTGGGATCGAATGAAACAAAGTCGCACCAAGGGCGGTCGGCACAGGTCATTTGCCACATTATTTGCGTTATGTATTTGGCTGGCACAGTCCGACTTAACAGCGTGTCAATGTGGGTTGCGGTGTTTGGGCATTTGATCTCCACCATTCCCTCATTAGCCAAACCGTCTGGGGACGCGCCAGACATGACAATCCAAGGGTGGTCGATAAACCCCACCTCGGTCACCAGCAAGTCCATCCTAGCCTCATACGCAGCTCGCGCAAACGGCTCGGTGTCTGTACCCCACTGCATGGCTGAATTGCTGTAAGACTCGGCTGGCTTGCCGGTCATGCGCTCACAAACCAATTGGGCAAGGTAGTTATCGCGGCTGGCACTTGCGCCTGTTTTGGTCTTGGCAATGATGTCTGCCACTCTTGAGGCCGTCACTTTGCCGCACCTGGCGGCAAACCATTCTTCTGTGCGTTGTTCCATTATTCTTCCCTCGCTTTTAGCATTGCGTCTGCCATTTGGTAAGATTTCTGTGCAATGTAATCACAGTGTGGTTGGTCAACGTCATGCATCATTCCTTGCATAGCCTTTGCCGCCATGTAGTCCCGCAATGTCATGCCGTTGTAATGCTTCAATTCATTATGCCAATGACCTGTAATTGGAAATGCTGGTGGGTTGTTCATTTGCCCTCCAACATGGCTTTTTTAACGTCTTTTTTGGCAATGACCTTAGCCTGCCATGCCTGTTCGCCGTTTGTGGCCTTGTACGCCGCCTTATAGGTTTCTTGAAGCTCTTTAACCGTGGTGACTTCATCCATTGCCGCCATCAGGTCAAAGATTTGATTTTCGTTGACCGTGGATTTGATCTCGGTCTTGCGGCTAGCGTGGTTGCCATCGTCATCTTCTGGAGCAATACCGCAAGCAGCCATTAGCGACCCTCGGCGAGCGTAAGTCAAACAAGCCATTGCGCCTTGGGGATCGTTCTTCATGATGGGAAATCTAAGAATGCCGGTCTCTAACATTTCGCCCGATTCGTGGACAAAGACAGTCTCAATCATGATGGCATCAACGCAGTCATAGGATTTCTGCACCAAGGCTATGCCATTGTCGTTCAAAGCGTCTATGACAGCCTCAACGCAAGCGGCAAGGTCAGCATAGCGGGACTTGAAATGCGGGTTGGTGGAAGATTTGAGGGCAGGGCCAAAGGCTTTTTGTGCTTTGACCAGAGCTGTTGCAATTTGTTTCATGTTGTCTCCTTAATAAAATTTTGGGCCACAAGTCACATCCACCAGTGTTTCGGCGGTGTAACCATTGATCTTGCGTTTACCGTAAATCGTGATGGCTCTAAGGCCATTCTTTTCACACTGCTTGATTGCGTCTATGACCTCATTTCGACCCATCGGCTGGATGTTTTTGTCCATGATGAGTTTTTGTTCAGTCTCTGGGTCGCTGGCGCAAGCTGCTAGTAAAAGCAAAAGTAAATATCGCATCAGGGTCTCCAAATAAAAAGGTCAAGCAAAACCACCACGATGGCGGCGATTGAAACAATCCATAGGGCAACCTGCGCCCAATCGGTTGGTTTGGTGTATTTTTCTATGTCAAACATGGTTACTCCTTATACGCACAAAGGTGCAAATTCACGTTCAAGGGCGGCAATAACGGTGGCTGACAGCACGTTATAGAGTTCTGTCGTGCCAAGGTAGGCGTGCCACAGGTTGCCAGTAAAAGGGCAAAAGTAGCAGTCCAGTTCTACGGTTAAATCATCATGTTGGATAACAAGGTGCTCAAGACCTTGGTCAATCATGATGTGTGCGTCTACGGCGGGAAGTGTTGCAATGTGTTTCATACTGACTCCTAAAAGACCCTATGCGTTGTGCTGGGGCATGGGTGCATTGTTAAGCTAACTAAACAAACAGTCAAGCATTATTTCTAGGGACTTTCCCTAATGTCGCTTTTTTGTTAATCTACCTTTACAATACCCGCATGACCAAACAGCAATTAACCCAGTTGGCAGGCTCACAGGCTGAGCTTGCAAAGATTCTTGGCATTAATCGGGCGGCAGTCTGCCAGTGGAAGACTGTGCCAGAACTGAGATTGCGGCAATTAAAAGATTTAAGACCCCAGTGGTTTACAACTTAACAGAATTATGTATAATCCAAACCGTCTAGAGTGGCATCTGGACGTAGACGGAAATCGGAGAACCCTACAGATACCTGTGCGGTCTTGTCAGACGACAAACGAACTTTTGATTTCCGTCATACGTTTTGTTGTTGCTCTCGCCAAGAGCCAAGACCGCAGAGAGATTTGTAGGGTTTTTGTTTTTGGACAACGCAATGCGGTACGTCGATGGTTGCGATTGAGATACCCCGATACACGAGCAAGCCAGATCGGGGAGCGTGGGCTTAGTCCTAGAGCGCGGTGGTTGAAACAGTCTGGGACAGTGCGAGGCGATGACATGGCTCCATACAAAAGGAACTGGCATTGAGGCACAGGCGAACTTTGGTTTTGACCACGGTAAGGCTGTGCTTTGCTCCAACATTCACCACCAAAAGAATTTAATACAAGGAGATATGTATATGAAGTATCTGATAAACATGGATAAGGAAAGCGGTAAAGCGCACCTTTGGGATGACGGTGACTCATATTGCAAGATGTATAGCACCGGCGGTTTGCGAAAGAAAAAATACAAAATTTACGACAATGCCCAAGATCGTGAAATTTGTTTAATGTGTCAAAACGTGTGGGCTGAAATTCATGAATTTACAGGAAAACAACATGACAAACTTTGAACAATTCTGGGCTGCATGGCCTACCAGTACTCGCAAGGGCGGTAAGTCTGATTGCCTTAAGCGATGGGAAAAGTATTATTGTGATAGCTGTGCTGACCAAATAATCAAGCACATCGAGTGGATGAAAACCACCGACCAGTGGCGCAAAGACGGCGGTGCATACATACCCTCACCCGCTGTTTATCTTAATCAACGGCGCTGGGATGGCGCTGAGATACCTGAAATTAAAAAAACCGTCCACATTTTGGACAAGCTGGCAGAAGAAAGCGCTAGGGCAGTGCCAATGCCTGCGGAAATAAAAGCTAGGCTTGATGCGTTGCGGGGCAGACGTTGAATGAGTTGGCTCTTTTCGCAGGCGCTGGTGGAGGCATACTTGGGGGCAAACTCCTTGGATGGCGAACCGTCTGTGCAGTTGAATGGGAAGCCTACCCAGCAAGCGTACTGTGCGCCCGACAAAATGACGGACTTCTCCCGACTTTCCCGATTTGGGATGACGTTCAAACCTTTGATGGAAGTCCGTGGAGAGGAATTGTTGACGTTGTATCTGGAGGATTTCCATGCCAAGACATCTCAGTTGCAGGAAACGGTGACGGACTTGACGGAGAGCGATCAGGAATGTGGCGAGAAATGGCACGGATTATTAGCGAAGTTCGACCCCGATTCGCATTTGTGGAGAACAGTCCAATGCTCGTTACTCGAGGACTTGAACGAGTCCTTGCAGACCTTACCGCAATGGGGTATGACAGTAAATGGGGAGTTGTATCTGCTGCCGACATTGGTGCAAACCACCAAAGAAGAAGAATCTGGATTGTGGCGAACTCCAGATACTGGCGCAGGCGAGACAAGCGGATTACTGAAACAAGGAAAAACTCACAGGCAGAACGGGCAATCAATTCAAATCAGGTTGGTAGATCAAGTGAACAATCCGCATTTATGGCCTACACCGACAGTATGCGGAAATTACAACCGCAAGGGATTGAGCAAAACCAGCGGGGATGGACTTGCAACAGCAGTCATGAAATTTCCGACACCGCAAGCATCAGACCACAGAGACAGGGGAAACATGAGCAACCCATCCATTCAGCGCAGGGTAACAATTGGCAAGCAAATCATGTTGAGTCAATCGGTAGACCCGAACAGTGGTCAGTTGAACCCAACGTGGGTCGAGTGGCTGATGGGGTGGCCGCTAGGGTGGACAGACTTAAAGCCATTGGAAATGGACAAGTCCCATTGTGCGCCGCAACAGCATGGAGAATTCTAAGTGAATCATGAACGACTTGTTGCAAACTCAATCCTTAGCCGACTTAAAGACGGCGAAGAATTTAGCCAATCTGTCATCCGAACAGCGCTTATTGATGCAGGAGACCTTGCGCCAGACCGAGGCCAAGGATTGGATCAGGCGTTACAAGAAGAAGATTCGAGAGGAGGGGAAAGCCGAGGCATTGGCCTGGTGGCAGAAAACCTTATCAGACGTAGTAAAGCGGCGTGGGCAGAAAGCTGCTGATGACTTACGAAAGCGCATGAATGAGATACGCAGCTAAGGTGGACAGTAATCAAGATGCGATAGTGAGCACGTTAAGGGCGGCTGGCGCTTACGTTTGGATTATTGGCTTGCCGGTTGATCTTTTGGTGGGTTACAAATCTCACACATTCCTTGTTGAGATCAAACGTACCGCTAAAAGCCGTTTTACGCCGTTACAACGCAGCTTTTTTGAAAGTTGGTGCGGAGGTACGCTGGCAAGGATTGACAGCCCTGACGGGGCTTTAAAAATGATTGGGGTAATCAAATGAGAAATCCTTTAGATGAAGCTCAATTTTGTTTTGATTTAAGTCAAATTTTGCCTAAAGATAAAAAATGGTTTGAAAAATGGACTTGGTATTACCTTTTAATTTGGGCCGAAAATGAGAAGCCTTGAGCAAAACCGCCTGATGTGGGCAAACCTTGAGGACATTGCCCAGCAAGTGGTCTGGTACGGTCAAAAATTAGACAAGCAGGAATGGAAAGATGTATTGACGGCGGGGTTAAAAAAGCAAAAGATCGTGCCAGGCATTGAGGGCGGGTTTGTGGTTATTGGAGCAAGGACAAGCAAAATGAGTATTGCAGAGATGAACGAGCTAATCGAACTGGCAACCATGTTTGGCGCGCAGCAAGGCGTTAAGTTCAGAGCACTTGAAAAATGAGATGCCCAGAGTGCGGCACATGGACAATAGTCAAAGAAACGCGAACAAGCACCGGCAACACGCGCAGGCGGCGGCTGGAATGCGCCAATGAACACCGATTTACAACACTGGAGACAATAATTGTTTCAAAAACACGATTACATCCGATCAAAAAAACTGCTGAAACTGGTGGCGGGGCTTGATTGCCAAGCCTGTGGATCGGGCAACATGGTGCAGGCAGCACACACAAACTGGGGTGGGGGCAAAGGCCGCGGCGTTAAGGCTGATGACAATCTAGTGGCTGCGCTGTGCCTTAAATGCCATTACGAGATCGACCAAGGCAAGGATTTGACCAAAGAAGAACGGCAAGAAAAATGGCAACAAGCCCACATTGCAACCGTTGCAAAACTTTACAACCAAGGTTTATGGCCTGTTGACGTACCAATTCCAGCGTTTACAATAGAAGCGCAGTTGTCTCCTTTAGAGGGTCTGTGACCCTCTTTTTTTGGAGCTAACACGCATGGGGATTGACTCTAGGGACTACTGGGGTAGCGCAACAGTCCCCAGCCGTGTTGGTTCTGTGTAACGAAACTGTACGCCAGATACCTGATCAGGTGGGTCTGCAAACCTGTAGGTCGCAACGCTGGTCACCGACAACTTTAAGGAAAAGTATGAAAAAAGACGTTGCCGACTTTATTTCCACAATGTTTCACAGCAGCACCGTGACGCATTTCATGCATTTAGCCACTGACTCATTTTCAGTCCACATGGCGCTTGGGGCTTACTACGTTGAGATTGTTGACCTGGCAGACCAGTTTGCCGAGGCTTACGCAGGGTGCTACGAAAAGATCAAGGATTTTCCTGAGAACTTTCACAACGCCAAAGACCCTGTTAAGTACCTGACCAGCATCAAGGAATACGTTTACAAAAACCGTGAGGCATTGCCTGATGACAGCCAATTGCAAAACATTGTGGATGAGATAGCGGCGCTGATTGACACAACTTTGTACAAGCTGACCCTCAAATGATCAGGATATTTGCTGGCTACGACCCGAGAGAGGCTATTGGCTACCATGTGTTTTGCCAAAGCCTAATTGAGCGCACTAGCGAGCCGGTCGCCATCACGCCGTTTTTCGGTAAGCAGCGGGACGGCACAAACGCATTTATCTATCAGCGGTTTCTTGTACCTTACTTCACCAAGTTCACCGGCAGGGCGATATTCTTGGATGCCAGCGATATGCTGATGCTGTCAAACATTGATGACCTTAACAAACTATTTGACCCAACCAAGGCGGTGCAGGTAGTTAAGCACGAATATCAGACAAAGCACCCAAGGAAATATATCGGTACACCGATGGAAGCGCCGAACAGGGATTACCCTAGAAAAAATTGGTCAAGCCTAATATTGTGGAATTGCGAACACCCAAGAAACAAGGTGCTGACACCTGAGTTTGTGGACGATCACAGCGGCTCAGACCTACACCGATTTGGTTGGCTGCCCGATTCACTTATCGGTGACTTGCCGAAAGAATGGAATGTGCTGATAGGCGAGCAGGAAAACAAAAACGCCCGAATTGCCCATTACACGCTGGGCATACCAGAGTTTGAGCATTATCAGGATTGTGATTTCAGCAAGCAATGGTTTAACACCAAAAGCCGTATGATGAATGGCCTGATCAAAATGAAAGAGGTGGTCGATGCCTAGTCATTCTGCAAAACAAGCCCGATTCATGCAAGCGGCGGCGCATAACCCAGAGTTTGCCAAGAAAGCCGACATTCCTGTTAAGGTTGCACAGGACTATGCGACTGCCGACAAAAAGATGGCAATGGCGAAAGCCTTAATGCAAAAAAAATGAAAAT
>Ga0208916_10000402_pt1 | contig 20802 bp, 19 predicted proteins | sample DEB19_08_DNA_5_FD_184523 | JGI IMG/M metagenome (GOLD analysis project Ga0208916, IMG submission 184523) | Aqueous microbial communities from the Delaware River and Bay under freshwater to marine salinity gradient to study organic matter... | ecosystem: Environmental > Aquatic > Marine >... | reverse complement strand
TATCTGCTCGCGACATTCTCGCGATTATCGAGAAGTAATCCATGGGCAAAATGTTGGAATTCGACGAGCATGCTCGTCGCGCAATGGAACGCGGTGTTAATCAGCTCGCTGACACCGTCAAGGTAACGCTAGGACCTAAGGGTCGCAACGTTGTCATCGCTAAGTCATTTGGCGCACCAACTATCACAAACGATGGTGTGACAATTGCTAAGGAGATCGAACTTTCAGATCCTGTTGAGAACATGGGCGCACAGCTCGTGAAGGAAGTTGCTACAAAGACCAACGATGTTGCTGGTGATGGAACAACGACTGCAACAGTTCTTGCTCAGGCAATGGTCAAGGAAGGTCTTCGTAACCTTGCTGCCGGCGCACAGCCAATGGATCTCAAGCAGGGAATCGAAGCAGCTGTTGAGGCAATCTCAGCTCGACTTCGGGAGAACGCAACTGTCGTTAAAGATAAGGCGCAGATCGCAGATGTTGCAACGATTTCAGCACAGGACCGCGCAATCGGAGATCTCATCGCAGAAGCGATGGATAAGGTCGGCAAAGATGGCGTCATTACTGTTGAAGAAGCATCAACTACAGCACTGGAGCTCGAGTTCTCTGAAGGCATGCAGTTCGATAAGGGCTACATCTCTCCATACTTCGTTACTGACCAAGATCGCATGGAAGCAGTCCTTGAAGATGCTTACATCCTTCTAGTCTCTAATAAGGTCTCAGCTCTGGCTGAACTCCTTCCTCTTCTTGAGAAGGTTTCACAGGCAGGAAAGCCACTTCTTATCGTTGCTGAAGATGTTGAAGGCGAAGCGCTCTCAACTCTCGTTGTAAACCGCATGCGCGGAGTATTTACATCAGTAGCAGTGAAGGCTCCAGCATTTGGAGATCGTCGCAAGTCAATCTTGCAAGACATTGCAATCCTTACCGGTGCAACTGTCGTCTCAGAAGAAGTTGGTATGAAGCTTGAGGCTGCAACTCTGGAAGATCTCGGACGCGCTCGTCGCATCGTGGTCACCAAAGAGACAACCACAATTGTCGATGGTGCTGGCGAGAAGTCAGCTGTAACAGGTCGCATCGGCGAACTTCGTGCAGAGATTTCACAATCTGATTCTGACTGGGATCGCGAAAAGCTTCAGGAGCGAGTTGCAAAGCTCTCTGGTGGAGTATGCGTGATCAAGGTCGGAGCACACACTGAAGTTGAGTTGAAGGAGAAGAAGCACCGTCTTGAAGATGCTATCTCTGCAACCCGCGCAGCTGTTGAAGAAGGAATCGTTATCGGCGGAGGCGCTGCCCTTGTGCATGCAGCTGACGCGCTTAACGACAACCTCGGCTTCACAGGCGATAAGGCTGTCGGTGTTGCACTTGTTCGCAAGGCATGCGATGAACCACTTCGTTGGATTGCAGAGAACGCAGGACTTGAAGGCTACGTAGTAGTCGCAAAGGTCCGCGCAATGAAGCACAACGAAGGCTTCAACGCTGCAACTGATGTCTATGGCGATCTTGCAAAAGATGGCGTCATCGATCCAGTGAAGGTAACTCGTTCAGCACTTGCAAATGCTGCATCTATTGCTGCAATGTTTATTACAACAGAAGCTGTTGTATTCGAACGTCCAGCAAATGAAGAGCCAGCATCGAGCGGTCATGGACATTCACATGGTCCAGGCGGACACGGCCACTAATTACTCAATAAATTAGTAAAGAAAAATCCCCCGCACCTCTCTACGAGTGCGGGGGATTTTCTTATTCCCTTAGGAGGAAAAGTAGAAAGTTATGAAGCGTGTGAAATCAAAGGGATACCGCGCTGAATCAAGATAGTGGCGCGATCATCTTCTGAGAGACCTCCCCAGATGCCATATGGCTCTTGCACTGCAAGGGCATGTGTGCGACAGGCTTGAATGACTGGGCATGAAGCGCAGACAGCCTTTGCAGCATTCTCACGATTGCGTCGACGTGGACCACGTTCACCATCAGGATGGAAGAACATTTCAGAGTCCATCGAACGGCATGATCCTTCGTACTGCCACTCCCAAAGATCAGCAATAGGTTGCGGTAGACGTGATAGTTCAGCCATGTGGTTCTCCTTCGTTCTAGATATCTGCACGATACAACCGTTTCATAGGTTGTTCAAGTACCTTTCGCGTCACGCGTTGTTCAATGTGCGAAATGTCCGATTTTGGAGTGGTGAGTTAGCCCACTTCACGCCACGATAGCCTCATGGCAAAGAGCGCTTCAGGAGTCAACGAGGAGAAACTGACAGTTGCAGCAGTGGCTCGTCGCATCGGCGTCGCCCCTGCCACCTTGCGCACCTGGGATCGCCGCTATGGCCTTGGACCATCCGATCATGAAGAGGGCGAGCATCGCCGTTACTGCCCGAACGATGTAGCAAAGCTGACCATGATGCGCCGACTTATCGTTGCTGGCGTTACTCCTGCCGAAGCGGCCGAGCAAGCGAAGAGCTGTAAGACGATGGTTCCACTCAAGAAGATCGTGAAAGAGTTTGAAGTTCGTGAAGAAGCTGTCGATGCGCTCTATAAAGCGTTGCAGGCTCTTGATGGTGCTTTTGTAGAAACAACTCTGGCGCATGAAATTGATACATACGGGGTTGAAGGCGCATGGTCTGATGTCATAGTGCCTGTTCTCTTTTTGATTGGCGAAGAGTGGGAGAACAATCAGAAGGGCATTGAGGTCGAGCACCTCTTCTCTGAAATTCTCAAACGCACAATGCATAATCGAGTTGTTGAATTAAAGAAGCCGATTAATCCACGCCCTGTTCTACTTGCAGCTGTTGGAGAGGAGCTTCACTCACTACCTGTCTATGCCCTTGCTGCAGCGCTCTGCGAACGCAATATTCAGACATCCGTTCTCGGTGCTCGCACACCGCTTGAGGCCCTATCTGCAATGGTGACACGATGTGCACCCCCTGCAATTTTCTTATGGGCACAACTACCAAAGAATGCCGAAAGCAAATACTGGAATGAGATTCCCGCTATTCGCCCAGCCCCTCGCATTGTGGTGGGTGGACCTGGGTGGGATGCGATTTCATGTGATGAAGTTGTGCGGGCAGAAGGCCTAGAGCAGGCATGTGAGGAAATTACGCAGGCGCTAGGGGCGTAATTGAGCAGGTAGACTGCGCTCTCGTTGCTATCCAAGGGAGCCGCCGTGATCGATTCTGAGAAGGTCGCCCTCCTTGGCCTGACATATGACGATGTCCTTCTTCTTCCTGATGCATCTGATGTAGTGCCATCTGAGGTTGATACCTCAACTCGCCTCACACGCAATATCACTCTGGCAGTTCCTGTTATTTCTTCCGCCATGGATACCGTTACTGAATCCACGATGGCGATTGCTATGGCAAAGGCTGGCGGCATCGGCATCATCCACCGCAACCTTCCTGTTGATGAACAAGTTACCCATGTGAAGTTAGTGAAGAACGTTGGCCTTGCAGGGGCAGCTGTGGGTGTGGGCGATGATGGTTTTGCCCGTGCACAGAAGCTGATTGAGGCAGGAGTTGATGTCATCGTTGTTGATACAGCGCATGGCCATCATCGAGCAGTACTCGATGCGATTGAGCGCATTAAGAAGTTTTCTTCCACCATCGAAATCATTGGTGGAAATGTTGCAACCCGTGCAGGTGCACAGGCCCTGATTAATGCAGGAGCGGATGCAGTAAAAGTTGGCGTTGGTCCAGGATCGATCTGCACAACACGTGTAGTTGCAGGAGTTGGTGTTCCACAAGTCACCGCCATCATGGAGGCATCGAAGGCTTGTAATAAGGCAGGCATTCCACTGATTGCAGATGGTGGACTTCAATATTCAGGGGATATCGTCAAAGCAATTGTTGCTGGCGCACATTCTGTAATGCTCGGTTCTCTTCTTGCAGGGTGTGAAGAATCTCCTGGTGAACTCGTTGAAATTGATGGTCGTATGTTTAAGGCATATCGTGGAATGGGCTCACTCGGTGCGATGCAATCTCGTGGAGAGAAGAAGTCATACTCTAAAGATCGTTATATGCAAGATGACGTTCTCTCTGAAGACAAACTCGTTCCAGAAGGAATTGAAGGCAAGGTTGCCTATCGCGGACCCGTTGCTGATGTTGTTCACCAACTTGTGGGCGGACTTCGCAGCGGCATGGGATATGCAGGAGCTCCTGATATCGAAACTCTGCGCCGTGAAGGTCGCTTGATTCAAATTACTGCAGCTGGCTTACAGGAGAGCCACCCACATGATGTTCTCGATGTGGCCGATGCCCCTAACTACAGCAAGAAGAAATAACTATGGATTACGAAATCGCTCCCGGAAAACGCGCCCGCCAGGCTTACTCATTCGACGATATCGCTATCGTTCCAAGCCGTCGTACTCGCACCCCTGAAGAGGTGAGCACCTCATGGCAGATTGATGCCTATAAGTTTGATCTTCCACTGATTGCAGCTCCTATGGATTCAGTTGTCTCACCTGAGACAGCGATCGCCATCGGAAAGCTTGGTGGCCTTGGAGTTCTCAACCTTGAGGGCTTGTGGACTCGTTATGACGATCCACGTATTCCACTGGGTGAAATCGCATCAATGCCAGATAAGCATGCAACCCGACGCATGCAAGAGATTTATGCAGCACCAATTCGACCTGAATTGATTAAGGAGCGCATTAAGCAGATTCGCGACTCTGGAGTTACCGTTGCAGCATCGCTTTCACCACAGCGCACCGCACAGCTTCACAAAGCTGTGATTGATGCTGGCGTTGATATCTTCGTTATTCGCGGAACAACTGTCTCAGCAGAACATGTTGCTGCAGAGAGTGAATCTCTTAACTTAAAGAAGTTTATCTATGAGCTCGATGTTCCAGTCATTGTTGGTGGAGTTGCAACGACAACAGGTGCGCTTCACTTGATGCGCGCAGGTGCAGCTGGTGTTCTCGTCGGTTTCGGTGGGGGAGCAGCGCACACAACACAGACTGTTCTTGGAATCCAGGTTCCGATGGCAACAGCGGTTGCAGATGTTGCAGCTGCGCGCCGTGAATACCTTGATGAATCAGGCGGACGTTACGTTCACGTTATCGCTGATGGTTCTGTTGGCAAGTCTGGAGATATCGCTAAGGCAATTGCATGCGGGGCAGATGCGGTCATGATGGGTTCAGCTCTTGCTAAGGCAGTTGAATCTCCAGGACTAGGTTGGCACTGGGGATCTGAGGCCTATCACCAAGATGTTCCACGCGGTCAGCGCGTGAATGTCGGAACTGTTGGCACTCTTGAAGAAGTTCTCAACGGCCCATCTCATACATCTGATGGCTCTATGAATTTGTTCGGTGCACTACGTCGTGCAATGGCCACCTGCGGATACTCAGATGTGAAGTCATTCCAGCGCGTAGAAATCATTATGCAGCATGGCCGATAAGCACGGCGTTCTTGTCGTCGACTTCGGCGCACAGTATGCACAGCTCATTGCGCGCCGTGTTCGCGAAGCTAATGTCTACTCTGAAATTGTTCCATCATCGATTACCGCACTTGAAGTAAGTGCCAAGAACCCAGAAGCAATTATCTTGTCAGGTGGACCGTCATCGGTCTATGCCGATCACGCACCAAAGGTTGATCCTGCAATATTCGCACTCGGTATTCCAGTCTTTGGTATCTGTTATGGATTTCAGACAATGGCTGCAGCACTTGCTGGCGTTGTGGCACAGACTGGTAAATCAGAGTTTGGTCGCACACCCCTTGCAGTAAAAGCTGGTTCCAAGATGTTTGCAGGTCTTCCTGCAGCGCAATCTGTGTGGATGTCACATGGTGACGCTGTCTCTGAAGTTCCATGCGGTTTTAGCGTGACAGCATCAACATCTGACACACCTATAGCAGCATTTGAAGATGCATCCGGAAAGCTTGCAGGAGTGCAATTCCACCCTGAAGTTCTGCACTCAGAACATGGCCAAGCAATCTTGAAGAATTGGCTTATCAATATTGCAGGATGTAAGCCAACATGGACTACGCATAACATCGCAGAAGATGAAGTTGCAAAGGCTAGGGAAGTTATTGGCAATAAGCGCGTTATCTGTGGTCTCTCTGGTGGCGTTGATTCAGCAGTTGCAGCTGCAATCGTGCAGCGCGCGGTGGGTAAGCAACTCACATGCGTATTTGTAGATCACGGTCTACTGCGCAGTGGTGAATCAGAGCAAGTGCAGCGTGACTTTGTTGCCTCCACGGGAGTCGAACTCGTTGTCGTAGATGCTGTAGATCAGTTCCTGAACGCACTTGCTGGAGTTACTGACCCTGAAGAGAAGCGAAAGATTATTGGTCGCGAATTCATTCGCTCCTTTGAAAAAGCAGCTCGCGATATTGCAGCTGGCGGAGATGTTGAATTCCTTGTGCAGGGCACCTTGTATCCCGATGTTGTTGAATCAGGTGGCGGAACAGGTACGGCCAACATTAAATCTCACCACAATGTCGGCGGATTGCCTGATGACCTTAAATTCAAACTTGTAGAACCACTGCGCACTCTCTTTAAGGATGAAGTGCGCCAGGTTGGAATTGAACTTGGGTTGCCAGAAGAGATTGTCTGGCGTCAACCTTTTCCTGGCCCAGGCCTTGGTATTCGCATAATCGGTGAAGTCACAGCAGAGCGTCTTGATATCTTGCGCGAAGCAGATTTGATCGCGCGTAATGAGTTAAAGGCTGCAGGCCTTGATCGCGATATCTGGCAATGCCCAGTTGTGCTTTTGGCTGATGTGCGAAGCGTTGGAGTTCAGGGCGATGGACGCACTTACGGCCATCCGATAGTTTTGCGCCCAGTTTCCAGTGAGGATGCGATGACTGCAGATTGGTCGCGCGTTCCATATGAAGTTCTTGAGAAGATTTCAACACGTATTACCAATGAGGTCCGCGAGGTCAACCGCGTGGTCCTTGATGTGACAAGTAAGCCGCCAGGCACGATTGAATGGGAATAGGAACCACAGAAATGTTTAAGAACGCGAAGGTCGCAGCCATTGCACTCATACTTCTTGCAGCAACGTCAGTATCAACTCCTGCTCATTCAGCTGAGCGTGCTATCTCAGTTCCAGGATGTGCAAAGAGCACCGCTAAAGGACACGCTCCGGCCAAAGTAAAGCAGCCAACTGTTGCTGCAAAGAGCCCTGCAAAGACTTTAACAATTACAACAAACTGTGGTCCCATTGTTATTTCACTTCTTGGTGCAAAAGCGCCAATTACTGTGACATCGATTGCATCCCTTGCAAATGCTGGTTATTACAACAAGTCTCTCTGCCATCGTTTAACAACGGAAGGAATCTTTGTTCTGCAATGTGGCGATCCCACAGCAAGTGGAAGTGGTTCTCCAACAGGATGGAAAGGTTATGCCAATGAAAACCTTCCTAAGGCTGCCGGCATCAATTACCCAGCAGGGACAGTGGCTATGGCTAACTCTGGCCCTAACACCAACGGATCCCAGTTCTTTCTTGTCTATCAAGACACCACTCTTGGACCCGACTACACAATCTGGGGCAAGATCACTAAGGGGTTAGATCTTGTGCAGAAAATTGGTGCAGTGGGTGCATATCAAATGAGTGGAACTCAGGCGATGTATGCAGCAGATGGATTTCCCATCCAGATGGTAGAAATAGTTAAGGCGTCAGTTAAGTAATTTAGTTGGTGTTAACAATCTTAAAGGCTTCAGCAATACGCCCTTCAGGAAGTTGTCCCATCCCTGCATTGCGCTGACCCCATTCACGGAGCATCTCTTCGAGATTTTCCATATGGCCAGTCTGTGATGCATGCTCTTTTAGCGCAGCAATCTTGAAATGGAATGTGTCTGTGATATCGACGAAGTGATCAGGATGGGCATGGCCTTGCATCCATACCTCTTTCGTTCTCCATGGTTGCAAATTTTCTTTTTCAAGCAGATCTGTGAATGCAAAGGGATTACGAGCATCTGGATAGACAGCTTGAATTGTTGCTTCCCCTGCAGCTAAGTGATCGGGATGGCTTGCACCGATGCGCTCCCAATTGCGTTCAGGTGATTGGCAGACGATGCGATCTGGTTGCACGCGACGAATCTGACGGACAATATCTTTACGTAGCGCAATCGTTGGTTCAAGATGGCCATCGACATAGTTAAGGAATGTGACATCGCTAATTCCAAGTGCTTTACATGCAGCGCGTTGTTCGCGTTGGCGCACAGCAGGCATCTCTTCCTTGGTAAAACCTGACTCTTCGCCACCTTGGTCCCCATTGGTGCAGAGAACGTATGAGACCTCAATGCCTTTTTGAACCCACTGCGCGATAGTTCCTGATGCGCCAAAGTCGGAATCATCCGGGTGGGCATTGATTACTAAAACGCGCTTGATCTCTGAATCTGCTAAAGGCTCCATGACAGCCAAGCCTAATAGACTCCCCGCCATGACCACGACCGACCCATTGCTGGATGGACTCAATCCCCAGCAACAGAAGGCCGTTTCCCACGCTGGTTCTCCACTCTTAGTCGTTGCAGGTGCTGGATCTGGAAAGACTCGAGTTCTTACTCGTCGCATCGCATACATCATGGCTCGTCGCGATGTTCGCCCCTATGAAATCTTGGCAATTACCTTCACCAATAAGGCAGCTGGTGAGATGAAAGAGCGCGTCACAGAACTTGTGGGACCGGTTGCTAAATCAATGTGGGTATCAACCTTTCACTCATCCTGTGTGCGTATGCTGCGCCAAGAGGTTGAACGACTTGGATATAGCAGCACCTTTAGCATCTATGACTCAGCAGATTCGCAGAAGCTGATCTCACGTGTGATGGAGACTCTCAACATTGATTCCAAGCGATATCCACCCCGCCAATTCCAGAACCTAATTTCTAATGCAAAGAATGAACTTCAAACTCCGTATGAGTATTTAAGCCATGCCACCAATCAATTCGAGACCATCGTCGCCGATGTCTATACGATGTATGAAAAGCGCTTGCAGCAAGCAAATGCCATGGACTTTGACGATTTGATTATGAAGACTGTGCAGGTTCTGCAGAAGTTTCCTGAAGCTAAAGCGCGCTTTCGCTCCCGCTTTCGCCACATCCTTGTCGATGAGTATCAGGACACCAACCATGCGCAATATCAATTAGTTAAAGAACTTACGGGCGTTGAAGGAGATGGCTTCCCACTTGCAGAGCTCTGCGTTGTCGGCGATGCCGATCAATCCATCTATGGATTCCGTGGTGCAACCATTCGAAATATCTTGCAATTTGAGGTTGATTACCCCAATGCTGCAACAGTTCTGCTTGAACAAAACTACCGTTCAACACAGAATATTCTCAACGCTGCAAATGCTGTGATTACCAAGAATGAATCACGGAAAGAGAAGAACCTGTGGTCTGATGCGGGATCTGGTGCACCACTTGTTGGCTATGTTGCTGAATCTGAATATGACGAAGCAGAGTTCATTAAGAGTGAAATTCGTTCCTTACAGGATATGGGCCACTCCAATCCAGGAGATACTGCAGTCTTCTATCGCACCAACGCTCAATCTCGTATCTTTGAAGAAATCTTTATGCGCGCTGCTATTCCTTATAAAGTCGTGGGTGGCCTTCGATTCTATGAACGTAAAGAGGTCAAGGATTTACTCGCCTACCTTCGTGTTCTAGCTAATCCTGATGATGAAGTTTCCATACGTCGCATCATCAACTTACCCAAGCGAGGCATAGGTGATCGTGCGTTAGAGGAAGTTGAAATCTTTGCTGAAGCTCAGGGCATCTCTTTCTGGAATGCGCTGCTTCGAGTATCTGAGGCGACATCTGTTCCCAATAAGGCAGCGCAATCCATCGCATCCTTTACCTCAATGCTGATTGCGCTGCAGACACTGGTTGAAGCAAAGACAAAGCCATCTGTGATCATTGAAGCAGTCCTTGAGCAATCTGGATTGCTGACAGAGCTTGAGGCAAGTAAAGATCCACAAGATGAAGTGCGCGTTGAGAACTTGAAGGAACTTGTCTCTGCATCGATGGAGTATGAAGAGCGCCCCTTTGAAGAACTTGGTGAAGATGAAGAGATTTCACTCTCTGGATTTTTAGAGAAGGTATCCCTTGTTGCCGATGCTGATGAGATTCCTGATGGAGAAGATCACGGGGGAGTTGTCACGCTGATGACTCTGCATACCGCAAAAGGACTTGAGTTCCCGACAGTCTTTCTCACAGGTATGGAAGATGGAATCTTTCCTCATGCACGAACACTCGATGATCCCAAAGAGATTGAAGAAGAACGTCGCCTTGCCTATGTTGGGTTAACGCGCGCAGAAAAGCGTCTCTATATTTCACGCGCTGAATATCGTCTAACTTTTGGAACACCGAAATACAATCCAGGTTCTCGATTCCTTGATGAGATTCCATCTGAATTGATTGAATGGAAGAATGAAGGTCGCAGCACATTTACAACATCATCTGCTGTGAAGAAATCTCGTCTTCCATCTGGTCCACCACCACGAGCTACTGGCAAGAAATCAACAGCGATGGTTCTTGAAGTGGGACAGCGTGTGTCACATGACACATTCGGATTAGGGACTGTGGTGGCACTTGCTGGAGAAGGCGATAAATCTGAGGCGACCATCAACTTCGGCCAATATGGCGATAAGCGCTTATTGCTGCGCTATGCCCCTGTCACAACTCTTTAAAATAACCACTTAGGATTGGGCTCTGTACAGCCTCATCTCTTAAGGAGCCTACGTGGATCTCTACGAATACCAAGCACGCGATCTTTTTGAAAAGCACAACGTTCCTGTTCTGCAGGGCGCTGTCGCAACCACTCCAGAGCAGGCACGTGATGCTGCTGCGAAGATGGGAACAAAGGTTGTCGTGAAGGCACAGGTGAAGGTGGGCGGTCGTGGAAAAGCAGGCGGAGTAAAGCTTGCAGTAGATCCTGCGGATACTTTTGAAAAGGCAAGTGCCATCCTTGGAATGGATATTAAGGGCCACATAGTTCACAAAGTGATGATTGCTCAAGCAGCACCTATCGTTGATGAGTATTACGTCTCCATTCTTCTTGATCGTTCCAATCGCACATTCCTCGTTATGGCATCTGTTGCCGGTGGTATGGAGATTGAAGAAGTTGCACACACAGCTCCTGAAAAACTTGCAAAGGTTCCAGTCAGCGCAGTCGAAGGAATCTCGCTTGCAAAGGCGAAAGAGATTGTTGCTCAAGCTAAGTTCCCTGCAGATGTTGCAGATCAAGTTGCAGATGTTTTGGTAAAGCTCTGGGAGACATTCCAATCAGAGGATGCAACTCTTGTTGAAGTAAACCCACTTGTGAAGACTGAAGATGGTCGTGTGGTTGCACTCGATGGCAAGGTCACACTCGATGAGAATGCAGATTTTCGCCAGCCAGATCACGAAGCACTCGTCGACCATGACACTGCAAATGCTCTTGAAGCTGCTGCAAAAGAGAAGGGGTTGAACTACGTCAAGCTCGATAACGGTCAAGTTGGAATCATCGGAAACGGTGCCGGTCTTGTGATGTCGACTCTCGATGTTGTTGCCTACGCTGGCGAAAAATTCGGTGGAATGCGCCCAGCTAACTTCCTTGATATTGGAGGCGGTGCATCTGCGCAGGTGATGGCAGATGGGCTTTCAATCATTCTTGGCGATCCTGATGTGAAGAGCGTATTTGTGAACGTATTCGGTGGCATTACAGCATGCGATGCTGTGGCAAATGGAATTGTGCAAGCGCTTGAATTGCTTGGACCAAAGGCTACGAAGCCGATCGTTGTTCGCCTTGATGGAAACAATGTTCTTGAAGGACGTGCAATTCTTAATGCTGCAAACCACCCATTGGTTGAGCAAGCTGAAACCATGGATGGAGCAGCATCACGTGCTGCAGAATTGGCGGCAAAGTAATGTCAATCTTTATTAACTCATCAAGCAAGGTCATCGTTCAAGGTATGACGGGTTCTGAAGGAACTAAGCACACACGCCGCATGTTGGCATCAGGGACCAAAGTTGTTGGTGGAGTAACACCAGGCAAGGGTGGTCAAGTTGTCGATATTGATGGAACTTCACTTCCTGTCTTTAATACCGTTGCTGAAGCGATGGCTGCAACAGGTGCCAATGTCTCTGTCGTCTTTGTCCCACCTAAATTTGCAAAGGCTGCGGTCATTGATGCAATTGATGCAACGATGCCGCTGGTAGTTGTCATTACTGAAGGAATTCCTGTGCATGACTCTGCATTCTTCTATGCATACTCACTACAAAAGGGAACAACACAGATCATTGGGCCGAACTGCCCAGGACTTATTAGCCCTGATCAATCCAATGTCGGCATCATTCCTGCAGATATTACAAAGCGTGGACCAATTGGACTTGTTTCAAAGTCAGGAACACTGACCTATCAGATGATGTATGAACTTCGTGATATCGGATTCTCAACTGCTGTTGGTATTGGTGGAGATCCTGTTATTGGCACAACTCATATTGATTGCCTACGCGCATTCCAAGATGATCCTGAGACAACCGCGATTGTGATGATTGGTGAAATCGGTGGAGATGCGGAAGAACGTGCTGCTGCATTTATCTCTGAGTATGTGACAAAGCCTGTTGTTGGATACGTTGCAGGATTTACAGCACCTGAAGGAAAGACAATGGGCCATGCTGGCGCAATCGTCTCGGGCTCTTCAGGCACAGCGCAGGCTAAGAAAGATGCGCTTGAAGCAGCTGGGGTTAAGGTTGGACAGACACCGAGTGAAACCGCGCAATTGATGCGCGATGTTCTAGGTCGCTAGTTCTCCTATGCAACGCGTCCTCTCGGTCTCGTTGTCTCATGTAATACGCAGCGCCGCTTTTCTTCTCCTCCCATTTTCATTTATCGCACTTGTTGCATGGGCAACCGCAGGTAGTGCAAGTGGCAGTACGACAGATCCCATAAGAGGTGCTGTCTGGATTTGGCTCGGTGCGCACCACATACCTTTTCAATTAGAACTTCCACCAACAGGAATAGCTGGGTATCTGACCTATCTGCCCATTGGTGGAGTAGTACTTCCATTCCTCGCAATCCGATCTGCATTTAATCGTGCAATAGATCGCCTGCAAGGAGATTTCCACGATATCAATGGTGTGCGCATCATTTTCTCGGCGATGTATGCACTCCTTGTTACAGCGCTTTCATTCTTGAGCAAATCTGATGCAATTGCCCCTCAATGGTATTTAGCACCTTTGATTGCATTTGTAATTGCTCTGATTTCAACGCTGACTGCAGGCCACAGAGTTTCTCCATCTAAACCAGTTCGTATAGCAGCGCGCATTCTTGCTCTCATGATTGGTATCTCACTGATTTTAGTTACGGTATTGATATTTGTTAACTTCTCTCAAGTAAAGAACATCACGATTTCACTAGAGCCAGGTTTCTTTGGAGGAATCCTTCTTCTCTTGCTCAACATTCTCTATCTACCTAATGCTGCAGTTGCGCTAGCCTCTTACTTTGCGGGTACTGGCTTAGCAGTCGGTGCTGGAACTCTCGTTTCTCCCTTGTGGTATCACCTAGGTCAAATACCGGCGCTTCCACTTCTTGGAATTCTTCCCACCGGCAAGCAACCATTTGCACTCCTTGGAATTCTGCTGTTCATTGGACTTGGAGTTCTTCTTGCCCGGTGGTCACTTGTCTATGGAGTTCAAGCGCTGATTCAGAGTTATATCTTCACTGTTTTAGGCGCTGTTCTCATTGGATACCTGGCAAGTGGTTCCTTGATGACGGCTGAAATGGGTGCGATGGGCGTATCTATATGGAAATTTGCACTCTCTGTCGCTGTTGAAATCGGAGTGGGCGCAGCTGCAACGATATTCATCATGAATCGAAATCTGCGATGAAGAGGATTGTCATTCTGGCATCTGGTAGTGGAACCCTTGCTCAAGCAATATTTGATGCCCAGCTTGATGCAGATATCGCTGCAGTTATTTCAGATCAAAAAGATGCAGCGGTATTAGAACGTGCGCACAGAGCACGTATTGAGACATTTACTATTCCCATGTTGGCAGATCGCACAGAGTGGGATCGCGAACTTGAAACTTTGATTGCCGCCCTCAAACCAGATCTTGTAGTCAGCGCTGGGTTTATGCGCATTCTCTCTGAGCGCATCACCAGCAGATTTAAGATCATCAATAGCCACCCAGCGCTCTTGCCACTATTTCCCGGAGCCCATGCTGTTCGCGATGCTCTGGCTGCTGGGGCTACAGAGACTGGAACAACGATTCATTGGGTCGATGCAGGCGTTGATACAGGTGCAGTCATAGCTCAGGAGCGCGTGGAGATCCTTTCTGGTGATACGCAGGAGTCACTGCATGAGCGCATTAAGATTGTCGAACGAGGTCTCATAGTTGCGACCATTGCAGAACTCTTACCAACTCTGGAGAAGATCAATGGCTAATCGCAAACCTATACGACGCGCTCTTGTCAGCGTCTATGACAAGGACAGGCTTATTGAACTCGGTAAGTGTTTATCTGATGCTGGCGTAGAAATTCTCTCAACGGGATCAACTGCAAAGACACTTCAAGATTCGGGTTTTGCTGTCACCGAGGTCAGTAGTTACACAGGTTTCCCAGAAATCATGGGGGGTCGTGTGAAGACTTTGCACCCAAAGATCCATTCAGGAATTTTGGCTGATCAGAATAATCCCGAGCATCTGAAAGCAATCGCAGATTTAGATATCGCACCCTTTGATCTTGTTGTGATTAATTTGTATCCATTCTTTAAAACCCTTATGTCTGGCGCCTCTTTCGAAGAGTGCATAGAACAGATCGATATCGGTGGCCCTTCTATGCTCAGAGGAGCAGCGAAGAACCATGGCTCTGTTGCAGTTGTCTGCAATGAATCTCAATATGACCATGTCATTGAGTCCATCAAAGCTGGCGGATTTACTGATGAAGAACGTAAGCGTTTAGCTCTCGAAGTTTTCCGCACGACAGCTGAATATGACCTGACTATCGCCAGCTGGTTGGGTTCAACCATCAGTATGCAGATGGAAGATATGGATTGGCTTGGTCTTATTTGGAAGCGCGAGAATTCCTTGCGTTATGGTGAGAACCCACATCAGAAAGCTGCGATTTATCGCGGTGGCCCTGCTGGAATTGTGAACGCAGTTCAGTCACATGGCAAAGAAATGTCATTTAATAACTACACCGATGCAGATGCTGCATGGCGAGCAGCCCTTGATCACTCTGAACCATGTGTTGCCATCATTAAGCACGCAAACCCATGTGGCGTTGCAGTGGGTTCTGATATCGCCGATGCCTATGCAAAGGCACATGCATGTGACCCAGTTTCTGCTTTCGGTGGTGTGGTTGCGGCCAACAGAAAAGTCACCGTTGCAATGGCGGAACCACTTTCGCAGATTTTTACTGAAGTAATTATCGCGCCGGAGTATGAACCAGCAGCCCTTGAAATATTGAAGAAGAAGCCATCGATTCGAATCCTCACCTGCCCAACAACATTCATCTCACCACTGGAAATTCGCCCAGTATCTGGGGGAGTGCTTGTGCAGCAGACAGATTTGATTAACGCTGAAGGCGATGATTCAAAGAATTGGAAGCAAGTAACGGGTGCGCCGGTTTCAGAGGATGTCATGAAGGATCTTGAATTTGCATGGCGCTCAGTGCGCGCGGTGAAGAGCAATGCAATCTTGCTCGCTAAAGATGGCGCAGCAGTTGGAATTGGAATGGGTCAGGTCAACCGAGTTGATTCAGCAAAGCTTGCAGTCGATCGTGCAGGAGATCGCGTTTCTGGAAGCGTTGCAGCATCAGATGCATTCTTCCCATTTGCCGATGGCCTTGAAATCCTTACCGCAGCAGGCGTGAGAGCAATTGTTCAGCCTGGTGGAAGCGTGCGCGATGAAGAAGTCATTGCAGCAGCCACTAAGGCAGGCGTGGCGATGTTCTTTACCGGCACTCGACATTTCTCACACGCTTAAATCAACGAATAGGATTGCCACATGAGCGCGCAGATATTAGATGGCAAGGCACTTGCTGCATCCATCAAGAAAGATCTCGCTACTCGCACCCTGGCCCTGAAAGCCAAGGGAATAACTCCAGGACTTGGAACTGTCCTGGTTGGCGATGATCCCGGCTCTCATTCTTATGTGGGTGGAAAGCATCGTGATTGTGAAGAGGTTGGTATTAACTCCATCCGCGTTGATCTTCCAGCAACTGCGACGCAAGCAGATGTTTTAGCTGCGATTAAAGATCTTAATTCTGCAAAAGAGTGCACTGGATACATCGTGCAACTCCCACTTCCTAAAGGAATCAATACTCAAGTAATTCTTGAAGCGATTGACCCTGATAAAGATGCTGATGGATTGCACCCAATGAATTTAGGTCGTCTTGTCGCAGGATATGACGCGCCACTTCCATGCACTCCTCGCGGAATCGTGGAATTGATTAATCACTACAAGATTCCTCTTGCCGGGGCTGAGGTAGTTGTCATCGGTCGTGGTCTCACAGTCGGACGCCCATTGGGATTGCTTCTGACTCGTAAGCAAGAAAATGCAACTGTGACTCTTACTCACACAGGAACAAAAGATTTAGCTGCTCATACAAAGCGCGCAGATATTGTCGTTGCTGCAATCGGCCAGGCACATTTCCTCAAAGCCGACATGATTAAGCCAGGTGCTGCAGTTCTCGATGTTGGAATTTCTCGCACCGGTGCAGGATTGCTCGGCGATGTTGATCCTGGCGTTATGAATGTGGCTTCCTTTGTTGCACCGATGCCAGGAGGCGTTGGACCTATGACACGCGCGATGCTCTTGATGAATGTGGTCGATGCATGCGAGCGATAACAAACCTTCAACTTCGCGCTGCATACATCGCGATTTCACTAGGCGTTCTTATTGGTATTGCAGGATTTGTTCGCACGGCAGCCCTGCTCATCTCAGCTGGAACGGGTGTGATTGCTCTCTCTCAGTGGGATAAGCGACGAATTGAGCGCTACCTCCCGCTTGCAATCGCGATCGTCCTCTTTGGTCTGGCTATCGCCCTTCCGAAGGGGTTGTAGAGTTCTCTCGACATCAAGATATATATAAAGGATACGTCTATGGCAAAGAAAGTCACCGTTGTAGGTGCAGGTTTCTATGGTTCAACAACAGCTCTTCGTCTAGCTGAATACAACATCTTTGATGAAGTTGTTCTGACAGATATCGTCGAAGGAAAGCCAGAAGGCTTAGCTCTCGATATGAACCAATCACGTTCCATCGAAGGATTTGAAACCAAGATCACCGGTGCAACAACAACTGCTGAAGGTGCTGGATATGAAAAGACAGCTAACTCAGATGTCGTTGTCATTACAGCAGGTCTTCCACGTAAGCCAGGTATGAGCCGCATGGATTTGATTGGTGTTAACGCAGGAATCGTCCGTGGCGTTGCAGAAAATATCGCTAAGCATTCACCGAATGCAGTCATTATCGTGGTTTCAAACCCACTTGATGAGATGACAGCACTTGCTCAAATTGCAACTAACTTTCCAAAGAATCGCGTGATGGGTCAGGCAGGAATGCTTGATACTGCGCGCTTTACCAACTTTGTCGCTGAAAAGCTTGGCGTTGAAGTCGGATCAGTAAAGACTCTCACTCTTGGTTCACATGGAGACACCATGGTTCCCGTCCCAAGTCGCTGCACAGTTGGCGGCGTTGCACTGTCAGATAAGTTGTCACAAGCTGAGATTGATGAACTTGTTGATCGCACACGTAATGGTGGCGCTGAAGTTGTTGCACTCCTTAAGACAGGTTCTGCTTACTACGCACCATCTGCGGCCGCTGCTCGCATGGCAAAGGCAGTCATTGAAGATTCAGGTGCTGTGATGCCAGTGTGTGCATGGGTTGATGGCGAATATGGAATCTCAGGTGTTTATCTCGGCGTTGAAGCTGAGATTGGCAAGAGCGGTATTCGCAAGGTTGTTGAAAGCAAGCTCACTGATGCAGAAGTTGCATCGCTGAAAGAAGCTGCTGAAGCAGTCCGCGCTAAGCAAGCAGATGTTTTAACTCTTTAATCACAAGAAACTAACCGGAGAAGATAATGGCAAAGATCAAAGTAGAAGGCACAGTTGTAGAGCTCGACGGCGATGAGATGACCCGCATCATGTGGCAGTTCATCAAAGATAAGTTGATCCTGCCTTACCTCGACGTCAATCTTGAGTACTACGACCTCGGTATGGAGCATCGCGATGCAACCGATGATCAGGTCACTATCGATTCAGCTAAAGCAATCCAGAAGCATGGCGTTGGCATCAAGTGCGCAACTATTACTCCTGATGAAGCTCGCGTTGAAGAGTTCGGACTTAAGAAGATGTGGAAGTCTCCTAACGGAACTATCCGCAACATCCTGGGTGGCGTGATCTTCCGCGAACCAATCATCATCAGCAACGTTCCACGCCTTGTCCCTCACTGGACCAAGCCGATTGTTATTGGTCGTCATGCATTTGGTGATCAATACCGTGCAACAGATTTCAAGGTTCCAGGAGCTGGAAAGCTCACCCTCTCATTCGTTCCTGAAGATGGTTCAGCGCCACAGCAATTTGAAGTCTTCGACTTTAAATCCTCAGGTGTCGCAATGGCGATGTATAACGTCGATGATTCAATTCGCGACTTTGCTCGCGCATCCCTTAACTACGGACTTCTTCGTAAGTTCCCGGTTTATCTCTCAACAAAGAACACCATCCTCAAGGCATACGACGGACGCTTTAAAGATATCTTCGAAGAGATTTATCAAGCAGAATTTAAGTCACAGTTCGATGCAGCAGGCATCTGGTATGAACACCGTCTTATCGATGACATGGTTGCCATGTCACTTCGTATGGAAGGTGGCTATGTCTGGGCATGTAAGAACTACGACGGAGATGTTCAGTCAGATACTGTCGCACAGGGTTATGGCTCACTTGGTTTGATGACATCTGTATTGATGACTCCAGATGGAAAGGTGTGCGAGTCAGAGGCTGCTCACGGAACAGTGACTCGTCACTACCGCGATCACCAGGCTGGCAAGGCAACATCTACCAATCCAATTGCATCCATCTTTGCTTGGACTCAAGGTCTTGCCCACCGCGCAAAGCTTGATAACAACACTGAGCTTGCGAAGTTCTCAAAGACTCTTGAGCAGGTATGTATTCAGACTGTGGAAGAAGGAAAGATGACAAAGGATCTCGCACTTCTTATCTCAAAGGATGCGCCGTATCAGACAACGCAAGAGTTCCTTAACTCAATCGATGAAAATCTTAAGAAAGCGATGGCTTAAAGCTTCGGCTTAAGACAGCCTATGGATCAGAACCCTGGTGCAATTGCGCTTGTAGGTTCTGGTGAATATTCAGTACAGATGCAGGAGTTGGAAACACAACTTCTGCATCGTGCTATTTCTAGGGGCAAACGCAATACCTTCGTGCAGATTCCCACGGCATCCTCACATGAAGGTGACACAAGCCGCGCGAAGTGGAAGCGATTAGGTCAGGAACAGTCAGATCGCATTGGTAGTGAATGTATTTACCTACCGATTCATGAGCGTGAAGATGCATTCAATAATGAATTTGTAGAAAAAATCAGTGGCGCAGGGCTGATCTACTTCTCTGGGGGAGACCCACATCGAGTTGCCGAAATTTATCGAGATTCACCATTGTGGGATGCAATCGTTGCAGAGTGGAAGAGCGGAACCTCCCTTGCTGGGTGTTCTGCAGGTGCCATGGCATTTGGCGGAAGCATCATGGGCTTGCGACGTTCACACCACAGCGCAGGCCTTGCATTACTTCCTGAGATTGAAGTCATTCCACATTACGACAAGATGTTGGGGTGGCTTCCCGATCGTGTTGCAGCTTTCATTGCGCAAAGTGTCACCAAGGGAACTCTGCTGGGAATTGATGAGAACACTGCCCTTGTTTTGACTGATGCATGGCGAAAATTTGGACGGGGCAAAGTTCACGTATTACGTGGTTCGCTAGATTTCGAAGAATAAAAAACCCGCCGCAGTGATGCGACGGGCTTTTTACTATGTAGAACTTAGTTAATACGAGCACCCGTTGTTGCATCAAAGAGGTGCACGGCACCTGCAACGTTTGCAACAGTGACTGTCTGACCAGCCTTAGGTGGGTTCTTTGGATCCCAGCGAACAATTACTTGAACGCCTTCATCAGATGAGTTTGCAAACTTCACATTGCTATCTGCAGGCTTTCCATAGACGAATGCATCTGAGCCGAGCTCTTCAACAACTTCTACAAGAACGTGGAATCCCTTATCTGCAGGAACCCAACCTTCTGGACGAATACCCACTGTGACAGATGAGCCAGCAGATGCTGGAACATCGATATTGAGATCTCCAAGTTGAGCCTTTCCACCTGAAACAGGTGCAATGAGAAGGTTCATTGCTGGAGAGCCAATAAAGCCTGCTACGAATGCATTTGCTGGCTTATCGTAAAGATTACGAGGAGTATCAACTTGCTGGAGCAAGCCATCCTTAAGAACTGCAACGCGATCTCCCATAGTCATAGCTTCAACCTGGTCGTGTGTCACATAGACAGTTGTAATTCCAAGGCGACGCTGAAGAGCGGCGATCTGTGTACGAGTTGCAACGCGCAACTTTGCATCAAGGTTTGAAAGTGGTTCATCCATTAAGAACACTTGTGGTTCGCGAACAATCGCACGACCCATTGCAACGCGCTGACGCTGTCCACCTGAAAGAGCCTTTGGCTTGCGCTCTAGATATGGCTCGAGGTCGAGCAACTTTGCTGCTTCACGGACTCGCTTATCGCGTTCTACTTTATCAACGCCTGCGATCTTTAGTGCGAAGCCCATGTTCTCTGCAACAGTCATGTGTGGGTAGAGCGCATATGACTGGAATACCATCGCG
>Ga0208916_10000401_pt1 | contig 20805 bp, 18 predicted proteins | sample DEB19_08_DNA_5_FD_184523 | JGI IMG/M metagenome (GOLD analysis project Ga0208916, IMG submission 184523) | Aqueous microbial communities from the Delaware River and Bay under freshwater to marine salinity gradient to study organic matter... | ecosystem: Environmental > Aquatic > Marine >... | reverse complement strand
TTCGTTCTTGGCCATCGAGGGGGCTTTGCCGCCCGCGTTCGATGTGGAGAAGAACAAGGGCTCGATCAGGTCAAAGTCTTTTTCCTGAATCATCCGGTCCATCAGAACCGAGCCGACCATGCCACGCCAGCCAACCAAACCTACTAACTTGCTCATTTCAACGCCCTTTCAGTTTTTAAAACAGTGTTTGACCAGACTGTTTGCCCGGCTCGTCTGGCCGGGGGGGCGCACGACGAACCAGGCCGGATCAGCCCTTAATGGTCGTGGTTTTTGTGGAAGTTGCACGCGCGCCGACGACTGCCGTAGAGGCAGAAGCGAAGTTCAGAGAGAACAAGCGGGCGTGGAACATGGCCGAAATTGTAATGGATGCTGCCTGAGTCATTCCTGACAGTTGCACTGGCAGCATCCATGGGGGCAATCAGCCCAGAGCCTTGACCACCGCATCACCCATTTCACGGGTGCTGACTTTGGTGGTGCCAGCGCTGTAAATGTCGCCGGTGCGCAGGCCTTGGGCCAGCACTTTTTGCACAGCGGCTTCGATGCGCTCGGCCGCTTCGCCTTGGTTCAGGCTGAAGCGCAGCATCATGGCCGCACTCAAAATGGTGGCCAGTGGGTTGGCGATGCCTTTGCCTGCGATGTCGGGGGCGCTGCCGTGGCTGGGCTCGTACAGGCCTTGGTTTTGGGTGTTCAGGCTGGCCGAGGGCAGCATGCCGATCGAGCCCGTCAGCATGGACGCTTCGTCCGACAGGATGTCGCCGAACATGTTGCCGGTGACGACCACGTCAAAGCGCTTAGGCTCCTTGACCAGCTGCATGGCGGCGTTGTCCACGTACATGTGGTCCAGCGCAATGTCGGGGTACTCTTTGCCGACTTCGCTGACCACGTCTTTCCAGAACTGGAAGGTTTCGAGTACGTTGGCTTTGTCGACGCTGGTCACCCTGCCCTCAAATCCAGCGGCTTTGCGCTTGCGGGCTGCCTGGAAGGCCACATGCGCGATGCGCTCGATCTCTGGCTTGGAATAGCGCATGGTGTCAAACGCTTCTTCGGCACCGGGGAAGTGGCCGTCGGTGGCGATGCGGCGACCGCGTGGCTGGCCGAAATAAATGTCACCCGTGAGCTCGCGGATGATCAGGATGTCCAGACCCGAAATCAGCTCGGGCTTGAGGCTCGATGCGCCGACCAATTGCTCGTAGCAAATGGCGGGGCGGAAGTTGGCAAACAGGCCCATGTTTTTGCGCAAGCCCAAAATGGCTTGCTCGGGGCGCAGAGGCCGGTCGAGCTTGTCGTATTTCCAGTCGCCCACCGCGCCAAACAGCACGGCATCACTGTCCATGGCCAGCTTGAGCGTGGCTTCGGGCAGGGGGTGGCCATAGGCGTCGTAAGCGGCACCACCGACCAAGGCGGTTTCCATCTCGAACTTCAGGTCGAGCACATTCAGGACTTTGACGGCTTCGGCGACGATTTCGGTGCCGATGCCATCACCGGGGAGGACTGCGATTTTCATGGGTATTCCAGGGTACTTTTATGCGTTGACAGCGGTGTGCGCCAGCCAGGGCTTGGTGGCCAAGCGTTCGGCTTCAAAGGCCTTGATCTTGTCGGCATGGCGCAGGGTCAGGCCAATGTCGTCCAGGCCGTTGAGCAGGCAGTACTTGCGGAAGGCCTGCACTTCGAACGGGATTTCTTCGCCTTGGGGCTTGACGATCACTTGGCGCTCCAGGTCCACCGTGAGTTGGTAGCCCGGGAATGCGGCGATTTCGTCGAACAACTGGGCCACGATGGCTTCGGGCAGCACGATGGGCAGCAGGCCGTTTTTGAAGCAGTTGTTGAAGAAGATGTCGGCAAAGCTGGGTGCGATCACGGCGCGAAAACCGTATTGGTCAATGGCCCAGGGCGCATGCTCGCGCGAGGAGCCGCAGCCAAAGTTTTTGCGGGCCAACAAAACGCTGGCACCTTGGTAGCGCGGTTGGTTCAGCACGAAGTCTGGGTTGGGCTTTCGGCTGGCCGGGTCCTGGCCGGGGTAGCCCACGTCCAGATAGCGCCATTCGTCGAACAGGTTAGGGCCAAAGCCGGTTTTGCGGATCGACTTCAGGAATTGCTTGGGAATGATGGCGTCGGTGTCCACGTTGGCGCGGTCCATCGGGGCCACCAGGCCTTTGAGGAGAGTGAATTTTTGCATGGCTTTATTTCTTGGCAGCGCCTTCAATGGTGGAGCCCAGTTTTTCAATATCTTGTCCGATGCCGCGCATGGTGTTGCACGCGGCCAGACTCAGCATAGAGGCGATCAGGATCAGGCGGATCAGGGTTTTCATGACCAGGCTCCTTGGGTTCAGGCGAATTTACGAATGTCGACAAAGTGGCCGTGGATAGCCGCAGCAGCAGCCATTGCGGGGCTCACCAAGTGGGTGCGACCCCCAGCGCCTTGACGGCCTTCGAAGTTTCGGTTGCTGGTAGAGGCGCAGCGCTCGCCTGCCTCCAGGCGGTCGGCGTTCATGGCTAAGCACATCGAGCAGCCGGGCTCACGCCACTCAAAGCCTGCGGCCTTGAAGATTTCATGCAAGCCTTCTTGCTCAGCTTGTACTTTGACCAAGCCGGAGCCCGGCACCACCATGGCCAGTTTGACGTTTTTCGCCACTTTTTGGCCGAGCTTTTTGACCACGGCAGCGGCCTCGCGCATGTCTTCGATGCGGCTGTTGGTACAAGAGCCGATGAAGACTTTGTCGATGGTGATGTCGGACAGCGCCTTACCGGGCTGCAGGCCCATGTAGGTCAGTGCCCGCTCGATGGCGTCGCGCTTGACATCGTCTTTTTCTTTGTCCGGGTCAGGCGTGTGGCCGTCGATGCCCAGCACCATCTCGGGCGAGGTGCCCCAAGTCACTTGCGGCACGATGGCGCTGGCGTCCAGCTCCACCACGGCGTCAAAGTGCGCACCAGCGTCGGATTGCAAGCTTTTCCAATAAGTCACGGCCTGGTCCCACTCCGCACCACCGACGAACTGACCCGTTTTCGGATCGGTGCCTGGTGAGAGCAAACGACCTTTGACGTACTCGATGGTCTTGTCGTCCACCGCCACCAAACCAGCGCGTGCGCCGCCTTCGATGGCCATGTTGCAGACCGTCATGCGGCCTTCCATGCTCAAGCTGCGGATGGCCGAGCCTGCGAATTCGATGGTGTAGCCGGTGCCGCCTGCGGTACCGATCTTGCCGATGATGGCCAACACAATGTCTTTGCCGGTCACGCCTTTGGCCAATGTGCCCTCGACCTTGATGAGCATGTTCTTGGCTTTTTTGGCCAGCAGGGTCTGGGTGGCCATGACGTGCTCGACCTCAGAGGTGCCGATGCCGTGGGCCAGTGCACCAAATGCACCGTGGGTGGAGGTGTGCGAGTCACCGCAGACCACGGTCATGCCGGGCAGGGTGGCACCGTTTTCCGGGCCGATGACGTGCACGATGCCCTGGCGCTTGGACAGGAAGGGGAAAAAGGCTGCCGAGCCGTATTCCTTCATGTTCGCGTCGAGCGTGGTGATTTGTTCTTTGCTGATGGGGTCTGTGATGCCGTCGTAGCCCATCTCCCAACCGGTGGTGGGGGTGTTGTGGTCGGCGGTGGCCACGATGGAGCTGACGCGCCAGACTTTGCGGCCCGCTTGGCGAATGCCTTCGAAGGCTTGCGGGCTGGTGACTTCGTGTACCAAATGACGGTCGATGTAGAGGACGGAGGTGCCGTCTTCTTCGGTGTGGACGACGTGTTCGTCCCAGATCTTGTCGTAGAGCGTGCGTGCCATGGAGCTTCCTTGCTGTGCAGCCTGCCATTTTATGCGGTTCGCATGACTTCTTTGTCGCGTTGGCTGATGCTGAGCCATGGTTTGTGGAAACGGACAGATGAAGTGTCACCCTTGCGTGGACTTGAGTGGCCGAATCCGGGGTCTGGCAGGCCTCATCAGTCGCTTCGCGCCAGCAAATCGGCCAGTCAGGCCCCGGACCCGTCCCCTCAAGTTGTGGTGATTTGTAGGTCGGTGGCTTCAGTCCCGACAGCGGGTCAATGGCACCGTGCCGGGGGCTAAATCCGCCAACCTAGCGCGTTCCATGTGAGCGCAGTGATCATAAAAAAAGCCCGCACAAGGCGGGCTTTGGGCTTCGGTTAAAAACCGATCAACGCTGCACGTCGCGGCGTGGTGAGCCGGTGAACAACTGACGTGGGCGGCCGATTTTGTACTCGGGGTCGCTGATCATTTCGTTCAGTTGGGCGATCCAGCCGACGGTGCGGGCCAAGGCGAAGATGCCGGTGAACAGGTTCACTGGAATGCCGATGGCGCGTTGCACGATGCCGGAGTAGAAGTCCACGTTGGGGTAGAGCTTGCGGCTGACGAAGTATTCGTCTTCCAGAGCGATTTTTTCCAACTCTTTGGCCAACTTAAACAGGGGGTCGTTTTCCAGGCCCAGTTCTTTCAGCACTTCGTCGCAAGTTTCTTGCATCAACTTGGCGCGTGGGTCGTAGTTTTTATACACGCGGTGACCGAAACCCATCAGCTTGACGCCGGAGTTCTTGTCTTTCACCTGGTTCATGAATTCACCGACCTTGGAGACGCCGCCCATTTTCTGGATGTCTTCCAGCATGTTCAGGCAAGCCTCGTTGGCGCCGCCGTGTGCTGGGCCCCACAGGCAGGCCACGCCCGCTGCAATGGCTGCAAACGGATTGGTGCCGGACGAGCCGCACAGGCGCACGGTCGATGTCGAGGCGTTTTGCTCGTGGTCTGCGTGCAGGGTGAAGATGCGGTCCATGGCGCGTTCGAGCACGGGGTTGACCTTGTACTCTTCGCAAGGAGTGCCAAACATCATGCGCAGGAAGTTGCCTGCGTAAGACAGGTCGTTGCGGGGGTACATGAAGGGCTGACCGACGCCATATTTGTAGGCCATGGACACCAGCGTAGGCATCTTGGCGATCAAGCGGATCGCGGCGATGTGGCGGTGTTCTGGGTTGTTGATGTCGGTGCTGTCATGGTAGAAGGCCGACAAAGCGCCCACCAGACCGGTCAACACGGCCATGGGGTGAGCATCACGACGGAAGCCGCGCAGGAAAAACTGCATCTGCTCGTTCACCATGGTGTGGTTGTTCACCAGCTTGTGGAAGTCCTTGCTTTGCTGGCCGACAGGCAATTCGCCGTTCAGCAACAAGTAGCAGGTGTCCAGGTAGTCGGCTTTGTTGGCCAGTTGTTCGATGGGGTAGCCACGGTACAACAGCTCGCCTTTGTCACCATCAATGTAGGTGATCGCCGATTGGCAAGATGCCGTCGACAAGAAGCCAGGATCGTAGGTGAACATGCCGCTTTGTGCGTAGAGCTTGCGGATGTCGATCACGTCAGGACCGATGTTGCCCGAGTAAACGGGCATGTCGATGCTGGGGCTGCCATTGGAGAACGACAGGGTGGCTTTGTTATCAGCGAGTTTCATGGTGGGTTTCCTCTAAATTTCCAGGTGTGAACCATTTCGGGTTCACGCTCTCAGCATGTCCAGGACTTCACGCACCTCTTCGGTGCTGATCTCGGGCTGCAGTGCCTTGCGGCGCAACAGCAAGTCCATGAGATCGTTGTCTGACAGGTCCATCAGCACGTACATGCCCCGGGCCTGACCAACTGTCAAGCAAGCTGCATGCCGGTTGAAGAAGCGCTCGATGAACAAATCGTTTTCGAGCAATCCGCGACGGCTGCGCCAACGCAGCTTGCTCAGCGACCGCTCGCTCAAAGGAGCGAGGCGGTCAGCGCCGACCAGAGACGCGTCTTCCAGGATAGGGGTGACGGTCATCAGACAGCGCGGCGAACCATCATCTCTTTGATCTTGCCAATCGCCTTGGTGGGGTTCAGACCCTTGGGGCAGACATCGACGCAGTTCATGATGGTGTGGCAGCGGAACAGACGGTAAGGGTCTTCCAAGTTGTCCAAGCGCTCGGCGGTGGCTTCGTCGCGGCTGTCGGCAATGAAGCGGTAGGCTTGCAGCAGACCGGCTGGGCCCACGAACTTGTCGGGGTTCCACCAGAAGCTGGGGCAGCTGGTCGAGCAGCTGGCGCACAAGATGCATTCGTACAGGCCGTTCAGCTCATCACGCTCTTCCGGGCTTTGCAGGCGCTCGGTTTCGGGTGGGATGTTGCTGTTGATCAAGTAAGGCTTGATCGAGTGGTACTGCTTGAAGAACTGGGTCATGTCCACGATCACGTCGCGAATCACGGGCAGACCTGGCAGCGGCTTCAACACGATGGTACCGGGCAGGGTGTTCATGTTGGTCAGGCAAGCCAGACCGTTTTTGCCGTTGATGTTCATCGCGTCCGAACCGCACACGCCTTCGCGGCAAGAGCGGCGGAAGGAAATGGTGGGGTCAACTGCCTTGAGTTTCATCAGGGCGTCCAGCAACATGCGTTCGTTGCCGTCCAGTTCGACCTGGATGGTTTGCATGTAAGGCTTGGCGTCCTTATCGGGGTCGTAGCGGTAGATCTGAAAAGTGCGTAGGGTCATGGAAGAACTCCTGTTGGATTCTGGTGGTGGACCGCTGGCCTTGGGCGAGCGGTCCAGACAATCTTTAGAACGTGCGAACCTTGGGTGGCACAGAGTCCACGGTCAGGGGTTTGAGTTTCACAGGCTTGTAAGTCAGGCTGTTCGATTCGCTGTGCCACAGGGTGTGTTTCATCCAGTTGGCATCATCGCGACCCAATGGTGCGATTGGATCGTCCACTGCACGCTCGTAGTCGCTCACGGTGTGGGCGCCACGGCATTCGCGGCGTGCTGCAGCCGAGACCATGGTGGCCTGTGCGCTTTCGATCAGGTTTTCCACTTCCAGCGCTTCGATGCGGGCGGTGTTGAACACTTTGGAAGTGTCTTTCAGGCCGATCGCATTGACACGCTCGCGGATGGCGGCGATCTTTTGCACGCCTTCGTCCATGCTGGCTTGAGTGCGGAACACGCCAGCGTGTTGCTGCATGACTGCACGCATGTCGTTGGCCACGTCCTGGGCGTATTCGCCGCCACGGCCTTCGAGCTTGTTCAGGCGTTCCAGTGTGAGGTCGGTGGCATTGGCCGGCAAGGGCTTGTGCGATTTGGTCTTGGAGGCGAAGTCGACAATGTGGTTGCCTGCAGCGCGGCCAAACACCAGCAAGTCGAGCAGCGAGTTGGTGCCCAAGCGGTTGGCGCCGTGCACCGACACGCAAGAGCATTCGCCCACAGCGTACAAGCCGTTGACGACCGCGTTGTTGTCGGTGGCGTTTTGTGTGACCACTTGACCGTTGATGTTGGTCGGGATGCCGCCCATTTGGTAGTGAATGGTCGGCACAACGGGGATCGGCTCTTTGGTGATGTCGACGTTGGCGAAGTTGACGCCGATTTCGTACACCGAGGGCAGGCGTTTGTGGATGGTGTCGGCGCCCAGGTGATCCAGCTTGAGCAACACGTGGTCTTTGTTCGGACCGCAGCCACGGCCTTCCTTGATCTCTTGGTCCATGCAGCGGGACACGAAGTCGCGTGGGGCCAGATCTTTCAGGGTGGGCGCATAGCGCTCCATGAAGCGTTCGCCATTGCTGTTGAGCAAGATCGCGCCTTCGCCGCGGCAGCCTTCGGTCAACAACACGCCAGCACCGGCCACGCCGGTGGGGTGGAATTGCCAGAACTCCATGTCTTCGAGTGGAATGCCTGCGCGAGCCGCCATGCCCAAACCGTCGCCAGTGTTGATGAAGGCGTTGGTCGATGCGGCATAAATGCGGCCTGCGCCACCCGTGGCCATCAGCACGGTTTTTGCGTGCAAAACGTGCAGGTCACCGGTTTCCATTTCGAGTGCGGTCACGCCGACCACGTCGCCTTCGGCGTCACGGATCAGGTCAAGGGCCATCCACTCCACGAAAAAGCTGGTTTTGGCTGCGACGTTTTGCTGGTACAGGGTGTGCAGCATGGCGTGACCGGTGCGGTCAGCGGCAGCGCAAGCGCGTTGCACGGGCTTTTCGCCGTAGTTGGCGGTGTGGCCACCAAAGGGGCGCTGGTAAATAGTGCCGTCCGGGTTGCGGTCAAAAGGCATGCCCATGTGCTCCAGGTCATAGACGACCTTGGGTGCTTCGCGGCACATGAATTCGATGGCATCTTGGTCGCCGAGCCAGTCGGAGCCCTTGATGGTGTCGTAGAAGTGGTAGTGCCAGTTGTCGTCGGACATGTTGCCCAGCGATGCACCGATGCCGCCTTGGGCCGCCACAGTGTGCGAACGGGTGGGGAACACTTTGGAAAGCACGGCCACGTTCAGGCCAGCGCGGGCCAGTTGCAGCGAGGCACGCATGCCCGAACCGCCGGCGCCGATGATCACGACGTCAAACTTGCGGGTGGTGATTTGATCTTTGGTATAGCTCATGGTTTCTCAATCTTGTTATGAGTTCAGCTCAATCGCGGGCGATCACAGACGCCAGAGGGCTTGCACGGCCCAACCGGCACAGCCGATCAGCCAGACCAGTGTGAAAACGTGCAAAACCAAGCGCACAGCCAGGGGTTTCACATAGTCCATCCAGATGTCGCGCATGCCCACCCAGACGTGGTACAGCAAAGAAAGGATGACGCAGAAGGTCAGGACCTTCATCCATTGGGAGGCAAAGATGCCGGCCCATTCTTCGTAGCCGATAGGGCCGGAGGTGAAGATCACCTGGGCCAACAAGATCACGGTGAAAAGGGCCATCAGGGTGCCGGTCACGCGTTGTGCGAGCCAGTCACGAAAGCCGTAGCCTGCACCAGTGACGATGCGTTTGGAGCCGTAGTTGACGGACGACATAGGTCAGTTTCCTTTTGTTGTTCTGTGGGGCTGATCAGTACAGGCCAAACATCTTGGCACCCAGCACAGCGGTCAGGCTGATGCTGAGAGCCAAAGTGACGATGGCCGAAGATTTGCCGAATTCTTTGGTCACGGCATGGCACACGTCCATGTACAGGTGGCGCAAACCGGCGATGAAGTGGTGCAAATAGGCCCAGATCAAGGCCAAAGCCACCAGTTTCATGAACCAGCCCGGCACAAAGCCGATGCCGATATTGAAAGCGGCTGAGAGTTTCGCGAAAGAAATCTCTGACGTGATGGAACTGTCAAACATCCAGATGATGAGTGGCATCAACAAAAACATCAGGAAACCGCTGATGCGGTGCAGGATGGACACAATGCCAGCGACTGGGAGGCGGTAAGACGGGAGGTCTTTCAGGGCGTTGATGTTGCGGAATTCAGGCCGCTTTCGAGCGAGTTCAGTCATGTGGGTACTTTCTGTGTGTAACGCGTTCGTAATTTGGGTGACAAACCGGTGGATTCTATTGCAACGCAACAAACTGACATGAGCATTGCACACGAGGTGCACTGGGAGATTTTTTCAATCGAGCCGGGTGGGTCAGCTCAAGGCATTGCGGTAGTGGTGGCTTTCGGTGCGGTAAAAGCCGCGGCGCAGCTCCATGGGGGTGTCGTTGTAGGTATAAGCAATGCGTTCGACGCTCAACAAAGGGGTTCCTGAGGCAATCTGCAGCAATTGGCTTTGGGCTTCGTCGGGCAGCACGGCGCGAATTTTTTCATCGGCACGGACCATGCGCACGCCAAATTCGGTTTCAAACAGGGCGTACATGGGGCCGTGGTATTCGGCCAGGCGCTCGGCTGTCAGGCCTTTGAAGGGGCCGCCGGGCAGCCACAAGTCTTCAAGAATGGTGGGGACGCCCGCAAAAGACAGCACACGGCGAACCTGCAAAACGGCATCGCCAGCCCTGAGGGCCAGTGCGCGAGCGATGTCGGCCGTGGCGCGTAAGCGCTTGCAATCGACGATTTCACGTTGGGCCGGGCCTTCGGCGTCAAGATTGCCGCTGTCCGGAACCAATTTCAGAAAACGGTATTGAACATGGTGCTCGGCATGCGTGGCGACAAATGTGCCTTTGCCTTGGCGACGCACCAGCAGGTTGTCGCCAGCCAGCTCGTCGATGGCTTTGCGGACAGTGCCCTGGCTGACCCGGTAGCGGGCAGCCAATTCCATCTCACTGGGAATCGACTCGCCGGGTTTCCACTCGCCAGACTGCAGGTTTTGCAGGATCAATCCCTTGATTTGCTGGTACAGCGGGCTGAACGCGGGTGTCAGCGCCGAAGATTCGGCGTCTGAAAAGCTGCTGTCTGCCGATGGGGATGTGTTGTTCATGGGGCTTGAATTTGGCGTGCAGGTCAGTTGCACGTCAGGAGCGACATCATATCTTATATAAGACATAAGACAAATTGACGAATCAGGGTTTTCGCGGGTACACTCCCCAGCTGTTTGCTTGCGGTCATCTCAACTTGGTCGGGATTGATGCGCGGGTCCGGTGCGCCGGACAGACCTGCTGACAAAAGTTGTCGGCCAGGGCTGCGACCCTTGTTTTCAACACTTCTGGAGTTTCCACCATGAGCAAAAAGCCCGTCCGCGTTGCCGTTACCGGCGCAGCAGGTCAAATCGGTTACGCATTGTTGTTCCGCATCGCCTCTGGCGAAATGCTGGGCAAAGACCAGCCCGTCATCCTGCAGTTGCTGGAAGTGCCCGTCGAAGGCCCCCAAAAAGCCCTGCGCGGCGTGATGATGGAATTGGAAGACTGCGCATTCCCATTGTTGGTGGGCATGGAAGCCCATGGCGACCCGATGACGGCTTTCAAAGACGTCGACTATGCTTTGTTGGTCGGCTCGCGCCCACGCGGTCCAGGCATGGAGCGTGCCGAGTTGCTCGCCATCAATGGCGCCATCTTCACTGCACAGGGCAAGGCCCTGAACGCCGTGGCTTCGCGCGACGTCAAAGTGCTGGTGGTGGGCAACCCCGCCAACACCAACGCTTACATCGCCATGAAGGCCGCTCCTGATCTGAAGCCAGGCAACTTCACTGCCATGCTGCGTTTGGACCACAACCGCGCTGCTTCGCAAATCGCTGCCAAGACCGGCAAAGCCGTGGCCGATATCGAAAAATTGTGCGTGTGGGGCAACCACTCGCCCACCATGTACGCTGATTACCGCTTCGCCACCATCAAGGGCGAGTCGGTCAAGACCATGATCAACGACCAGGAATGGAACGCCAACGTGTTCTTGCCCACCGTCGGCAAGCGTGGCGCGGCCATCATCGAAGCGCGTGGCCTGTCTTCGGCAGCCTCAGCTGCCAACGCGGCCATCGACCACATGCGCGATTGGGCTTTGGGCACCAACGGCAAGTGGGTCACCATGGGCATCCCATCGCAAGGCTGGTACGGCATCCCCAAAGATGTCATGTTCGGCTTCCCTGTCACTTGCGAAAACGGCCAATACACCGTGGTTGAAGGTCTGGAAATCGACGCGTTCAGCCAAGGTTGCATTGACAAGACTCTGAAAGAGTTGACCGACGAGCAAGCTGGCGTTGCTCACTTGATCTGATTCTCAGCAGAGAAGCAGAGTGACCCATCCGCGCGATATTTTGCTGGGGGCGCAAGCCGGTAGCGTTCAGCTGCCGGTGTGTGACCATTACAGCGGAGTGGAGGCGCGGATGCGCAAAAGCCTGCAATTGCAGGCTGAAATGACCCAAGAATTCGGCACTTGCGTCTTTGATGTCACCCTCGATTGCGAAGACGGTGCGCCCATCGGTGGCGAAGCCGAACACGCGGCACTGGTCACAGAAATGGCGCTCGCCACGACCGCTGCCACACCGGATGCGCGCATTGCTGTGCGCGTTCATCCTGTCGATCACCCCAGTTTTGACGCCGACATGGCCCACGTTGCAGGTCGCGCGGGGCGGGTTTTGACGCACATCATGGTGCCCAAGGTCGAATCCGTGGCCGACGTCGATCGTGCCCAAGCTGCCCTGATCAACGCGGGTGCCGCAGACTTGCCTTTGCATGTGCTGATCGAGTCGCCCGCCGCCGTGCACCGCGCTTTTGACATCGCTGCCCATCCCCGCGTGCAGTCGATCAGCTTTGGCCTGATGGACTTTGTCTCCGCCCATGGCGGCGCGATTCCCGCCGATGGCATGGGTATCCAGGGGCAGTTCACCCACCCCTTGGTGCTGCGCGCTAAGCTCGAGATTGCCAGCGCCTGCCACGCTCACGGCAAGGTGCCGTCGCACTGCGTGGTCACTGAATTCAAAAACGCCGATGCTGTTCGCATGGCGGCCCAAAAAGCGGCGCAAGAGATGGGTTACACCCGCATGTGGAGCATCCATCCTGATCAGATTCGCCCGATCTTGGAGGCCATGGCCCCCAGCGAAGCGCAAATCGACCAAGCCAGCGAGATCATTTTGGCTGCACAGGCCGCCCAATGGGCCCCCATTAGCCACGCCGGGCAATTGCACGACCGGGCCAGCTACCGGTTTTTCTGGCAACTACTGGAGCGCGCACACCAAACCGGTCGGCCCTTGCCAGGGGCCATCCAGGCATTTTTTGCCGTGACAGCCAAGCGATGAGGGGCTATTCGATGAAAGTGCTGCTCATGTTCAAAACCTTCCTGTTTGCTTTTGTGGTTTGGTCTGGCGTTTGCCTGGCCGAGACCGCCGTGGTCAAAAAACAGGCCGCACATCCCGTTGCAAAGGCGCGCACAGCCTCGGCCAGCACCCGCGCCACGACCGCGGCGCAGGCCCGCTTGGCCGCCGAAGCCACAGCCGCTTTGCAAGCCCAAGCAATTTCAGATGCGGCCACCAACCTTCGCACACCAGAGCGCAAGGCGGCGTCGTTGCCCTCAGTGCCGGCGGTTTCTGCGTTGGCACCTTCAGTTCGCCCAGGTGCGCAAACCGACCTGAACCTTGAAGAGTTGGCAATTGCCGAGCGCATCCATCAAGGTGTGATGCCCTGCGAACTGGGGGCCAGCGTCCGGCTCGAAGCCGATGCCGCCAAGCCCGGCTACTTCCATGTATTGGGCAAAGGTTTTCGCTATCACATGCAACCGGTACGTACCAGTTCCGGGGCCATCCGCCTTGAAGACAAAAAAGCCGGTGCAGTTTGGCTGCAACTGGCCAATAAATCCATGCTCATGGACCAGACCAAAGGCCGTCGCTTGGCCGATGAGTGTGCGAACCCCGAGCAAGTGGCCTTTGCCGAAACCATGAAAACCAATCCCCCGCCCAGCCTGATCGATACGACAGGCATGGGGCGATAAATCTTGAAACCTTGACTGACAGGAGAAAAAACCATGTTGAAAGCCTACCGTGACCATGTGACCGAGCGCGCAGCGCTGGGTATCCCGCCACTGCCTTTGGACGCCAAGCAAACGGCTGAATTGATCGAACTGATCAAAGCACCCGCCGCAGGCGAAGAAGCGTTCTTGATGGACTTGCTGACGCACCGCGTGCCACCGGGCGTGGACGATGCCGCCAAAGTCAAGGCGTCCTTTTTGGCCGCTGTGGCGCACGGCGAGATCCAAGTTGCTTTGATCTCCAAATCCAAGGCCGCCGAGTTGCTCGGCACCATGGTGGGTGGCTATAACGTGCACCCCCTGATCGAATTGCTCGACGACGCAGAAGTGGCCGCCGTGGCCGCGCAAGCCTTGAAGAAAACTTTGTTGATGTTTGACTTTTTCAACGACGTCGCTGAAAAAGCCAAGGCCGGCAACGCCAAAGCCAAAGAAGTCATGCAAAGCTGGGCCGATGCCGAGTGGTTCACCACACGCCCTGAAGTCGAGAAAAAAATCACCATCACCGTGTTCAAGGTGCCTGGCGAAACCAACACCGACGACTTGTCTCCAGCGCCTGACGCCTGGAGCCGTCCAGACATCCCATTGCACTACTTGGCGATGTTGAAGAACACCCGCGAAGGTGCAGCGTTCAAGCCCGAAGAAGACGGCAAGCGCGGCCCCATGGCCATGATTGAAGAGCTGAAGAAAAAAGGCAACTTGGTGTCTTATGTCGGCGACGTGGTCGGCACTGGCTCTTCACGCAAGTCGGCCACCAACAGCATCATCTGGGGCTTTGGTGAAGACATTCCGTTTGTGCCCAACAAGCGTTTCGGTGGTGTCACTTTGGGCGGTAAGATTGCCCCTATCTTCTTCAACACGCAAGAAGATTCGGGCGCGCTGCCGATCGAAGTGGACGTGACCGCACTTAACATGGGTGACGTGGTCGACGTATTGCCCTACGAAGGCAAGATCGTGCGCAACGGTGAAACCGTGACCACATTCCAGCTCAAGAGCGATGTGCTGTTTGACGAAGTGCGCGCTGGTGGCCGTATCAACCTGATCATTGGCCGCAGCTTGACCGCCAAGGCGCGCGAGTTCTTGGGCTTGCCCGTCTCCACTGTGTTCCGTTTGCCGACTGCGCCGATCAGTACCCAAGCCGGTTTCACATTGGCGCAAAAAATGGTGGGCCGTGCCGTTGGTTTGCCAGAAGGCCAAGGCGTTCGCCCTGGCACTTACTGCGAACCCAAAATGACCACTGTGGGTTCGCAAGACACCACAGGCCCCATGACCCGCGACGAGTTGAAAGACCTGGCTTGCCTGGGCTTCTCGGCCGACATGGTCATGCAATCGTTCTGCCACACAGCGGCCTACCCCAAGTCTGTTGACGTGAAAACGCACCGCGAACTGCCTGCGTTCATCAGCAACCGCGGCGGCGTGTCCCTGCGTCCCGGTGACGGCGTGATTCACTCCTGGTTGAACCGTTTGTTGTTGCCTGACACCGTCGGCACCGGCGGCGACTCGCACACCCGTTTCCCCATCGGTATCAGCTTCCCCGCCGGTTCGGGCTTGGTGGCTTTCGGTGCGGCCACCGGCGTGATGCCTTTGGACATGCCCGAGTCCATCCTGGTTCGCTTCAAAGGCGAAATGCAACCCGGCGTGACCTTGCGCGACTTGGTTCATGCCATTCCTTTGTACGCGATCAAGCAAGGTTTGTTGACTGTGGCCAAGGCCGGCAAGATCAACGAATTCTCAGGCCGTATCCTGGAAATCGAAGGCCTGCCCAACCTCAAGGTTGAGCAAGCGTTTGAATTGTCTGACGCGTCTGCCGAGCGTTCTGCCGCCGGTTGCTCGATCAAGCTCAACAAAGAGCCTGTGGCCGAGTACCTGAAGTCCAACGTGGTTCTGATGAAGAACATGATCGCCGACGGCTACGCCGATGCACGCACTTTGGCCCGCCGCATCGAGAAAGTCGAAGCCTGGTTGGCCGCACCCGAATTGCTCGAAGCCGACAAAAACGCAGAATACGCGCACGTCATTGAAATCGATTTGGCCGACATCAAAGAGCCTATCGTTTGCTGCCCGAACGATCCGGACGACGCCAAGTTCTTGTCTGAAGTGTCTGGCACCAAGATCGACGAAGCCTTCATCGGTTCTTGCATGACCAACATTGGCCACTTCCGTGCAGCCGCCACACTGCTCGGCGGTCAACGTGACATTCCCGTCAAGCTGTGGGTGGCACCCCCAACCAAGATGGACGAAAGCGAGTTGATCAAAGAAGGCCACTACGCCGCATTTGGCACCGCCGGTGCGCGCACCGAAATGCCAGGCTGCTCTTTGTGCATGGGCAACCAAGCACAAGTGCGCGAAGGCGCGACGGTGGTGTCCACTTCCACACGCAACTTCCCCAACCGTTTGGGCAAGAACACCAACGTGTACTTGGCCTCTGCTGAGTTGGCGGCCATCACCTCGAAGATGGGCAAGTTCCCAACGGTGGCCGAATACCATGAAGCCATGGGCGTGGTGAACAAAGACGGTGCTGCCATTTACAAGTACCTGAACTTCAACCAGATCGAAGAGTACGTGGAAAACGCCAAAGGCGTGACTGCCTGAGTCCGGTTGTGATCTCAATGCTTTGAGGACAGAATGAAAAAGCCCCGCCAGTGCAAACTGTGCGGGGCTTTTCTTTTGGCGAACGCTGTAAGACGGGTTTTGCGGTCCGATCAGAATGGTCAAAACATCCGAGCGATCAGTGCGCCATCAGCCGGGCCCTGCATCGGAATCCACACCCTGAGTGGGCTGCCGGGGGCCACCTCAATGGCTTCTCCTTTGACGTTCTTCATGGCCTTGAGTTGCACCTTGCGGTTGCCGCTGGGGTGAATGATTTCAATCGTGTCGCCCACCGAAAACTTGTTCTTGGTTTCCACCTCGGCCCAGTCGCCTTGCACGCCGCGCACCTCGCCCACAAACTGGCTGCGGTGGCCGACCGAGTGGCCGGTTTCGTAGTTTTGATAGTCCTGCGCGGGGCGGCGCTCTAAAAAGCCCGAGGTGTAGCCGCGTGAGGCCAGCCCGTCGAGTTCGCTGATGAGCTCGGGGTTGAAGGGCCGGCCCGCCACGGCGTCGTCGATGGCGCGGCGGTACACCTGCGCGGTGCGGCTGACGTAATACAGGCTCTTGGTGCGGCCTTCGATCTTGAGCGAGTCCACGCCGATCTTGACCAGCCGCTCAATCAGCTCGACCGCGCGCAGGTCTTTGCTGTTCATGATGTAGGTGCCGTGCTCGTCTTCCATGATGGGCATGAGCTGGCCGGGGCGACCGGCCTCTTCAATCAGGTAGACCTTGTCGGCGGCAGGGTGGCGTTGGCCGTCGCCGCAGGCTGAGAAGTTTTTCTCGGCGGCTTCTTGCTCTTGCTCGAAGCTGAAGTCGCCGTCCATACGGGTCGGTTTGACCTCGCCCGAATCGGTCTCGTCGGTGGCTTCTTGTGTGTCATAGCTCCAGCGGCAGGCGTTGGTGCAAGTGCCTTGGTTGGGGTCTCGCCGGTTGAAGTAGCCCGACAGCAGGCAGCGGCCCGAGTAGGCGATGCACAGCGCGCCGTGCACAAAAACTTCGAGCTCCATGTCGGGGCATTCTTGGCGGATTTTTTCGACTTCGTCCAGGCTCAGTTCGCGGCTCAAAATGATGCGGGCCACGCCCATTTTTTGCCAAAACTTCACCGCCGCCCAGTTGACGGTGTTGGCCTGCACCGAAAGATGGATGGGCATCTCGGGCCATTTCTCGCGCACCATCATGATCAGGCCAGGGTCGGCCATGATCAGGGCGTCGGGCTTCATGGCGATCACCGGCTCGATGTCGCGCAGGTAGGTGCGCACTTTGTCGTTGTGCGGCAGCAAGTTGCTGGTGACAAAAAACTTTTTCCCACGCGCATGGGCTTCGGCAATGCCGATGCCGATTTGCTCCAGTTTGAATTCGTTGTTGCGTGCCCGCAGGCTGTAGCGCGGCTGGCCCGCATAAATCGCGTCGGCACCAAAGTCGTAAGCGGCCCGCATTTTGTCGAGCGAGCCAGCAGGCAATAAAAGTTCAGGAGATTTGAGCATCGTCATGGTTTTCAATTGTCCAATCTTTGGGTGCAGTACGGCACCGTGCACAATTGATGTATGACAAGAAGCATGGCAAAAGGTGGGCTTAAACAGGTGTTGGTCGCAGGCGGCGGCATTGGTGGCTTGGCTGCTGCCGTGGCCTGTGCGCGGCAGGGCGTGCCGGTGCGGCTGTTGGAGCGGGCAACGCAGCTGAGCGAGGTGGGCGCTGGCATCCAGATCGGACCGAACGTGACGCGCATTTTGCAGGCCTGGGGTTTGGGCGATGCCTTGGCGCAAGTGGCGGCGTTTCCCAAGCTTTTGCAAGCCCGCGATGCCCAAACAGGGCGGGTGCTGGGCAGCTTGCGTTTGGGCGAGCGGGCTCAGGCACTTTACGGCGCGCCATACGCCACCATCCACCGGGCCGACTTGCAGGGCCTGTTGCAGGTTGCAGTCAAGGCCGCAGGTGTGGATGTGCAACTGGGGCAAACGGTGCAGGGCTGGCAAGCCGGTGCCCAAGGGCTGGATGTGCACAGCGCACAGGGGCAGCACTGGCAGGCCGATGCCTTGATCGGTGCCGATGGTGTGTGGAGCGCGGTGCGCCAGCAACTGCTGGGCGATGCGCCTGCCCGCTTCACGGGGCAGCTGGCGTACCGGGCCTCGGTGGCGCAAGCCGATTTGCCCGTGCATTTACGCACCCATGAAGTCACGGTCTGGATGGGGCCGCGCCTGCATGTGGTGCATTACCCGGTGCGCAGCGGCGAATGGTTGAATTTGGTGGCCATCGTGCACGGCAACAAACCCGCGCACGTCGAGGCTTGGGACGCAGCAGGCCACACCCAAGCGCTGATGCAAGCGATGGGCGCCGTGTCGGGTGCAGTGGGACGCGATTTGCAAGAACGTCTGGCCTCGGTTTCGGCCTGGCGGCAATGGGCGCTTCACGACCGCGCTCCCTTGGCTTGCGCGCATGAAATGGCCCAAGGACTGGTGGCCTTGCTGGGCGATGCCGCGCACCCGATGCGGCCTTATTTGGCGCAAGGCGCGGGCATGGCGATCGAAGACGCACAGGTGCTGGCGCAGTGCTTGGCCCACGGTGCGGGCCGCGTGCCCGACCGTTTGCAGGCCTATGCCGAGCAGCGCTGGGCGCGCAACGCCCGTGTGCAGGCACGCGCCATCCGCAATGGCCAGATTTTTCACGCCCAAGGCGCATTGGCCTTGGGCCGCAACTGGGGCCTGCGCTTGGGGGGCGAACGCTTGATGGATCTGCCTTGGCTGTACAGCGGTATCTTGTGACGCGGTCCTCGAAGCGCCTGCGTTGGGCCTCTTAAACCACCAAAGGCAAAGCCCGCAGCCGTTTGCCCGTGAGCGCAAACAGAGCATTGCCCACAGCCGGGGCCACGGGCGGCACTGCCGGTTCGCCCACCCCTGCGGGCGGGCGGGTGCTGGGCACGATGTGGGTGTCCACCTGCGGTGCCTGCGCCAAGGTGATCAGCGGGTAAGCCGGAAAGTTGCTTTGCTGCACCACGCCTGCCACGATGTCGATCTTGCCGAAGAGTGCCGCGCTCAGGCCATACAGCACGCTGCTTTCGACCTGCTGGGCCACGGTGTCCGGGTTGACCACGGTGCCGCAGTCGATGGCGCAGATTACACGGTGCACACGGATCTGGCCTTGGTCGAGCGACACTTCGGCCACTTGCGCGGTGATGGAGCCAAACGACTCGTGCAAGGCCAGGCCCTGTGCATGGCCCGCAGGCAAGGCTTTGCCCCAGCCCGCTTTGTCAGCGGCCAACTGGAGAACGGCGGCATAGCGCGGCGCTTCTTTGAGCCAGTGCAGGCGAAAAGCCAGAGGGTCTTGTCGGCTGGCAAGGGCCAGTTCGTCGATGAAGCTTTCGGAGAAAAAAGCGTTGTGCGAATGGCCGACCGAGCGCCAAAAACCGACCGGTACGCCTGACCGGGTGGCCACATGGCTCATGTGTTGGCTGGCAAAGCCGTAGGGCAGGTCAAACAGGCCTTCCGATGCGGTTTTGTCGGGCATGTCGATGGGGCCAGACAGGTGGGGCGCTGCACGCGCCATCCAGCGCGGGGTGATGGCGTCACCCGCCGATTTGATGCGCAGGCTGGTGACCGTGCCTTGGGCATCGACCGATGCCTGGAACTTGGCCAGGTGCATGGGGCGGTAAAAGTCGTGCGCCATGTCTTCTTCGCGCGACCAGCTCAGCTGCACAGGGACGCCGTTGCAGGCCATGGCCACTTGCACGGCTTGGCCCACAAAATCGACTTCGAGCCTGCGGCCAAAACCGCCGCCCAACAAAGTCACATGCACAGTGACTTGCTCTTCTTTGACGCCCGCCACTTTGGCCGCCATGGCGCGGGCCATTTGGGGCACTTGGGTGGGCACCCAAATCTCGACCCGCCCGTCTTTGACCTGCGCGGTGCAGTTCATGGGCTCCATGGTGGCGTGGGCCAAATAGGGCGCTTGGTACAGGGCATCGATGCGGCTGGCCGCGGCTTTTTCGGCCTGGGTGGGCACGCCTTGTTCATGGAAGGTGAAGCCGCTTTCGGTGTTCAAGGCCTTGAGCAAATCGGCTTGGATGCGGGTGGTGTCTGCAGCGCCAGCTGCGGGGGGCTGCCACTGCACTTTGACGGCTTGTGCGCCTTGCAACGCATGCCAAGTGGTGAGGCCCACCACGGCCAGACCGGCGGTGCCGCCACCCCAGGCGTCGAGCGGAACCACCTTGGACACACCGGGCAGTGCCAATGCCGCTTGGCTGTCCATGGACGCGGCTGACCCACCCAGCATGGGGCACATTTGCACGGCAGCAAACAGCATGCCCGGCAGGCGCACATCGGCCCCAAAACGGGCCTCGCCTGTCACTTTGGCAGGAATGTCGGTGCGGGGTGCGGCTTGGCCAATGAGCTTCCACTGCGCACGTGGTTTGGTGGTGATGCCGGTGGGCGTGGCACCCGCAGCAGCTGCGGCCATGTCGCCGAAGTGTGCGGACTTGCCCGAAGCATGCTTCATCAGGCCGTCGGCGATGGTGATATCGCTGGCAGGCACTTGCCAGGCCAGTGCCGCTGTTTGCACCAGGCTGGCCCGCGCTGTGGCCGCTGCCATGCGCAAAGGCGCCCACAGGTCAGCGATGCTGGACGAGCCCCCCGTGGCGTTGATGCCCAGCTCGCGGGCGATCTTGCCCACCAGCCATTCCCCCATTTTGATTTTGACGGGTTTGTGTTCGCCTTCGCTGTCCAGCGGGTGAAAAGGCAGGCTGGCCACCAGCATGGCCACGTTGCCATAAATGCTGTCGGCGCCCGCTTGTTCCAAGCGCACGCGGCTCAGCGGCACATCGAGCTCTTCGGCCACCAGCATGGACAGCGCGGTGTGCACGCCTTGGCCCATTTCGCTGCGGGGCATGGCCAAGATGACGCCGCCGTCTGCAGCGATCTTGATCCAGCCGTTCAGGGCCACATCGCCTTGGCTGGGCAGCATCAAATCGGAGGAACCCAAGCGCGAGCGTGCAGGCATCACGCCCCAGCCCACCACCAAAGCCCCGGTTGCGCCCAAGGCGCTCAAGATCCAGGTGCGGCGTTTCATGCGGCACCGCCTTTCTGGGCGTTTGGCG
>Ga0208916_10000400_pt1 | contig 20861 bp, 21 predicted proteins | sample DEB19_08_DNA_5_FD_184523 | JGI IMG/M metagenome (GOLD analysis project Ga0208916, IMG submission 184523) | Aqueous microbial communities from the Delaware River and Bay under freshwater to marine salinity gradient to study organic matter... | ecosystem: Environmental > Aquatic > Marine >... | reverse complement strand
AGACCGTGAATCATTATTAGCGTCTTTAAGTGATCTATCAGCATTGGATGAATTGCTCGTAGCAGTTGCTCAAGGTGTACGCGACCATATTGAAGCGGCTACAATTACTACGGTTGGTGTTCCAAAGACCCCATGTCCAAACTGTGAAGCGGATGTGGTATTAACTGAAGAAGAAAAGAAACATCCTAAGATTGTACCTGTGGATGCGATGAACCTTTTTTTCACCCTACTGTCCCTGAAGTTAGCGAAACGTCAGGAGACGAAACTACAGGATATCTAGGTCAATACCATGGAGATAGACGTAGAGTACCAGCCCTGACAGATTATGCTTTTGCGCAATACAATCCGTCAACTGGTGCAATGGAAACGCCAATGATGCGTATAGAAGCTATGGTGAAATTTATCGAAGAACATCCTAGCTTCTATAAGGTTGATTTATATAGTCGTAAATTAATCTTTCTAGAACGTTATCTCAGCATTTACATGGATTTCACTTTAGGGGCAGAGGATTCAATCGGTAGACTATTAGGTTCAACTCCTAAGGAAGATTATCGAACCAATAGTAGAATGAAGTTAAGGTTAGATCAGTTTATGGCTAATGAAATAAAAGAAGCCTACGGATACGATCTTAATCAATTCCTACAATTGCCAACTTTCTTTATGGAAGACCTTTTAGATCGTCAACGTAAATTATTGAAAGAGAGACGTGAAGCTGCTGAACGTGAACGCATTCGTGCTGAACAAAAGGCTAACTCACTAGGTTTGCCTAATTTAGGTAATGGTCTACATCCTTTCAATAGACATTAAAAAAAAAAGAGGAGCACTAAGCTCCTCTTTTTTTTTTGTTAACTCTTAATAGCCTCTATTGACTTTAAGGCATTAGCTAATAAACCTTGAATAATTTCTAAATCTTTACCCTTTAAGATACGATAAGAATAATCCAAATCAAAAGCAAGTACATTGAATTCACTACCGCCATATTTAAGTGATACTCGCGGATAATAACATTTACGAGTACAATGCCAATCCCAATACAGCTCTGCACGAACTGACTCACTTACCGTTTTCTGTAAGTATGCTTTAATTTCATGCATACGTTCATTAAATGGTTTAGTAGCGATATTAATATCGGGATGATCAAGATCGACATCATTGAAGAAGAACCCATCGCCATATTCACCATTGTCATTGATAGTTGCTTCAGGATCATCTAGTCTTAAATCATTATCAAAAGATTTAGTTAGCCCTGCAATAGCCAATGCGCTAACTCGAATGCGACTCGCAATGACATTGCTTTGGTTGCTTAATAGCTCCTCGGTCCCTCTAATATCTAGCTGCATCTTCCCAGAAGCTTGATCAGATGGATTGTTTTTAGCAGACCATGTAAAACCTAATAACGGTAGCCAAAGTCCTCGAGTAATATCATGATGCCAATCAAGCCGTACTTCGATGATAAGACTGTCATTTTTTAATTTTGATAATTCAACATTAATGGCATTTTGAATTGCAATTAATTCGCGCGACACCGCACGCGGTACATCGGGATTTAATTTTCCATCAGCTTCCAATATGAGTTGATCATATTTCATTTTTACAATCCCTATTCCGGCGATTGACACGTTCCTCTAAAGCGAACTCATATTGTCTATAGGAGTCGATGTTAAATGGAGGTGTACCACCGTGCATGGCATTTAATCGCATTCGAGTTAAATCAATGAAAGTATCCAATTCATGATCGGGTAACTTCTTAATCACTTCAATCTTCGCTTTTAACTTTGCTTCCCATTCCCGTCTTTCTTCATTAAGGCGGATTCCTGCCAGTCTTACGTGCGCATTGATTGCTTTTAGATTTGGTAGTGGTAATTGACGATGTATCTGCATGTCTAAATCTCCAAGTGAACAAAAAAATAATGGTAGGGGACAATGTCCCCTACCAAATGTGTCGCTTATACTGAAAGAAACATCTTTTCTTTCAATTCGTCATACAAACGCTGAACAGTCTGCACAACATGCCCTGCAACTAATGAACTTAAATCAGGCGATGCTTCTTTAACTGAAATACTATCATTTTCAGCATCGAGCACTATTCGCTTACCGTCAACAACCAAGCTAATGGTAGTTAGTTCCTCCTTTAATACTTTAAGTATCTTAGAAGTCGCTGTTACCATGTCACTATTGCGCAAGTCTTTACGGATTGATTTAATTGCAGTTGCCATCTTTTTAAAATCTCCAAGTTTAAATGTTTATGCAAGTAATTGCTGTTAAATAATGTATAAGTGAATTAATTTGGAAGAAGCTCAACTACGGTCGCAGCTTCTTTACTATTAACAAAATTAATTTTACGAATACTTAAATCAGGTTTAGCTACTCGCACGTCAATGCTACATAGCCATTCAATGTCGTGATTAAGGTCTTTAACCATTTCATCTAAATTGGCTAAATGTTTTTGTTCTTCAGCTTCATCGCTAACCTCAACGTTCTGAGTAACAGCTAGTAAATAGGCGATATAAGCCTGCACCACCCCGACAATGATTAGTAGAATTTCGTCTTCACCTGGGTTAAAACTAACTGTCTTCCCATCTTCAATGCTATTAAAGTGATTACTAAACATCTCAGCCCTGACTGTCAGTTCAGTGCCAAAAATTTCTTCAAATTGATTTCTATCAATTTTATCGAAAAATTCACCTAGAGTTAAACTACGAACAGCTTTAATTTTTACTTCATCGGACAGCATGGGGAACAATGTCCAAAGGTTTTTAGCAAAAGCTCGTATGGAAAAAATAATCTTTCGACGAAAGAAGCTAGGCGATAAAGCCCCTATTTTCTCAAGTTCATCTAAGTCTAAATTGATTTGTTTCTCTAAGTCAGAGAAATTCATCGTAAACTTCTCCATGAATTGATTAACATCTCTGGAGAAAATTTCGCCAGTTGATACTTTACGATAAACTGCTTGCATAGGCCATTTATTTTCTTCACCTGGTTTAGATTGAGCTGTGCCATTGGTTACGCATATTAGCGTATAGGCTTCGCCACTTTCAATGTGTAAGTAAGGAATGACTTGGAAATTATCAATGTTCATTTAAAACTCCAAAGCTCTAGTCTAACTAGAGCGTAATGTTAGAATCAATGGATACATGCGAGAATACTCTCGATGCAAACAACTTTAGTTTGTTCTGATGATAAAAAGATGGCGATGGAATATCGTCTGTATATAGATAGACAAAAGTCGGTCTAATGTTCGGATAATGTTTTAGCTCCCTCAAACGCCCGAGAGCTTGTAAATTAGTTTCCTTGGAACCTACATTTACAGTATTAATTGCAACGATTAAGTTTGGTATGTCAATTGCCGCCTTACCAGACATTACAGTTGTAACAATGACCTCACTACCACACGCAGCAATGAAATCATCTCCACCTACATATCTTGAAATATCCAGTTCAGGATATGTATCACTTAGATGCTGAATAATCACTTCCGCCATCTCAATCAGACCGCAGAGAATTAATACTTTCTGTTCTTTATTTTCTCGAACGTAAAGATACTCTTTTTCAAAAGTAGACTGGATTAGTTCAAGATAAGAACGTCTAGCACGTTTATCTTTTAAGATACTATTCTCAAGCTCAGTATGATTGTACTCAGTGCGACCTCTTAACTTATACTTCAGTGGACGCTTAGAATCAATGCTATAGCGGATTGCCTTAACTGCTCTAAATTTATTAGGTGCAACTGAAGGCGCTCTACTATTAATAGGATGCTGTAATTGCTGCATCTTCTTAATAAAGACATTGTCTGAACTGAATGTACCACTTAAAGTGATAGATAAAGGAACATGGACAAATAAATCTAAGCGATAGTTCGCATGAAAATCCATATGCCCTTCGTCTTTCAATAGACAACCAACACCAAATACCTGATATAATTCCCAAGGCTCACAGCCATAAGCATCAACTGTACTTCCCATCTCATCATAGATTTTATTCATGATGTATAAGGTAGAGTTGGAAATCATTACAAAATCGTAATCAAAGTCATCATTAAGTGCGTGTTTGATCGCATCCTTTAATTGAATAGAACCTTGAATGATTAATAATCTCTCAGTTCCAAATCTAACCAAAGGTTGCTTATCACCCTCACCGAAGAAAGCTTTAATCCAATTCTTGAAATATTGAGGACGAATACTAAGAAAGCCTCTTAATTTCATTTGCGCCAAGCTATAAACACTAGTAAAGGTATTATGCGTTACGATGTAGTCACGGGTAATGTATAGACTATCAGGATGATTAACGCTAATGCATATAGCTTCATCAACAAGCTCAAATTCAATTGACTTTATTCGATTATCAAAAACACCAGCATTGATAGCTACATCAATGGTGGGTAGTTCCAATAAAGCTTCTTTAGAGTTTTCAAGGAAGTCGATTAACTCAGCTGTATTTTTAATCTCCCATAAGCCCGTGGCACCAACAAACACTTTCCACAGATGGTCAAGTCCAGCTAAAACACTACGTCCATCCTTTAACTTTACCCGATATAACGGTTTTCTACCTTGCGGAAAGACCCCAGTAACACGGGTTAATGAGTTGTCAGGACAGCGTACTATATCGCCTATCTTTATATCTCCGATTCTAACCCATCCATCTTTGGTCAGAACAGGTTCATCTACATGGAGTTCTTTTCCACCACCAGTCTCTAACTCACACATCTTAATTGATGGATAAGGATCAAGAAAATACTGGATAATAGTAGGCTGGTCGTCACGTGGAACATAGAAACTATTCATTTCAAATTCCACCATGGGTGGCGTATAGCTAGGTGCTTCTATAATTTCAACATGGTTTAAATTAATCCCTCTGACTCTAAGATGTTCGCAAAAATTATGAAAATCGTTAATGTGGAAACGACACTCTGTTTTTTCTTTATTAAAAGAATAAAACTTCTTAGTTTCGCCATAAACGATATCGCCATTCGGCTTTCTAAAAGATTCCCTTAATAGAAGAGGATAGCAGTGCGAACGCACTGCATCTCTCTCGCTATTGCCAGAAACATTAGACACCGTAAAGAAATGTGAATATTTAGTAATTCTCATTCGGATGTTCGCTCATTAGCTTGTCAAGATAATGAGGTGGACGTTTAGTAATCAGATAAGACAATGGATCAAAGATCGTACGACAATGGTGCTGAAAAGCGTATGCCGTCACAATGCTACGATAGCGCATGTTCTCATTGAACTTTCTCGACATCCCCTCACTCTTAATTGCTGGCGGTCTATAGTCACGATCTTCTGCACTAGCAATTTTAGTAGCCTGCAAAATAATCGCCAACTGCGTAATGTTAATATTAAGTTTCAAAGCTGTAATGTTACGGAACGCAATTAAAGCATCCCCTAAATTATCATACTTTAAAACCGTGTCGTTATAAGTATTATCGCCCTTCATAGTTGAACCGCGAATAAATTCTTGAATTAACTTCATGTACATAGGAGCAGAGAATTGGGCTAGAGGCATATCTAGGACATTTTTATTAATATCCCAGTTACGCATATCCACTTCATACTGACCTTCGCCATTAATATACCAATCATTAGTACGAATATAGCGAATGAAATCTAAAGAGAACACTGGCAAGTTTTCAGCTTTATTAAGCGCAACCATAATAGTTTCCATACCGACGCCATTATTGAACGTGATATAGATAGCTGTTAAAGCCGATAATTGCTCACCAGTAACATCTTCTTCCTCTGTCTGCTCTAAGTCCAGCATGTTGCGAACTTCTTTAGCACGGAAAGAAACAGTGAAAGCACGACCACCTAACTCATCTGGTAGTTTTGCAGATAAGCCATCTTCAGAAACGATCAGCCATTTATCCATTCCCTCAACTAAGTCAAACTTAATCGAGGTAGCAGCACCATTATAATGTTTCTGCGAAAGAATCAATTGACCAATAGGCCCCAGTACCTCTGTAGGGGCAATATGACCAATGTTTGTATTTGCCGGTACATTGTAATACAATTCACCATAACAAGTCGCACAGAAGCCATAGCGGTCAGCATGACGACAGCCTACAATATTTCTTAGACGGATAGTCTGACCAATTATACCAAAATCATCCCGCTCAACCGGTCTTAACATACCGATCTCATCGTCCATCATGTAAGAACCGACAATGTCTTTTAGAACACTACGATCCGTTACATTAATGTTGAGGTAATCAGTAGTTCCGCAATCTCCCTCGTGTAGATTTGAGAGAATTGCAGTCATTAACTGAATTACTCGGTTATTCCATTCAGAAATCTGCATTGGACGATTCTGGAAGAAGATGTTACGTGAAGCATCACGAGATTCAATTAAAGTTTCCCGCAAGGTAATCATGCCATGTCCATAGCCTCTGGTAATAGCCGGCTGATAGATTTTACCGTCAACGTCAGTACGATGTCCGATAGGCCCTACAATTTGTAAAACCTGACCAGGACGAGCAGCTCCACATTTAATCGCACGCACCATTGGATTGTGCGCAATGTAGATATCGTTCATCATGATATCTTCAATCATCTTAGTTGCACGTGTTACCACTTCCTCACTCGGATATGCAATATCTTGCAAAGTGTCATTGATATCTTTAATCGGTTTGTAGTAAAGTAAATCCGCAACATCTTCTGCCGACGTAGAAGTTACATATTCTTCCAACATCTCCGACATGTCATTCCAGATGGCATTGGTAGCTTCATAGATGGAACGCCAAAAACTTTCTAACTTAACCTTATCGGTAATGTTCATTGTTCGTCTAGCGTCAGTTAAACCTGCACTCAACAAACGCCGATGTACTGATCGGTTCATTTGACCCATGCCGAAGTGATGGCGTTTCAGTAAAGGAACCTCTGGATATAGTCGATGAAAAATCCAACAGTACCAAGAGTAGATACAGCGACGAGAAGTGGTTTTAACCACCTCACCGTCATCAAAACGCACCTGATACCAACCAGTCGGAATTTGCCAAATTTCTTCCTGAGACTTAGCTAGCAAATCACGTGCATGTATTTCATATACTTGAGCTGCCATTAGTGTTCACTCTCCTTGATCTCAAAACCCGAGGCTCTAAACATGGTGTGTAAAAATCTAACCATGCGCCCACCATTCATTTTAACCTTGCTCCAATCCACAGCTTCCATGATCGCAGTAGGCTGCTTAGACTGGTAAATAGATTGCATCACGGCTCGATGAGCTAGGATGTTTCCATTATACTCATCAATCATACGCATTCCATCGCCGCCACATGCTGCTGAGGTTAAACGTTTTTCAGCTTCAGCAAAGATTTTCACTGGCGATTCTTTGCCAGGTAGAGCAACCTTATCGGTAATGCTAGTTGGTTTAGTTGGTGTACCAAACGTACCATGTAAACGTGAAGAACCTACAGCCGTACCATCACGACCATCTTTCTCTAAGAACATGGTATAAAGCGAACCAATTAGTACAGGTCGCTTAGTAGTAACAAGTTTACCAGAGTTACCAACATAAGTGACTGGGCCATAGCAAGGTCTATACTTTTCACGCAACACTTCAATCAATTCATAATAGGAAAGATATTTGCTATTATCCATTGGAATCCAAGGTCTAGCTGTACCATTCATAATTACATCATTGATTTCTTCCATTGAGTTAAAGCGAGGGTCCTCCAATAGAGGAACTACCTGATCAGTGATTAATGTATAATAATCATAGAGCAACTCCCAAGCTTTGTTAGGATCAGTTGGCGCAAGTTCAGCAACACGTCGACCAAGTCTTTTAGAACAAGCATTGATGTACTGAATAATGAAACGTGAAGTATTATTACGAGACAATACCGCTTGAGGGTCTGCTACTACGTCAGTTACATTTAAATCGGTATCGGTTGGCATTTCTGCACGTGGACGTTTAGCAACGATGATGTGTTTACATCCTTGCTCATCGGCAATCTTATAACCAATATCTGGTGTAATCCAGTAGCAATATTCCACAATAGCCAACCAGTTATGTACTGGTAGTTTTTCATAGATGATGGTGTGCTTAGGACGATTTAAAATACCAGAACCGCTGATCTCCGCTAAAGCATCAATGAATAAACGCTTTAATTTAGGATCAATCTTCAAATGGTCATTAGACTTACCATAACGTTTGATTAGATCGGTTTCAACGTCATGAATCCGTTTCCAGAAACTATAACCTCGCAAATGTAACTCATGGACTTGTTTATCAAAGATGGCTGGGTAATGTGGTCTTTCATTTTTACCACGGAGAATGGTAACGTCAGTAACCATAGCACCTGGACGACCATAAACTGAAGTGTCGCCATATTCAGGATGTTGAAGGAACTTTGGATGTAGAAGTACAGGAGATAAGTATTTATCTTCTTCAGTGTTGTCGATTCTACGGGAAGCGAAAACTAAACCGCTTCTAGGAATAACACCGCCTAAAGGAGGAATACCCAAATGCTTTTCAGCATTGCCATGAATATTTAATAGATACTCATGTCCACCGAAACGAATCTGTCTACGCTCTACGCAGAAGATTTTATTCTCATCCAACCATTCAATCGAAACCAAAGCTCCATCTTCAGTAGTTTCAGGTAGAGTTAGGTTGGCGTAGTTTGTTTCAATGCCGTATTTATTGTTACCATCCTTATCAATAGTTGGTGAATCGGCAATGATCGTACCTTTAGGAATAAAACTATTTGGCTGTAAGGCCTTAGAAAATTCTTTGTGATTGCGATTATAAACGAACCCGTAATACTGATGAATGCAGTGATATCTAGGGACTTCTAGAAAATTATAAACATCGGTATCTGTATCGCGATAGAATATAATAGTAGTTGGGTTTCTAGGGCCTCCATCTCGGGTTTCCAAATCTTTTGTAACCACTTGCAAGATTTCAGCATTACAAGGAAAGCGTACAGAGAAAGTATATTTCCCCATCTCATCTTCAACGCCGCTATAGTGGGCTTTGGTATTTGCTCCAGTAGTTACCAAGCTTTGACCACGAAATCCGTCAGTCATCTGATTACGAACAGCTGAAGAGTGACGAATCAATGGATTCATCGCACTTCTTGAGAATAATTCAGGGTGATGTTCCACCACTTTCTTACTCGATATATCTGACATTATTTAAGTCTCCGTCATATTTCCATTTTAATAATATGTAAGTAAATTCTTGTTCACTTAACTCTTGGAGATTGAAGATATGGTTTCTCGTCTAAGGGATAATCTACCACGTCCAGCTAAAGCGCAATTCTATGATCCATCAGTTCAGGCGAGTTTATATGCCCATCTGAATATTTTAATGAATGGTCGTAAACAAAGCATAATTACCATTGACCTTAATAAAGCTGATCAATTCAGAGGTGATTTCATAGGTCTTCTAATAGACCAACAAATACCAATTGACTTACATCCAATCGTCTGTGAGATGAATGGTTTTCTTGATCCATCGGATTATGATGGAGTTAAGGTAACTTTCGTCATTCCTTTTCAGGAAGATGTTAACGATATTGTCGTCAGACATAAAAGTTTAGACAAATAAAAAAGAGTCCCTAGGGACTCTTTTTTTTTTCTTTATACTATCGACGTGGTAAGCCACTAAAAGGACTAGCGAAACCACCACCTTGATTAGCTAAAGCACTTTGAAAACCATTGCCTGGATTACCAATGACCTGCTTACCCATTGTAGAACCGGCAATCGTTGACGGAGCAATTGGATTAGCACGAGGAGGAACGCCAGGTAAAGTAACGTTAGACTGACCAAAGGCAGGAACCGTTGGTGTATTACCGAAAATTGGCGAAGCCGCAGGACGATTATTAATCAAGCTATTTAAATTACCTTGACTATTACCAGAGATCATTTGCTGAAAAGCATTTGCAGCACCAGTATTGTTAGCCAGCACTTCATTTACTTTTACATCAATTGGTTTTTCTTCAATGATTTTACCCATATTGGAAAGATCAGTATTTGTATCACCGCCTTCAACGCCATGTCCATCTTTACCAATATTGTAAGGTAAAGCTCGCATGTATCCCATACCCTTAGCCGCTTCTTCAAAAGTATCTAACCAACCTTCCGTATGAATACGAGTGTCAGTGATTTCTTTTAAAGGTCCACGGAATAAATAGATACGACTAGAAACAGGAATACCTACTTTCGCATATGCGTTGATGAGAGCATGGTAGTAAGGTGCAACTTCGGAATTACTTCCAAAGCTATAACCATCTTCCACCGCAATTTTGTCAAAGATATATTCCATGACATTCTTTAGGAACTTTCGGTCTTTAATGCGCAATTGCACCCCAAAGATTTTATTGCTTTCTTCTTCAACCAGTGCACGGTATAGAGGGAATGTAACTTTAGCAAAGCGACGATAACCTTTTTCGCTCTTGTCACCCCCTTTACCGCTATGACGCAAATACAGATGGAACAACTGACCTTTACCACGAGTAATGGCTTCCATTACACTACCAATGTTTTCGATAGTCTTTTCATCCGCATCACCAAAGGTAGTTAAGGTATTTAACTGATCAGTGGTTAATTTGGTTTGAAGATTACCTAAAGCCGCATACTCGGTAAGTTTAGTGATCATGATGGATAGAGTTGCAGTGATGCGATACACCATGCGATCTTTGATCCAGCTAACCATTTCTGATTCACCGCGAATGACCGATTCACTAAATGGATGGAAGAAGATTACATTATCCCAATCAGGCAATGCAAGCATTGCTTCTGTAGGTAATGTTAAACGGCGATTTTCAATCACCGTTGGAATTTTTACATCTCCACCACGTTTCTTGGAATAGACCTGTCCATTTTCATCAACATAAAGCGATAGCGCTTTTAGTAAATTTTCATAATGAGACAGGATTGCTGAACTGAATTGAGACTCCGACATTACGCCTTACTCCTTATAGATTATAGATATTACCAATGAGTCCGTCAAACTCACCAGCTAGATTAATTAGGGTTTTGGAATCACCACTAACAGTTGGACTAAACAGGTGATCGCAATATGCGCCTGCAGAATAGTTATACGAATGAGGTAAACCATCGTAATGAATAGTCATACGCATTTCCCCTAATACATCACAATGCATAGTGAAAGTATAATTCTTTTCACCTCCATCTGACAGTACCGGATGAATACGAGTTTCATATTCCCGAAGAAATAAATTAACCAAACCACTAACATCTACATTGTCACCTAGATAACTTGAAGTTCCAGTAACATGGATTTGATAAGGTTCCAAGAAATTCCGAGTTAACATGTTTGTTGCATTAAAAGTAATAGATGACAATAAACAGTCAGTCATTAATGCAGGGATTGAGGTTAGTAGTTGCTGTGCTTTACCTGTAGTAAAATGAGCCGATCCCCATTCTTCCGCATTAAAAGCCGATGCAGCTTGCAAGTTGAAGTTATCATGTCCATTAAACTGATAACTTTCATTTAAGTCTTTATGTCGCACGACCTCACAGATGTTATCAGCTTCTGGGAATATTTTCTTAAAGTCAGCATAAACAATTGACCCTTGCTCAGTGTAGTCAGAGTTCTGGCGGAGAATAGCTAATACATTATCTTCCATCACACTCGTTTCAGAAGCTACGGTGTAATTTGCAGCGGAATGATAAATCTGTTTACGCTGTGGATTGTAAGAGCCATTTGCACTGCTAGTAAGCTCTGTAATGGCATTGCTAACACCTTTAAGGGTATTGGCAAAAACATTAGAACCTAAGTTATTGGCACGGTTAATCATAGAGACTCCACCGCCACCCAAACCAACCCGTGTACGAGTATCTAATACAGCACCATTAGAATTCTGCCCGAAATTGAAACTTTGATTAGCCTCCATTCGATTGAAGATGGAAGTTGGCGTAATGATGTCCTTTGGTAATGGTCGATGCATTCCACTTATATCAAAGCTAACTACACCATCGCGACGAGTCATGATCTGATGCGATGACATTAGAGTCATAACGGTAGAGCGACCACCGAAACTATCAATTCTCTCAACAGGTTTCATGCGAAGTACGTTGTTAAAATAAAGCCGCATGTTTGGATCAACATCTTGAGTTTGACCATTCGCATTGACCGTTGGGTTATCGAAATCAGTGTAGCCTGTCAGAATTTCATTAAAAGCTACACCACGTTTAACTACTTCAAAAACAATCATGAAACGTAAACGTTCACCAGACCAACCGTTAGGTATTGCGATAGAGCCAGCATGATCAGCAGGACAGGTAACGATTTGACTACCTAATTGACGCAACTTACTTTCAGGCAAAGTTACTCCATCATTAAGTAAGTTCTTCAATAAATCCATTGACGCAACTGAGTTAGAAGAAGTTGTATCAATGTTGTGCGGTCGAGAAACTGCGCCTTTAACAGAGGGCGCTCGCATGAATACACCTTTAACTACACGTACTTGAGCATCGTCTTGTAACATTTGACGAAGCTGATCGTTATTAGTTTCACTACCACCAGAAAAATTACCATTCCCTTGTGCTAGATTATTAAGGTTAAAGCTATTGCCATTATTAGTTAAAGGAGCATTACCTCCGTTAATGATACTATCCAGTAAAGACATTATTTAATCTCCGTTGTTGTTTCCATTTCAGCCAAGCGTTTCTCGGCAATTTCTACTGCGAATTTAACTACCAAGTTAATGATCTCAATAGGGGTTTTCATTTTCATTGAACTATCAACATAAGCTGGTAATTCAACACCTTTAATTGGACGTACATCCCAAAAGCGATTTGGGATTAATAGAGCCAAATCTTTTAGATCGGTATAGACTCGATGGTTTCTAGGCTTACCGCGTCTATTATTATCTTCAATGTTATAAATTTCACTTAAACGATCAATGTAACGATCTTCAGCATCTGCTCGATTATTGATTGGTGCACCAATAACCAATTCCCCTTGACTTTGTAAAACCAAAGGCTTTTCTTCTGCTGAAATCAACAGTGATAATTCATGATGCCCCCAATGCCATAGACAGATACGAGCTACTTCAGCAGCTGAAATATGCACTGGCTTAGAGAGAGCTTCTAAGATTCGAACTGAAATCTTGTCAGCAACTACGATTTGTGAGATGACCGTATGCCATCTTGAGAGACAATCAATGCCGTAAGTTAAAGGATTCTCGGCAGCGCCTGAAATTAACTCTAAAGGAATGGTTGGGTCTATCTGTCGTGCCACTTTACCAATGTCGCTAAAATACTCCTCATGTCTAACGATATAGCCTATCGTAGTATTCTGACGAACACGATTATCATCAGCTACCGATTTATGGTCATCGCTACCCTCGGAAGAAGGGGACTTCAATACGACATCGCCAACTGTGGTAATCTTTGGTGTTTGACGTACTGAGTTTTCAATGAAAGACCAGATTGAGGCAATGAGATTAGGTACACCATGTAAGATGTGCGCTTCTCCTGTCATCAATCGGCGACAGATCACCTTTGAAACTACCCAGCTTGAAAAGTCTTCTTTCGACATGGCATTAAATACAATGTTTGAAATCTGTTCTTTTCTAGGCGCAACCGATGCTTCGATGTAGGCAGTTAAGCGATCTAATTGCGGAGCTGATGCTAACCAAGTATTAGCAATTAGATAAATTCGTGCATAATGTTCCTTGTAGTCCTTACCATACACGGTAGTAAGTTTAGCCATGAACTCAGAAGTAACTGGGAATAATGGACGTAGAAAGATAATGTAGAGCATGAGTTCGTAATACTCTCTAGCAATATACGTCTTTTCAGGATAAGGGTCGTTTGGATTATGTTCGGTTTCAAATCCCTCTCGAGGGATTGTAAGTAAACCGTTTGCTTCAATGAATTGCGTGATATCTTTTTGATTCACGTATTGATAGAGGGCTTCCGTCAATTGCCCCATTCTTTCCATGTGATGTTCGATGTTGGAATTGGTAGTCAATTCTTTGCGAAAAGACTTGTAGATTTCAAATATCGCTCGCTGTCTAGCTTCGGGCAATGAACCAAACCAAAGATTAATCTCTTTAAAAGGTTCACGTGAAATAGACCGATGCGGTGATTGAAAGGCATCTTTTAAATCAAAGATGTATTTCTCATTGCCATGACTTATAATGGCCTGACTATCTTTAAGGTCTATGTACATTTAACTCTCCTTCACTCCCCTAATAATGTATAACTGTATTATTGTTAATTTTCGAAAAATTAAAAGAGGGACGAATCCCTCTCTCAATTATTGACTTATTTAGAACGGTAAATCGTCATCAATATCGGAAGCACCGCCGCTACTATGAGAGCCTTGATTATCGCCACCATTCTGTTCTTTAGGTGTAGTAGTTGAGCGACCTAATGCCTTTTCATGCATCTCTTTAAAGGCTTGCGGCATTAAATCGCTTAAAGCACGATGCCAAGCTAAGGCATAGGTTTTGTTCAATGTAAAGTCAGTGTTGCTACCTTGCGCTGTTAAAGGGCAGCGAGTGTTTGCTGTACCAAAATAGAATGGAATTTTAACACGACCTTCAAGACGAGCATCAATTACCGCAATAGAAATTCGACCTTCACGGGTTGCAATATGAATGCGAGCCATTAGTGTATTTTCTTTTGCAGGCTTTTTATCGCGCCCAAAAGGACGTTCGTAGCAATCAATCGGTTCGAACTTAAAGTCTTCCCCTTTTAAAGATTCGATTTGCTCACCAATAGCATACCAAGTTTGTACTGGTATTTTAGCTTCAATGATTCCATTGTTACGATCGCCATCAATATTAGTACGAACAACCAACCGAACAAAAGAATTGGTATAACCTTTATATTCTTCGACCGTTGGTTTAACCGCCAATACCGCCGGCCATTTTGCACCAGATTGAACTGCACCTTCAAGTTGATAGCGGGAATCATCAAATAAAGTACGTTGATAAGCTTGCTGTTGATTGGACATTTTTGTCTCCTTTTCTCTACCTAAATTATATATGAATTCGGTTAAAAATAACCGTGATTTCCTAGCGATAACAGTCTTTTACAAGCTTTAATAGAATGGGTTCATTTTCCATTTCTATGGTCGTAACGATCCGATCACGAGTAGTTAAAGGGTTCCAGTGATACTTCTCCGATAACTCCCCTAACTTCTTACGAATCTGAATGGTTTGAGGTGAAAGCATGTTTTCCTTATCACCAAAAATCTGCACCATTGATTTATCAAACGGTATGCGAGGATACTTACTACCATCCCTTAACTTGGTATTCCATTCAGCTTTTTCTTTAATAGCACCCGTATGTGATTCAACTAAGGCTATAAACTTCTCACCTTTAGTTAAAAGTAAATCCACGGGGTAATGTGAGATTAATGCGGCTTTATTATCCAAGTTTAAGAAAGTGTCGGCAATAACCACTTTGTTAGAATTAAAACTTCCTTTCTTTATATCCTCCGCAAAATAAGCCATTACGTTTCTTTCAAGAGCTGCATAGACTTGTAATCTAGGTGCAGTAACATCTCTAAATAAAGCATGACTCCAAATACGAGTTAGATTCTCGTAGTTTTTAGTGAAATAACGAATTACTGGTCGACTTTCTTCCGGTAATTCCCCAACGAGATTATCAATAATGGCCATCTCGGATGTTAGAACCCTGTAGTAGTCTAGAGGCGACGATAAGTTTTGAATCTCATTACTTACCGCACCATCAATATTTCTAAGCAGAGTTCTTAAATTAATCCAAATCACCTTGTAAGTGGTAATTGGTTTAATGTTGCCTTTAGGTCGTCTTACATAAGGAGGAGCATCGCTAGGAGGCTCCAAGTTAAATAAAGATTCAAAGGCAATACTAGTTGCAATGGACAATGGAAATTGTCCAAGTAATCTTCCAGCTAAAGCTTTACTCATTTTCAGCTACCTACATTTCTCAAGGACTTTTAAAACAGACTTGCGCTCACTTTCATTTAGACTAGTTAAGCGATCCGCTAAAAGTTCTTCAATGTTATCGGGTCTAATGGAAACCCTAGCTCTTTTTATTTTTGCAGGAACTACCGTCTCCACTCTTTTACGTTTCTCTTTTAAGACTTCTCCCGTCCAGTGAAAAATAGGAAATTCTTTTCTAAACTCCCTTACAAGATTTAAGATAGGATTACCCTCGCTAGCCATTATTCGCAATCTACTACCAATTGGTAATTTGCAAGATAAGTTACGAATTCTATCGGCCTCATACTGAAGATCATCTGACTCAACCTTAAAAGTCTTGTAGATCATAGCAACAGTATTTTCTATGAACCAGACCTTAGATTTACTAGGATCATCCAGATTCAATTCAAAAGCAACGCACCCCTTAGGGCTTTCATATCCCTGTCCTAATCGTTCTATCGAGCCATGAGCTACAATGCGCTTATAAATGGAATGCGTGTGTACATGCCCTGCAAAGATAAAGTGACGAGTAATATCAAGATAGAAATCGGAATCATGAAAATCCATTCCTATATCTCTAAGATGTTCTGGATACTGATGTTTAAATTGCCCATGTAAGATAGTCAAGTCAACTTTCTCAAGATTATGTTTAGCCAATTCAGCTCTAACCGCAATCTCAGTTAATTTACAAGTATCATGGGCTTCGTCTGGAACAAAGAGAATATGAATACCCAGTTGCTCTACATAGACGATCTTGACTTCTTTTTCGTAGATTAAATTGGCAGGTTTGGTACGCTGTCTATTATTCTCTACAAAATACTCTGGCTGTTTCCAGTCATGTAGCGGAGTACCCTCAACTACAGCTAAGACTGTACCATGTTTAGCCGATAGCTCATTGGCTCGAGCCATCCATTGTCTAGCTTGACGCATTTCAATGGAAGGTTGAGATAGTAATCTTTCTGTGACATCTCCAGCAAAAATTATTAAGTCATTATTGGCAAAGACATTGTCATTAGTCATGAGTCTATCTAAAGCATCGACAATCTTTTCTGTAGGTGTTACATTATGACCAAGATGGAAATCACTACCTGATCTACCACGAATGATTCTTGAACTAGAACTCATCCTTTCTTACCTTTGCGCCAATGCCATCTTCAACAGGATTTTGTAAATTGGTTTCTGTAGTCTCGGCAGGAGCTGTGAAAGGAGCAAAGCCGTGATACATAGCCATTTTGTTAATTTCATTAATCCATGTTTCGGCATTTGGATTACCCTTGATAAAATTAAGAACATTTTCTTGACGATACTTTTCCACTTCACCAGGCATGGAACCATGATCCGTCATAGCTTGCATTTCCATTAAGTGGTGGTAGAAATCCACATGGTCAATTTTGACAGCATCGCTGTTAAGCATAGGCGGTACGCTGTAAGCTACATTACCATTAGGTTCAACGATATCAACCCAAGTATAAGGATTCAAGGTCACTTCATTAATCCATCGTACAACTGGTATACCTGCCGGATGATCCTTGGGATCAAGTCTGCAAATAAACATATTCAGCCATTTTTGGGTGAATTCCCCAATTGGCATTTTAAGCCGTATAGGGTTATCGACTACCTCTCTCTTTAGTTTACCTGCAAGTCCTCTCAGATCGTCTTGCAGTAGAGGATCGGCAATGTCCTCATATCTGGTCGGTATAATTGGTTCCCGTTTAAACATAATCAATTTCCTAAATACGTCGAATGTAACAGTAATATTTCAATTCGTCCGAGTATCTCGATTTGGCAATTTCAATATCGTAAATTCTCTGAATGATATCATTCATTAAATTTACCCCATAACCATCCGGTAAGTTACATTCAACTAACTCACCATTTTTATATTTAAAACTAAATCTTGTCTGATCCTGTCCGATAACAACCGATGCATCTTCGCCATGATCCCAGGTGTATTCTACTTCATATTTAGTGTCATTCGTCTGAATTTCTACAGTGTTAATCATCAAAGTTCACCTTTAAAAACAATGCGTCCATACATCGCATCGGACTCGCGGTATGCGTCCATTAATGTTGCAGCTAATTGATAAGAATCGCCACCATCTTCAATAAAGATTGCCATCTCTAAATTAATAGCAGGAGTATCTTCTAATGATAGAGCAGTGGCAGAACTAATCTCTACACTGATTTTAACCTTTTCAAAGAAGCGATTAAAGACTCTGACCAAACTATCTTCAACACCATCTCTTAATCCATCTGGATTTTTAGCATGTTTCTTAATTAAATGCATTAAGGAAATAACTTCCCCACCCCAAAGATTTGAAACAGATTTATCAATGCTAAGAAAAGATTTGAATAAATAAAGCATCCCAGTATTAGGATCAGTAATAACCCCTAGCTTGCTTAATGTCGGTATGGAAGCTTTCATTTTAACTAAACTCCTTAATTGCAAAAAAATAAGGGAGCCTAAGCTCCCTCTTTTTATAACTTGCCGTTGAATTTACTGGTCGGGTCACGATCATTCAGCGAAAGCTGATGATCAATTTCGTTCCAAGTAGACATGATGGCAAGTTGATCATTCATATCAATTTGCAGACTTTCTTCAGAACCTACCTCCGCAAACACTTCCATTCGATACTCGTCATCAACTTCACGACGTAGACCATTTACAGCGGCCTTGTAAAGAGGATAGCTTTCACCTAATACATCGCTATAGTAATCAATCAAACGATCGCCATAGCCCTCACATGCATTATTAGAGTATGTTTCACGCAATACTGGATGTGCCATAATCCAAGGTAGCATTGCATCAGGAGCATGTTGTAAATCAGAAAGATTCAATAGAGGCATGATTCGATTAGGCAATTCTAGTGATTTCACACCTTCACTTGCCGAACGCAAAACATTGATGGCATCATCGTAGGATAAGGTCTTATAAAAATCTTTTACCTCACCGAATCGAAATTTTGCCTCGTCGCTAATAGCACTATTAAAATTCGAACCCATTTGAGCTAGAAAATCAAAAGTTTCACGTGCAGGTACTCCGAAAGTCAGCATATTGAAAGAAGCATCATTACCAGGTACAACTCTCATTCTATTTAATCTCCAAAATATTTAACTTGGTAATACACCATCCATTTTCAACAATTCCTCTTCCTCCATGTAAATCCAATTATCAATTGTTGAAGTTAAAGGTTTTGGAATATCCAAGTTAGATGAAACTTCATTCGCAGCATTTAAATCCATCACGCCAGTAGATGGATGTAGACGACAAAGAATGTTGTAAATACGGTTATCAATAATTTTATAACCATTTAATTGGTCCAAACACATTGTACAGCCTAAGCTGATTTTATCGCTTCTTTATTAAGTTGAAGATTAAATCTCGGCTGGACCCTCGACAAAATCTTTAAGGCGATCTGCATTATCTAGCGAATAGTAGATCGCCGCCCAATTATCTATACGCTTTAACTCATCTTTTGCTAAAGCCGTAGTTACACTTTTCTTACTTAAATCGGCAAAACTATAGAAACTCACCGCGGATGTAAATATGATATATCGTTTCTCCGAATAGTTGTATGCAATAACTTCTTTTGAGCCATGTCCCTTACCACGAAGAATATCTAAAGCTGTCACATTTTGGAAATCTCCGTCCTCATAGGCAACTTGATATTTCTTCTGAAAGAAACGCGGATAGTCGTTTTTGGGAATGGATTGGTAAATATGGCTTGCTGACACTTTGAAGTATCGACCCGCTTCCGCAAGTGAGTCAAATTTTAACAAATCGCCGTTATCAATGTTTAGCATCTTAATAGCTTTTGGTTTGGGTTTGCCATCGTTTCCAATTTCAATTTTCTTCCAACGGCGCAACTCATCCTTCGGTTCAGCATTTGTATGGCGAATACGATAACCTGCAACATCTCTTTGATGTTTAATCGCCAACCATATACACTTCACACTAAGTCCAGTAACCCAAGCTGCTTCTTTTAAATTTGAAACTCGTACGCCTGCACCACCGCCATTAAAACCATAGATGACAATCTTTGGATAGCGGTTATCATCTCGCAGCAAAGAAGCATGAATGTTATTTTCAGCCGCAGTTACCCAATCTATATTGTCGGCATGATTGTATTCAATATTACCGTCTATGTGATTTGCATATATTCTAAGCGAACCCTCACGTTCCACGTAAGCTTCCGCGACTAACCGCTGAATTCCAAAGGTTGTCCAAAAACCTTGTCTAGTTTTAATGGATACGCCCAGATATCCGTCACCATTCCTATATTCATTGCGACGAACGCCGTCGCTATCATATACTTTACCATCGCGAGTTACGAAGAACCCTGGGGCATTTAAAATTTCTCTCTTCTCTATCATAGGCAATCCTCTTGAATATTAGAAGCTACCAGAGCGCTACCTCTAGCCGTTAACATTGTCCAGATGCTAACTGTCCGATGGATTTCCCACCGGTTGAGACTATATCTTCTCTCGTCGTGGAGAGTTTCCTTTTACGGGTGAGCAATAGCTTCTCTACCCTCTCGCATTTCTGCACTTAGTCGTTGAACATTCGTTCTAGCTTGTCATCGCGACAATCCTTAAACGCTTTGCTGCTGATTTTCCATTTTAAACGATCCTTAGGTATAACGCCCCATAGACCATCTCTATTACTTTTTTCTGCTTTCGCAACGTTCGCACTTATCGTTTCCAATTATGCTGTAGTGAATAGAGCTTTAGGTTCACCTACAGAAATCTCACCTGTAAGCTGTCCCAGCAATTTAAGAAATTTATAGACGGCAACCAATTCACCGTCGAAGTCGGCATTAAAAGCTGCAAGGATCAATACCGATAAACCGATTGTAAAATCGTTAATATCAGTTTTAATTCTAGGCAGCCAGAGTTGTTGTGCAGAACCTCGCTTTAAAGAGGGGTTTCGCTGGAGTACAACTGGTAAACCACGCCCACTCGGATGTTCGG
>Ga0208916_10000399_pt1 | contig 20866 bp, 23 predicted proteins | sample DEB19_08_DNA_5_FD_184523 | JGI IMG/M metagenome (GOLD analysis project Ga0208916, IMG submission 184523) | Aqueous microbial communities from the Delaware River and Bay under freshwater to marine salinity gradient to study organic matter... | ecosystem: Environmental > Aquatic > Marine >... | reverse complement strand
AACTCGAACTGGTCAAAGGGAAAGACCTTCTTGCCGATGTGCTGCGTGATTTGAGCGCCTTCTACAACAAGGGCTCTGACGCATCGGTCTGGGGAAATGGCCCGACATTTGATTGCACCATTCTTGAGTACGCCTATCAGCGGTGCCTCGAACAAAAGGCGCCCTGGCCGTTCTGGAATGTGCGGGATGTCAGGACAGTGGTTCAATTGGCTGAGGGATTGGTGAAGAAGCCCGCAGCATTCACCAAGAACAGCACTGCGCATAATGCGCTGGACGACTGTCTTTTTCAGGTCGGCTATGTCAGTAAGATGTGGCAAGCGCTGCGCGGCAAGACGGCTCCAGTTGCCGACAATCTTCTGGACATCTGATGCCCGTCCGCGTCAAAACCGAACGCCCCATTGCTCTTTTCGATATCGAGTGCTTCCGCAATTATTTCTATGTCGGCTTCCGAACTCCCGAAGGCCGCACGATGGGCTATGAGCGTAGCGATCGTGCAGACTTCGACCCTGCTCGGGTCCGCGCGATCCTGGTCAAATACACGATCGTCGGATTCAACTCCCGCGATTATGACTCCATGATGCTGATGGCCGCGCTCAGCGGCATGAACAACAGCGATCTGAAAGACCTCTCTGACGACATCATCAAGAACCGCCTCAAGCCGTGGGATGTGGAGCGAAAATACGGCATTGTCGTGCCCTCCTATCTCGACATGGAAGACCTGTTCGACACCAACCCATCTGTCGGCACGGGCGCGGATGATGACGATGATGTCGAGAACCTGTTCGCATCAGGCAGTGCCAGCCTGAAAACTCTGGCCGGCCGCATGCACTCCAAGCGGCTGCAGGATCTGCCCGTTCACGAGGCTGAGATCCTGACGCACGAGCAGATGGACACCCTCAACGACTACTGCCTCAATTCAGACTGCGTGGCCACGCTGGAACTGCGCGAGATGCTGCGCGAGCCCTTGGCACTGCGCGAGGCGATGGGGGAGATCTACGGCTTCGACGCACGCTCGCTGTCCGACGCTCAGATGGGCGAGCGCATGATCAAGGTCGGCGTCGAGCGCCTGACCGGGGAGCGTCTGCAGAAGGCCGAGTTCAAGGGCGCCTATACCTTCCGGTATGAGATTCCCGACTTCATTCGCTTCGACACCCCGCTGATGCAGGGTGTCCTTGACGTGATCCGGTCGACCGACATCCAGGTGACGGCAACAGGCTCTGTGCCGTTCCCTGAGCCCTTCAAGAAGTTCAAGATCGTCATTGGCGGCAGCACCTACACGATGGGGATCGGAGGGCTGCACTCGACCGAGAAGACCCGAGTTGTCAGGTCGGATGAGAACTGGCAACTCGTCGATTTCGACGTGGGCTCGCAATACCCTTCGATCATCATCAAGTTGGGCCTGTACCCGCTCGCGGTCGGGCCGAAGTTCCAGAAGGTCTATTCCGGCATCAAGACCGAGCGCATGGCCGCGAAGAAGGCCGGGCTCAAGCAGATCTCCGAGGGCCTGAAGACCGGGCTCAACGGTCCTTACGGCAAGCTGGGCAGCCGCTACAGCATCCTCTTCGCCCCGCACCTGATGATCGCCACCACGCTGACCGGTCAGTTGACCCTGCTCATGTTTATAGAGCGCTGTGAACTGGCCGGCATCCGGGTTGTCTCGGCGAACACCGATGGCGTCGTGCTCCTGGTGCCGCGGTCGATCTATGCCGGCATGGACGGAGACCGGCCCGCTGGCGGGGTGCTCAAGGAGCTTGTCGAGTGGTGGGAGAAGACCACAACATTCGTGTTCGAGGGCGCAGAGTACGAGGCGGTCTATAGCCGGGACGTGAATTACTACCTGGCCATCAAGCCGGGCGGCAAGGTCAAGCGCAAGGGGTCGATCGCCAATCACTGGCACCCGGACTCGCCGGATTACAGCGTCCGAGAGATGTTGAAGAAGAACCCGAACATGACGGTGACCGGCGATGCGATCATGGAATTTCTGACCAAAGGAACGCCGATCGAGGACTACATCCGGTCCTACACCGATGTGCGAGGGTTCGTCAGGGTCATCAAGGCGAAGGGCGGCGGTGACTGGAACGGCCAGTACCTCGGCAAGACCGTGCGGTATTATTGGGCCAAGGGTGGTGCGCCGATCTACAAGGGCAAGCCGAACGCAAAGACCGGCAACCGGGTCAAGGTGTCCGAGAGCGACGGCTGCCGGCCGATCATGACCCTGCCGGACGATTACGCTGTGCCGGGCGATGTGGACTATGCCAGATACGTTCAGGAGGCTTATCAGCGGCTTGAGCGCATGGGCTGGACCCGGCCGAGCAATTGTCTTTGGCAATCCCTTATCTCGCGGGTGGCAGCATGAAATCCCTGTTGATTGGCGACTGCATCGCCAGCCTTAAAACGCTGCCCTCGCAGAGCGTGCATACCTGCGTCACCAGCCCACCCTACTTCGGCCTGCGGGACTATGGTGTTGAAGGTCAGATTGGCCTTGAGGCCACGCCTGACGCTTATGTCGCGCGGCTGGTCGAGGTGTTCCGCGAGGTTCGCCGCGTTCTGCGCGATGATGGCACGCTCTGGCTGAACCTGGGAGATAGCTATGCAGCGACCCGTGGGTATCAGGTGCCTTCAACAAAAGGTGGGCCGAAACACGGACCTGCCCAAGCAGCCGACTGCCGGCCGTCGAAGGTGCCTGACGGGCTCAAGCCTAAAGACCTGATCGGCATCCCGTGGCGCGTAGCTTTTGCGCTGCAGCAGGACGGCTGGTATCTGCGGCAGGCTGTGCTGGACGATATCCAGGGCCCACCCGCAAAGAACCCGGATCAAGTGTTTTGGGCAATGACCAATGCCTTGGTCATCATGGAGAAGGTGATGATTGCCCAGTTCGGGCTGGCCAACGACCCGGTCATTCCGCATAAGAACCCAAGGGTCAACGTCATCAAAAGCCTGAGCGACCCTTACAATGTGCCATTGCATCAATACCTCGCCGAAAAGGCGCCGCAGATCGGGGGGCTTTCGTGAGCCGCAAGACGAAACTGGAACTAACCTGGGTTGGCAAGGAGAACCGGCCGAGGTTAGAGCCTCGGGTTCTGATTGATGTACCGGAGCTGTCCCATGCCAATGGGGCGGGGATCATGAACAACCTGCTGGTGCAGGGAGACAACCTGCTCGCGTTGAAGGCGCTTGAGGCGGACTATGCGGGGCGGGTGAAATGCGTATACATTGACCCACCTTTCAACACACAGCAGGCTTTTCCTAACTACGATGATGGATTGGAACACTCGATCTGGCTGTCTCTGCTTAGGGATCGGCTTGAGGTGATTTTTCGACTCTTGGCAAAAGAAGGAACGATCTGCGTCCACATTGATGACAACGAGTTGGCATACCTAACAATTTTGATGGACGAAGTTTTCGGTCGTACGAACCGAATTTCGATCGTTACGTTCAAACAAGGCTCGGCGACGGGCCACAAATCGATCAACCCTGGTGTCGTAAGCACCTCGAACTTTGTGCTCATCTATGCAAAAGATAAGAGCAGTTGGAAGCCCAACAGAATTTTTGTGGAAAGATCAGGGCGGGACACGAGGTATGCACAGTTCATTCCTAACGTGGCAGAGCATTACTCGAAATGGACCTTCACAACGCTTTCAAAGGCATTCGCAGCAGCACTGAGTATGCCTGAAAAGGGGTTGAAGAAGGAGCTTGGCGATGAGTATGACGCCAAAATTGCCGAGTTCGTGCAGGTCAACGCTAGAGCGGTTGTTCGTTCTGCTCGGCCCGACTACAATGCAGTGAGCTCACTAGCTCGCGAAAAAATTGATTTATCAAAGAAGCACCCTAAAACCGTCCTGCGTCTTGAGAGAGAGGGGGAACTCTCAGACATGTATTTCCAAGCTGGAGAGAGGATTCTATTTTACTCTGACAAACTCAAGCTCATTGATGGGAAATATGTGGCCGGAGAACCTTTAACATCGATCTGGGACGATATCCTTTCTAATAACTTGCACAATGAAGGGGGCGTCGACTTTCCGAAAGGTAAAAAGCCAGAAGCGCTGATCAAACGGTGTGTCGATCTCGCCACCAGCCCCGGCGACCTCGTCCTCGACAGCTTCGCAGGTTCCGGCACCACCGGGGCAGTGGCGCACAAGATGGGCCGCCGCTGGATCATGGTAGAAATCGGCAACCATGCCCAAACCCATATCGTGCCGCGCTTGCGCAAGGTGATCGACGGAACTGATACGGGCGGGGTGACAGCGGCCACCAACTGGCAGGGTGGCGGCGGGTTCCGGTTCTGCCGTTTGGCCCCAAGTCTGATCACGCGGGACAAATGGGATGCAGACATCGCGAGGCGGCGTCTCGGAATCAGCCCCTGGCACACCCTCATCTCGCGGGTGGCGGCATGATCCGCAGCGCCGTCATCTCACCCTGCGGTCAGTATCGCTATCGCCTTGATCGTCGCTGGGGTGATGGTCCGACCATGGGCTTTATCATGCTGAACCCGAGCACCGCAGATGCCGAGGTCGACGATCCCACAATCCGGCGCTGCATGGGGTTCGCCCTCCGTGAAGGCTATCATGGAATACAGGTCGTGAACCTGTTCGCGTACCGAGCAACCGACCCTGCGCATTTGCTCACTGTCGCAGATCCGATCGGCCCCGAGAATGACCTATACGTCCGGAGCCTAAAGGGGCCTGTCGTCGCGGCCTGGGGCGCTCATCCCATGGCGCGGAAAGGCTTCTTCGGCCGTCACCTGCTTTGCCTCGGGAAGACGAAGGACGGTTACCCGAGGCACCCCCTCTATGTGCATCAGAATGCCCCGCTGATCGACTACTCGGCGATTGACCTTCTCGCCCTATTCAACATAATGTAGAATGATCATGATGCGATTTGGCTCTGTCTGTTCTGGAATCGAGGCGGCTTCGGTCGCGTGGCATGAACTCGGGTGGCAGGCCGCTTGGCTCGCTGAGGTGGACGTGTCGGCATCAGCCGTTCTTGCTCACCGCCTCGGTGCGACCGCGCCGCGCTATCCGCTGCCGGGCACTGAGAAGTCCCTAAAGCGCATCCAGTGGGGCAACCGACTGGTCAACTGGGGCGACATGACCCGGCTGCCGGAAGCCGTGCGATGCGGCGCTGCTGAGGCTCCTGACATCCTCTGTGGTGGTACTCCATGTCAGGGGTTCTCGGTCGCGGGCCTGCGCGGTGGCCTGAGCGATCCCCGCGGGCAACTTACCCTCTCATTCGTGGAACTGGCCAATGCTATCGACGATCGCCGCGCTGCTGATGGCAAGGAACCCTGCACTGTCTTTTGGGAAAATGTTCCAGGCGTCAGAACCGATGCCGGAAACGCATTCGGACATTTTCTCGCCGTGCTCGTGGGTGTGGAAGATCCCGTCGAACCGGGTCCACGACCTCAACCGGGACGGTCCTCTACCCACTGGACATGGAAAAAAGAAGCCGGTGAGCACGTTCCGCGCTGGCCAAGTGCAGGTGCTGTTGCTGGACCCCGCAGGTCAGTCGCATGGCGGTCCAGCGATGCCCAATACGCAGGTCTGGCCCAACGACGCGAGCGTGTGTTCCTTGTCGCAAGTGCTCGTGAGGGGTTCGATCCCCAAGTCGTACTATTTGAGTTCGACAGCCTGCGCCGGGATATTGCGCCGAGCCGAGACCAGGGGCAAGACATTGCCGGAACCCTTGCTGCGGGCACTTATGGCGGCGGTATCTCGGGAAAATGTGAAGCCGCTCTCGGTTATGCCCAGCCAGTGGGACGACATTCTGGGTTAGCACCGCAATGGTGGGACGGGTCGCCCATCAGCCAGACGCTCGACGCCGTGCTGCACAAGGGCCAGACGATGCCCGAGAAGAACCGCTTTCCAGCGGTGCTTCAGCCGGTCGAAGCCTACGCTTTCCAGCCCCGCATCGCGAGAAATGGTCGCGGCGACATGGGGCAGATCGTGAATGCTCTCCAAGCGCAATCCGGTGAGACAGGGAAAGGTGATGCTGCACCTTGCGTTGCAGTGCTTCCCTTCAACACCACCCAGATCACCAGCCCGGACAACGGTGCCAACCCGCAATGGGGTGATCCGTGCTTCAGCCTCGCCGCTGGTAATCATCCTCCTACTGTCTGCATCCACGGCACCCAAAACCCGAATCTGCGGATCGACCTCGCACACACCCTCGGGCGGAACAGCGGGCAGGAGAATGCCGTCTGCGTGACAGGCGACATCACCCACGCGCTGAAGGCTGATGGTTTCGATGGCAGCGAGGACGGCACAGGACGCGGGCAGCCGATCATTGCTTTCTCGTGCATAGACTACGGCAACGACGCGACCTCGGACCTGACCCCGACGATGCGCGCTATGGGTCATTCCGGCAGTCACGCCAACGCGGGAGGTCAACTGGCGGTTCAGTCGGAGATGACCGTGCGCCGCTTGATGCCCGTCGAGTGCGAGCGCCTGCAGGGGTTCCCTGATGGATGGACCTCGGTGCCGGTCGGCAAGGGTCAGGCGGCAGACGGCCCGCGCTACAAGCAACTCGGCAACTCCTGGGCCGTGCCCTGCGTGACGTGGATCGGGAAGCGCCTAGATCGGCACTTGGCCGATCTAGAAGGTCGCATCATCGACGGGGTTCAAGAGCCCGATCTTATCGGGCTCTTTGAGGATATTCTCGGTTGACCGTCCGTGAGATCCCCGGAGTTCAGAGACCCGTAGTGCGGTTCGCCCGCAGTCGCGGGTGGCTTGCCTGGAAGATGAAGATCGAAGGCATCGACGGCTGCCCGGATTATTGGTTCTTTCGGGCCGGTACGCTCCTAATCGTCGAGTTCAAGGCCCCCGGCAAGACGCGCACCGTTCAGCAGGAACGGCGCGCTGCGGACCTGATCAAGCAAGGCTTCACCGTCCATGTGATCGACGACGCCGAGGCCGGCTGTGCCTTGCTGCGCTCCTATGACCTCGATCCGTTGGCGGGGTTATGACCCCCTGGGAGCAACTAATCCGCAGTCTCTCGGGACGCAAGAAGCTGCGTCCCGAGTCCATGCTCCGATCCTACCAGGTCTATCTTGCCGACGAGATCGAGAAACGGCCAGCACTTCTAGGTGCGGCAGAAATGTCACTAGGAAAAACCGCGGCCACGCTGACCGGCACGCGCCGACTGATGCGCAAGAACCCTAAATGGCGCACGCTGATCGTCGCACCGCTGAAAGTGGCCGAGGAAACATGGCCGGAAGAGCTCGGCGAGTGGGAGCATCTGAAGGACGCCACCTATACTGTGGTGGTCGGCAATGCCGCACAGCGCGCCGCCGCGCTCGCCGTGGATGCCGACTACACGATCATCAACCGGGAGAACCTGCTCTGGCTCTGGAACGCGGTCGGCGGAGCTGCGGGATGGCGTTGGCAGATTCTGGTCTATGACGAGTGCAGCCGCCTGAAGGGGTTTATCAGGCGCACGCAAGGCGGCGAGAAGAAAGGCCCTCAACTTTCCGAGTTTGGCGTCCTGGCGTCAGCTCGCAAGAAGATCGAGCGGGTGATCGAGTTGTCGGGCACCCCTGCCCCGAACGGCGTGATCGACCTAGGCGGGCAAGTCTACCTTCTGGATGGCGGTGAACGGCTCGGCCGGTCGAAGAACGCTTTCCACCGGGCCTATTTCGACACGAACGAATACACCAGAGCGATCACGCCGAAGCCAGGGGCCGAGAAGGTCATCATGGACAAGGTGCAGGATCTCATGATCGGCCTGCGTGCCCAAGACTACATCGACCTGCCGCCGATCGTCTACAACCCGCTCTACGTCAAGCTGACGCCCAAGCTGATGCGGGAGTATCGCGAGTTCGAGGACACGCTCTACAGCGAGCCTCACGATGTCGAGGCCGTGACGAAAGGCGTGCTGACCGGAAAATTATTGCAACTTTCTAACGGCGGGCTTTACCGCACTGACAACACCGTCGATCCGCCGCGGCGCGAGACGATCTTCGTTCACGACCTGAAGCTGAAGAAGCTCGAAAGCATCGTGGCCGAAGCAGCCGGCCAGCCCGTGCTCGTGGCCTACAGCTTTCAGTTCGACAAGATCCAGATTAAGAAGCGCTTCCCGCATGCCGTGTTCTTCGACGAAGAGCCGAACTTCGTGAAGCTCTGGAACGCCGGCAAGATCAAGCTCGGCGTGGCGCATCCGGCCAGTATCGGCCACGGATTGAACCTTCAACATGGGGGGCACATCCAGGTGTGGTTTGGCCTGACCTGGAGTCTCGAACTCTGGGACCAGTTCAACCGTCGCCTGGCTCGGCCGGGGCAGAAGGCTCACACGGTGTTTGTCCACGTCATCATGACAAAAGGCACTGAAGACGAACGACAATATATCAGCCTGAGAACAAAGGGGATTACTCAGGATCGGATCACGGAAAGAGTTAGGGTAAAGTTGAAGATTGCTGCTTGACATCTAGAAGTCCGTAGCGCAGTTACTCAACAGATTGTTGAGGATGCTCTGATGGATGACACGAAAAATACACAAAAGCAACACGTTATACGAGAAAAAGCGTTTGCTACTCGCTTAGAAATTGCATGCGAGAATCACCCGCATTGTCCCACAGATCAGCCTCGCGGGAAGCAGAAATGGATCTACGACAACCTGCTTGAGCAGTTCGGCATCAAGCTGAGCCCTGAAGCCGTTCGCCGGTATTTCTCCGGCGAGATGAAACCCCGCCACAAGACCATGGTTGCACTGGCGCGGCTTCTGGAGGTCGATGTCAGCTGGCTTGCTTTGGGCACGGCGCCGGACATGACCCCGAAAGAACGGAAGGTGCGGGACGCGACGGCAGACGGCGCTGTCAACCTGGTGGCCGGCATCATCCAGACACAAGGCGGTCATGTGGCTTTCCCTGAAGGTGTGAGACTCGCCTCTACCCGAAACTATCTTGCCGTTCAACATAAACTTGAGTAGTGTCACCTGAGTTGAACGGAGACACTGAGTATGACCGAACCCTCCCTCATCAGGCTGCCGGAAGTGAGCCGTCGCGTCGGCCTGCGGAAGACCAAGATCTACGCGATGATCAAGGAGGGGGATTTCCCCAAGCCGGTGAAGTGCGGCATGGCCTCACTCTGGCCGAGCGAGAAAGTGTCCGACTGGATCGCAAGTCAATGAGCATCATGTTCGACGACATCCTCGGAGGGGATGAAGATCCTGCTCTCAACAGCGGGCCGGGCTTCGAGAAGTATCTCAAGACCTCCCATGTCCACGAGTTGCAACGCGGCGTCACTATCAACTGGCTGATGCAGGCTTTCGGCATGAAGCGTGCTGCGATGGAAAAGCGCCTGGGAAACTGCCCAATGCTGCGCGCCGGCCAGAACGGCAGCAAGGTCTATGACTTCCGCGTAGCCTGTGCCTACATTGTCGATCCTAAACTCGATGTGAAGAAATACATCGAGAACATGGACCCCAAGGATCTGCCTGAAAACCTGCGATCCGAATACTGGGGTGCCCGGATCAAGGAACAGAAAGCCCGACTTAATGGGGAAGGTCTTTGGCTCACGGAGGACGTGCAAGCGTCGTTCGCCGCAGTCTTCAAACTGATCAAGGAGACGATAACCCTTTGGACCGATACGATAGACGAGAGCACGGGACTTTCGTCTGAGCAGGTTGAGATCGTTGATCAGTTAGGACGCGCTCTGCTCAGTGAGATTGATGAGACCGTGGCTACTTATGCCAGACAGGGCCGCACTCGCAGCCAGGTCCAAGAGTTTGACGAAGATGTTTCTTGAACAGATCATTGCTCAAGCTGCGACTTCAATTCGGCCTCCTGAGAATCTTACAATCTCTGAATGGACCGAGAAATATCGCTATCTGAACAACCCCGGCTCTTATGTCGGCAACTACAATTTCGACAAAACGCCCTACATGCGAGAGCCGGTCGACACGCTGTCCAGTCTGGATTTCACCGGCCTTGCTTTCGTCGGCCCAGCTCGTACAGGAAAATCGGACGCCTTCTTTTCGTGGATGGGCTACAGCGCTCATAACGATCCGGCTGACATGATTTTCTACGGCATGACGCAGAGCCGTGCCAGCGAGTGGGCGCAGCGGGATTTTTCGAAGAACCTGCGAGCCAAGAAATCCAGTGAGACACAGTCGCTGCTTCAGCGTCTCATCCGACCGGGCAAGGTCAATATCTTCGACAAGCACTTCATCAGCGGTATGCAACTGATGATCCGTTGGCCGTCGATCACCGAGCTTTCCGGTAAGACGGTGCCGCGGGTCTGGCTGGAAGACTATGACCGCATCCCCTTCGTCGACGATATCGAGAAGCAGGGCAATGCTTTCGACCTAGCCCGTAAGCGGACGGCAACCTACAAGCGCTTCGGGATGACTGCCTGTGAGGCTTCACCTGGCTTTGAGATCACCGAGCCCAACTGGATTGCCTCCAGCCCGCACGAGGCACCGCCGACCAAAGGCATTCTCGGGATCTACAACCGCGGCGATCGGCGCCGTTGGTATTGGCGCTGCCCTGATTGCGAGGAAGTGTTCGAGCCGACATTTGGACTGTTCTCGTGGCCTGATCAGGGTGAGAATCTGGAACGCGCCGAGCAGACGACATTGGTCTGTCCGCATTGCGGCGTGATGCACCCGCACACTCGCAAGTTCGAGATGAACCGCACGGGCCGTTGGCTGCGTGACGGTGAGGTATGGGAAAGGGATGGTAGCGTCACCGGCATAGCCAGGCGCAGCGACATTGCGTCATTCTGGATGCAAGGACCGGCCGCAGGGTTCCAGAGTTGGGATGGACTCGTGCTGTCCTACCTGAACGCCATGGACGAATACCGCAAGACGGGATCGCTTGGCCCCCTCAAGAAGACGATGAACACCGACCAGGGAGTCCCGTTCGAGAAGCCCAAGGATGAGATGGCCCGGCTGCCCGAGACGCTGAAAAGCCGAGCTGAAGACTGGGGCGGCGGCGATAACTACGACACCCGCAAGACGCTGGTGCCGCCATGGGTGAGGTTCCTTGTCGCCACGATCGACGTGCAGAGAAGGTCATTTGTCGTCCAGATCACCGGGTTCGGTGAGGATGGCGAGATGACGGTGATCGACGCATTCAAGATCGTCTATTCAACGCGCCGCGATGAAACGCACCCTGCCCGGCCGCTGCTGCCGATCGACCCGGCTGCTCATGCGGAAGACTGGGATCTGATCATCAGCGAGGTGATCGAGAAGACGTATCCGCTGGCAGACGATTCCGGTCGGCGCATGGCGATCAAGATCACTGGCTGCGACTCTGGTGGCCGGGATGGCGTGACGCCGAACGCGATCAAGTTCTGGCTGAAACTCCAGCGCGATGAAGAAGGCCGCAAGCATCATCAGCGGTTCCATCTGCTGAAGGGCGACAAGGTGAAGGATGGGATGTGGGAGCGGCAAACCTCCTTCTACGAGGGAAGCTCGAACTCCCGCATGGCCTTCTTCTCTGGCAAGGTGCCTTTCCAGCGCCTGAACTCGAATGCTTTGAAAGACCGGCTCAACGTCATCCTGATGCGTGAAGAAGGCGGCGGGGCTCGGATGCGCTATCCGACCTGGATGTCGAACTGGTTTTTTAAACAGATGTGTGCCGAAGAGCGGATCAGCGGCAAAGGTTGGGACAAACCCAAAGGCGATGGTCGGAACGAGTCCTGGGACTTGAGTTACTACAGCTTGGCGCTCTGCGCTCATCCTGAAATCGGCTTGCACAAGATCCGCTGGGAGACCCCCGAGAAGGTTCCAGCTTGGGCCAAGCCGTGGGATCAGAATGCGCTTGTGATCAAGCCGACAGACAAGAGCCCGATGGTGCAGGTCGCGAAGAAGGACTTCGGCAACGCCCTCGCCGCGTTCGGCTAATCAACATATTGTTGACAATTACCAGCTAATTCAACAATATGTTGCCCTCTCCACTAAGTTGAGGCTATATGAGCAGGACCAGACTGGACCCGCTCATATGGAAGTCACGCAACAGATGCTGATCGACGCTCAGAACGCGCTTCACGCGCTTCTGACTGGATCAGCTGTTGCCGAATTTCGTGATCAGAACGGTGAGACGGTCAAGTATTCCAAGGCCAACAAAAGCGACCTGATGGCCTACATCGACTGGCTCAAGAGCCAACTCGGCATGGCAGTTCGTCCGGCCGGGCCGATGAGGGTCTGGATGTGATGATCTACGATCCCGAAATCGCAGAATTGCTTGGTGTCCTTTCCTCGCCAAGTAATCCGCCCGCGCAGGAGGTTTTCAGGGTGCCTGCCGGCGCGGGCAAGGATTCAATGATCGCTGGTGACGCCTACGAAGGCGCCAGCCGGATCAGCCACGAACTGGCATCCTACAACCCGTCAGTGCGCTCGCCCGATCAGGACATCCGGCCGGCCAAGCGCCTGGCCGATGCTCGGTCGCGCGATCTGACGCACAACGATGCGAACATCCAGAGCGGCGTGCGTTTGCGTCAGGATGGCGTTGCCGGGGCGCTCTTTCTGCCGAATCCCCGCCCGAACTCGCAACGCCTGTTCGGCAAAGAGGATGTCGACTGGGAGGACGAGCACGGCGACGAAGCGACTGATCTGTGGATGGCGGCTGCCGAGGGCCAAGGTCACTGGCTTGACGCTGGCGGGCGCATGACGCTCACCGAGATGGTCCGACTCGCGATCGAGCAAGAGACGGTCTACGGCGAGGTGACGGCTTCGGTCGAGTGGGTCAAGGAGAACGGGCGCCCGTTCAATACGGCCATCCAGATGATCGACACCGATCGTCTGTCGAGTCCGCTGAACACCGTCGATCCCAAGATCTCGATGGGCGTTGAACTCGGCTCGCGCGATCAGCCGATTGCCTATCACGTTCGCATGGCCCATCCGAGCGACTGGGCTCGCGGTGTTGTGGATGCAAACCGCTGGAAGCGCGTCAACGCGCAACTGCGCTGGGGCCGCAAGCAGTTCATCCACATCTTCACCCAGCACCGGCCGGGGCAGACTCGTGGCATGGGCACGATGGTTGCGGCCATTCCCGAAATGAAGATGTCGCGCCAGTTCCGCGAGATCGTACTTCAGAATGCGATCCTGAATGCAACCTATGCGGCCACCATCGAATCCGATCTGGACGCCGCCTCGATCTTTCAGCGCCTCGGCGGTGACAGCTTCACCCCCGAGGCCATTCAGGAAGCCGTGTTCGGCTACATGACCGGCTATGCGAACATGCTTGGCAGCGTGGTCGGAGGTTCGTCAAACCTCAAGATGGGTGGCGTCAAGATCCCGCACCTGCCACCAGGCTCCAGGCTGAATCTGCAAGGTGCCGGTCAAGGTGGGCCGCTCGGGTCTGAATTCGAGGCGTCCCTTAATCGGGTCATGGCCTCGGCCTTCGGCGTCTCTTACGAGCAGTATTCCCGCGACTACACCAAGACCAACTACTCGTCAGGCAAGATGGCGAGCGTCGAGACCTACAAGGCGATGATGACGATCAAGCGCACCATTGCTGATCGTTTCGCCAGCATGGCCTATCGCCTCTGGTATGAAGAGATGCTGAACCGCGGCGCCTTTACCACCGTGCGCCGCCGCATGCCTTCCTTCTACGAAGGCTTTAACGCCGACTGGTACTGCGCGATCGACTGGGTGGGCGCGAGCCGTGGCCAGGTTGACGAACTGAAAGAGACTCAGGCGTCGATCCTGCGCATGAACAACGGTCTGTCCACCCTGGAAGACGAGAACGCTCGCCTGGGTAAGAACTGGCGCAAGCAACTCAAACAAATGCGGCAGGAAGAGGCGTGGAAGAAATTCTACAACGTCCTCCAAGAACCGACCGACACGACAAACCAGCAGAACGCCGCGAGCGGCACCAAGCGGGAAGCGTCCGATACCGGCCACATCCCTTCGCCCGGCACGGCAGCCAATATGTTCAACGACTGCGAACATGAGACGGCCGAAGAAACTGACCGTCTAGAGGCAGCCAATGAATAACCCGCTTCTCGCCAGCTTCCACGACAAGGACGCCTTCGTTTCCAAAGGGAGCGAGCAATCGTTCTCGGCCTATCTGAACAGCGCATCGGCGCTCATCACGAAGATCGAGACAGCGGCGCACGACACGGGTTTCTGGTTCGCACCGGATGATTGGCGTTCGGCCTATCGCCCCTACGCCGTGCGCGATGGCATCCTCTATATCCCGGTCAAGGGCGTACTCCTGCACGGCATGGGCTACGCCCTCGGCGACTGGGCGACCGGCTATGTCTATCTGGCGAAGGCGCTGGATCGTGGCATGGATGACCCGGAGGTCAAGGGGATCGTGCTGCTGATCGACAGCGGCGGCGGTCATGTTTCCGGATGCTTCGACGTGGTGGACCGGATCTACGCAGCTCGTGACATCAAGCCCATACGGGCCGTGGCCGATGAGTTCGCTTACTCAGGAGCCTATGCGATCGCCTCGGCTGCGAGCACGATCACCGTAGCGCGTACAGGCGGCGTCGGTTCGATCGGCGTGCTCCGTGTCCACTACGACATGAGCCAGGCAATGGAGCAATACGGCGTCAAGGTTACCTTCATCCAGGCCGGCGAGCACAAGACCGATGGGGACTCGATGAAGCCCCTTTCGGACGATGCGAAGGCGCGCATGCAAGTGCGCATCGACGAACTTTACGAGCTTTTCGTGTCCACCGTGGCGCGGAATAGAGGCATCGACGCTCAGGCCATTCGGGATACCGAGGCCCTGACCTTCAGTGCCAGCGAAGCCGTGTCGAACGGGTTGGCCGATTCCATCGGTTCGCTTGACGATGCAATCGCCGCGTTTGCGGCAGACCTGTCCAACAAGGAGGACGACCAAATGTTTACCCAAGAACAGTTGGACGCTGCCGTTGCTTCGGCCACCGCGTCCGGCATCAAGGAAGGCGCGAATGCCGAGCGCGCCCGCTTCACCGCGATCGTGAACTCGGATGCGGCCAAGACCCGATCGAAAACCGCGATGAAGTTCGCGACGAGCGAGAAATTCGCGATGGTCGACGCGGCCGGCATCGTCGAGATGCTGGGCGAGTTGCCGGAAGAAGCCGCTGTCGCTGCCCCGGTTGATCCGAATGCCGTCAAGGGCAAGGCCGGCGCGGCTGCAGACTTCACGAAGGTGATGGACGGCGCCGAGCATCCGAACCTGGGGTCGCCCACCGCCCAGACGGATGAGCAGAAGGCTGAACAGGCTCGCGTCGATCGGCGCAAGTCCGCAGCCGCCGCGGCCGGCCGTCTCAAAGCGGTGAAGTGAACCCACAGAAGGAGATACAGAAATGACGACTTATGTTGGTCCCGACCGCACCTGGGATGCGGGTGTGCCGAAACAGACCTCGGACGTTTTCAACGTCACGGGAGAAGGTCTCATCGTCGGCGACTATCCGGTGCAGTTCACCGAGGACATGCCGGTTGCCCTCAACCAGACCCTGGCGGCATACACCGTGGTCGGTGTCGATGGCTCCGGCAACATCGTGCCTGCCGTCAGTGGCGGTTCGGTTCGCGCCATTGGCATTCTGATGTATCCGGTCACCACGGGCGCATCTGGCGCTCTGCCGGCTGGCCGTGTGCTGCGCTCCGGCGTCATCAACCCGTTCTTCACGGGTCTGATCTGGGGCGCGTCCTACGATACCGTCGCCAAGAAGATGAACGCCTTCGCCGGCGCTCCTTCCCCCACCCAGTTCGTCACCCGGCCGCTGTCGCACGACACGCCGATCCTGCCGTAAGGAGCGCGCATCATGCCAATTGAACTTTGGGATTCCCGAGATCTTTACGAACTGCGTGAAGATCTCCGGCTTGATCCCGTTCCGGATTACTTCTGGAAAACCTTCTTCGGCGCGGACTTCTATTCGGAAGACAAGAAGATCCGCTTTGCCGATCTGCCCGTTCCGCACCGGAAGCTGGCGCCTTTCGTCATGCCGACTTCGCAGGGCAAGCCGATCTTCGAACGCCGTGGCGAGACCGTGGAATCGTTCGAGCCGGCCTACATCAAGGTGAAGGACGCCGTTCGCGTGATGGAATCGCGCAACGTGCTGCCGTCCGAGATCTGGCGCGAAGGCGGAATGCCTTCTTTGCAGGCTCGCTTTGACAGGCGTGTCGCCGATGTCGTGGCGTATCATCTGCGTGCGATCGACATGCAGAAATCCTGGATGGCGGCTCGTGCGTTCATCGACGCCAAGTTGACGATCCGCTATGCGGCCGATCAGGGCGTTGATCATCCCGAGGTGACCATCGACTACAAGCGTGATGTCACGCTGGATGAGGTGCTGACCGGCACCTTCTGGGATGACCCCGACTACGACATCATCGGGATGATCTCGGACAAGTCGAACCAGATGTACAACACCGTCTACGGCGGTCGTCCGACGCAGTTGCTGGTGGGTTCGTCGGTTGCTGCGGTCATCCAGGCCAACCTCGGCATCCGGTCTCTGCTTTCGACGCAGATTCGCGGTGGCGAAGGTACGCGGGTCCAACTCGGCATGATGAACATCAACGAGCCCATGTCCCATGTCGCCACGCTCGGCGGTATCGGCGGGTCGATCGAGGTCTGGACCTACAAGGATGTGGTCGAGGCCCCGAACGGCACGATGGTGGACATCCTCGATCCGCGCGATGCGCTGCTGATCGCCCCTGGCGCTGGTGGTGTGATGGCTCACGGCGCCATCTATGACATCGACGCCTTCGAGGGCGGGAACATCTCGGCTGACGTGTTCCCGAAAATGCTGAAGGTCGGCGACCCCGGCGATGCGTTCATCATGCACCAGTCGGCACCGCTGCCCATCAACACGGCACCGAACAAGGTGTCGAAGATGCGCGTCCTCGAATGATCTAGGACTGCCCGGTTCGCGCCGGGCAGTTCAACACCCTGTTGGATTTACAAGGATACGTCGAATGAAAGCCAAACTGCTCAAATCCATCCGTATGGATGGCAAGGCGATCCGGCCCGTTGAGGGCAAGGTCACCATCATCAATCTCCCGCCGCAGGAGTTTGATCGTCTCGAAGTAATGGGCGTGGTTTCCATGCCCACCGAAGATGATCTGAAACTGGCCGGGGAGACCGAGATTGTCGAAGAAGCTCCTGCGAAAAAAGGCCGGAAACTTGCGGCAACCCCGACCACCGAAATCGGGGGCGTTGACACGAAGCCCGACCCCGACCTCACCATCTAAGGAGCCACCGAATGCCCAAACTGTTCTCGAACATGAAGATCATTCGCGTCAAGGATGGCGTTGAAGAGATTATCCCCGCGCGCACGGTGTTCCAGGCGACCGTTGCCGAAGCCAAGCAGTTCGACGCTCTGGGTTCAGCACGACCGGCCCTCATGGGGGAAATCGAAGCGGCCGATCAGGCGCAGGCGTTGGCAGACGGCATGCAGTTCCAACCTGATCCCGTGGCCGAACCGATGCCGGACTCCGGCGCTGCCGGTGATCCGCGATCGGCACCGAAGGCCAAGTGATGAATGCCATCCGCGAGATCAAGCGGAAGGCCCGGCGCGACCTGCATGCAAAGATGCGGGTCGCCGTCCTCTACATTGCGTCTCCTGGCGCAGATCCTGTGACGCTTTACGTCCGGCTCCACACGAAATGGGATGCCGCGACGATGGATTCCGGCACAGGCAACGGGACCATGGTTTCCCGTCAAAGCATTTTCCCGAAGATCCTCTTCATGCTCGACGAGCTTGCCGCACAAGAAGTGTCGCTCCGTCGCAAAGGGATCATCTCGGTTGAACCAGGTGAGGCTTACCGTCTGGATAACGATGAGCCGGTGGACGATATATCGGTGAGTTGGATTGTCGTCGCGCTTCGGCAGGATGAGGCTGAGGGCCTGCCGGTGCCGTCCGATGTCTGAGATGTTCGCCCTCTATATCGACAGCCTGGATGTCCTTCAGTCGTTTGACGAGATCCCGGCGGAGATGCTGACTTCGGCGCGCATTGCGCTAAACGACGCTGCTAGAAAAGGTCGGACGCTGGCTGCCCGTGAAGTGCTGAAGGAGACATCATTTCCGGCAAGCTATGTGGCGCCAAAGGAAGGCCGTCTGACCGTCAAGAATTTCGCCTCGAACAAGAACCTCGAAGCCATCATCGCCGGCAAGACGCGGGCAACTTCTCTGGCTCGGTTTGTTGATGGCCCCATCACTGTTGGCGGCGCTGCCAGGCGTGCTGGCGTGCGGGTCAAGGTCGATCCGAGCAAGGGCACGCGGCTGCTGCCCAAGGCGTTCCTGATCAAGCTGCGCAGCGGGCGTGACATCGACACCAAGGGGAATGTCGGGGTCGCCGTCCGCACGAAGAATGGTCGACCGCCGCCCGGTTACAAACCTGCGCGGATCGCGGACAATCTCTGGCTTCTGGCAGGGCCGTCTGTGGCCCAGAACTTACATTCCGACACGACCAACGGCGGCGTGTTCACCGATATTGCTCCCGAGATCGCGAAGATGATCGAGGATGAATTCTGGCGGCAGATGGACCTGAAATGATCATCCAGAAACCCTTTCGCCTTCGCGTCCTGATCGCGCTCACCGAGTTGCTGCAGACGGTCACGCCTGCCAACGGTTATCAGTTCGATCTGTCTGACGATGAGTCCGTGGTACGCGGACGACTATTTCTTGGTGACCGCGAGCCGGTCTATATGGTCAGTCTGATTGAGCCGCCGAACGCAGTGGAACCCGTCCGCTCGCGGGGTGTCGACAACACCACCCGCGCGGCCGAGTGGGATATCCTGATCCAAGGATGGGCTCGGGATGATGAAGACAATCAGGAATGCGACCTGGCCTATGCGCTGGCTGCCGATGTTCACAAGGCGTTGGCCGTCGAGTTGAAGAAGACGCAGACCGGGCGCCCCGGAGCACCCAACCTGCTTGGCTTCAACGGGCGCGTCATCGAAATGAAGATAGGGACTCCTGTCATCCGACCTTCTGAAGAGGTCACCGGGTACGGCGTCTTTTACACCATCCTCACTCTGAAAATTAGTGAGGACATCGGCAATCCTTTCGTTTAGATTGCCGTTCAACATAATGTGGAACAGGAGCGAATAGATGGCCCACGAAAACAACTATACCCTCGGTCGGGGCGAAATCTATTTCGCTCGGCTGGATGCCGCGACCGGCAAACTCGGCGGTGAGCGTTACATCGGCAACACCCCTTCGGCGAACCTGACGGCCGAGGAAGAGAAACTGGAGCACTTCTCGTCCGACCGCGGCATTCGCATCAAGGACAAGTCGGTCACGCTGCAGGTGAACTACACCGGCACGCTGGAAGTCGACAACATCGACTACAAGAACGTCGCGCTGTTCTTCCTCGGCTCTTCGGAAAGCCTCACCGTCGCGCAGGCCACGATCACCGACGAACCTCTGGGTGGCGTTGCTGTCGGCGTCGAGAAGGGGATGTTCTATCAACTCGGCATCACCGCCGGCAACCCGGCCGGGGCGAAGGGGATCATCTATCCGGGTGCATCCGGCACGCTGTTCCAGTTGAAAAAGGGCGCAACCGTCCTGGTCCATGGCACCGACTATGTGCTGAACGCCGCACTGGGCCGGGTCGAGATCCTTGAAACCAGCGTGACCGTGCTGGAAGGCGATCTGCTGACCGCCACCTACACTGTGGCCGCACAAACGCGGAACCGGGTGATCTCGGGCTCGACGGCTGTGAAAGGCGCGCTGCGCTACGTCGCCTACAACCCGGAAGGGAAGCAGATCGACTACTACATGCCGTCCGTCACGCTGTCGCCGAACGGCGACTTCGCACTCAAGACCGACGAGTGGCAGGTCATCCCGTTCAACATCGACGTGACCAAGCGCGACGACGCCACCCCGGCGATCATCGCCGAGGATCGGTCAATCACCGTCTGATCTGAACAGAGCGAGTTTCGGCTCGCTCTGACCCCCTGACCCTGGAGATTCAATGTGGCCCTGAAATACCGCATCAAGACCGAGACTGTGCTGGATGAGGACGGCAGCGAGATTGCCACCGTTCGAGGTCTGTCGCTCAACGATATCGTGGGCCTGCTGATGGTCAACAAGCCGGCAATGGATGCTCTCTTCACCGAATTCAAAGGTCGAGATCCTGCGTCGATCACCGAGAGCGATGTGAACGCAATCGGCATTCAGATGATCGAGAGCGCGCCGTCTCTGGTGGCGCAGATCATCGCCGAGGCAACTGACGCCTATCCCCGTGACTATGTGCCGGCCGAGGGCGAGCACAGCCCCATGGAACTGATCATGCAGATGCCTGCCGGCCTGCACCTTCACATGCTGGAGAAGATCGGCCGGCTGACTTTTGAGAAAGGGGGAAGCCCAAAAAAGCTGCTCGCTCAGGTGGCAAATCTGGTCGGCAAAAGCCTGAGCGAACCCTCGCAAGCCTAGACGAATTCGTCTGGCATCTGCGCGGACAGGTCAGCCACCTCGTTGAAGCGGGCCATGCCGATGCTCCCTCCTATCCCGTTGCGATGGTGTTTGAGGAAGTCGAATTGGTGGTGGAGCGCGAGAACAGACGGCTCGCAGCAGAAGCCACTTTGACGAAGGTTGCGATCGACACAGGCATTGCGGCTTTCGGGAAAAACCTTCGGCAAGCGAACCGGAGTTTCGAAGATCTTGTGAAGCGGTTGAACGGCAATGACGACCCTGCACCACCCAAGAGAAACAGGACCGTGGTAGATGGCGCAGAGAGACGTTGAACTCAGGTTGCGGGCGCGCGACGATGCGAGCAAGAACGTTCGCAAAGTCTCCGAAGCCCTCAAGCAGATCGCATCAGACGCCGAGAGTGCCGCCAAGGGTGCCGGAAAAACCGGATCAGCCCTTGGCACTCTTGCCGCTGATGTGGCCCGCCTTCAGGCTGAAAGCTCCAAGCTAAAATCTTTCGGCATCATCGCCACCCAACTCGACCGCGCCACGGCTGCCGTCGAGCGTTCTGAAAATGC
>Ga0208916_10000397_pt1 | contig 20907 bp, 18 predicted proteins | sample DEB19_08_DNA_5_FD_184523 | JGI IMG/M metagenome (GOLD analysis project Ga0208916, IMG submission 184523) | Aqueous microbial communities from the Delaware River and Bay under freshwater to marine salinity gradient to study organic matter... | ecosystem: Environmental > Aquatic > Marine >... | reverse complement strand
GCTGGTGCGCGAGGTCATCAACGCCTGCTGCGTGCCGGTCTGAGTTGTCTTTTGCACGCATGACGCTCGCTGTCTACGCCTCTGACCCGTCGAAGACGCGTGGCCGCCGTTTTGCGGAGTCTGTCGCACCGACGCGAACCGACTACCAACGCGACCGTGACCGCATCGTTCACTCCACGGCTTTTCGGCGCTTGGTTTATAAGACGCAGGTTTTTTTGAACCACGAAGGCGATTTGTTTCGCACGCGCTTGACGCATTCGCTGGAAGTCGCGCAACTGAGCCGTTCGATCGCCCGGCCTTTGGGTTTGAATGAAGACTTGGTGGAGGCGGTGGCGCTGGCACATGACCTCGGTCACACGCCTTTTGGCCACGCCGGGCAAGACGCCTTGAATGACTGCATGGCGCCGCATGGCGGCTTTGAGCACAATCTGCAGAGTCTGCGGGTGGTTGACCAGCTCGAAGAGCGTTACCCGGCCTACGACGGCCTGAACCTGACCTTTGAAACCCGCGAAGGCATCCTCAAACACTGTTCGCAGCGCAACGCCGAGTTGATCGAACAGTCAGAGCCGGGCGGCGTGGCGCGGCGCTTTTTAGAGCGCAGCCAGCCCAGCTTAGAAGCGCAGTTGTGCAACTTGGCCGACGCCATCGCCTACAACGCGCACGACATTGACGACGGTGTGCGCTCGGGCCTGATCACCATGGTGCAACTGCAGTCAGTCGAGCTGTTTGAGCGCTATCGCATTGAGGCGCTGGCTGAGTTTTCCGACCTGGCCGAGCCCACGCGAGCGCGTCGCTTGCTGTATGAAACCATCCGTCGCATGCTCAGTGCGCAGGTCTATGACGTGATCGCGGCCACAGGTCAAGCGTTGAGCCAAGCGGCGCCAGCGAGTGCTGACAAGGCCCGCTTGGCTGGCCCCTTGCTGCGTTTCAGCCCCGCCATGCACGCGCAATCGACGGCCTTGAAGCAGTTTTTGTTTGCGCAGCTGTACCGGCATCCGCAGGTGATGCAGATGACCGGTTTGGCTCAAATCGTGGTGCGTGAGCTGTTTGAGTCATATTCAGCGCAGCCGTCTGAAATGCCACCGGAACACGCCGCAAGGCCGGATGCAGCCCGCGCGGTGGCCGACTACATTGCCGGCATGACCGACCGTTTTGCCGGACGCGAGCATGAGCGGCTGACCGGGCGTAAGCTGCTGTAAATTTGTAAATCTGTCAATCGACCATGGCCCGCCAACCCCGTCTCACTGTCCCCGGTTATCCGCACCACGTGATCCAGCGTGGCAACAACCGGCAGTCGATCGTGCTGGACGACGCAGACCGGTTGTGCTGGTTGGCGCTGTTGGCGGAGCACGCGCCTCGCTGCCAAGTCGCGCTGCACGCCTATGTGCTGATGGACAACCACTTTCATCTGCTGGCCACGCCTGAAACCCAAGATGGCTTGCCACAATTGATGCAGTCGGTGGGCCGCAGTTATGTCCGGTATTTCAACAACCGGCATGGCCGCAGCGGTACTTTGTGGGAAGGACGCTACAAATCGACCTTGATTGAAACCGAGCGCTATTTACTCGCTTGTATGGTCTACATCGACCTCAATCCGGTGCGAGCCGGCATGGTGGCCGAGCCGGCGCAATACCCGTGGTCAAGCCACAGGCACTGTATTGGGCAAGGCGTGGACAAATTGGTGACGCCGCATGCACTGCTTTGGGACCTGGGCAACACGCCGTTCGCGCGCGAAGCGGCTTACCGCGAGCTGGTGCTAGCAGGCATTTCGACTCAGCAACAAGAAGCCCTGACGCACACTGCTCTGACGGGTTGGGCGCTAGGCTCTGAGACATTTTTAAAGAGTCTACAAGAGGGAACGACGCGTCGCATAGCACCCGGACAACGCGGCCGACCCAGACTTCCTGACGGCTCTGAGCGGTAACCGTTGTCATTACATTTGATCTGTCCCTAATTTAAGCGATTGACTGTTTTTGCAAAAATAAATAGGATCTGACCCCATTTATTTTGTTTGGCATTATTGTTGCTGTGAACTATGCTCAGTGTTCGGATTTTTATTGACTGTTTTGGATGGGGATTGCCATGACCACGGCTGCTGAAATCAAGGATTTTGAACAACACGGTTTGTACTCAGGCCACAACGAGCATGACGCTTGCGGTGTCGGCTTTGTGGCGCACATCAAGGGCCACAAGAGCCATGCCATCGTGCAGCAGGGTCTGAAGATCCTCGAAAATCTGGATCATCGGGGCGCTGTTGGCGCTGACAAATTGATGGGCGATGGCGCGGGTATTTTGATTCAGCTGCCGGATGCGCTGTACCGCGAAGAAATGGCGCTGCAGGGTATTGAGCTGCCGCCGCCTGGCGAATACGGTGTTGGCATGGTGTTCTTGCCCAAAGAGCACGCGTCCCGCCTGGCTTGCGAGCAAGCCATGGAGCGCGCTGTTCGCCTCGAAGGTCAAGTGATGTTGGGCTGGCGCGACGTGCCGGTCAACCGTGACATGCCGATGTCGCCGACCGTGCGCGAAAAAGAACCCATCCTGAAGCAGATTTTCATTGGCCGCGGCAACGATGTGATCGTGCAGGACGCGCTAGAGCGCAAGCTGTACGTGATCCGCAAAACCGCCAGCCGAGCCATCCAGAGCCTCCAGCTGACGCACAGCAAAGAATATTACGTGCCGAGCATGTCCAGCCGCACGGTGGTCTACAAAGGCTTGCTGCTGGCCGACCAAGTCGGGGTTTACTTCAAAGACCTCAGCGATGTGCGCTGCGTGTCAGCTTTGGGGCTGGTGCATCAGCGTTTCTCGACCAATACGTTTCCAGAGTGGCCGCTGGCGCACCCGTACCGCTACGTCGCCCACAACGGCGAGATCAACACCGTCAAGGGCAACTACAACTGGATGAAGGCCCGCGAAGGCGTGATGTCGTCGCCGGTGCTGGGGGCAGACTTGCAAAAGCTCTACCCGATCAGCTTTGCCGACCAGTCCGACACCGCCACCTTCGACAACTGCCTTGAGCTGTTAACGATGGCCGGTTACCCGATCAGCCAGGCTGTGATGATGATGATCCCCGAGCCGTGGGAGCAGCACGCCACCATGGACGAGCGCCGCAAAGCGTTTTATGAGTACCACGCCGCCATGATGGAGCCGTGGGACGGCCCGGCATCGATTGTCTTCACCGACGGGCGCCAGATTGGCGCCACGCTCGACCGTAACGGCCTGCGCCCATCGCGCTACTGCGTCACTGACGATGACCTGGTCATCATGGCCTCAGAGTCAGGCGTGTTGCCGGTCCCTGAGCACAAGATCATTCGTAAGTGGCGTCTGCAGCCGGGCAAGATGTTCCTGATTGACCTCGAACAAGGCCGCATGGTCGACGACGAAGAGATCAAGGCCACGCTGTCGCACAGCAAGCCCTACAAACAGTGGATTGAAAACCTGCGCATCAAACTCGCTGACGTGACGGTTGCGGCTGCAGGCGGTGCACTGAGCACGGTGGTGGCTGAATCCGGCGTCTCCCTGTTAGACAAGCAACAAGCCTTTGGCTACACGCAAGAAGACATCAAATTTTTGATGTCACCGATGGCCATCAATGGCGAAGAAGCCACCGGTTCTATGGGCAACGACAGCCCGCTGGCCGTGTTGTCCAACAAAGACAAGCCGCTGTACAACTACTTCAAGCAGTTGTTTGCCCAAGTGACCAATCCGCCGATCGATCCGATCCGCGAAGCCATCGTCATGTCGCTGGTGTCCTTTGTCGGCCCTAAGCCGAACTTGCTGGACATCAACCAAGTCAACCCGCCGATGCGCTTAGAGGTCAGTCAGCCGGTGCTGAACAACGCTGACATGCAAAAACTGCGTGACATCGAAGCCCACACCCAAGGCAAATTCAAAAGCTACACGCTGGACATCACTTACCCGCTGGACTGGGGCCACGAAGGTGTTGAAGCCAAGCTGGCCTCGATGTGCGCTGAGGCGGTGGATGCGATCAAGAGCGGCAAAAACATCCTGATCGTCAGCGATCGGGCCGTCAGCCCGACGCAGGTCGCTATTCCTGCCGCGCTGGCACTGTCCGCTGTGCACCAGCATTTGGTCAGAGAAGGCCTGCGGACAACTGCTGGCTTGGTGGTTGAAACCGGTTCTGCCCGTGAAATTCATCATTTCGCCGTGCTGGCCGGTTACGGCGCAGAAGCCGTTCACCCGTACCTCGCGATTGAAACGCTGGCCGAACTGGCCGCTGGTTTGCCGGGCGAGCTCACTGCTGACAAAGCCGTTTACAACTACACCAAAGCGATTGGCAAGGGCTTGTCGAAAATCATGTCCAAGATGGGCGTGTCGACCTACATGAGCTACTGCGGTGCGCAGCTGTTTGAAGCCATCGGCCTGAACCGCGCCACCATCGACAAGTACTTCACTGGTACGGCCAGTCAAGTCGAAGGCATGGGTATTTTTGAAATTGCCGAAGAGGCCTTGCGCATGCACCGCGCCGCCTTTGGCGACGACCCCGTGTTGACCAACATGCTAGACGCTGGCGGTGAATACGCTTGGCGTGTACGCGGCGAAAACCACATGTGGACGCCGGACGCGATTGCCAAGCTGCAACACGCCACGCGCGCCAACAACTGGAGCACTTACAAGGAATACGCGCAGCTGATCAACGACCAGAACCGTCGCCACATGACCTTGCGCGGCATGTTCGAGTTCAAAATCGATCCGTCCAAAGCCATCCCGATCGACGAGGTCGAGTCGGCCAAGGAAATCGTCAAGCGCTTCGCCACCGGCGCGATGTCGCTGGGCTCCATCAGCACCGAGGCGCATGCCACGCTGGCTGTGGCCATGAACCGCATTGGCGGCAAGAGCAACACGGGTGAGGGCGGAGAAGACCCCAACCGTTACCGTCAAGAACTCAAAGGCATCCCGATCAAGCAAGGCCAGACGCTGAAAAGCGTGATTGGTGAGAGCGTTGTCGAAGTCGACATGCCCTTGCAAGACGGTGACTCGCTGCGCTCCAAAATCAAGCAGGTCGCTTCAGGTCGCTTTGGTGTGACGGCTGAATACCTGGTCTCGGCTGACCAGATCCAGATCAAGATGGCGCAGGGCGCCAAGCCCGGCGAGGGCGGTCAGCTGCCCGGCGGCAAGGTTTCGGAATACATCGGTTCACTGCGTTATTCAGTGCCGGGTGTGGGTCTGATTTCGCCACCGCCGCACCACGACATTTATTCCATCGAAGACTTGGCGCAGCTGATTCACGATTTGAAAAACGTCAATCCGCGCGCCAGTATCAGTGTCAAGTTGGTCTCTGAAGTCGGCGTTGGCACCATTGCTGCCGGCGTGGCCAAAGCCAAGGCCGACCACGTGGTGATCGCCGGCCATGACGGCGGCACGGGTGCTTCGCCATGGTCGTCCATCAAGCACGCCGGTTCACCTTGGGAAATCGGTCTGGCTGAAACCCAGCAAACGCTGGTGCTCAACCGCCTGCGCGGTCGTATTCGGGTGCAGGCTGACGGTCAGATGAAGACCGGCCGTGACGTCGTCATTGGCGCGCTGTTGGGCGCTGACGAGTTCGGCTTCGCCACCGCACCGTTGGTGGTCGAAGGCTGCATCATGATGCGCAAATGCCACCTCAACACCTGCCCGGTGGGCGTGGCCACGCAAGACCCCGTCTTACGCCAGAAGTTCAGCGGCAAGCCTGAGCATGTCGTCAACTACTTCTTCTTTGTTGCCGAAGAAGCGCGTCAGTTGATGGCGCAACTCGGCATCCGCAAGTTCGACGACCTGATTGGCCGTGCCGATTTTCTCGACACGCAAAAAGGCGTTGAACACTGGAAGGCTGATGGCCTGGATTTCAGCCGCCTGTTTTACCAGCCGAATGTGCCCGCTGATGTGCCGCGCATGCATGTGGCCGAGCAAGAACACGGGCTTGAAAAAGCGCTCGACGTTCGCTTGATTGAAAAGTCAAAAGCGGCGCTCGAAAAAGGCGAGAAAGTCCAGTTCATCGAAGTCGCCCGCAACGTCAACCGCACGGTCGGTGCGATGTTGTCAGGTGAGTTGACGCGGCGTCACCCGCAAGGCTTGCCTGATGACACGCTGCGCATACAACTTGAAGGCACGGGCGGTCAATCTTTTGGCGCGTTTCTGGCCAAGGGCATCACCATGTACCTGATTGGTGACGCCAACGATTACACCGGCAAGGGCTTGTCGGGCGGCCGCATCGTGGTCAGGCCGAGCATCGATTTCCGCGGTGATGCGGTCAAAAACACCATCGTTGGCAACACCGTTCTGTACGGCGCGACCACTGGCGAAGCCTTTTTCAGCGGTGTGGCCGGTGAGCGTTTTGCCGTGCGTTTGTCGGGTGCGACGGCGGTCGTCGAAGGCACTGGCGACCACGGTTGCGAATACATGACGGGTGGTACCGTGGTGGTGCTGGGCAAGACCGGCCGCAACTTCGCCGCCGGCATGAGCGGCGGTGTGGCTTATGTGTACAACGAAGACGGCCAGTTCGCCTCGCGCTGCAACACCAGCATGGTGTCGATGGACAAGGTCGTCAGCTCGGCCGACCAGCACCTGCATGACACCTCCGGCTGGCACGGCAATGAGACCGACGAGGACCAGTTGAAGCGTCTGTTGCAGGACCACAACCGCTGGACTGGCAGCAAGCGCGCTAGAGAGTTGCTCGACAACTGGAGCGAAGCGCGTCTGAAATTTGTCAAGGTCTTCCCGAATGAGTACAAGCGTGCGCTGATCGAGCGCAAAGACCGGCAGCTGCAAGCCGTCACCGAAACCACACGCGCTCAAGTGGCGACCAACGTGGCATAAATCTGAATCGACAGGACATTCATCATGGGAAAAATCACTGGCTTCATGGAATTCGAGCGGCTTGAAGAGGGCTACAAACCCGTTGCCGAACGTTTGAAGAACTACAAAGAAATCGTCATCGGTCTGGATGACAAGCAAGCTGTGCAGCAGGCGGCGCGTTGCATGGACTGCGGCACCCCGTTTTGCAACAGCGGCTGCCCAGTCAACAACATCATTCCCGACTTCAATGACATGGTCTTTCGCAACGACTGGAAAAACGCCATCCAGACATTGCACAGCACCAACAACTTTCCAGAGTTCACCGGTCGTATTTGCCCGGCACCTTGCGAAGCCGCCTGCACGCTCAACGTGAACGACGAGGCGGTCGGCATCAAGTCGATTGAGCACGCCATCATTGACCGCGCGTGGGCCGAAGGTTGGGTCACGCCGCAGTTGCCCAAGCACAAGACCGGCAAAAAAGTCGCTGTCGTGGGCTCCGGCCCTGCCGGCATGGCGGCGGCCCAGCAGCTTGCGCGGGTTGGCCATGATGTGACGCTGTTCGAAAAGAACGACCGCGTCGGCGGCTTGCTGCGCTACGGTATTCCTGACTTCAAGATGGAAAAAATCCACATCGACCGCCGCGTCGAACAAATGAAGGCCGAGGGCGTGAATTTCCGTTGTGGCGTGCTGATCGGTGACTTGCCGAAAGACAGCAAGGTCACCAACTGGGCGACTGAAACCATCACACCAGCACAGTTGCAAAAAGACTTTGACGCCGTGGTCTTGACGGGCGGCGCCGAGCAATCACGTGACTTGCCGGTGCCTGGCCGTGATCTGTCTGGCATCCATTTCGCGATGGAATTTTTACCACAACAAAACAAGGTCAATGCCGGTGACAAGTTGAAAGACCAGCTGCGCGCAGCCGGCAAACACGTCATTGTGATCGGTGGCGGCGACACCGGCTCCGATTGCGTCGGCACCAGCAACCGCCACGGTGCGGTCAGCGTCACGCAGTTCGAATTGATGCCCGAGCCACCAGCTGAAGAAAACCGGCCGATGACCTGGCCTTACTGGCCGATCAAGCTGCGCACCAGCACCAGCCATGAAGAAGGTTGCGAGCGCGAGTTCGCCATTTCGACCAAGGAATTCATCGGCGAAAAGGGCAAAGTCACCGGTCTCAAAACCGTTCGCGTCGAGTGGAAAGACGGCAAGATGCAAGAAGTCGCTGGCTCGGAGCAACTGCTCAAAGCCGACTTGGTGCTGCTGGCGATGGGTTTTGTGGCACCGGTCAGCACTGTGCTCAAGGCCTTTGGCGTCGAGGCCGACAACCGCGGCAACGCCAAGGCCAGCACCGAGTTCATCGGCGGTTACGCCACCAACGTGCCTAAAGTTTTTGCCGCCGGCGACATTCGCCGTGGCCAGAGCTTGGTCGTCTGGGCGATTCGCGAAGGTCGGCAAGCCGCCCGCGCCGTTGACGAATTTCTGATGGGCGCCAGCGATCTACCACGCTAAACCGTTGCGGAGCCGTTGTTAAAATGCGGTTGATTGCCCGGCCTTCAGCCGGGCGCTGGGCGTCAAATACGATTAAAGCCGTATCATCAGGGCTTACCCTCACCCAAGCCGGCGCTCTGCCGGCTTTCTACCTTTCATGATCGAACAGTCGCCCACACTCGTCGAATTCAAGCAAGTCACCTTCGCCTACCCAGGTGCCAAGGGTGACCGCGTCATTCTGAAAGACATCAGCCTGAGCGTGCCACGCGGCAAGGTCACCGCCTTGATGGGGGCGTCCGGCGGTGGCAAAACCACGGTCTTGCGGCTGATCGGCGGCCAGCAGAAAGCCACCTCCGGCGATGTCTTGTTTGACGCGCAGAATGTCGGCGGTTTGAGCCAGACCGATCTGTATGCAGCCCGGCGCCGCATGGGCATGTTGTTCCAGTTTGGCGCGCTGTTCACTGACTTGAGTGTGTTTGACAACGTGGCTTTTCCTTTGCGCGAACATACCCGCCTTAGCCCTGAATTGATCCGCGACATCGTGCTCATGAAGCTCGATGCGGTCGGTCTGCGCGGTGCGCGAGATTTGATGCCCTCTGAAATTTCAGGCGGTATGGCGCGGCGCGTGGCGCTGGCGCGGGCCATTGTGCTGGACCCTGAACTCATCATGTACGACGAGCCGTTTGCGGGCTTAGACCCGATCTCTTTGGGGACGGCGGCTCAGCTGATTCGTCAACTCAACGACACGCTCGGCATCACCAGCATCGTGGTCTCGCACGACTTAGAAGAAACCTTCCGGATCGCCGACAAGGTGATTATTTTGGCCAACGGCGGGATTGCGGCTGAAGGCACGCCGGATGAAGTCAGAAACTCCAAAGATCCGCTGGTGCATCAATTTGTCAACGCACTGAGCGAAGGCCCAGTTGAATTTCATTACCCGGGGCCAGACGCTGAAGCCGACTACGGCTTATTGAGTCGCGGTGGGAAAAGCGCTGCGTCTGCGGTGCAACAGCCCTCGAAAGGTGGCCGCTCATGAAATGGCATCCGATGGATTCAGTGGCCGACCTCGGCCAAGCGACGCGGAGCCAGTTGACGCAGCTCGGCCAAGCGGCCCGGCTGTTTGCCCGACTTGTCGCGTTGTCGGGTCCGACGCTCAGGCGCTTCGGATTGGTCCGCGACCAGATTTTCTTTTTGGGCAATTACTCCCTCGCGATCATTGCGGTGTCGGGGCTTTTTGTCGGTTTTGTGTTGAGCTTGCAAGGCTATTACACCTTGCAGCGTTATGGCTCTGCCGAAGCTCTTGGGCTGCTGGTCGCGCTCAGCTTGGTGCGTGAGCTCGGCCCCGTGGTGACAGCCTTGCTGTTCGCTGGCCGCGCGGGCACGGCGCTGACCGCTGAAATTGGCCTGATGAAAGCCGGTGAGCAACTGTCGGCCATGGAAATGATGGCGGTCGACCCGATCCGGCGCATTCTGGCGCCGCGTTTTTGGGGCGGCATGATCGCTATGCCGCTGCTGGCTGCAGTCTTCAGTGCGGTCGGCATCATGGGTGGCTGGATGGTCGGTGTGCTGATGATCGGCATCGATGCAGGGTCGTTTTGGAGCCAGATGCAGGGCGGCGTTGATGTTTGGCGTGATGTCGGCAATGGCGTCATCAAGAGTTTCGTATTTGGCGTCACGGTCACTTTCGTCGCTTTGTACCAGGGCTTCGAATCCCAGCCGACACCTGAAGGGGTGTCGCGTGCGACCACACGGACGGTGGTGGTTGCTTCCTTGGCCGTGCTGGGATTGGATTTCCTGCTGACCGCTTGGATGTTCAGTTTGTAATGTGAACGGAAATGCGCCGCCATGCGAAAGCCGCCGTCGCATGAGAAAATAACAAGCTTATATTTTTGATGCGGGATTTTTAAGCTAACTGAGCTTTCCCGTTGGATGTTTTTGAAAGCTAGTCATGTCACGTACCAGAACCGATGTGTGGGTCGGCCTTTTTGTGTTGATCGGAGGGGTTGCCCTTCTGTTTTTGGCCTTGAAATCTGCCAATTTGATGAGTTTTCAACTGGTGGACATGTCTTATCCAGTGGTCGCAAAATTCGACAATATCGGCGGTTTGAAGCCGCGGGCCGCCGTCAAGAGTGCGGGTGTCGTTGTTGGCCGCGTTGAAAGCATCAGCTTTGATGACAAGCGTTATCAGGCGAGTGTGAGTCTGGCCATGGAAAGCCGCTATGTTTTCCCCAAAGACAGCTCATTGAAAATTCTCACCAGCGGTTTGCTGGGTGAGCAGTACATCGGCATTGAGCCCGGTGCTGAAGAAAAGCTTCTCGCGGCTGGGGACGTGATCAACACGACTCAGTCGGCTGTGGTGCTTGAGAACCTCATCAGTCAGTTTTTGTACAGCAAGGCGGCAGACAGCGGTGCAGCTAGTCCAGTTGCGCCAACGGCAGTCACAGGGGCTAACAAATGAACACTCTTCATCATGCAGCGCCGTTTTTTTTGCGATCAACCAGGTCCATACTTTTGGGCTTTATCGGGCTTGCACTGGCTGTCCTCCAAGGCTGTGCTGTGTCACCCACCGCCAATCCGCGTGACCCTTGGGAGCCGTTTAACCGGAACGTGTCCAATTTCAACGAAGGTTTGGACAACGCCGTCATCAAGCCGGTGGCGACTGCTTACCAAAATGTCACGCCGCAAATCATGCGCACTGGGGTCAACAATTTTTTTGGCAACATCTCAGATGTCTGGTCGCTCATCAATAACGTGTTTCAGCTCAAGCCCGCAGAGTCTGTAGAGACCTTGTTTCGTGTTGGCGTGAACACCACAGTCGGGCTTTTTGGCCTGATAGACGTGGCGTCTGAGTTAAAGCTGCAAAAACACACGGAAGACTTTGGTCAGACGCTGGGTTACTGGGGTACGCCAACCGGACCCTATGTCGTCTTGCCGCTGTTTGGCCCCTCGACCTTGCGTGACACGCTGGCCTTGCCTGTCGACGCCAAGGGTAATCTGGTGAATAGTTTGAACGATGTGGCGCTGCGCAACAGTTTGATGACTTTGCGTCTGGTTGACGTTCGGGCAAACTTGTTGAGTGCCGGCAGACTGCTGGATGCCGCCGCGCTGGACAAGTACAGTTTCACCAGGGACGCTTACCTGCAACGGCGACGCGGGCTGATCAGCGAGCAACCTGGGGAAGTGAACTGGGAAGAAGAACGCTACGATTTGCCACTGCCAACTGACGCAGGCGCTCCAGCGTCGGGTAGTCAAGAGGTGTTACCTGCTGGTACTAAAACTTCGCCCTGACACCTGAACCTTGGGGCGCGGGTGGAGTCTTAACAGTTCCGCTCTGATTGCCAAGCCTTCGAATCTGGTTGAGAGCTCGAGTCCGTTATCAGGACTGACTCGAAGCGCTGGCCTTTCCACTATTGAAAGAATTTTGTGAAATTAAACCGTCGATATGTGACTCATTTTTTGATGGCCTCGCTGAGCGTGCTTTCGCTGGTCGCCGTACCTGCCGTGCGCGCCGCCGACGAGGGACCGGATGAAATGATCCGTCGCCTGTCTACCGATGTCTTGAGCAACATCAAGGCTGACAAGGATGTCCAAAAAGGAGATGTGAGCAAGATCACGTCTTTCGTTGACAGCAAGGTCATGCCGAACGTTAACTTCGTCCGCATGACCGCTTCTGCTGTGGGGCGTAACTGGCGCCAAGCCACCCCAGATCAGCAAAAGCGCTTGCAGGAAGAGTTCAAAAGCATGCTGGTTCGGACTTATTCCGGCGCATTGAGTCAGGTGAAAGATCAGACTGTCAGCGTCAAACCATTGCGTGCTGACGCTGCTGACACTGAAGTCATTGTGCGTACGGAGGTCATAGGCCGTGGAGACCCTGTGCAGTTGGATTACCGGATGGAAAAAACCGCCTCCGGCTGGAAGATTTATGACTTCAATGTGCTCGGCGTCTGGATGGTGGAGACCTACCGCACGCAGTTCGCGCAAGAAATATCGGCACGCGGTATCGACGGCTTGATCGCGGCGCTCGCGCAGCGCAATAAAAGCGGTTCGGCTGAGAAAAAGAGCTGATCTCAACACTGCTTCCGCCTTGAACGCCAACTTTTCACCGAGTCCGCCATGTTGTTAAAACTCCCCGCTGTGCTCACCCACCATCAGGCCCTTGACTGGGCGCGCAGCCTCAAATTGGCTTTGCGGGCAGCTGCGTCTGACATGACGCCGGTTATCGCAGATGCCAGCGCACTGACCCAGTTCGATTCGTCAGCATTGGCTGTTTTACTGGATTGCCGGCGCGAAGCCTTGGCAACGGGGCGAATATTTTGGGTGCAAGGTTTACCGCCACGTCTGCGCCAATTGGCGGGTCTTTACGGCATTGCACCGTTGATTCCTTCGCCTGTTTAGGTGCTTTTTGCAGTGGCTGTGGGTGCTGTCCGCAGGGGTCATTTCTGTCAGCGCACCTTGCCTGCGGGCTAGCCCCTAAAATAGAGGGCTCATGCCCGCTATCTCATTCCAGTCCGTCTCCAAAATATTCAAATCTTCCCGGGGTGCTCCCGGTCCAGTGGTGCAAGCGCTGGACCATGTCAGCTTTGACATACAGCCTGGCGAATTTTTTGGCCTGCTCGGTCCTAACGGTGCCGGCAAAACCACTTTGATCAGTATTTTGGCGGGCCTGTCGCGCGCCAGCAGCGGTCGGGTCATGGTGCACGGCCACGATGTGGTGACCGACTATGCCGAAGCCCGCCGTCAGCTGGGCGTGGTGCCCCAAGAGCTGGTGTTTGACCCCTTTTTCTCTGTGCGTGAGTCTTTGCGCATTCAGTCCGGTTACTTCGGTGTGAAGCACAACGACGATTGGATCGACGAGTTGCTCAGCAGCTTGGGTTTGACCGACAAGGCCAACGCCAACATGCGGCAACTGTCAGGCGGCATGAAGCGGCGCGTGTTGGTCGCGCTGGCATTGGTGCACAAGCCGCCGGTGATCGTGCTGGACGAACCGACCGCCGGCGTCGACGTCGAGTTGCGGCAAACACTCTGGCAGTTCATCGCCAAATTGAATCGGCAGGGCAGCACTGTGCTGCTCACCACGCATTACCTCGAAGAAGCCGAAGCGCTGTGCAGCCGGATTGCCATGCTCAAGCAAGGCCGGGTGGTGGCGTTGGCGTCCACCTCGGATTTACTCAAGAGTGCGTCGTCGAACGTGCTGCGCTTCAAGGTCGACCGCGAGCTGCCGGAGGCGCTGGCGGTGCAGGCGCGTGTGACGGGCCGCATCGTGCAGTTTCCTGCCCATAACGCGCGTGAGATCGAGAACTATCTGGCGGCCGTGCGCGAGGCCGGGCTGGTGGCTGAAGATGTCGAAATCCGCAAGGCCGACCTCGAAGATGTTTTCCTCGAAGTGATGTCCGGTAAAGCCGTCAGCAACCCAACTGCATCCGAGGTCACTGCATGAACGGCTGGCAAACACTGTTGTACAAAGAAGTCCTGCGTTTTTGGAAGGTTGGCTTTCAGACCGTTGGCGCGCCGATCCTGATGGCCGTGCTCTACATGCTGATTTTTGGCCATGTGCTGCAAGACCAAGTCAAGGTCTACGGCAGCGTCAGCTACACCGCCTTTTTGGTGCCGGGTCTGGTGATGATGAGTGTGTTGCAAAACGCTTTTGCCAACAGCTCGTCCTCCATGATTCAAAGCAAAATCATGGGCAATCTGGTGTTTTTGTTGCTGACGCCGCTGTCGCATTGGCATTGGTTTGTGGCTTACGTTGGCTCTTCGGTGCTGCGCGGCTTGGCTGTCGGCACTGGCGTGTTTGCCGTCACGGTGTACTTTGGGCAACCCAGTTTTGTGGCACCGCTGTGGATTGTGGTGTTCGCCGTGCTCGGCGCAGCGCTGCTGGGTGCACTCGGTTTGATCGCCGGTTTGTGGGCTGAAAAATTCGACCAGATGGCGGTGTTTCAGAACTTTATCATCATGCCGATGACGTTTTTGAGCGGCGTGTTCTACTCCATCCATTCCTTGCCGCCAGTATGGCAAAAGGTGAGTCATCTGAACCCGTTTTTCTACATGATCGACGGCTTTCGATATGGCTTTTTTGGCGTCAGCGATGTCTCGCCCTGGTTGAGCCTGGCGATTGTCGGAAGCGCCTTGATCATGGTCAGCTGGATCGCCGTGCACTTGCTGAAAATCGGCTACAAGATTCGCCATTGAACAGCCAAGTCCGAACATCGTATTTCATTGAACTAACTGACCTCATTTTTTAACACCATGACCAGCGACGAACTTCAGGCCCTCATCAGCGCCAACATTGATTGCGAGCACATCGAACTGTCGGGCGATGGCCGGCATTGGTATGCCACCATTGTCTCCAGCATTTTTGAAGGTCAGCGCTTGATCCAGCGGCATCAGCGTGTCTACGCCACGCTGGGTGGCCGCCTGCAGACCGACGAAGTCCATGCCCTGTCGATGAAAACCTTCACGCCCGCCGAGTGGGCCGCTCAAAACTAAAACTAGAAAAATCATGGACAAGCTACGCATCAAAGGCGGCACATCGCTGTCGGGCACGGTTGATATTTCGGGCGCTAAAAATGCCGCCTTGCCCGAGCTCTGCGCGGCGCTGCTCACCGACGAACCCGTCACGTTGACGAATGTGCCGCGGCTGCAAGACGTCTCGACCATGCTCAAGCTGATTCGCAACATGGGTGTCACGGCCGAACAGGGCGCGCTGGGTCAGCCGAATTCCAGCACCGTACGCATTGACGCTGGCCCCCTGCACACGCCTGAAGCACCTTACGAGCTGGTGAAAACTATGCGCGCCTCGGTGTTGGCGCTGGGTCCGCTGCTGGCGCGCTTTGGTCGTGCCCGGGTGTCGCTGCCGGGCGGCTGCGCGATTGGTTCGCGACCGGTGGATCAACACATCAAAGGTTTGCAGGCGATGGGCGCCGAGATTGTGGTGGAGCACGGCTACATGATTGCGCGTCTCGCCCCCGGCCTGACGCGTCTGCAGGGTTGCCATTTAACGACCGACATGGTGACCGTGACCGGTACCGAAAATTTTATGATGGCGGCGGCGCTGGCCGCCGGCGAGACCATTTTGGAAAACGCCGCGCAAGAGCCGGAGATCGGTGACCTGGCCGAGATGCTGATCAAGATGGGTGCAAAGATTGACGGCCACGGCAGCCGGCGCATTCGCATTCAGGGCGTGGCGCGTCTGCATGGCGGCGCGCATCAGGTGGTGGCTGACCGCATTGAAACTGGCACCTTTTTGTGTGCTGTGGCGGCGGCTGGCGGTGACGTGGTCTTGCGCCACGGCCGCGCCGACCACTTGGAAGTGGTGATCGAGAAGCTGCGCGAAGCGGGCGCAACCATCAGCACCGGCGATGGTTTTATCCGCATTCAGTCGCAGGGCAGGCTCAAGGCGCAGTCGTTTCGGACGACTGAATACCCGGGCTTCCCGACCGACATGCAGGCGCAGTTCATGGCGCTCAATGCGATCTCACACGGCACCAGCAAAGTCACCGAGACGATTTTTGAAAACCGTTTCATGCACGTCAACGAAATGGTGCGGCTGGGCGCCAACATCCAGATCGACGGCAAAGTCGCGCTGCTGGAAGGGGTTGAAAAACTTTCCGGCGCCACCGTCATGGCGACTGATTTACGGGCTTCGGCCAGCTTGGTGATTGCCGGCTTGGTGGCCGAGGGCGAAACCGTGGTGGAGCGGATTTACCACCTAGACCGCGGCTACGACCAAATGGAAACCAAATTGCGCGGCATTGGCGCAGACATCGAAAGGGTCAAAGGATGATCACGCTGGCGCTGTCCAAGGGACGCATTTTTGACGATATTCTTCCGCTCCTGCGCTCGGCTAGCATTGAGGTGCTGGACGACCCGGACAAGTCACGCAAACTGATTTTGGACACCAACCAGCCCGACCTGCGCGTGGTCTTGGTGCGCGCCACCGATGTGCCCACCTATGTGCAGTACGGCGGCGCTGATCTGGGCGTGGTGGGCAAAGACACGCTGCTTGAATCCGGCAGCCAAGGCTTGTACCAGCCGCTGGATTTGCAAATCGCCAAATGCCGCATCAGCGTGGCCGTGCGCGATGGCTTTGACTACGCCGCAGCTGTCCGCCAAGGTGGACGGCTCAAAGTCGCCACCAAGTACGTGGCGATTGCACGCGATTTTTTCGCCAGCAAGGGTGTCCACGTCGACCTGATCAAGTTGTACGGCAGCATGGAACTCGCACCTTTGACTGGTCTGGCCGACGCCATCGTCGACTTGGTTTCCACTGGCAACACGCTCAAAGCTAACCATTTGGTGGAGGTCGAACGGATCATGGACATCAGCTCGCACTTGGTGGTGAATCAAGTGGCGCTCAAGCTCAAACAAGAGCCGATTCGCCGCCTGATTAATTCACTGGCCCGGGCTGTCGCCGCATAACTTTTTCTTTTTTTGTTTTTGTTTTTGTTTTTCAAATGAACCTTGTCGCCAAACCAGTCCGTCTGTCCACGCTTGCCAGTAGCTTTGAAGATGACTTCAAGGCGCGCCTGCATTGGTCAGCCGACGCAGATGCAGCCATTGAAGAGCGCGTCGCTGCGATTTTGGCCGACGTGCAGCTGCGCGGCGATGCCGCTGTGCTCGAGTACACCAGCCGCTTCGACGGGCTTGAGGCGGCCAGCATGCAGGCGCTGGAGTTGACGCAGGCCGAACTCAAAGCGGCTTTTGAAGGGCTGCCAGATGCTCAGCGCACCGCGCTGCAAGCGGCCGCCGCGCGGGTTCGCAGCTACCACGAGGCCCAGAAAAAAGCCTGCGGCGAAAGCTGGAGCTACCGCGACGACGACGGCAGCTTGCTGGGACAAAAAGTCACGCCGCTTGATCGCGTGGGCATCTACGTGCCCGGCGGCAAAGCGGCTTATCCATCGTCGGTGCTGATGAACGCGATTCCGGCGCATGTCGCTGGTGTCGGCGAGATCATCATGGTGGTGCCGACGCCGCGCGGCGACAAAAATCCGCTGGTGCTGGCGGCTGCTTACGTGGCCGGTGTCACGCGGGTCTTCACCATCGGTGGCGCGCAAGCGGTGGCCGCGCTGGCTTACGGCACGGCCACGGTGCCAGCGGTCGACAAGATCACCGGTCCGGGCAACGCCTACGTGGCGGCGGCCAAGCGCCGCGTTTTCGGCACTGTGGGCATCGACATGATTGCCGGGCCGTCTGAAATTTTGGTCTTGGCTGATGGCAGCACGCCAGCCGACTGGGTCGCTATGGATCTTTTCAGCCAAGCCGAGCATGACGAGTTGGCGCAAAGCATTTTGCTGTGCCCGGACGCTGCCTACATCGACGCTGTGCAAGCCACCATCGACCGGTTGCTGCCGAGCATGCCGCGCGCCGCCATCATCGCCAAATCCCTGAATGACCGCGGCGCTTTGATTCAAACCCGCAGCATGGAAGAAGCCTGCGAGATCAGCAACCGCATTGCGCCAGAACACCTCGAAGTTTCGACCCGTGACCCGCAGCGCTGGGAACCTTTGCTCAAGCATGCCGGAGCGATCTTTTTGGGCGCTTACACCAGCGAAAGTCTGGGTGACTACTGCGCCGGCCCGAATCATGTGTTGCCGACCAGCGGCACAGCGCGTTTTTCGAGCCCGCTCGGGGTCTATGACTTTCAAAAGCGTTCCAGTTTGATCGAGGTCAGTCAGGCTGGCGCTCAGGTTCTGGGCCCGGTGGCCGCCGAGCTGGCTTACGGTGAAGGCCTGCAAGCCCATGCCCGTGCCGCCGAGCTGCGCTTGAATAACGTACCGCCAATGCGGGGTGCCGCATGAGCACCCTCAACACTGTCAACCCGTCAGGCCAGCTCAGCCCCGAGCTGAAAAAACGCATCCGCCAAGACGTGCAGGCTATGCACGCTTACGCCATTCAGGATTCCGTCGGCATGGTCAAGCTCGACGCCATGGAAAACCCGCACCGGCTGCCAGCACACCTACAGGCTGAACTCGGTCAGCGGCTCGGTGCGCTCGCGCTGAACCGCTACCCGGACGGCCGGGTCAACGACTTGCGCCGCGCGCTGGCCGACTACGCCGGCATGCCCGCAGGCTTTGACATCATGCTGGGCAATGGCTCGGATGAATTGATCTCGCTGCTGTCGCTGGCCTGCCATGTGCCGGGCGGCTGCGTGCTGGCGCCCGTACCCGGCTTCGTGATGTACGCCATGAGCGCCCAGTTGCAAGGTCTGGCTTTCGTTGGCGTACCGTTGACCGCTGACTTTGAACTCGACGAGGCAGCCATGCTGGCGGCCATTGCCGAGCACCAACCGTCCATCGTTTACTTGGCTTATCCGAACAACCCGACCGCCAATTTGTGGGACGACGCGGTGATTGAAAAAATCATCACCGCCGTTGGCGAGCAAGGCGGTCTGGTCGTCATGGACGAGGCTTACCAGCCGTTTTCGAGCAAAAGTTACTTAGACCGCATCAGCCGCCACAACCATGTGCTGTTGATGCGCACGCTCAGCAAGTTTGGCTTGGCCGGTGTGCGTTTGGGCTACATGATGGGGCCCAAAGCGCTGATCGCCGAGTTTGACAAGGTGCGGCCGCCCTACAACATCAGCGTGCTGAATTACGAGTGCGCGCTGTTCGCCTTAGAGCATCAAGAAGTTTTCGCCGCGCAGGCTGCCGACTTGGTGCAGCAACGCGAGCGCTTGCTCAAGGCGCTGCGCGCCATGCCGGGCCTGGCAGTCTGGAACAGCGACGCCAACATGATCCTGGTTCGTGTGCCGGGAGACGCTGATGCAGCCGGCCTGGTGTTCGAGCGCCTGAAAGCCGGCGGCGTGCTGGTTAAAAATATTTCTAAAATGCACCCCTTGCTGAGCAACTGTCTGCGTTTGACGGTTGGCACGGCCGATGAAAATACGCAACTGCTGGCCACCCTTCAAAAAGCCCTATGAACTCCACCGTTACACCTCTCGCTCCGCGCACCGCTGAAGTCACGCGCAACACGGCTGAAACCAAAATCACCGCGAAGGTCAATCTCGATGGCAGCGGTGCGTCAAACCTCAATACCGGCATCGGTTTTTTTGACCACATGCTGGACCAGATCGCCCGTCACGGGCTGATTGATTTGGACATTCAAGCTGATGGCGACTTGCACATTGACGGCCACCACACGGTGGAAGACGTGGGCATCACCTTGGGCCAAGCGGTGGCGCTGGCCGTCGGTGACAAAAAAGGTTTGCGCCGTTACGGCCACGCCTATGTGCCGCTGGACGAAGCGCTGAGCCGCGTGGTGATCGACTTTTCTGGCCGTCCCGGTCTGGTGATGAATGTGCCCTTCACCAGCGGCATGATCGGTACTTTTGACTCACAACTGGCCTTTGAGTTTTTCCAGGGCTTTGCTAATCACGCTTTTGTCACCCTGCACATTGACAATCTGCGCGGCGAAAACGCCCACCACCAAGCCGAAACGGTGTTCAAAGCCTTCGCCCGCGCGCTGCGCATGGCGCTGGAGCTCGACCCGCGCATGGCCGGTGTGATTCCTTCGACCAAGGGTTCTTTGTAAACCGCCTGAAGCTGTCATGACTGTTCTGAAAAAAGTAGCCGTGGTGGACTACGGCATGGGTAACTTGCGATCAGTGTCGCAGGCGGTGGCACATGTGGCCGAAGGCGTGGGTTTTGAGGTGATCGTCACCTCCCGCGCGCAAGACGTGCTGGACGCTGACCGCGTGGTATTGCCTGGCCAAGGCGCCATGCCTGACTGCATGCGTGAGCTGGACGAGTCGGGCCTGCGCCAAGCCGTGCTGCATGCGGCTGCGCACAAACCTTTGTTTGGCGTCTGCGTCGGCATGCAGATGCTGCTGGACCGCAGCGAAGAAGGCCCCGTCGGTGTGGGCACGCCCGGGCTCGGACTGATAGGCGGAGACGTCATCAAGTTTGACTTGGCCGGCAGACTCCAGCCAGACGGCAGCCGCTTCAAGGTGCCGCAAATGGGCTGGAATCAGGTCTATCAGGGCAGCTCAGCCTTGCCGGCTGGCAGCCAGCCACGGCATGCGCTCTGGGCCGACATTCCTGACGGCGCTTATTTCTACTTTGTGCACAGTTTCTACGCCAAGCCGTCTGATGCGCGCAACACTGCGGGTGAAGCCGACTACGGTGGGCGCTTCACAGCGGCGGTTGCACGGGATAATATTTTTGCGACGCAGTTTCACCCCGAAAAGAGCGCCGATCAAGGACTGGCCCTGTACCGCAACTTTCTGCAGTGGAATCCCTGATTTTTTCAACCCTTACCAGCTTCATTCTTTAAAGCAACATGCAACTTATCCCCGCGATTGACCTGAAAGACGGTCACTGCGTTCGCCTCAAACAGGGCGACATGGACCAGTCCACCACCTTCGGCGAAGACCCTGCGGCCATGGCGCGCAGCTGGGTCGACAAAGGCGCGCGGCGCCTGCACTTGGTCGACCTGAACGGCGCCTTTGCCGGCAAGCCCAAAAACGAGGCCGCTATTCGCAAGATCTTGCTCGAAGTGGGCAGTGAGGTGGACGTGCAGCTCGGCGGCGGGATTCGCGACCTTGACACCATCGAACGCTATCTGGATGCGGGTTTGCGCTACGTCATCATCGGCACAGCGGCTGTCAAAAACCCCGGTTTTTTGCAG
>Ga0208916_10000395_pt1 | contig 20993 bp, 30 predicted proteins | sample DEB19_08_DNA_5_FD_184523 | JGI IMG/M metagenome (GOLD analysis project Ga0208916, IMG submission 184523) | Aqueous microbial communities from the Delaware River and Bay under freshwater to marine salinity gradient to study organic matter... | ecosystem: Environmental > Aquatic > Marine >... | reverse complement strand
ATACAACAAATAACATATGATACTTAAATATACCACAAAACTCGCAAAGTACTGCATATACATTAGTTTTATGAGATGCTTGAAAACATATATATCACCCAAGTGCAGATACGACAGCTAGAACATGGACAATTCCTGCAAATAGTAGTGTTGCATTTCCTGTATGAACTGCTATTACTTTTGTAAACGATACGAGTGCAGGGACTATTACAATAGCTATTACTACAGACACACTGGTGCTTGCATGAGCAGGTACTACAGGTAGTAGGACACTAACTGCAAACTGAGTAGCAACTGCAATCAAAGTTACATCTACTAGATGGATTATATCTTGAACCAATCTGACATAATGGCATCACATCAACAAGCATTATTATGAAGAACACCAACCACAGCAAGCAATTGATTGCTTACTAATTTAAAGTTTTATTTAAAATTAGACGAGTCTAGTGGAAATACAACAGACATAGTTTGAAGTAAAGTTTGAACAGCAATAAATCAAGCAACTTTTGCAACAGGAAAAATAAATAATTGATGAAGTTTTGACGGGACAACTGATTATTTTAGGTTTGCAGATCATACAGACTTTGATTTTTGAACTTGAGCAGTATCAATATCTTTTCGATGTTATCAGAACTCTTTGGCAAATTATAAATACATATCAAATCAAAGATTTAATAATGGATCTACTTGAGCACAAGTATGAGTATTTTCACAACCTTGAAGTGCGACAGGTGATAGTATGGCTTTTTTTATTTAAAACTTTATGATGATTGATGAAGTTTTCCGTATGATAGCAGGTTTTATATTATGATTTATGACAAAATGGAAGAAGTAGTTTTACAACTTATATGCTGGCTATTACCAATATTACTAGGTAGTATAATAGGTTATATTACTGCTATAATGGCTCAAAAAACTTGTTGTTTTTATAAAAATAAGAAATGATGGATTGAATAACACCAGAGATACTATTACAATGAGGCTCGTTTGGGTTTCTTTGTATTACGTTTTACATCTTGTTAACTAGGTTCTTTAAACAGATAGATGAGATTAAAGAAACGCTAGAGTTAATGAGATCAACAATGGATACACAAACAAAGCTAAATGAAAAGTTATTGGAAAAGATTTTATCTCTCTCTAAATAATGGAAACAAACGCTTGTCGAGATGATCCAAAAGATACAGACTTCATACGTGAAGATGTGTATTTTGGTACTACTACTCCTACTATAAAAGACATAGTAGACCACCGTAAGATATGAACTGTATACAATCAGTTTGTAAATGCAGATACTAAAATGGCTTGTGGTAGTTATTGAGTAATCCATGCAGACAACGTAAATGAGTTATTGTGAGGTTGAAAGGAAGTGAATCCTAGATGACATCGGTTAGAGTTTGTAAGAGTACACAAAACACCAAAATACGACCCTATTGTAAAAGGTTCAAGTTTGCAAGCTCAATTAGATTTTGCACAAAAAACTGGTGTAATATGAGGGTATTATAGAGTATACACAAAAGAAGAACTGCAAGAGTGAATAAGCAAATGAATGATGTGATATACAGGTTCTAGTAATATTGATTGGGAATGAACAAAAAGTAGTCCTGATAATGTGTGTGTTATAAAGAGTGGTTCTCCTGCACATATAGTATGTTTTATAGGATACGATAAGGATTATTTATACATAAGAAACTCTTGAGCTTTAAAGCATATGAAATTAAAACGAGATGACCTTGATAAATTGTTTAGTATATATATTGTTGTACCAAAGATAGAAGCAAATATACTTGAAAGAGCCAAAGCAAGTATGGAAAAAAGAAAGTGATTGTACGATACAATGGTTGTAAGATGACCTGTAAAGAAATTAGTTAAAAGGGTTGCTAAAGATGCTAAAAGAAAAGAAATAGATTGAAAGTTATGTGTAGAGATTGACGGTAAATGGTATGAGATAGTAAAAACTGTTTAATTCTTTTTTTATAAAAATGGATAAACTCACTTGGTTGGAAACTATTGAAGCAGAGAGACAAGAGAAGCTTAGAGCAAAGAGAGAAGCAAGAATACAGCAACAACAACGATTAAAGAGATTGTGGTACGTACCTAGAATATGAGAACGGATTGTTTTAGTGGGTGTAATGACCTTTATGTATTTTCTCGTTTACTCAGCAGGTTTTGTTACAGGTGTTGCACAAAACAAAACTGAACTCTATTGTTGGAGGGAAGTAAAAGCAAAGAATATCACACCAGTATTTACTTGCGAAAAAGTCTTACCCCGTACAGGTGCTTATTAGCACCTTTTTATTTTGTTTTTAAAAATGAAAATCAAAAGTGAACTTAGAGAGTTACAATCTAATATTGAAGAAGTATTATATTTTTGTGAGGTTACTAAAAAATCTAAACTTCAAACGATTGAAGTATTAGAGATTTTGTTCGACCATTACAAAGCAAATAAAGTGGATAGTTTTTTTGAAGATGACTATTACGAGAAATATATCAAACGTTTAGACGAAATTAGAGCAATAGAACCTGAAGATTATATATCTATAGGCTAGTTATAGACTTATGAATGTTAAATACTTTTTATTTAGTTTTATTCTTATTATATATAATGACAACATTTCCTATTTACTGAATCACACCATGAGCGTGAACAATAGACACTTCCTTTGAACAAGGTAGTGGGTTTGATTGAATAGCTGGTTATGTATTAAGTGATTGAGAAGACATATTAGTATGAGGTGATAACTGAACAAACCATTTCAACAAATATAATTGATTAAGCTCTATTATTTCTAATGAAACACAACCGTTTATAAGATTTAAAAGCGATACATTAAGTCCAGATGCTCTATTTTTTGTTTGAAGTAATTTAACACCTAAAAATTTATATTCAATAAGAAATTGTATATTAACAGATGATACACATATATATTTGGTATGATGATTTACACAATACTGAAACAATACAGCTAATAATATTGTAAAATTAAAAGAGAGTGATATGAGTCTTGTTCTTTGAAACACATGAACTTGATTTAGTTGAGCTATTTTTGGTAGTGCTTGAATAACTACCGACCATATTATATTATGAAATAGTTTTGCAAGAAGTTATAATTGAAGTTCTTCAAAAAAATTATTAGCAATTAATAAAAGTGATTTAACATTAGATACTTCGCTTACAACATTTTTAAATCCAAATAGTGTTGTTAATGGTGTGTTTACACAATCCGATTGAAAAATTATATTATGTTGAAGTTTTAGTTCTATTGCTTGAATTTCAAAAAATAGAATAGTAAGATTTAATTCTGATTGGACACTTGACACAACATTTAATACTAATATCTGATCGTGAGCTTGATCTATTGTTAGTGGGGTAAGAGAATTGAGTGATTGAAGATTAGTTGTTTGTTGATGATTTACCACATTTAATTGAGTAGCAAGCGAGCGTTTAATTATTTTAAATAATGATTGAACTATAAATACAAGTTTTACTTCATGAGCTGACAGCAATGTAAGTGGTGTAGTTATTGATTCAAGTGATAATATATACATATATTGATTATTTACTTCTTTTGGTTGAACATGAAGAAATAGGACAGCAAAATTAAATTCTTCTTGAGTATTAGATTGAAGTTGGCATATTGATTGCAATAATCAAGTTAACTCTATGATACTTAAAGATAATTTTTTCTTTTTGTTATGAATGTTTACAACTATAAATAGTATATCGTCATCATTTTTTTGAAGATGTGATATAAACTGAAATCTTACAAATTTATGAATATGACTAACTGGTTCTACTTGACCGTATTGTATAACACATTCAACCAACCATATTTATATGCAAACTAATTCAAGTTTTTTTAATAATATTAAATCGGTAAATTGAGATTTTACAAATTGATTTGTTAGAATTAACAACAAATGATTGCTGACTAAATCGTATAATGTTATTAGTCAAAACTGATTATTAGCTTGAAGTGATTTTGCAAAAAATTGAAATGATTATTTTTTTGTGTGATTAACTTATACACCATATAACATTTCAACATCAGTTGCCAAAGTGAGTAATTGAGTATTTGACTCAACATTTGCAATATGAAATTTATGAAACTATGTAAGAAGTGTGATATATGATAATTGAATTATTATAGCAGGAGATTTTACAACTCCAAATAACGGAATTGTTAAATATGATACTGATGGTGTTGTTGATTCAACATTTGATGTATGAACTTGATTTAATGGTTATGTTAATAGAATAATAAAACATTCTTCTTGAAATTATATTTGTGTTTGAGATTTTACAACGTATAAATGAGTAACACAAAACGGAATAGTGATGCTTGATACAGTATGAACGGTAGTAAGCTCTTTCGATGTTTGAACTGGAATAACAGTATCAGCATATCAATCATTAAAAGTATTAGAATTATCTAATTGAAACATATTGGTATATTGAAACGTATTAGCCTATAAATGAGTAGCTTGTCAAAGAGCTATTATTCTTACACCTACTTGAGATATTGTCCCATTTTTAACATCAGCACTAAATAATCAAATACAACGAGCATGTGAAAAAGATTGAGTTATTTATATGGTCTGAAATTTCACAACATATGGAACAACAACAGTTAATAGAATATGCTGAATTAAAATAAGCGATTGAACTTTGGTGAATATTTTTTGAACAGGTCTAAATAATACTGCGTATTGATGTACTATACAATCGTGAAATCTAGTAGTTACTTGAGCTTTTACAACATACAATTGACAATCAGTTGGTAGAATAGTAAGAATACATATTTAATTTTATTTTTTAAAACTCTATATGAATAAGCCATTTAATCATAAAAATTTTCAAGACAACCACCATATAGTACCGAAAGCAAGAATGAAAGATGGTTATAATGTGCATACGACAGAAAACATAACAAGGATAAATAGGGTAGTACACGAAAACATACATCATTTATTTGGGATTAAAGTTCCACACGAGAAGATTGAGTACATAGTAAAGATGGATCAGAAAGTAATCAACAAAAAATACGTGAAACAGCTTTTAGACATTTTAAATCAAGAGGATTTCTACATAGATAATATCCTGCTGAAAAAAGGGTTATAGTAGGCTGAGTGATACGAGAACCCTTGAGGAGATATGGAATAGCCAATACCAAGTACACGACCATAATCCATAGTGTAGCTCGCTCTAGTATCACTTTTATTTACTTTATTACTATGAAATCGGTAATATTTGAGTATGTTAATAAAGACGGTGATGAGTGTATAAGCATTTGAAGTATGAAATATTTTATAAAGACTTGTAAGAACTGTAAACAGATTATAAACGCACTGCAACGACAGCATAGTGAAGAAGATTGGGAGATGATGATAAACGCAAGCCAAAATGAACTGTTTTATATGCTTTGTTATGCTATCAAAAATAATCAAAAACACGTTTTATATCCAAATTAACAATATGGAAATACACACATCAGAATGACTAAAGCCAATGACTGAAGAAGAAATGATTGAGAAGTTTCAAGTTGATATTACAAAGCGAGAACCATTAAAATTAAAGCATAACACTTGGGCAACTACAGTAAAGAGAAAAGATTGAGAAATCGCTCAAGTGCCAAACTATCAAACCACAATGTATTTTGATCGTAAGTATCCTGAGTTTTTTGAGTCTATGGAAGATTATTTAAAACATTTTCTAAAGACTACTCCTGAAGTAAGACCATACGAAACACGACAAAGTCGATGACCTATGGAAAAAACGTATAGAGATAGTAGTGATATTCTAACAGCTACATTACGAGCTGACGTACACCTAGATAAACAACGTAAAGAGTCACTTGCTACAGTCAAGAAAAAACTCATAGAAGCTGATACAAAGCTATTTGACAGAATGGATAGGTTCGCAACACAAAAACAACTAATGGTTATTTTGGGCGATTTTTTCAACTCAGATATTTCATATAAAAGTACCAAATGAACAGAGCAACAAAACAAAACTTCTGAGTATGACGCTTGGAAAAAAGGTACTGAATTGATAGCAGAGGTTCTTTATAATCGTTCTTGATATACTGATATTGACGTAATACTATCACAAGGCAACCATGATGAGAATAAGCTAGTATATATGAGGGATTTGTTACATTATTACTTTCAAAACAATGATAAAATAACTATCCAAGAAGTGAAAGAGAACTGAAGATACTACTACAAACGATGAGATAATTTGTTGTGATTTACTCATTGACATCTAGTAGCAATGAAAGACCTACCAATGCTAATGAATAAAGAAAACTGAAACGCTAAATATAAAGAACGATGGACTTGACATAGACATAAAGATATTAGACAAAGTTTTCATTGAATGAATGTGAATACAGTAGGTGCAGTAAGTAGCAATGGAGAATGGAATGATAAGTATGGAGTAGATCATATCAACAACGAATTGTTCTGAGTGTTGTATCATAAGAAACAAGGTAAGATAGCAGACTTCTATCAAAAAATATAAAAAAAGCTCCCTATAATAAGGGAGTTTTCTTTTTACTTAAATCAAAATAAATCTTTTACTTGTTCTATGTTTAATATGATAAAACAAAACTCCTACACTAAGCACTATCATATATGGTAACAAGACTATAAAAGCTATAATAAGTGCAATAGTTATTCAGAAGTTTCTCATTTTGGTATAAGTTATAAAATCATATCTCAATTACTTACTCAAGGAATAACACTTAATCATTCAAACACATTATCAGACTCTGTTTCTTCTATAAGATGGGTATACACTTCTTTAAAGATTACTAGTTCTTCTTGTGTAAAAGGAACTGTAATACTTTTAGTAAAAGATATTAAATCAGCATTTGAATAAGTTGCATATGTTGCTCATCATCAAGTATATCAATAATTCATTATAATTATAAAAATAAAACTATTTACAAGTAATTCATTCATCAACACACTCTTTTCGATACTGGTTTGTTTTTGCTTTACTATCAATATACTGTTCAAATAGAGCTTGTGTTTTTTCTTCTTGTTGTTTTGCTTTTAGATACTTGTTTTCAGGGGGGCTTCATACTGGTAGTTTTCACTCTTGCGGTATCACTCCACTATCATATCAAGCTATAAACCTTGTTACATTACCAATCCAGTGTTCACATCAAGACGTACAATATCTACTTCTTGTAAGATAATCACTAGGAGTATTATTGCGGTGTCGGTATCTTACAAAACTTCATACTCGGAGTTCTGCATATTCAGCAGTTGTTTTATTCTTTACTCATTTATACCAACTAGGTTGTCTAAGCATTCAGAATGGGTGACGTGTTCAATACCCTCATTCTTGAGCTCGTATTGCTCATCAGAACTTGATACATTTATTAGGTCGTTCTGTTTTCCTACATTCTTCTATAAGCACATAAGCATCTTGTTGCGTCATAGACAGGTTCATTAGATACTGTTGTGCTGTAGGTAATACTTCTTCTTGAGCATTACTACTTGGTGATCCTATCATCAACAATCACGTAGTAATTGTAAATGTTCATAAGATAAAACTAGCAATAGTGTTGTTCATTGGTAAAGAAATAACGCTTGCATTGTTTATACTCCTGAAGCTATAAAAAGTAGGAGTTGGTTTTATTGAACAGGAGTTCAACAAATATCAATAAGGTAGTAAGGCATAGTTATTCAAAGAGCTTCACAATCGTTCTGTTTTTGTTCACGTAAGGCAATGATCCTCTCGTGAGCCTGAACAATACGGTTTTCTAAGTCGCTCGATGCACTAGCTTTTCGCCAACCTATACCTAGAAATATACTCATACTTGTAGTAATTACTAGAAGAACTAATCAAATTTTCATCATAACAAAGGTAAATAAAAACTACTTAACAAATTTACAATCTGGTCAGTAGTAGTATCAATCTTTTGTACTTCTTCAATCAGTGTCAAAAGTAACTCAAATACCTTGTAGAAGACAAGTAAAAGCAATACAGTAATTTACAAAAATCATTTTAAAGTTTCAAAAAAAATAAAGGGCTACTATACAATTAGTGCTATTTGTGACTACTGGAATAAAAAAGTTTTGTTGTAAAATCACATTTTTATATGTAGTGCTTTTTCTGAGAAATCGTAACATATTCTGTATGAAACATCTTCTTCTCAGAAGTAGAATCACCACACCATCTCGATTGTTTTTTTGTAAAGGTGAACAAGAAAAAAGTTATGTTCATTATAAGCGCTTCTTCAAAAGCTTATTCCTATAGTTCTGTATCACTTTCTAATTTCTGTTTTCATTGGCATGTAAGAAAATAAAAACTATTCTTCAAGGAGTCAGTGTTCTTTAAGGAAAAGATGAAGTAAATCATTTCAAATATTTGGCATGTTTTTATTTTTATACCATGTGTTAAATACATAATCTCTAGTAAACTTCTTCTGCTTAGGTGCGTGTTTTTCTAAAGCCTTGATCAATTTATGATCATTTAGATTGGTGTAGTTTTTGTTGTATTCTTCTATAACATCTCGCATTCGTTTTGGTGGTTGCTCAACAACTTCTTCAAATCATAAAAGAGTTATTTCATGAACCGAACACCATATTCATTCCATAGGTCAGCTTCATATACAAACTCTTTCATTTGTTTCTATACATTCAGCTACCCATCATAGCGTTTTATGTTTAAATTTTCTCATCATAACAAATAAATTAAAAACCTTTATATACTCTATACTCCAAACCAAGCTGAAAGAGCATATTCAGAAAGCAATGTTTCAGATCACTCCTCCCTACTTCATCACAAGCGTTCTGAATATCAATTCAAATAGCTTTATCTACTTCAGGATTATACTCTAAACGTCAACTATCAACTTCGTGCAAGTAGTTACTATGTTCAAGGTATAAAGAATAAACATCGTAATAATCAGCTCTTACACAAGAAGTAAACGCTACTAAAGCAATCCAAAAGATAATAAATAATACTGCAAATGTTTTCATTTTTGTTTATAAAGAATAAAAGTAATATAAGTATATCCGTAAACAAAAATAAATCTAGTAGTATTTATGATTGTTCCGCTATATTTTGGTTATCAATAAACGCCTTGCTCATTCTTTCAAACGTTTCTCTTTCAATAGGTTTTAAATCTCTATCTACTTCTTTTCAATCCATTGTGAAAATATAATACAAATTATCTCATTCAATAATAGAGTAATAATCAAATAGTGTGTATCATATTTTCTTATGATAGATAAGTCATTTTTCTGTTCGCATTACATAAATAAAGTTAAAAATTTGTCGCCATTCTCTTTTTTCTTTTTCTCGAGGATCAGCTCTACTCACTCAAGCGTTGTTCAAGACTTGTATACATACCCAAAGCGAGAACATATCATCCTACAAAACAACTCACTAGAGCTCTTTCAGAAGTATTTTAAGCATAGTTGGTTTAATGTCATTTTTGTTTATAAAGTAAAGGTTCTTTAATCCTTGCACGGTAAATACTTCATCATCTTTTGGTTACTGGTATGTTTATTATATCTTCTTCACTCCATCATCTGAGTTTCCTGTTTGCTATAACGTGATAGCGTACATATCAATGTTTCTTTACGTGCTCAGATCGTAGGTTGTGAGTATATCAATACTCATAGTACATTAGATAAATTTCAAATAAAACTTTTCTCGTAATGATAATGGTAATTCTAATTTGTCTTTGCCTTTAATCGTTAATGTGTAGTAATAACGTCTTAAACCTCTTGGATATGATACACTAGTTACTGCAATAAATCAGCTGTTCTTTAGTCTGTGTAAATCTTTATACGTGTCTTTTTTCTTGATTCACATCCTTTTAAAGTCTGCAAGACATACGCCACAAGAAGAAATGTTGTCTTTGTGTCCTTGCAAGATAGCAAGATTGTAGAGAGTTTTTATCATATCATAAGAAGAATAAAACTACCTAGATGCTTCAATGTTGGCTTTCTGTTGTGAGTAATAGTTAACACAAATATCTTTTATAGCTTCCATCTTTGCTTTCAATCAGGTTGCTTTAGCTTTTGCTGTTCTCCGATCTCAATACTTCTCTGCTTCGTTTTTTGCAATCATTTCAAGCTCGGCTTCGGTGTACTTTTTATCGCTTTCTTTTGCTTTTTTCTTGTACGTGATATACTTCTCTGCTCTCACTTGGTTGTATAACTGCTCTTGCATTCAAGCTATGCTTACCGCTTCATCATAGAGCTTGCTCATTTCTCGCTTTATCTTTGCAAGTTCTGTGATGTCTTGATCTGTAAGTGCAGGTTGGGAGATTATAGCATTTGCTTTGTCGGTTAGGTTCATTAGTATTTAGCAAATAAATCTTTCATTTTTTCAACAACTACTCAAAACTTCTTTGTCATTCTTTCGTCTAGCTCATCACTTCGATCAATATCAATTACTTTGTGATCGTGTCTACCGTCTTTATAAAGAAACTTACCAATAGCCAGTATCTGTGATTTCTTTATTCAAGTAACTTTCATATACGCTCGCATTTGGAGTTCGTATTCTTCCATATACGTCAATCACGACCGCATGTTCGGATAGGTATTTTCAGTATCTCAAGTTTTACCAATAGTTTTTATATCGTAAATACAATCTTTTCTGAATATATCCGCATATCATAAGAAGTCGCATCAAAACAACTCTCACTCTATTTTGTATTGATAGTATCATTCTGGAATTTCAAGACCAGTAGCGTTGTGCTTTAAAGCATCATATTGAGTTACTACTTTTTCTTTGTCGCTTACGTCTTTGATAATCTCCCAATCTTCTACTTTTTCGATCAAGTATTTTTCAAACAAGTTACCAAGAGCCAAAGAGTCGTTTTCAAATTCATCTTTCACTTGTAGGATATACATACCAGCTCGTTTTGCTAATGATGCGGTTGCTGTTTTTATCTGTGATACTGATATTTTCATTATTTAAAGTAGGATAAAATCTGTTGTTCCATTTTCCCTGATACTCTGTATTTTTCTTTTATCTTAGATAAAGCATCGTTTCAATCAGTAAATGATACTTTACCGTCTGCAATAGCATCGACCATATTATCAAAATTACTATCATTGTATCGTTGTCTTTTGTCTTCATCTGTTTTTGGTTCTTCTTGTGGTGATGTTTCTTTTCAAGTTTCAAATCTTACTTTACCTTTTTTATCTTTTGCTACAATATGTGTTCAATTTACTGTCCAAGTCCATCATTTCAGAAATTTACTTCAAGCAATATATTTTCATTCCTTATATTCTGTTTCTCAATCCTCAGTATTGATATAAATAAAAGGGAAATCATAAAGTTCACGACCAATTCATCGATTAAAACAAGCTCTTTTGAAACTATCACTTGCAAGCCCTTTTTCTTTTTCTGTGTTGCTTTCTGTTCCTGTATCCTCTTTACTTACCCACTGGTTTTTTATTTCATCCCATATAGAAACAATACAATTCTTATTGTCTCTAGTATGTTCTCTTTTCCAGTTAAGAGGTCAACAAACCTCATCCAAACGCTCCATATCTACTCTAGCGTTTTTGTACGCTAAAATAATAGCTCATTTTCAATCTTTAGTAATAGATTGTACTCTAAACTCAATCTGTTCAGCTGTAAGTGGTTTTGATAAATCTTTGATATTCATCCTAATAAACAGAAATAAAAACTTTGTTTCACTTGATTTCAGCAATCATAGGTATTCAGAACATAGAAGTCCACAGCACTCGCTTTACTTGTTTGTGTGCTTTGAGTTTCCTACTTTCTAAAAAGTCTTGTTTTGACATAATCATTTTTATGAAAGTGTTAAAGTATCAATCAATTTATACAATTTTATTACTCAGTTATTGTTTTGAATAATAAAATTTGTTTCATTATAATCATTCTTGTTTAAAAAATCTTGATATAATTTATTCTTTCTTATTTTTTCTTGTTCCTCTTGTGCCTTTCTTTCCGCTTCAATTCTTTCCTCTTCTTTTCTTTTTTCTTCAATAATTCTTTGATTTTCTTTTTCTTCAGCTTCCCTTTTGATTCTATCAATTTCTGCTTGTGCCTTTCTTTCTGCTTCAATCGTAGCTCTTTCTTCTGCTTCTTTTATCATTTTTTGTTTTTCTACTTCAATTCTTTCAGCTTCAATCTTTTCGTTTTTAATTCTTTCTTCTTCTTGTAACTTAATACTTTTTAATTCAAATAATTTTTTACTAAATTGTGTGTCATCCATAGACAATATTTCATCGTCTGTAAGTTCTCATAATCATTCAATCATCATCTTTCTGTTTGGCAAATCTGCAAGTCTTTTTTTCTTTTCAATTTCTAATGTATATTTATCTTCTTCATCTTGCAGTTTGTTTTCTAATGGTTCAATAATAGATATATATTCTTTTTCTTTGGCTATTACTGCTTTTGCCCAAGCATTCGCATCATCACGTAATTGTTTTCAAGTTTTTTGAATATCAACTCTAGTTTTTTTTAAGTGTATTCTTGCTTGTTTAACAGATTCAAAACTTTCTTTATCTGTAATAGTCAAATTAGAATAATCTTTGACCATAGTTTCAAGCTCTGCTTTTTTTGGCTCAAATTTATCAAGTAGTAAGTTTTCCATAATGTAATAATAAATAATAAAGTAACTGTTTATACTTAGGAGTGTAAAATATACAATCTAGATTTTGATAATAGTGCTATATTTTAGTTATCACTTCTTTTCCAAATACTCTTGCCACAAAGGATGCTCAACAACAAGTCATTTATACTTCTCTATCATTTCTTTAATTTCTGCGGTGCTTATTTTTACTAGTTCTTTGTCATTCTTTAGAAACTCCACATAGTCAATTCAATACTTACCGATCATAAAGAACGTGTACTCTATGTAGTTTCATTTTTTCATCACGTTGTCTGCGTAGCATTGAGGGTAGCAATTTATAGGATCTCGTCTATATTTGTAGTTACCTCTTGTTATAAAATGACCTAACTGAATTTCCGCCCAGTGAAACCATTTCTTACTTGTAACACATTGAACCATACCGTCTTTTCTTGCGTACAGTATACGTATGTAACGTGAAAACCACATATCTAAATCTTTTACCTCTCTACTACGTGTTCTTGCTCTTGGTTTTTTCTTTTTTACAATCTTTGTTTTCTCTTTTTTATTTCGTGTTGTTTTATTTCACAGGTTTTTCATAATCAGGTTGATAATAAAAATCACTTGATATATTTATTCTTGCTATTTTGTTAAAATGATCGTATATAATTTCTGCAAGCTCAAATGCTAAATCATAGCAAATTCAATAAGTTCAAGCTACATGATCTGAAGTAGTAGAAAAAACAAACTCATCCGATAAATATAAATTGGTTGTTTCTTCACTCATATCTGTTACAATATCTATTCGTGGTTCTTCATAAACATCATCTTCTATATGAGTAAAATGATCGTCTTCAGGGTCTTCTGTTTCTTGATAGAAATTTATAGTATCGTCTCTTATTTCCCATACCCAATCTTCCATAACTTTTGATTGTATTTTAGTCATTATCTCAGAATAAAAAATAAAGTGTGTACAAATACGTAATGTGATTGTCTGTGAAGCGTGGTAAATTTTTGTCTACTACAGCAAGCCATTTTAAATATGATAAAATCCAAATTAGAGTATGTTATTTTTCTAAAAACTCTAACCAAGCCTTACGCAAGTTTTTATCATTACGTTTAATCGCTTGCACGACCACATCAGCTTTTTGTTTTTCTTCATATTCCTTAATCTTTGCTCTTGCTATAGCTTCAGTAAGGAGAGTGGATTTTTTTTTCATTGGAAGAGTTAAACTAAAAGCAGGTAGTGTCGAGCGTTCCGTTTTCTACGTGTGGATTGGGCTACACGACCACATAAGCTATTCAGTAAGAGATATAAGTTTTTGTTTATCCAATTCTTTAAGAAAATTCATACCTCGCTTATATGGCAATTGCTTGAACATCTTATAGTCGTCTTCATTGAGTGTGTACTCCTTATCTTCTTTAGTGCTTCTTATTAGCACCTTGTAGATAGTTATATTCTTGTCCATTGCTGTTTCTATACATAATAAAAAAGTGTTTTTGTAACTCATTATTTCGATTTTGTTCTGTTCCACCTTGCATCATAAACAGTGTTCTTACATTATCTATCATTGCGTGGAAATCTGTTTGTCAACATCACACACATTCACTTCTAAGAAGTCAGCATACTTTACACCGACAAGTGCAGTCAAATAAATCACATATTTCACATATTACTTCCTGATTTTTCATCTAATTGAATATGAATATGTAAAATGTTCACTTACTCGTTCATTTACAGCTTTGTTTATAAGTTCTGATTGTTTATCAGAAGGAAAGTCTTTGTCAAAATCTTCATCATCTGGTAACTCTGTTTCTTGATAAAAGTTTATTGTATCATCTCTAATTTCCCATACCCAATCTTCATAAACTTTTGATTGTATTTTAGTCATCATTATAATAAAAATAAATATCTATGGCAGTATATACCAAACTGAACAGTAAACAAAGCGTGGTGATTTTTTCTCTAGATGAAATACACGTTTTAGAGGTGGTTAGGTCAATAAAAAATAAAGACTATTTATTCAAAAACTCTTCCCTCGCTTTCCTCAAGTTCTCTTCATTACGTTTAATCGCTTGCTCGTTCGCTTTCTGTTCTTTGGTTTTCTTTTCATGATGTTTCTTCTCTGCTCGTTCTGCGTATAGTGTTAGTAAGTCTTTCATCACAACAAAACAAAATAAAATCGTACAGATAGTATAGGTAGGTATGAGACAGAGATTTGCACTCTGTATGTATAGTATTTAGCAAACCAGTTCAATAGGCAGAGGTTAATTAGACTTGCATTGATACTGAATTTGTTTGCCTTTTGTATTCCTATACGATCACATACATTAGTGACACATAGGTTATTAGCCACTCATACCAACCTATACTATCCATACGAGAGAATGCTACACAGCGCCATAGCCATAGCCAGAGCCAGAGACAGAGCCAGAGCCAGAGCCATAGCCATCGCCAGAGCCAGAGCCATCGCCATAGCCAGAGCCAGAGCCAGAGCCATAGCCAGAGCCAGAGCCAGAGCCAGAGCCAGAGCCTTTCATCATATTTTCTGTAATTATTGTTTCCATACTGGTACAGTAGTAATTGAAGTAAATGCTTTTTTAGTTGTTTTTATGTACTCTATACAACCAACTAATTCTATTTCATCAACCTCGCAAGAAAATTTACAACTTTGAGGTTTTTCTAATCAGTCTTTAGCGATTGCTGAAAGAGTAAACGCTCATTCTCGATACCGCAATCTTCTCGAATTAAGAAGAATACAACTTGTTTTGTCTTTACTTTGAGATTGTAAGTATCAAGCGTGTACTCACGCTGAATAAGTACGAACAACCACATAAGGAAGTCAATCCGTAGATACTGCTTTTTGTGATGTATTTACATCAGATAATTTGACATACTCAATGTCATTTATTTTAATTGTTTCCATAAGAAGAAGAAAAATAAAACATACCCTATACTATCCATATCATACTAGTATACAATAGGTGGTTTGATAATAGTGATATATAATAGTTATCACTAAAACAAAGATTTTTGTACTTGTTTTTCTTCAAATCTTTTTACCGCTTCCTGTAAATTTATTGTAGCTTGTTTAAAATAACTTTCTTTTAATTCAATACCTATTGCTTTACGTCAATGAGATACAGGGCTATATACCTCACTACCTACTCACATAAACGGGGTTAATACAACTTCTCAAGGATTAGAGTACAATTCAACAATACGATCAATAACATCAAGCTGTAATGGGTGTACGTGTTTTTCATCATCTTCTTCTCTACTATCGCGGAAAGGTAAAACATTATCTATACGAATATCATCCCAAACAGCACTTGCATATCTTTGTCGAATATAGTGATTTAGTTTTGTTATTCATTTATCTTCTTTCATAGATTTTAAATGTTCTCGCAATTGTTCCTCATTAAAATTTGTGTTGTTTGCATTATTATACGCTTGTAATATATTTGGTAGTATAGGAGTTGCTCCAGCATATTCATTTATTCAATATGGGTGTGTAACTGGTGTTTGGTTTTCTCATTTTTTTGTAAAAATAAGCATATAATCAGGCATCGCCGTAAAACATTTTGTGCTATCTTCAACGATAAATTTGTGCATAAGAGATTGTACCATTGTTCTCATTCTTACTTTAAGTGGTTCTTTCCATATTGTAATACGGTTACGATACTCAAATCAATATTTCTCGTGTAGTTTTATAATTTCACTCGGAAAATCCCAAAGTCTTGAAGTGTTGTCAAATACATCTGTACAATGTACAGCGTTTATTCTTCAAGGTTTAGTTACTCTTGAAAGTTGTTCCACAAGAAACTCATAATTTTTTAAAAATTCTTCTTTACTATCACAATTACTCATATCACGTGGGTCAGAAGAATAATTATATAATCCAGCAAATGGGGGGCTATAAACAACAAGGTCTGCTGTTCAATCAGGAAGAGTTGGCATAACTTCCATACAATCTCAATTATAGATTGCATAATTATCAGTAATAACTTGGTTTTTCATAATATATTTTAAAATAATAAAAACTAAATAAATTTTGGCAATTGTACTTCTGAATATTCATTTTTTATATGTTCTTTATATTCTGAATTAACATTTTCAACAAGGTTTTCATAAAGTTTGATTGCTTTTTCTGTTTTCTCTTGCAACGCTTGTATAACTCTATGTTGTCAGTTCGATATCACCATATCAACATAAACATCTTTTTTTTGTCAAAACCTCCAGAAACGTCTAATAGCTTGATAGTATTGCTCATAACTCCACGTTGGAAAGTATACACAATGATTACAGTGTTGTCGGTTTAATCACATTCAAGTCATACTTGCTTTTGTAATTAGTCTTTTAATTTTACCATCCGCAAAATCTTTTAATATCTTTTCTTTTTGTTCTATTGTTTGACTTCAAATAATCTCTATTGCTTCAGGATCAAGTTCTTTTAATATTTTGCTTTCATTGTTTGTATTGCATCGATATACAGATAATTTTCCATTTGCTAGTTCTACTGCTTTTATACATCTATCGTATTCAGTTTGTTTTTGTTCTAATCTAATCTCACTCATTGTTTTTGCTTGTGGTCTTATGTCTGCAAATAACAACTCTTGTCAATTTATAACTGGAGCTTGTTGGTTTTGTACTTCGTGAGTATTTACTATAAGTTTTGGTAATTCATATTTACTATTATCAAAACCAATATCACTAGGTCTTTTTACCATTATCGACCAGCTATTTACCCACTGAAAAAATGCAGTTTCTGCGTGTGGTTTTAAATAAAACTTTTCTCAAATATTTCTATTATTTGGATCAATAGAGTTTTGCGTGCTCTTAAAAAACTTTCATAGCATATCCATATATCACATATATCATAACGCTTCACTACTTGTTCCTAATTCTATAAAATCATTTGGAGATGGCGTAGCGGTCGTTAAAAATCTATATTTTATTTTACGCATAAAATTTGTAATTTGTATTTTTATTTCTCAGTTAAAGTTTTTTAGTATACTACTTTCATCTAAAATAACTCATTCAAAGTTTTTACTATCAAAATAATGCAATCTTTCGTAGTTGCATAATACAATACTAGATTTGTGTTGTCAATCTTTACAGTATTCAATATCACTTATTCATATCTCATTTGCTTCATCTATAAATTGGAAAGCAACTGCAAGAGGTGTAAGTATTAACACCTTTCATCAAGTCTTATCAACTATATTTTTTGCAATAGTTAGTGATATTCTCGTTTTACCAAGTCCAGTATCAGCAAATATACCCATACGACCTTTACGTACTGCTTTTTCAATAATAGCTTTTTGAAAATCAAAAATTTCTGTAGGGTATCGTAATGGTTCAAATCAAAAATTACCTGTAGTATGTTTTTTACTCTCAATAAATTCTTGATAGTTCATTTTTTTTATAAAATAAAGATAAAAGTATATTATATAAATAATAACAGATTGTTATTCAGTTTGGGTATTTTGTGATATATAAAAGTTATCACATTCTAAAACACTTCTTATCGTACTTTATTTTTGCTGATCGTCTAGTCTATACAAAACATATCTAATAATCTTTTTATACTCATCTGCTCAATGTATAACAATTTTTAATACGTCTTCTTGTGATATAGGGTAAATATCACCATTACTCATATCAGACTTGAACTTTTGATAATCCATAATTTCATTATTTGATTGTAGTAAATCGACTACTTCTTGTTTTGTAAGCATATTGTAAAAAAAATAATAAAAACTACCAGGATGAATTGTCTCAAAACATATGAGTTACGTCATCAATATTTCAAATAACATTTGTACTCCAATTCAGAAATGCACTATAAATATTTCACTTTCTTCATAATTTGTTTTTTTCTATTTTAATCAATAAGTTGTTATCTTTTCACTTTGACAATACCATAATCACATCACTTGCAGCATAAAACTCTCAAGCTCCTTTCATCTGAATCACTGAATCTTTAAAGTCGCTTTTCATATCTTTCAGACTTTCGTTAGAGATTTGAGACAATGAAAACACAGTACAATTATTCTTGATCGCCATTTTTTGTATTCATAAAGCAATTGTAGCATTTTTTTCGTATTGAGTTCCTTTCTCGAATATCGCTTGTATATAATCAATGAAAACAATATCTGGTTTATGTAAAGCAACAACTTCTTCTATTTCAGTAAGTTTATGGCAACTATCAATACAAATAAGGTTTTCAAAATCTTGGTATCTGATCTGTATGCTTCATTGTGCTCAAAGATTATGATTATAATATGCACAAGCTATATTACCAAATATATCAAGTTCACTTTCTTCAAGAGAAATATACAAAACCTTTTTTCAATCTTTCAGGAAGAATGGTACGTGCGAGTATGCAAACTTTGATTTCCCTGTGTTGGAAAAAGCTCAAATAGTATATACTTTACATCTTACAATACCTTGTGTTCAATCATAAATTATATTATACGGTCAGTCGTCCCCTAGTTTCCCTTTAATTCTAATGATCTCTTGGCGTTCCTTGTAGCGTTCTATTGTCCCTGCAATAGGTGTTTGTTCTATTTGATTTGATAGTATAATACTTACAAGCTCTCAATTTACGATATTATTTATATCATTACAATCTTTTGCTTCAAATCATATACTATTCACAATATCCCGATCAAAATAACTATATTTTACTCATTGCAACCTCTTTTTTGCTTGTTCTTCTTTTCAATCATTATCAAATACAACTTTGAGTTTATAGGTTTTTGCAAGTTTAATTACCTCCTCAAATCAAGACTGTAAAGATTTTAATCATACTACGTTGCTTTCATATTGTTTTATAGTCAAAAAATCAATCAATCATTCAACAACAATTACATAGTCCTTTGTTTTATCTAGTCATCAATAGTAAATTCAATTAGTATCATATCAAGCCAAAGCAGTAAACCTATTCTCTGAATTATCTATCTTTCTTGCGTTAATACCTACTGGTGTATTGTTTACATATACCATACAACCTATAGAACCGTTATAATCTTTCACGTATTCTTTTATTTTTTCGTATTCAATACCTCTTAATTTTAGATAGTTTTGTTGTTCTTTCGACAAATCTTTTAAGTCACACCATATTTTTATAACTGGTTTTTTTTGTGGTTTTCATTCGTTATAATTTGGGAAATGTTCGGAAAACCATTTAAAAATATCTTCATCATTAGAATAATTATGGTGCATTTTTACGACTCCTCGTGGTTCTCATTCTACTCTTCATTTTTCAGCAAAATCAGTCAATCTGTTTTTTTCTTTGTTCGCTCTTCGTCAATCAGTCCTTTCAGTTCATTCAAAAATACCATACTCGCTATTTCCTATCTCTCGATAAGTATATCATAGTTTATCTAATACTTCAAGTATTGGTACTGTATTTGTTCGCAAAGTCATTATTTATTTTTGTTATTAGATAAAAACTTATTGAAACTATTGAGTGGATTTCAACACTCTTTTTTTTGTGATTCATTCCAGGTTCTACAATTTTGTGCTACTTTGTAAGCACTTTCCCGATCATAGTCTTTTCATTTTTCAGTATTTGTATAATATTTATTAGCTTCAAGTTTCTTTTCAATATCATATATCCTGGATTGTATTCATTTTTCTGTTTTTTCTGTTTTCAATCATAAAACTATAAGCTCCACAAGGCAATAGTATTTTTCTTTTTCTTCTTTCAAAACTTCAAGAGGTATAATTTCTTTGATTTGATTTTTTATGCTTTCATCTTTTTCAAAATTTGTAGTTCAGTTTATTATTATTATATTATTTTCTTCTATTCTTCTTGTATTGGTTTTTCTGTGGTTTTTCTGTGGTTTTTCTGTTGTCTGGTCTGTTGTTTGGTATGTATCCCAATTTACTATGAAATATATAGAACATAAGCGGTTTTTCTGTTGTATGATATTTTTGCTTTTTTCAAGGTCATTTAAAAACTTTCTTACTTTGTCTCTTGATCGTTTCCAGCGGTCTTGGAATGTTCTTTCAGCTCTTCAAACACATCAACGAGGTACTTCAATTTTGTTTCATCTTACATAAAAAAAACCGTCACTATGATTAGCTAGTAATAATAAATCTACCCACGCTTGTCATCTCGTAAACGGTTCTGAAAACCATAATGGATTATCCTCTATTTGTCTATGTAGTTTTATTCGTGACATTTGATTTTAAAAAAACAAAAAGGGGCGGTCTAGCATATTCCTACCCCTTTTTGTTTTGGCTGCTAGACCTTTAAAGGAGTAATCATTGCTAATTACAACCTTTTTACATAAATTTATTGAAATTGCAAGACTATTTTAAATAAATAAAACATTTTTTAATCACACTTTACGATCCTTGCAGTACAAATAAACCTTACCTTTAAATCTTACTTTGTCTCA
>Ga0208916_10000394_pt1 | contig 21007 bp, 39 predicted proteins | sample DEB19_08_DNA_5_FD_184523 | JGI IMG/M metagenome (GOLD analysis project Ga0208916, IMG submission 184523) | Aqueous microbial communities from the Delaware River and Bay under freshwater to marine salinity gradient to study organic matter... | ecosystem: Environmental > Aquatic > Marine >... | reverse complement strand
GTTTGCTAAAAAAACAATCGAGCAAGTTAAAAAGATGAGGGGTGAGTGATGAACGACGATTTAAAAATAAGACTTGAACAACATAAAATGTGGCTTTTAGATAACAATACTGGCCAAAGATTTATTGCCAAATCAGGCGAAAACCTACGCTCTGCGAACCTACGCTCTGCGAACCTAAGCTATGCGGACCTAAGCTATGCGAACCTAAGCTCTGCGGACCTACGCTCTGCGAACCTAAGCTCTGCGGACCTACGCTATGCGGACCTAAGCTATGCGGACCTACGCTATGCGGACCTAAGCTATGCGAACCTAAGCTATGCGAACCTACGCTCTGCGAACCTAAGCTATGCGAACCTACGCTCTGCGAACCTACGCTATGCGGACCTAAGCTATGCGGACCTACGCTATGCGGACCTAAGCTCTGTCTATGGGTTTAAATTCAAACCTTTGCAAGTTGTGAACACAAAATATTTTATAACTATTTTGGATGATCAAGTTTTGTGGGGCTGCAAAAAAATGACATTTGATGAGGTTAAGTCTTTTAAATTTTCTGATTGTACTGACCTAACATGGGATGAAAACGAATTTAAACTAAATAAAAAAATCATAACTGAAATGATTAGATATTATAGAGTAAAAAATGGATGAAAATGGCAGATTGGTTTTGACAATAAAATATGGTGAGCCACTAAAAATTGGTGATGCTGAAATCATTGTCAAAGAACATAGTGGTCAACAAATTAAGGTTATTGTTACAGCACCGAAATCAGTTAAAATTTTTAGATCAAAAATTGTTGAACGCATATTGAAACAAAATAAGGTTTTGGCTTATGAAAAAAAATAAATTATTTGTGTCGATCACAACAATCAGAGTCTATTCATACGATACGGATGCCGCGACTGCAGACGTCGCATTTGATGAATATTTGAATGATTCAACCAATAAATCAAAATTTGTCGAACGATTTTCGACCCCGATGGAAATTTATGATTTTAAGCCCAATATCAAAAAAACAGATGTTGACCTAACCTAATCAGGCATAAACAATATTCAAAAGGGGGTTTTATGAATATAAAACAATTAGCGTCTGCAGTCGCGGCTCGAGAGGGCCATAAGTCACAAGCCAGAATTTGCGACATTAGGGAAATTTTATCAATTTTGGGGGATCTAAGTTATGAAACACCAGACTCGATTCGAGCTATTGTCAATCTCGGGATCACTCGAGCAAATAAAAGAAAAAAAATCAAAAAATCAAATCCTAGTTAGCATCTTAAAAAAGGTGCTAATTTTCTTTTCAATGCTAATTTTGTTTAGTTTTTTATCAAGCTTTAGGGGTTAAATTTGGAACATCAATTAAAAATTTGGCCTCAATACTATAGCCGAGTCAAAGACGGATCCAAGACGTTCGAAATACGCGAAAATGATCGAGGATTTCAACAAGGTGACTCGGTTGTTTTGCGTGAATATGATCCAGATCCGATCAATGCGACATCATCATCGCCAAAAGGCTTTACTGGATCACCTGACTTGAAATTTAAAATTGGTTATGTTCACGTTTTAGACTCAAGCCGCGTTGTTTTCAGTCTTTTATCAATTGGAAAATCTAAATCTAACAAGTCTTGATCTATGGTGATAGGCTTTAAATAATGGGATCACGTGGACCACAGCCATCAGATAAAATAAATTGGGATGAGTTTGACAAACTCGTTTCATATCAATGCACCCAAAAGGAAATTGCAGCTTTTTTCAATGTCAGCGTTGACACGCTTGAACGCGCTTGTTTAAGAGATCGAAACGAAAAACTTGCGGATATTTGGGACAAAAGAACTTTCCTTGGAAAAGTTAGACTCCGAAAAGCCCAATTCGAAATCGCTGAATCAAAAGGCTCTGGTGCTGCAACAATGGCCATATTTTTAGGCAAGGTTATTTTAAAACAAAATGATAAGCCTGAATTAGATCCACCGCACCCGCCAAACGGTACGAGTATCGAACCAAAAAAAGTCTCATTCGAAAAGTTTTGTGAAAAGGCGGGTTATCCAGAGCCATTCGAAAAGCAATGCGAAATGCGGGCCTTTGGATTGGATGAAACGGATCCAAGACTTTTGTTAGGTTCAAGGGGTTATGGCAAGACAGACTATGTCACTATTTTGGGTGTTGCTTATGATATTTATTTGCACGGCACCGAAACATCTAACCTGATTATTTCTAAATCAAAGACTCGAAACAGTGCCATGCTGGCTGAAATTGCACTAGCTTTAAAAGCCAATGGCGTCGAATTAGACAAAGAAAATTCAAGCTGCATCAGAGTTAAGGGACTTGTTGGAAAAGACCATAGTGCCGAGGTCTTGACGATTAAAAGCACGTTTCGAGGTCGTCACCCGAAAAGAATTTTAATGGATGATCCAGTGACAGAAGAGGATATTTCAGAGGCCATGCGGGTGCTGGTTAAAAGAAAATATGATGAGGCTTTAAAGCTATGCAAAAATGTTTGCATCATTGGCCAGCCAGCTCATGCCTTTGACTTGTATTCAGAATTAAGACCGACTCTTAAAAAATTAGAGGTGCCTCATGGCCAAATCCCCGACCTCGATCACGATTTAAGTGCAATGCGTCTGGCTGGTGTCGATCAAAATTCGATCGAAATGAGTTATCATTTAAGAATACCTGAAAATGGATCGAGCATTTTTGCAAACATCAAATATTGTGATCATTTCCCGATTGGTGACTCGGTCGCTTTTCTGGATCCAAGTGACGGTGGTGATTTCACGGCCCTTGCTGCAATTAAGGGTTTTATGGATGGCGTTGCTGTTCAAGGCCATGCTTGGAAAAAAGCTTGGTATCATTGCCTTGATGAAATTGTTGAGCGTCTGGTCAAATTAAAAGTCAGAAAAATATTCTTTGAAACAAACTCAACAGGGAAACAACCCATTGGCCAGCTGCAAAAGATTTTAGCACAGCATGGCATTGGTGTTGTCGGGGTTTTTTCAGATACAAATAAGCACTCTATCATCATGTCAGCGGGTTCATATTCACACATGATTCACTTGTCAAAAGAGTCTGACCGCGCTTTCATAGATCAAGTTGTGAAATATGAATATAAATCTAAGCACGACGATTGTCCCGATTCAATGGCTCGGGGACTTGAACGGTTAGGATTATTAAGAGGCAAAAAATAAAAGGGGATCAAATGGACAAAGAACTAGCTCTAATTTATGAATATAAAACAGCACCAGAGGCTTTAAAAAAAGCCGCTGATGAACACCGCAAAAATTCAAACAAACTTAAAAAGCTAACCGATCAAATGAAAGCGTCAACAGAGGCATTAGATGCAGCAAAACGAGATTTTGAGGTATCTGCAAAAACTCTTAGATTAGAGCTCAAGGCTTGGGAACCTAAGGGGGAATAGATGAGTCTTTTATCGTTGATCGGTTTTGGGGGATCACAAAATCAAACCCCCGCATCTGAATTGCCACAGATTTTTGAATTTCCTTATTTTGAAAGGGACTTTGTCGAATCAGATGTCAAAAATATCTATTCGAGGATTTTGACTGATGTCTTAGAACGTACTCAAGGGGTGCCAACAGACTCTCAAAATCTTTTGTGGGATAACTGCGTGGCTAGTGAATCATCTGATGGCCTAGTGACAATGCTGGCCAAAGCAATGGTCGCAAAAGCTGACTTGTTTTTAGTTTATGAAAAGGCTTTAAAAGTTATCCGAAAAGCAACATCGACAGAAGAGGCAACAATCAAAGCCGACTATCAAAAGCAAGGTCAGTCAAAGATTGGTGTTTTTATCACGTTTAAAAACTACTCTCGAACTGACATGATGAAACTGTATTCATCGCTCGAATATTATACTGTCGCATCGCTTTATAAGCAGATGAATCTATCAAAAGCACTTCAATTAAAAATCACTGAATTAAGATCATCGATCGGGGATGCCGACGTTGCCGCGGTATATGCTCAAGCTGTTGCGATTGCAAATGCTCTGAAAAACGGAAAAGACGTGATGATAGATGCCAAAGACATCATCGAAATGGCCAAACCTGATTTGACTGCAACACAATCATCAATGGATTTCATTTCACAAAAAAGATCATTCTATTTGGGTTTGCCATCGTCTTGGATCACTGGACTTTCGAAAGCTGGTTTGGGTGACACTGGTGATGCAACGGCAAAAGATGTCGAGCGCGGTTTAAAAAATTATTATTTCGCTATCATCAAGCCAGTGATCGAAACAATTTTCGGTGTCAAAACAACATTTAAAACCGAGGATTTCTTTGGCCTATCGACTGCGCTTGAGACCTTAAAAACCTTTGAGCTCACAACTGATGAGATTATTTCAGCTGACAACAAACGGCTAATCATCAATAAGATTTTTGCGTTGCCAGAGGATGCAATGGGTGACAAACCCGAAAAAATTAAAACAGTAACCCCGACAATTGGAGTTTAAAAATATGTATGAAAATCACGGCACAATGAAAACATATCGAAAAGGATGCACGTGCAATCTTTGTCGTGCTGCAAATGCTTTATATCAAAAGCAATACCAGCAAAAACGAAAAGAAAAAATCAAGGGGGCCGAGCTTGAAAAAAGTTCTGACAAGACAACAGCGACGCAAAATCCATAGGGACTTTTTAAAGGCCGAAAAAAAGAGACAAAAACAAATCCAAATGGGTGATGTTAAGAAATCTTTTTTTCAAAAGTTAAAGCATTTTTTTAACTTTGGGATTTGGCCTTGAGCATTATTTATGATCCAAAAGAGACGCTGCAAAAAATAGCACCTCAAAAGAAAATTAAAAAGCTTTTGAAGTCTAATGTCTCTTTGAAAAAATCTGCATTGGCCTTTGTTGACTCGTTTAATTTTATCGATAAAAAAGCGGTGTCTCGAATTGCACTGAAAACGATAAAAAGCTATGAGGCTAGAATCGATGCCGATTCAGTTTCAAAAGATGAGATTTTAAAAGATCCAAAACTTTTGATCAACAGAGTTCAAAATGAGGTTGTCTATCAGATTTCGAATGAGATAAAAACAAAATATGCTGGCGAGTATTTCGAATGGTTACCGTCTGATGCAGATGAGCCAGATCCAGAGCACCAGTTAAACTATGGCAAAATATTTGTGATAGGCGAAATGGATTATGAGGGCCGAGAGTTTGGCACCGATGGGTGTAAATGCGGCATGAGAATTTTAGTCAATGAAACCGAGTTAAAACTCGAATAACAAAAGGAAACAATATGCACGGACAATCATTATTTTTTGGTAACAGGTTATATAAAATTTTAAGAGCACCAGAGGGTGATCCAGCGGGCGGGGGCGGGGGGAAACCAGCACCCAAGCCTGATGATTCAGCAAAAGAACTTTCGGACCTTAAAGCGTCAAACGCATCGCTGTTAGCACGTCTTGATGCCTTGGAAAAAAAAGGAAATCCAACACCAACACCAACACCAGAGGACAAAAGTCTAGCTGATAAAGTTGAGGCCGATAGAAAAGCTAAAGAGACCGAGGCCGCAAAAACTTCAAAATTAGAAAAGGCCTTGAAATTCACGATTCAATCTAGCGATTGGGTTAAAACCAACGCATCGCTTCTACCTAAAAACATCGAGGGTATTTTTGCTCAAGCTGACAAAGAAAACTATTCATCAGCAATGGAAAAGGCCGATGCAATCAAGGTCGGTATCGTTTCAGAGTTTTTTTCTATTCAGGCTAATCTCGATCTATTAACTGAATCGCAAAAAAATTCACTTGATGATTTTAAAAAGTTGACGAAAACTGATAAGCAAGAGCGAGTTCAGTCGGTATATGATACGGTTTTCGAGCCAACATTTGAAATGCTAAAGCGTATTAAAAAAGCAGAGCAAATTTCAAAAGGTCTCGGGGATCCATCAGACTCTGAAAATGCTTATAAAGAAAAAATGAAAGCAATTTCTAGAAAACACTATCTAGGGGAGAAAAAATCATGAGTCATAATGCCGCAAAAGTTTTATTAGGTGCTATCCGTTCAAGCTTTAAAGTTGTTGATAACAAAGTCGGCACTGTTGCCGCTGGTTTAATTGCACGTCTAAAATCTGATGGCACGGTGACAACCGCTGCAGCTGATGGGTTACCTCTTGGTATTTCATTAGGAAAAGATTTAAGCGATGCGGGCCGCATGAATATTTGCCGCTCTGGTTTAGGCGTTCCTTTGATTTTAACTGCAGCTTTCACACCAACAGTCGGTGCACAAGTTCATATTTCAGACACAACAGGAAAAGGTATTGCATCAGGCGCGGGCGCGACTGGTATGAACGCTGTATATGCATCTGGTGTTTTGACTGGTGTTAAAGAGGATGGCACGACTGACAACGTGGCTTTGATTGACTTTCAAGGCGGCTTATAAAAATGGCTCGAGCTAGTCGCAAACCTGAAACAGAAAAGGAAACTGCACCAGTCGAAAAGCCTGTTGCAGTCGAGCCTAAAACTGAATCGGTTAAAACTGAAACACAAAAGGCCGAGCATACTGGTATGTCAGGCCATAACAAATTTTCTAAATTTAAAAAATAAGGGGATCACATGACAAATAAAATCGCGTTAAGAAGTGTTGAAGAGTTTATGCAAGGTTACACACCAGCATACAACCCAATTTTGCCACTGTTTTTGAGCATTGCTCAACAGTACAGCGTTGAGGCTGGCAAGATCGATTTTAAACGTGCTGACACTGTCGGGGATATCCGTGCAAAAATGGTCGGCCCTAAAGACACTGAAATGCATCAAATTCACTCAAAAGAGGGCACAAAGACTTTTAAAAAATATTTCTTTGGTGCTCAATATATCCAAAGTCAATTACAAGACCAAAAGGGATATGAGGATGTTGTTGGTCAAGTTTTAGATGAACACAACAAACAAGCTGATGAATTATTTTTATTAGGCGAGGGAACATCTGCATCAACAATGATCAATAACGGTCTTTATTGGTCAGACGATGCAAACTACGTTTTAAAAACGTCTTATGAAGTCGCTAAAGATGCGAACGGAAAGCATTTAGCTGACCTGTACACAAAAATCGTTTCAATCGTTCAAGATGCAGACGAAGTTGACGGTCAAAAATTAGTTATTGTTTATGGCTCGGACATGATCACAAAATACAACGGTCTTTTGACTGACACATCAACAGCCTTGAGCAAGGTTTTATCTGATGCGTTGCCAAATGTTTCGTTTGCGAAAATGCCAGCATCAATCACACCGTCAAATGCAAACGGCTTTATCGTGATCAACTTAAATCAAACTAAATTGCACTACACGTTGCTACCAGCTATCAAAGGTCAAGGCATCAATGAAGAGAAAATGTATGCTTGGACTAATTTCTTGATGGGTTCATCAATGTTAGAAGTCTTAGCTTTGGGCGGTGTTATCAGACAACCGTTAACATTTGCAGCTTAATTTTAAAAAGAAATAGGCAATGGGGCCGCAAGGTTGATCCAAGCCGATAAAATACGGGTTTAACCCCGCTCTAAAAAGGGGCGGGGTTTTTTATTTGGGGATCAAATGAGGGATTTTTTAAACGGCATTTTGACTTTTATTGTTGCAACATCTTTGACAGATGATGAGTTTGACACTGTTCAATCTACTATAACAATCTATGATCAAAGCACCTATGATGATTTGGCTCGTATTCTGCAGTCACGTGAATCAGTTTCAGTATATCAAGACAGACTCTTAAATTTTTATTTGGCAAAAGGGGTTGATGTTGCACCGAAATCAACAGCGAAATCTAATATTTTGATCGGCTCGGTTTTGTCTTGAAAGTAGAGCTTTCGAAATACTTTGTTAAAAAGCTATCTGGTCAGATTGAAAAATATCAATTTGATGTCGGGGTTTTAAATGATGGCCCTCACTATGAGGCCAAAAATGAGCTCACAACTTATGCGGGCGGCCCTGTTTTAAAAAAGTCTCGGGTTAAATCTGGACTCTCAACAGGTGAGGTTTTAGTCGAAAATCAACAGCGTCTAAACATCAATCTTTTATCAAGACCATTTCAGGAAAAAAACTCTGATATTTTGAGATTCACAAAAGCATTTTTAGAGCTTGTTGCATCAGGAAAGGGCAGCATCAAGAGAGTTGAAAATCTGTTGCAAGCCATTGTTAGAAATCCAATACTAAATGAGGAGTACGGATCAAACAAAGCGTCAACAGCTGATGCCAAAGGTTTTGACCGTCACTTATTTGCGACTGGCCAGATGTTTAAAGCTATTTTAGCGAGGGCAACACGTGTTCGAAAATGATCTTAAATCTAAACTTTTAAAAATATTCAACTGCAAAAAAGTCAGTTTTGATCAACCTAGCAATATGCGTGAACAAGAGTGCCTATTTGTCGAAATCGAGGTCGCTAATAACACTGTCAAAGACGGTCGTGTGTTTTCAAAGGTTAGTGGCAAGGCCATCATGTTTGGCAACAATGAAAAACTACCATTTGGTTACTTTTCAAAACGCATTGCGAAATCAAACCCCGAGGACACAAAGCCATTTTTTTTCTTTGATATAGAGTCAAACACAAAGCGGTATCAAGATATCGTCGAGCGTGGTTTTTCATTCATTTATTTTTTTAATAGTCAATTCGATCCCGAAACAGGTACGATTGACAGTGTAAACTTTACAACAACAACCGAGGAGATTTAAAACAATGAATATTCTACTTGATTATTTTTTTCCAATCACAGCGATTTCACCAACCCCTCAAGCGTCAACAGCCTATTTAAAACAGGTCTGCATCATTGTCAGTCCAAAGGGCGCGGTCCCGACAGGAGTCGCAACCCTATGTACTTCTATGATTCAGGTCGCAGCTTTGACAGACAATACAGAGGCTCAACAGTTGTTTGATGCTGGAATGTCTCGAGTTTATGTCATGCCATCAGATGATCTTGATTTAGCAGATGCTTTAGCTGATTATGGCTCTGACTTCTTTACAGTTTTAATTTCAAGTGATTTTGTTGACGCTGATGTGACTGCGATGACTTTAGGCGCTTTCAAAGGCGTTGTTGGGGTGTCATCTGACTCTGATGTGTTTTTAGCGGTCCAGTCAGTCATTGAAAATCGAGCTGCATTTCATACTACAACTGGCAACAAAGCCAAAAATATGTTCTATGCTTTCGGGAAATTGCTTTCAAATTCACTTAACTGGACCAATCAGCAATACATCACAATGCCTTTTGCTGATGATGTTGCAACGCTTGGGGATGCCAACACATTATTTGACGATAAAATTTCATTTGTTTTAAATGACAGTGAATTTGGAAAGCGTCTAGGATTGTTTGCGGCTGGATCAAAGGCAATTGTCCAGCCTTATATCACTCGAAATTTAGAAATCGATATCCAATCAAAAGCCTTGTCGTATATCTCGGGAAATCAACCGAACTACACAAAAAAACAGGCGGCTTTACTTGAGGATGAACTGCAAAAAGTGATTGAAAGTTATATCCAAAAAGAATGGATTGAGGCGGGCGTTGTTGAGGTTAAACTCGAGCAAGAAAACTTTGTTGCGTCGGGATATATCAACATCAGTGAGCCAAAAGCTTTATGGCGTATCTTTGGTGAAATTAGACAAACTTTATAAAGGGGATTAGACAATGACTTTTAAAATTTACAACTGCGATTTTGGTATCAAAAGAAATGGTGTCAACTATGATTTCGAACACGTTGCAGAGGTTCAAATTGAAGATCCAGAGCGAAACCGTTTAACACGTGGATCAAATGCCAGCAATAAAACTGGCTTGGTCTATAAAGACGGCCTTAAAGATCCAAAGCGTTGGACAATCCCAATCTTAAATATGTCTGCAGCTTTAAAATCTGTTTTAGATGAGGTTTATAAAAGCCAAGAGCGCATAGAGGTGTATTGTATTGACCGAGTTGATGGCTCGAGCAAGATGGCCAAAAATGCCATTTTATCAAATAAGCCGCAACAGCTGACAATCGATGAATCAGCTGAATCAATGAACGTGAGTTTGGAGTTTGAAACTTTCGATTCAAGTGAGGTTCATAAATCGTGATTCAAGTTTTAGAGCTCAAAGGTTTTAAATCACTTAGAGCAATGAACGCATTTCACTCGCTGATGCTCGGCCTCAAGATGTTGCCATCATACATGGGTGAGTCTTACGAGGATTTTTTTGCACGTATTCAGCAAATGCCGCCTGATGATCAAAAAAAAATGATCAAAGAGGCGGCTTTATTTGTCGAATTGCAAAAGGAAGAGGTCGAGGCCTTGGTTTGCTTTTGTGCAGATAAAAACAATGTGCCATATACATCTGAAAATCTGAAAAGTTTAAAGCCTGACGAAATCTTAGAAATCATTGTTGCTGTATGCTGCGAAATTTCTAAGATCAAAATTGATTTTGTTTCAGAGTCCGAAAAAAAAAACTAAAAAACTTTAGCGTCGATATCAGAAGAGTGTTTGCTCGAAAGCCTGACATCACCCTAGAGGAATGTCTAAATTTAGCATTTTACGAGGCGGCTCATCATGTTTTCTGAAGTCTTAAAAATTATCCCTAAACTCGACGCTCAAGCTCTTAACAAAATGGAAAAGAGTCTTGCATCGAGATTTGCCAATGTTGCCAAAAAATTTGGATCTGGTGTTGCAAACGTCTTTAAGGGCGGGGGCATTGCTGGTGCTGCATTGGCTTTGATCGACAAGCTTTTAAACCCATTAAAAGAGGTTCAAGATTCGATCGATCGGACTTTGAAATCAAGTGATGATGTTGTAACAAATGCCAAACAATTCGAAACATCAGCTGGTAAGCTGCAAAAACTTATTGCTATGGCACAAGGCGCGGGCCTTGGTCAGGATGATTTATTTCAACTGTTAACTAAATTTCAAACAGCTGTTGCAGAGGCCAAAGCAAATCCTAGTGCGCCATCAGCTGTTAAAAACTACGCAAACGATAAAGATACGGCACAAAGCTTTTTTGATTTCATTCAGTCACTTCAAAAAATGGAAAAGGGCCAACAAATTTTGGTTCAACAATCTGTATTTGGAGAAAAACAAATACTTAAAATGTCTGACTTTTTAAATTCAGATTTTAAATCAATGTTTAAGCAAATCGGACTTGATAAGGTTTCATCGCAAAAGCTGACTGGCGCTCTTGAAAAAACAGGCGGCCTAAGTGATTTGTCTGATATTTTAAAAGCCAAAAGAGACACGACTGACATCATCGCAAAAGCTGGTGTTATCAACGAAAGCATGATCCGTGCACGTGACAAAGCCGAGCGCGTGGCCTTAGAGCGTGAAAATCAAAGAATTAGATCATACGAGGATTTACAAGCCATCAGCACCACGGTTGATAAAATCATGGGATTGGTCGAGGAGGGGCTCGGACAAATTGGAAAATTTATTTCATTTGTTACACCAGCATTGACTCGAATTGTTGAATCTATCGAAAAATTTTCAAAGGGACCAATGGCTCGGGGACTTATGAAATTATTTGGAAAGGGTGACTGATGTTAAACGGCATTGATCCAATAATCATTTTTCAATTTAGCAAACTGGCCAGTGATGCAAATTCACTACTGACAAAAATCCCTGTTATCTCAAAAATCCCGACAGTGATCGAGCAACCCCCGATCCCTATTTATTTAAGCGAGGAGTTGACTGGTCTTTATATCGACACAGAAGACAAAAACGTCGATATTCAAACCGACACCGAAACGCTTTCATCTGGTGATGCACCAGAAACAACGCAAAAGGGTGTTGGCTCGACTGTTACTATCAACCTTGTGGCCAAAAAAGACTCTGTTGGCATGAGCCTTTTAAGTGCTATGATTGATTTGGTATTCGATAAAGTTACATCACGTGAATACGCAATCACTTATATGCATGGTGCAACAACAATTTTTAGAGCTGTTTTGCATAGCTTTGCAGTCAGTCAAAATTCGAGCAATGATTTATTGAGCGTGAAAATTGAATTGTCTCGGGGCGCGAAAACACCAGAAAAAAAAGCTGGTCCGCCCGAAACACCTAAATTAAACAATTTGCAACAGTTAGGATAAAGCAATGGACTATTTTTGGTATCTTGTTTGCAATCGAGCTGAATTTGAAGCTTTAAATTTATATTCAAAGACCTATGTTTTAGACCTTGAGGATATTGGCCAAAAGCCGATCTTAGTCACGAAAGGCAACATTTTGGGTATCACTTATAATGGGATTTATTTGCCTGTTAAATTAAACAGCAAAAATCCTTTCGAATTTGAGGGCCATGCCGTATATGAGGCCGAGTCTGGCAACATCTATTTAGGGATCCAGCAATGAAATTAAAGTGCTCTCATGGCTTTTATTTGTTCGAGGAAACCAGAGTCGGTCAGGTCTCGGACTTTATGAGCCAGACAGGCTTTGAAATTGGGCCATTAGACAATCTTTTCACATTTAAGACCTTGATAGATGCACCAAAATATTCGATCAAAGGCGGGCCTTTATTGAGCTCACAATCGATTGTCACTTGTGAGGGCAATCAGTGGGATGTCTTTAAGGAAAATGCAGTTGTTTATGATTTCACAAAGGATTTAGTTGTGCCAATTTCGAGCATAACCCAAACCATGAGCTTAAAACTCGCTGGCAATTTTTTCATTTCTAATGGTCTAATTTTAGCGGGGTCGATCGATCAAAATGGCAACAAGATTGAGGGTTATTCAGCTTTCTATTCAAGGGATCGGGGCTCATGGTTATATTCAGAGGTGAGTTATGTCTAAGATATTAAATGCCACGTGTGACTCGTCGGGAAAAGTAACAGCTGATGGGATCATTGTGCCAGAGGCCGAGGTTTTAACCGAGGGAAAGCAAGATAGCGCGGGCCTTTTATTTATTGAAAATAAATCGGTTAAGTATTTGACGGTCAACACCAGCGATTTAAAAACATTGATTGAAAAAACCAGCTCTGCATTAGATGATGTTTCTGCAGCACTAACCAAAATCGGTTTGACACTGACTTCGATTGGGGCGGGCATGACAGGGCCAACAACAGCACCGCCACCGACTTTGGCAACTGATGTTGCAACAATAAATTCAAAGGTGACGGAAATAAATGCCGTTAAAGCCGAGCTCGACACGCTGAAAGGGGCTTTGAAATGATCGACATTGTGAGCACAACATACGGTCAAGACATTGGCACTTTCAACACCCAAACAACTAGGGCCGCAAATCTTTTATCTGTTCAACTCGGGGCTCTTGAATATGCTCAAGATTTAGGGATCGATTTAAAATATTTTTTATCAGAAAATTTCAGATTTCAAAACGAGAGTTTTAAAGCATACTTGATCGAAAATCTTGCGTCAAAAGGTATCAACGTGACCGACGTGATCGAACAGGTTGAAACTCTTTTCAGCACTTATAAATTTAATTTAGCACCAGAAGAGACATCATCTGGTTTTGTGGCGAGGTAACAATGGGCTTTTCTTTAGAAAATGGCTACGTGCCAACAACGGTCGAATCAATACTTTCGAATCTAATCCCCGACATCAACACAAATTTCGGGACAAGCTACACCGAGGTCACTTTTGTTGGCTCAAATTTATATAAATTCTTTTATGCCCTTGCTCAAAAGATGCAGCAAAACGAGGTTAAAACATCAGAAATCTTTTCGAAATTGCAGCAATATATTGCAATCACTAACGAAAGGATTTCACGACCTGTTAACACAAATCGGGGGATCATCGACAAATTAGGCACCGAGGGCTACGTGGCCAGCGTTAAGCCGATGATCGATGCTGATGCTGGCAAGATCAACATTTGCATTGATACGGATGAAACTGCAGACGATTACGAGGAAACAAAAATTGCTTTATGTACTTTGATTTCGCAAATCACTGTTGCTGGTGCAGTCACTCAAGGAACCGAGGCCGAAACAATTGTTTTGTCAAATGGTCAGGCCTTTGATTTTAAATTTCATTTGCCAAATCGTATCCCAATTAAATTAAAACTGACTTTGACTTTATCTGAAAATAATCAGGTTGTTGTTGGAAATCCCGACGATGTTAAAGTTTTATTGTTGAGCAACATTGCAGCAAGGTATCGTTTGGGCCGCAATTTTGAGCCTCAAAGATATTTCTCGGTTTTAGATGCGCCTTGGACATCACAAGTTAAACTTGAATGGTCTGATGATGGCGGTTCCACGTGGAACAGCACAATTTATGATGCCAATTATGATGCGCTTTTCACTTATGGACTCGCTGACGTGACGATAGTCGAGGTTTAAGATGCCGCAATTTTTTAAGGGCGATTCGGAAGAGTTAAAATTTTACAACTCGGGTGAGCCAACCCTATCGGCTTTGTCGATGCAAAAGGACAATTTCTGGACTGATGCTTATAATTGTTATGTTTTGGGTCAGATGATTTGGGACTCGGGCTTGTCACCTTTGGCCAATGCAATCCCCCGAGATATTTTCAGACAATCATTTGCAACAATCTTTGACTCTTTTTTATTAGCTGGATCTTTTGAAAGTTATCTAACTGTTTTTAGAAAAGTTTTTGGACCGTCGGTTGATGTAACTTTCACGGTGCCAGCCGCGGGGAAATTAAATATTGCCATTGTTGCTGACACAATCGAAATAACTGATTTTATTGCTCGATATATCGATGGCAATATTTATGTATTTGATGAAATCATCGATGATGAGGGTGACAATATCGCTTTTCAATCTGTTCAAGGTCTTGAATCAGAATATGAATTGGAACAAATGTTGTTTGAATTGGTCCCTGTTGGGATCTACACTGACATCACTTTAACTTTCGGGGGATAACATGGCACAAAAAAAAATAACCGATCTACAGCTAATTTCGTCGGTCACTGATGTTTTAAATTTAGTCGGGGACAATGGTACCCAAACATATAGATTGACCGCTTTACAGTTAAAAAATTATGTCTTGAGCGCGGGTGCTGTTATGGCAGCCGCTCTTGCATCTGATTCAGTTACAACAGCAAAAATTTTAGATGCAAACGTGACTCGTGCCAAATTAGCGGCTGGTGCGATCGGGAATATGTTTATTGTTTCAAAGAGTGCTGACTATACAGCGGTCGCATCAACTGACGATATTATTTTAGTCGATGCATCTGCGGGAAATAAAACAATAACCTTGCCCGCAGTATCAGGCTTAACTGGCAAAAAATTCACAATTAAAAAAACTGATTCATCTGCCAATAAGGTTATCATTGACGGAAATGGCACTGAAACGGTCGAGGGTGCTTTAACATTTTCGCTATTCAATCAAAATGATGTTGTCGAAATCGTCTGCACTGGTACGGCTTGGGTGATTTCTAATCTTAATTTCACAAAAGAAAGTGTTGTCTGTTCAACTGGCACCGCAACATATTCACAAACTGCAAATACTTTTATAACTGCACCTCTGACAATCACATCAGACTCAACAAGATATCCGATTAGCTCGAACACAATAACAGTTAGAAAAACAGCAAAATATCGAATCATTTGCCGCAATAGTTTCACTGGTGTCAATGGTGAGGCTGGTTATGTAACATATTCAGTTAACGGTGCCAGCGAATCATCAAACTGGATAAACTCTTATTTAATGGACTCGAACGCATCTGGATCGACAAGCCAAATCACTGAATCAAAAGAGTTAACTTTCACAGCTGGTGATGTTTTGAGACTTAGAACCCAAATGGCCACAAATACTAGAACTGGTGTCAATGGTCGTTTAGAGCTAATGGAGATATAAATGGAAAGCTATCTGACAACAGAAATATTAAAAGCACTGACAGGCGGGGATCTGTCGAAATTTTTAGGTTATGGCCTTGTATTCTTTTTTATTTGGCTCGAGGTCCGAGGGATGAAAAACCAGCTCAAAGACTTAAATAAAACTGTTGCTGAAAGCTTCAAAGAGGGCGAAAAACGCTTTGAAGCCATCGAGGACCATCAGCTTAAAATCGAAATGAGACTTTCAAAGCTTGAATCATTGACAGATTAGAAATTTGCTAAAATAATTTAGCACTAACAAAGGGGATCTTATGGAAATCACAAAAGGTGTTACAGTTGACTATAAAGCTGGCAAAATCGTAGTAGAGGCCGAAGTCGCAAATTTAATTTTGCCAAAATTGGAAGAGTTAAAGGCTAAAATTGAATCAGGCGAAATCGATCCAATCAAAGGCACGTCTTTGGATGCTGTTGCGATGATCGGTGCAATCGATTTTATCAAAGCTGAAATCACAAAATAATGACACGTGACGAGTATATCGCAGCAATTAAATCAGCTGCGATCACCGTTATTAAGGCCGATATTGTCTCTTGGGCGGTGTCGGTTTTTCCTTTTTTTGGTGCTGGTCCTTTGGGATTGGTGCTAAAAATATTTTCTGGATCCATTGCAAAATTCATTGTTGAAAAGGGCGAGGCCGAGGCTTTTTTTAAATACATTGATTTCAGGACAACAGCTCAAGGCCGTGAATTTGAAAAGGCCGCACTTCGAAATATTGAGGCCCAAAAAAGCGGGGACAAAGATGCAAAAATCAAAGCTGAAACATATCTCATTGATTCACTTCGCGCTGTTGTTAGGATTGCTAACTAGCTGTCAAACAAAAGTGCCAAAGGTGCCAATTTGTGCCGAAATCAGGCCTGATAAAGCATATTGCATCAACACTATCACATCACAAGAGTTTGTTTGGGATGATCAAAACCTTTTCGAAGATAAAACTTATTGGGATGCAAGGCCGACTCTTTTGTTATTGCCAGCATCATCATGGGTTGAGATAAAAAAATTCATCATTGAAGTCTGCAAAAAAACCAAAAAATGCGATTCACAAGTCGCGTCTTGGGAAAGAACTGTTGACGTGATCGACGAACAAATAGATTTAAAAACTAAATAAATTGGAGTTATAAATGGAAAAAAAATATAGTCCTTTGGAGTTGATGGCTTTAAGTGCACCGTGGGTTTTTGCAAACCTTGATCTTTTGGGCCTTGATGAAAATGATCCGATTTTAAATGCCAGATATGTCCCCGAATGGAAATTAGAGGGATTGCCAGAATATAAAACTTTGGCTGGCAATAAACACGCTTGGTGCTCACTCAAGGTCAATGCTGATTTAAGAAAAGTTCAAATCAAAGGTACCAACAGTGCTGCAGCGTCGAGTTGGTCAAAATACGGTCGAAAATCACCATTTTGGTTTGGCTCTATTTTGGATATTGCTCACGAGTCAGGCGGTCGTCACGTTTGCATTTTTCTATATTGGATCGATGAGGAAAATGGCATTTGTGCAACAGCTGATGGCAACAAAGGAAATAAATTTTGCATTGCTAAAACAAATATTTCTGGCAAAAAAGGTGCTGATAGACTGGTATCTGGTCCCCGATGGCCAATGCATGAAAAAGACGGTTATTTATTTTCAATGGATGAGGTTTTAAAAGCCTATCCAGTTTTAAAAGTTGGATCGACCGCACAAGGGACAAGATGAAAAAATATTCAGAAATCACAACTGGTCAGGATGCAGATGAGGGCTCAATCTCATGGTACCGGAAAATGTTTTTAGCTTGTGAGCCATTGCCAGAAAAACAAAAGCAATTAGATCAAACGATTGAACTCATCACCAGCGGCCTTGCAAAATATTTATTAGTGGCCAAAAGATTGAAAGCAAAAAACCCTTTGGATTTCGCTTGGATTTTGGGTGTTGTTCACTTCAAAGAGGGCTCATGCAATTTCAAAGGTGTCTTGCATAATGGCGAAAAGATTGTTGGCACCGATAAAAAAACCACGATTGTCCCGATCGGTCGGGGGCCATTTCAATTTTGGGATGATGCTGCAGTTGACGCTATCAAAATGAACCCGAAAAGATGGCAAAAATTGATTGATGGCTCAAATGATATTTCGGAAATACTTTATGCCTTAGAGCGATATAACGGTACTGGTTACATCGTCGGGGCGGGGAAAGCTGAAACAAGTCCTTATTTGTGGTCGTGTTCGAACGTTAATGATGGGTTTGGCAAATATGTTGCTGATGGCAAATTCGATCCAATGGCCAAAACAGGCTCAACGTGCGGGGCGGCCTTGATCTTAAAAAAGCTTTGGATCGATAAAAAGCTAACCCTCACAGTCTAAAAGACGATAGAAATGCAGATATTGACTAAATGTGATTAGACCTAGTTTAAAAGCGCATTTTAAATTCATTATTTGCAATTGTTTTTCGCTCATTTGACACCTCATAAGCAGAATATCCTAATCTAAAACCGATTAAAATATTTTTTTAATTTTGTCTCAATTTGATCCAAAACCATGTAAAGTTTTCAATAAATTAGATTTATAAATAAAATGTGATATATTGTTAAGCAGAGGTGCTTATGGATTTTATTGCTATCATGCTTATGGCTTGTGCAAACCCATCAATGAACGGTTTTAAAACTAAAAAACAATGCGAAAACTATCATTTGGATTGCGTTAAATGGATGCAAATACAACCCGAGGTCCAAGACAAAGGTCTAGGTCGTGATGAATTGCTTTTATTTTTAACAACCCAAAAGAAAAAAGACCTTAAAAAAATTTGTGGTTAAATCTCTTCAATGGTGACTGTTAACAAAGGCCCTTGAGATTTGGGCCTAAACTCTTGAGTGACGTTCCAAACCCCGAGCACGTTCCAAGAGTCTGACTCTAAAACCCCCGCACTCACCAGACCGTCAACAACAGGCTTTAAAGATCCAACGAGGCCATCATAGTCAAGCGTACGATAAAAGTGCCTGACGATAGTTATACGCGCTTTTTTGAGGGGTTTTTCTGGCATCTGATTTCGACAAGTGCCGAATACAATCATATCCCAATTTTTATTTGTTTGATTATTTTTAAAGCGGTTTGTTCTAAGTGCCTTATTTAAAGACTTTGGCAATGAATGAAATTTGAGCTCAATTTTGTGCATACTGAAAATATTGATTGATTAGGGAAATATTTTCAAGGTTATATGTTAGCCGATCGGTTGAGGGGTTTGCGTTAAGCCCACTGGTAGAGCTAAAAAGCCGATCATGCAAAACCAGCCAAATTAACGTGGGTGACTCATGTCGAGAGATTCAAGACATACATATACAAGTCACGTTCAAACCGAGGCCTAAACCCCAATGATGGGTGAACAGCATACACTGGCGAGCCTTGCGCGAAAGCGATCCATAAATAGCTTGGATCCAATAGGAAAAATCAGTTTTAAAGACTGACCTAATTGGGTGATCTATGTCTCAAAATTCAAAACAATGTGATCAATATTTAAACATTGAAAAAATTATAAAAATTAGGTTGCATAAGATTTAAAAAATGTTAAATGTAACTCAACGCAAACCGCAAGCCTGTCCAAGTGTATGTTTGGGCGGGTGAGCACCCTCTCTTTAAATCTAATCTAATCAGATTGACTTAACTTTTCTAATCTCTTAAAAATCTAATCAGACAATACAACAAAGGGGTTTGCGATGTCTGAAAAAAATATCTATCAACGCATGATAGAGGTCCAAAAGATAGTTCAATCAGTCGAAAAAAATTCAGTAGTCAAAATGTTCGAAAACGACAAGGGATATAAAGCGGTAACCCATGATGATGTTGCTAGGGCACTTCATTTGCCATTAGCAGAGTGCGGGGTTGTTATGGTCCCCGACGTTGTCAGTTATGCTTTCACAAGCTTTGAAAAGCCAAACTATCAAGGAAAATTGGTCACGTGGCACCGTGCAGACATTGAAATTTCTGTTAAATGGATCAATGCCGATAAGCCAGAGGATTTTTTTGCATCGAAAAGTGCTGCATTTGCTATAGATACATCAGACAAATCATTTGCAAAAGCATATTCACTGGCTTTAAAGATTGCTCTTTTAAAAGTCCATTTGCTTGAATCACGTGATGATGAGGAGTCAAGACCATTCGAAAACGAAAACGGCATCGATTCAAAAGGAAATTCGACAACTAAAAACCAGAATAAACCAACACAAAAAAAGCAAACTCAACCCGAGCCACAACAAAAAACTGTCTTGGATCCAAAAGATTTCATCATGCCATTTGGAAAAACAACTAAGGGAAAAAAATTAGGATCACTTTCACTTGAGACTCTAAACGATGTTTTGCAATACACCGATGGGGAGCTCAAAAAAGAAAATTCAACTGCACAACTTAACAATTATTTAGTTTTAAAAGCTAATTTGTTAAAAGTTATTTCAACTTTCAATCTAGAAAAAAAAGATGAACAAAAGCCAGATGTCGGGGACTCAATAATTGAAATCGAATTTGATACCGTCGAAAATGAATTGGTCAAAGGTAAGACTTTAAAAATGATCCCCGAAAAAACTCTTTTGGCCATGATCCAAGAGCTCGATAAAAAGATGCAGTCAGTCCCCCCGCCTAAAAACTTAACAGCTTTATTTTCGATAAATTCGAAAATCAAAGAATTTCTGAAATCTTGCGGGGTGTGAAATGAATCATAAAATAATTCACTTTCCAATTTTCCCCGCGACTTTTCAGGTGTACGCATTGGGGGCCAAACGGCTCTCTTTTCGCATTTCTGCACCAGACCAGCGGCATTTCGAAAATGAAATTAAATCTCTCTTAGGCCTTGCTGCAGACTCTAAGGCATTAAGTTTCACGTATGATTTAGATAACTTCAAAGGTCAGTTTTGGATCGGAGGATTTAGACATGTCGGGGATTTTGAAAGGATCGAAAAATGATGAAAACAGCACTAACAAAAGAAATAATAATCAGTCGTATTCAAAGTTTAGCTGTTGATCTTTTTAATTTCGCTATTCAATTTATTGAAAATTACAATAATGAAAATAATGAACTAAAAGCACAGAATAAGGTTTTGATTGAAGCTTTGGAGAAAATTAAAGAATTTAAAACTTTAGATAATGGCGAGAAGTATAACTCATATGTTGACGGATGGATCGGTGTTGCCGAGTTTGCTAAAAAAACAATCGAGCAAGTTAAAAAGATGAGGGGTGAGTGATGAACGACGATTTAAAAATAAGACTTGAACAACATAAAATGTGGCTTTTAGATAACAATACTGGCCAAAGATTTATTG
>Ga0208916_10000393_pt1 | contig 21018 bp, 16 predicted proteins | sample DEB19_08_DNA_5_FD_184523 | JGI IMG/M metagenome (GOLD analysis project Ga0208916, IMG submission 184523) | Aqueous microbial communities from the Delaware River and Bay under freshwater to marine salinity gradient to study organic matter... | ecosystem: Environmental > Aquatic > Marine >... | reverse complement strand
AAGCTGAATACGTTTAATAAATCTTGTTTCTTGTTCATAATCTTATTGTTTGTTAACTAGAGATAGGTACAAAGCACGTCTGTCTTCAGTTACTTTATCCATAGAGTATTTATCTTTAACCGTTTGATATAAGTTTTCTTGCAATGCAGTTACAACTTCTGGGTTAGTTATTAATTTTTTTATTGCTGTGTACCAATCTTTACCATTCTTTTTAGAATCGATAAGAATACCGTTAGCTTCCATGTTAAACCCACCACCATATTGGATAGCATTGGTTAAATCAATTTGATATGGTCCGTAGTCCTGTGCGATGATTGCTTTGTGGTGGAAACCAGCTTCAATTACTTTTAATTGACTTTTAACTTGGTTGAAGATGTGTTCTTCAATCGGTGCCAAAGAAATATCAAATAAGTTGTAGTTAGAAGCATACGTAGAAATTGGTTTAGTCCAAACTCTACGATATGGTTCGTTAGCCACGTTAGGGAATTCTTCTTGTGAAAATTTCATAAGGAATTCTTTATATTCTGGACTAATAGTTTGGTAGTTATCAGTAAAGATTTGTTCGTATTTAAACCAAACACTTTCTCTAGGTGTAATTGGCCTAGTTTTTTGTTCTTTGGTAACACTATCAATTTGAGTATGAGTACCTCTAGTATCGAAACCACATAATACAAATTGTACCTTGTCTAACAAATTATCGGTTCTAAGACGACCTACAACTCCGTTAAGAATTTCTAAATCTTTTAAGTGAGATGAACCACCTAACCAACCGATTCTAACTCTATCAGATTTCTCTAAGTTTGGTGTAAATTGTTTTTCTTTAGGGTCGACAGCATTTGGTAATACGTGAACATTTTTATTATATTTTCCAATTTCTTTAGCAAAAATAGATGTAGTAGTTGTTACGTTTTCAGCTGATTTAATATTTTCCAAAATCTTTTTATCAATTTCAGCGTTTTTAATCAAAAGATAAGCTGGGTGATGAATTCCTGGGGCCCAGTAATCATCTAAGTCCATAATGGAAACGATTCCTAAGCTTTTAAATTTCTGTACCAAAGAGGCCATTTGCTCGTAAGAACCGATAGTTCTATGGTAGTGAATAATATCGTATTGTTTCAACCATTCATTATTATTGATTTGTGGCTCATAATCAACATCGATATGAAATTCATCTGGGTAATTATTTTCTAACGCAATATGAGGATTAGTACTTCTAAAGTAAGAAACTCCAGTTCTATCGCTAGGTACTACTAGCACTTTCAATTTTTTCATAGTTTTATTTTTAAAAACAGTTTTTATAATACACAAATATATTACAAAGCAAAACAATAGTAAATAAAAAAAGCCCTAAAAGGACTTTATTTTATTATTTTTTTATACAACTTTCTTTTTTACACCTATTTTACCTTCTTTAATTAGTAGGTTTATGGTTTTTCTAATTGTTTCTTCTGTAAGAGTTTTATCGTAAACTTGTTTGAAGAATGTTGATATTCCTTCGTTAATCATTTCTTTTAATTCAGCTTTACTACATGTAATCATATCTGAATTTTGAACTTGCCTTGGAGCTGGATTTTCATTTAGTCTTTGACTTTGTTGTTGTTGTTGTGCTGGTTTTCTAATTGGAGCACCAGTAATCCTAGAAATTTCTTCAGCTGAAATACCACCACCTAAACTTTGTGGTTTAGCAATTCTATTTTTCAACATAGCTTCTTTTATCGCTTCTGGCATACCAGATGCACGAACTTGTTCTTCAGTATAATCTGAAACACGTGTAGGGTCAGACGCTAATAATTGTGGTTCATTATAACTAGGTAATCTATCGTCATCAAACCCAGATGAATCATTGTAACTATTACGAGAATCGTATGAGTTTGATGAATCCTCTGAATCATATGATTCATGAATTTGATTTCCAGATTGTTTGACAGGTTTCTCACCTTCAACTTTTGACATAACTTGTTTGGACTTAGCTAAAAGTGCTTGTAAAGGTCCTAAGTTAACTGGTGTTGGCATTTCCATATTCTTATCTTTTATATTTCTTGTTTTTCAACATTATTTGTTGGAGCTTCTGGTTTGTATTGTCTAATAATAGTTGCAAAAGTATTAACTTTTTGACCTGGCATTAAATTACCTTTCATATCTCCATTATCGTTGTATTTTCCAACGGCTCCATAGTCTGAAACTGGTTTGTTCCATTTCATATTGGTAGGATACCAGCCTTCGATTCTATCTAATCTAAAAATTTTCCAAGCACCAGTTTTAGGTGTTGTTTTAGAACCACCAAAAATTTGGTATGCTCTAATCGCATAGTTACCATTGTTTAGCTTTCCATATACATATGTTTGTATGTATCTTTTGCTAGGTGGTGCGTTTTTAGAATCTCTGTATAAGATGTTAACATTATATTTACCATCTATCGCTGAAACTACTTCGTTGCCAGAAACACCTTCAGAAATAATCTGTAAGTGTTTTTTGGTTTCTTCTAATATAACTTCTTCGAATAGATTGTAAAGTTTCATAAATATTTTTTTTTTAGATAACTACTTGACCAACATTACCAGCTGTATTAGGTGATGTATAATTACCACCAGCAATAACTGCTGGACCGTAACCCCATGTTGCAGCATTAAGAGTTACTTGTTGATTTCTACCAGAACCCCCTTGAGTTGGAACACCGTTGATATCTTCCGTGTTACCACCAGCATAGTTAGTGATAGCAGCGTAAACACCTTGTGTTACACCATCACCAGTACCTCTACCGTTGTATGGACTCGTTGCATCAGCAAGTGCGTTAGTGTTGTTCATACCATATTTATCATTGGCATTACCTGTAATTTGTGGGTTTTTATATGGTCCTTGGAAGTTATATTTTCCAGTACCAATTTTAGTTTGTCCAATTATTGCTAATCTTCCAGAACCTGGGTATAATGAATTACCATTGATAGCGTAATATTCTAATGGTGATTGTTGACCGTTGTAAACTTGTGGCATAATTTATAAGTTTTGTTTTTTGTTATTGTTATCCATGTATTCTATTAAATATCTCATTCCAGATAATTCTTTAGTTAATCCTTCATTATAAACTTCTTTGTTTGTCATAATTTTATCACTAACTTTTCCTTTTGTTACATTTGGAACTCCACCAATAGCAGTAGGATTTGCATTATCTCTATCTTTTTTGTGTTTTTTTAAGAATTGATTTTCAGCTCCACCTTTTCTTTGAATATCTTTAGCATTGTAATTTGTTTCTTGGGCCACATCAATGGTACCCTCTAAATTCTTATTGTCAGCCTCTTGTTTTAATTTTTGATATTCAAAACAGTTATTGGTTTCTTCACATAGTTTTTTAGCTTGATTTAACCTAGTTTTTTGCATAGCTAAAGCATCGTATGTTTCTTTGTTTTCGTCATTATTAACATTAGGGTCACCAGTGTTAAAAATCTTACCAGTTAAAGCTTGATTTGGCATCTTACAAATTTTTAGTTTTGCTAGGGTTATTTTTTTTATTTAAAATAGCTTTCGATAGTTCTTCTAATTGAGAATCTGTCAAATCAACATCATTGATTGTATCGATTAATTTACCAACTTTTGGGTTGTAATCTTTTTGTGTAACATCTGACGATTTACTTTTTTTAACCAAATCTTCTATTTTTTCTTCAACACTTTTTTTAGTGATGATATTTTTTTTACCTTCTTTTAAACCATAACTAATTTGTAAGCCACCACTTCTAGAACCACCAAAACTGTAGACAGCAAACCATGGAATATTTTGTCTATAACGACCAAATACCTTATCACCAGTTGTCGCCATACCTTTTTCATAGTCTGAAGTATCGTTGTAAGGTTTTTGAACTGGACCTGTTTCTATTTCACTATTGTTGGTTACATTTCTATCGCTACCAGCGGAAAATACATCACCACCAACCAATTCGTTCAATTCATTCTTTTTAATTGTACTCATAATTTATGTTTTATTATAAATATATTCAAAAGATGGAATATTTATAATAAAACCTATAAATATGGCATTTAGAACAAAATTAGACTTTTCAAGCAACAGACAAGTAAAACAACAAATAGAAACACTTACTATTTTATCTGGTGGAACATCATTTGGAGTTCCATTTAGCATGTTACCAACTGGTCCAGATTTAACAACCACAGCAATTACCGAAACTTATAGTTTTATCGCTAGTACGTTTTCTGGTAATAATACAACGACCAACTATTCATGGTTTGACCCTAGAATGCAACTAGGTTGGTCATCATTATCGGCTATAACACCTTCAACATCAGCGACAACTCAAGAAGTATTACCAATTTTTACTGGAAATACATTCGTTACAATAGATGGGAATACTTCAACATTATCATATACTGGTTTAACCTTTGATGTTTATGTTATCGCAATTGATGATTTGGGTGGTGGTAATTATAGTGGAACGGTTGAGACTGATTTATTAGATATATTTTCAGCTTCAACGTTAGATTTCACAGGAAGAACAATATGGGCTGATGTATCTGGGATAACTAGAACTCAAGACCTTATTATAACTAAAAATCCAGGTGTTGGTCATGTATTAACATGTTTGGATGCTGAGGGTAAAGCTGTGTGGTTACCACTTTCGGGGGCAACGAGTGCTTCAACTGTATGGGATATAAGTACAAACCCTAATTCTGCGATATTAAATAGTAGCACTAGTATTGCTAGTGGTTCGTTTTCAGTAGCTGAAGGTGATGGTAATATTGCAAGTGGTTACACTAGTCACGCTGAAGGTGTTGGTAGTATCGCTGGTGGGGCTGGAAGTCACGCTGAAGGTCAACAAACAACATCCATGGGTTTTGGAACACATACTGAAGGTTATCTTACATATGCTGCTAATATTGGAGCACATGCTGAAGGTAGAAGTACATTGGCAATATCAAATTATGCACATGCTGAAGGGTCGTATACACTTGCTAGTGGTCAATCGAGTCATGCTGAAGGTGACACTACAAAAGCTTATGGTCAAGGAAGTCATGCTGAGGGTTATCTATCAGAAGCCAGTGGTCAGTTCTCACATGCTGAGGGTTGGGATACCAAAGCTAGTTCTTTTTACTCACACGCTGAAGGGTATTATTCAGAAGCTTCTGGATGGTATTCACATGCTGAAGGTCATATATCAAAAGCTAGTGGAATTGGTTCACACGCTGAAGGTCAATCAACACTAGCTACCACTACAAATGCACACGCTGAAGGTTTTTATTCAATTGCAAATGGTATTGCGAGTCATGCTGAAGGTATTTATTCAACAGCTACTGGACAAGGTTCGCACGCTGAAGGTGGTTCTATGGCTTTGGTTCTTTCTGGTGGTACAGCTATAGGTAACGCAAGTCATGCTGAAGGTGTTGGGACATACGCTATTGGTGATTATTCACACGCTGAAGGTTGGGCTTCTGTAGCTTTTGGTAATGGTTCACATGCTGAAGGTGGTGAAGTAGTTTTTGGGGCTTCTGGTGGTACAGCTAACGGTATTGGTAGTCATGCTGAAGGTGGTAACACAATTGCTGATTATAATTTTTGTCACGCTGAAGGGTATGGCACATATGCATTTGGTAATGCAGCACATGCTGAAGGTGAATTTTGTTCAGCAACAACATCATTTGCACATGCTGAAGGGTATAATACTCTTGCCGCTGGTTTTGCTGCTCACTCTGAAGGTTGGTTTACTAGTGCTATAGGTGATGAATCACATGCTGAAGGTTATGGTACTACCGCTAGTGGTAATACATCACACGCTGAAGGTGTTTATAGTCAAGCTAGTGGTAATTATTCACATGCCGAAGGTACTCATACATCAGCAACAACATTTGGTGCTCATGCTGAAGGTGGGTATACAATAGCTAGTGGGGATTACTCACACGCACAAGGGTATGGGGCTATAGCAAGTGGTAATTCAGCTCACGCTGAAGGTTTTTCTACACATGCGTATGGTAGTTATTCACATGCCGAAGGTAGTCAAACGACAGCTAGTAATAATGGTAGTCATGCTGAAGGTGGTTTTACACTAGCTAGTGGTATTTATGCTCACGCTGAAGGTCAAAGTACGATAGCTAGTGCTACCAATTCACATGCTGGTGGGGTTAGCTCAACAGCAAGTGGTACGACATCATTTGTTCATGGTAATAACTCAATAGCTGGTGGATTAAATACTATTGTATTTGGTGCTAGTATAACTGGACTAACAGCAAATACGACATATGTTGATAATTTAAACATTAAAACGGTTGGTGCTGGACCTGGTACTAGTATTGCTATTGATGGTACTGGTCATGTTGTTTTAACAGCATCTGATATCCGTCTTAAAGAAAACATTTCAACTTTAACAAATTCTTTGGATAAGGTGAAAAACCTTAGAGGTGTTACTTTCCAATTAAAAGATAGAGTAACTGGTGGTGATGATTTTAGAATTGGGTTTATTGCTCAAGAAGTCAACGAAATAGTACCAGAATTAACATTTATAAACAAAACAATCCCAGAAGAATACATGGGGGTTCATTATAGCGATGTAACTGCGTTATTGGTTGAAGCTGTCAAAGAATTGGCAACTGGAACAACTAGCAACAATACAACCTATTTAGAAACTCAAACAATTCTAGCTGAGGATAACAATATAGAATTAAATTATAGTGGAACTCCGACAACCGCTATTGGTGGTGGTATTAGCGTACTTCACGCCAAAGGTGTTGGAATTGCTGCCGAAATTATAACTGATGCTGATGGAAACTGGGTTACGAACAATGACTTTAAACCTAACGCTTTAACAATCCCAGCATATACACCAACATCAACTAGTGATATTAATGGTTCTGAAGGTAATCTTACTAGAGATGAAGACTATTTATATGTTAGAACTAGTACAGGTTGGAAGCGTACTAATTTAGAAAACTTTTAACTATGGCAAATCTATTAAATTTTAACTTTAACAAACTAGACCTAAAGCTATCCAATAGTGATTATTGGGATTTCTTTTTGGGTGCCGATGCAACGGATGGTAATTGCTATCCTTTAGAGGCTGGTTCGTGTCTGGTTGTTTGGTATGATTTTAATAATCCAGCAATATATGAAACGGGTACGGATTCAATATATAGTCTTGTTACATGGGACAAAGCGGTAAATACTGGTTATACCTTAAATACGATTGGACTTACTGGTATTGATAACGGATTAATAACATTCGATAAACAAGCTGGTGATGATTCAAACTTGGCTTTATTGTCGGCTTTGACTGGTTCAACACTTGTGATTCCAGCTAACGATATGCGACTTACACTAAATAAAGTTACTGGCACTACTGGTAACTTTATTTACCCTACTGAAATATTAAATGAAGGTGGTAAAGACTATATTAATCTTTGTGGTGGATTCTTTCAAGGATTCTATAAGTTGGATGGATATTCTTATGAAGTTTTACCAACAAGGGTTAACCAAGCTTGGGGTATTGAGATTAACTTGAAACCACAAAACCTATGTAACAATACTGAACCAATACTTAACGATATTAACCCAAATAATAGTGGGTTTTTCTTTTATATGGGGACTAGAGCCGAAAATAAATTTTGGAATATATGGGAAGGTGCGGATACTGGATGTACTAGTGCTTGTACAACTTCGATTGATTGTGTAGACACTGTTAGCGAGTGGTGTACAATACCAAAAGAGAGTGAAATATCGATAGTTGGTGATTATGGTACCGCAATTCCTTTGGACCCACCTCAAGTACACATAGATTTAGTTACGAATGGGTTTATGATATATGGTAGAGCTTACGATGGTAGCAAACCTAAATCAACTTTAGAAGAAGGTAGTATAATTTATGAACATCAAGACGAATCTCAAACAGGTATATCTTGTAAATGTAGTACATGTAATCAAAATACGGATGGTTTGGGCACAAAAACAGTGTGTAATTATGATGGTAAGGGTATTGCTGTGGTTAGTACTGCAAGTGTATTAACCAATCATAACAATCCTTTCCTTATATACGGTAGAGCAAGCAAGCATGGTCGTTCATGTGGTTGTAATTCATGTTCTGGTCCTAATGATGGTTTCGGTAATGAAACTGTTTGGTCATTTAGTGGTAGAACAAGCCCAGAAACACAGCTTAATTATAGTTTGGATGTATTTGATAATGCTTTAGGTTTTAGAATCACAGATGACGGTAGAATCGGTTATAGATTATTATCATTTACTGGTCATTGTGAAACGAATTCGTTAGGTGAAGATGTTTATGTGAGTGGTGTAACTATTGAAGAATCATATTCTGAAGCTGGATTGGTTAACCCAGATATGTGGTCTTATATTGCAATTAGATATGTTACTGATTATAAAACCGATTGTGAACTAGAGGTTATCAAACAAAGAAAGGGCAGACTTATGTTTTACGTTAATAGTAAATTAAAATATGTTGTTGAGGAATTTGACGAATTTATTGGTAGAAGACTTAATGAATATAAAGATAAACAACTTGGTGTTCCATTTAATTTTAGTTTAGGTGGTGGAACTCAAGGATTAGTTGAAAGTCAAACTTTTGATGGTTTAGACCCTAGTGATAGAAATTTAATAATTGAACAAAATTTTGCTGGTTCATTTATTGGTGGTATTTCAGATTTCAAATTTAACATTTGTGATTTAAAATATTGTAACATACAGAACAATTCTTAAATAAAAGATATTTATAAAAAACACATAAAACATGAATAATTTAATACTTAGAACAACAAATAGTCCATACGGGGATTTAAACAAAGGAAGTGTCTTGAGTCAAGGTGAAGTTGATGAGAATTTCGTTAGTTTAAAAGGTGAAGTAATATATACTGGTGAAACCCAAAATGACCAAGTTATACTAAAAAAATATAATGGTCATAACATTTCTTTTCCAGTAGGAAACGTTACACATTGGTTAGAAGGAGCTAGTAAAACAGTTGGTAGCACAGAGACCATTGTTATTTCTGGTGATTATGTATTAAGAAATTCACAACTATATTTGCTTTCGGATAATGACAGCATAACAATTGGAAATTTAATTTTCAATAAATACGCACAAATCTTTATTGGTGGATATTTATTGTTAGTAGATAGCAATATCGTTAATGATGGTTTAATCAATGTCGCTGGCGGTCTTATTTTATCTGGAAACTCAACAATAACAGGAACAGGAATTTTAATTTAAAAAATATGCAATATATACAATTACAACAACAACCAGAAGGTGATATCCCAAATGCAAGTGCTAATGGTTCTATGAACTTATTCGTAAGCAATGGTTGTATTACATTAAAAGATAACACTGGTTTAGTGTTACCACAATGTGGTGGTGGTGGTAGTGCTTTAGATAGCCTACAAATGGAATTAGGTTGGGGTTCTGGTTCAACAATTGGTGTTAACGGTGAAAGAGTTAGGCTACTAGATATCAACACGAACATAAACGATATTCTAACTGGTACAACTGGTGATGAAGTTTGGTTATTTATCGAAAGATATAAAGGTAAAAGAAAAAAGAGAAACTTAGCTGGCGATGGTATGGTTGATGAGGCTCAATGGAAACATGATGTTTATCCAGATGTATCTTTCCCAGATAGACCATCTGAAATTCAATTAACAGCAGCAATGACTAAAGATTTTTATTTTGGACAAGAACAATATTTCACAATAGAATATAACGTTGCTGAACCAATTGGTAGTGCTGGTGGTAGAATTTTATCTAAGGGGTTAGGTAAAGGTCATTCTCATACTGCTTCTTATGTTTATTTGAGATTCAAATTAAAAATAGGTAGTGACCTTAATGGTTGGTCATATACAAAGCCATTGGCAAAGATAAAATTGATGTGGGAATTTCAATTCGGTGGTAGTGGTTATTTACCGCAATTAAATTATAAATACGTATAACGTAAAAATATTGAATCCCGAATAAGGTGCCCTGTTAGGGGCACGATTAAGGGACCCTGTTAGGGGTCCGAATAAGGGGAATCACCTCTATGGGTGAACTCATGGAGACTAGTGCTGGCCGCAAGGTCAGTGCGAGACTTCATGTGGGAACTTATAGAACTTTAGTGCCGCTGTAACAGGCGGCATTTTAGCTAATAAAAAGATTTGAATCTAAAAAAAATATACACTATGTTCGAAAGTAAATTAAACAAAGACAAAGCTAATGGTTATGTATCCTTAAATAACATTAAGAAGATTGAAAGGAAATATTTACCAACTGACATATATGTTAAAAGTGGTTCATACAACGATATCACTGGTATTGCAACATTCCTAAATTCAACTGGTGGTACCTTTAGTGTGGCTGGTTTTTATACTGGTTCAACATCTGCTGGTCAAGTATTTTGGTATGCTGAAAATGCAACACCACCATCTGTAGCTCCAATTGCAACTGGTGCTTATTCTATCGCTTTGGGTGATGATGCACAAGCCATGGATTCGAATATGTTTGTTTATGGTAATAGTGCTGGTAATGGTGCTTCAAACCCTTATAGTTCAATTTTCATGGGTAATCACGCTGGTTATCAAGCAATTAACGCTTACCAATCAAACTTCCTAGGACAAGCCGCTGGTCAATACGCATCTGGTGCTCACGACTCAAACTTTATGGGTCAATCTGCTGGTGAAAATGCTAGTAGTGCCTATCAATCAAACTTTATGGGTGTTAGTGCTGGTCAAAATGCGTATAATGCATGGTGTTCAAACTTCTTGGGTAATAATGCTGGATATGGTGCACAAAATGCTAGTAACTCAAACTTTATGGGTCAACAAGCTGGTGAAAATTCATATAATGCGTCTAACTCAAACTTTTTTGGGTATCAAGCTGGTCAAAGTGCAACAGGTGCTAATAACTCAAACTTTATGGGTGGTTATGCTGGAGCTTACGCCAGCAATGCTCATAATTCTAATTTCTTGGGTAATTATGCTGGTTATGGTACTAATGCTTATGAGTCAAACTTTTTTGGTACTCTGGCTGGTAGTAACGCTATAGGTGTTAGATATTCAAACTTTATGGGTGTGCAAGCTGGTCAAAGTGCCACCAACGCTATTAACTCAAACTTCTTTGGTGTTTACGCTGGTTATTATGCTGTCAATGCTAATGACTCAAACTTTATGGGTGTAAATGCTGGTAATGCTGCAACTAATGCTAATCAATCAAACTTTATTGGTAATAGTGCTGGTCAAAATGCTGCTGGGGCTTATAACGCAAACTTCATAGGACAACAGGCTGGTCAAAATGCAACCAATGCTTATCACTCAAACTTTATGGGTTATCAAGCTGGTTCTGGTGCAACCAATGCCAATCAATCAAACTTTATAGGGGTACTAGCTGGTAGTGGTGCAATTGCTGCTAATGGCTCAACTTTTATAGGTGGTTCTGCTGGTAAGAACGCAATCAGTGCTGGTCAATCAAACTTCATAGGTCAACAGGCTGGTGCTAACGCTACAAATGCTAGTAACTCAAACTTTATAGGTACTTGGGCTGGTTATCAATCCACCAATGCTGGTCAATCAAACTTTATCGGTTTTTATGCTGGGTATGGTGCAACTGCTGCTCATGATTCAAACTTTTTTGGTCAACAAACTGGGTATGGTGCGACTGGAGCTTATAATTCAAACTTCCTAGGTCAATCTGCTGGTAATGCTGCAACTAATGCTAATAACTCAAACTTTTTGGGTCAAGGTGCTGGTCAAAGTGCAATCAATGCTGGTCAATCAAACTTTTTAGGGTATCAAGCTGGAATAGATGCTACAAATGCTAGTAACTCAAACTTTATGGGGGCAAATGCTGGTAATCAAGCAACCAATGCTGTTAACTCAAACTTTATGGGGCAATATGCTGGGTATTTAGCAACAGCCGCATCTAATTCAAACTTTATTGGTACTAGTGCTGGTAATGCTGCAACTAGTGCTTATCAATCAAATTTCATAGGTTATAATGTTGGACAAAATGCAACAGGTGCTAATAACGCAAACTTTTTAGGAGTTCAAGCTGGTAATGCTGCAACTAGTGCTCATCATTCAAATTTCATAGGGACAAATGCTGGTGGTAATGCAAGTGGTGCTTATAACTCAAACTTCTTTGGTAATCAAGCTGGGTATCAAGCTACCAATGCATGGAGTTCAAACTTTATAGGTATACAAGCTGGATATCAAGGAACTGAGGCTAATAACTCAAACTTTTTGGGTAATAACGCTGGGTATGTTGCAAGTGGTGCTAATAGGTCAAACTTTATAGGTCCTTACGCTGGTAATTATGCTTATAACGCTTCTGATGGTAATTTCTTAGGGTTATATGCTGGGCAAAGTGCTAAAAACGCCAATCAATCAAACTTTTTAGGAAGACAAGCTGGTGATAATGCAGTTAATGCTAATAACTCAAACTTCTTTGGTTATACTGCTGGTTATTACGCTCTAAGTGGTAATAACTCAAACTTCATGGGTTATCAAGCTGGGTATGTAGCATCTAATGCTAATAACTCAAACTTTTTTGGTACTAATGCTGGTAATGGTGCAACCAATGCTAATAACTCAAACTTCTTTGGTCAACAAGCTGGTCAAACCGCTACCAATGCTAGTTACTCAAACTTTATGGGTCAACAAGCTGGTTCAGCTGCGACTGGGGCTAACCAATCAAACTTTTTAGGTTTCCAATCTGGGTTTCAAGCTAGTGGAGCTAGTAGGTCAAACTTTATAGGTCAACAAGCTGGTTTAGGTGCAACCGATGCTTTTAGGTCAAACTTCATGGGTTATAGTGCTGGACAATATGCGACTAACGCTTATTATTCAAATTTTATGGGGCAATTTGCTGGTAGTGGTTCTACTGCTGCTAACCAATCAAACTTTTTGGGTTATGGTGCTGGTCAAAACGCTGCTGGTGCTAATAACTCAAACTTTATGGGTTTCCAAGCTGGTAATGCAGCAACCAACGCTAGTCAATCAAATTTTATTGGTCAAAATGCTGGTAGTGGTGCTACTTATGCTGTTTATTCAAACTTTTTAGGTTATAACGCTGGACAAAATGCTGCTGGTTCTAATAACTCAAATTTTATGGGTCAATATGCTGGACAAAATACTAGTGCTACAAATACTAACTTTTTTGGGGTTCAAGCTGGCCAAAATGCGTATAACGCTAATAGTTCAAACTTCTTGGGTTATTATGCTGGTAATGCCGCTACAGATGCTAGTGGTTCAAACTTCATGGGTTCAAATGCTGGACAAAACGCTACAAGTGCAAATAATTCAAACTTTATTGGTAATGGTGCTGGTAATGGTGCTACATCTGCCACAGAATCAAATTTCTTAGGAACAAATGCTGGTTTTCAAGCATCAAGTGCTCAGTATTCAAATTTCATGGGTCGACAAGCTGGTCAAGCAGCTACAAACGCATCTAATTCAAACTTTTTGGGTCAAGGTGCTGGTTTCGGTGCAAGTGGTGCTAATAACTCAAATTTCTTTGGAAAACAAGCTGGGCAAGGTTCTTCTGGGAATAATGTTAACGCATTTGGTACTAATGCTGCTAATGGTAACACTTTAAATGGACAAACAATTTTTTCAAATAGTTCTCTACCATCTTATGTTGATAGAGCTGCCGCTACAACTGCTATTACTGTTCTTAACGGTGCTAGTGCTGGTAACACATATTTATATTATAACGAAACAACGTTTATGATAGAGGGTGTAAGACTATAATAATTAACAACTAATTTTAAAATAATAAATTAACATATGGAATTTCACATAAATAAAAATTCAACACTTCCAGTTCTAAAATTGGAACTTATAAAAGATGGAAGAAATGATTTTCATAAATTCCACGATAAAATTCAAAATGCCAGCATAACTTTTACAATGACTGATGTAATTACTGGTGTTAAAAAAATAGCTAAAAAATCGGCTGGTATTCAACAAGTGGAACCAGCTAGTGATTGCGTAGGTGATGAATTTTATCTAGTTTACCAATTTACTGAAAAAGAAACAAATACTGCTGCTAGATATGCTGCCCAATTTGAGATTCATTTCTTAGATGGGTCTGGAACACTTATTGTGCCTATCAGAGAAGAACTTTTTGTTAATGTTTTAGATGGTAGTATAAAAAAATAATTACCTTTTGTTGCATTATTGAATCTTATTTCGTAACTTTGTAATGTACAAAGTTAAAAATATTTATTGATTTTTACTTGTATAAACTGATTTTGTGTCGTACCTTTGTAAAAAAGATATAACTATGAGTCAATCAAAAACAAAAGTCGATACGGAAGTAATCGAATCTTTCCTTCAAGGAAATAACCCTCAAAAATATATCGTAGCTGTTGAATCTAGCTACGATAAACCTACCGTGACACTTGTCATTAATGATAGGGAAACTAACACTAAAACACTAGTCGAAGATAAATTTAAACCGTTCCTATGGTTTAAGGAAGATATCACAAAGATTCTTTATGGTGGTAAACGTATGAAAACAATCGAAGCGTGTACTAGACATGGTGTTAAGATTACTAGACTTCGTACAAACGATGACAACGGTAATATACCTTTAAGGATGGAAAATGGTTATAAGTATTTGGCCACATGTAAAAATGCTTATAAAGATTTAATCACATTCTTTAAATTTGGTGGTGTTGATATCTTCAGCCAAGAATTTTCTAGAAACTTTGTTATGTTCAGTCCAACTGAGCAATATCTTATTCAAACAGGTAAACGTTTATTTAAAGGAATGGATGACTACGATGATGTCCATAGATTTCAATTTGACTTGGAGACGGAAGGATTGTTCGCTAGCAAAAATGCTATCTTCCAAATCGGTGTTAGAGATAATAGAGGATTTGAAGGTGTTATCGAAACCATAGGAAAAGATGGTCAAGAAAAACGTAATTCGGAAAGAGAAAATATCGCTAAATTCTTCCAAGTAATCGATGCGATTCAACCAGATATTATTACTGGTTATAACTCGGAGAATTTTGACTGGCCTTTCTTATTTGAACGTGCTGAAAGACTTTCAATACCAATCACAGAATTGGCAATCACACTAAATAGAATTTCTAAGATTAAACGTAAACCAGCATCACTTAAATTAGGTGGTGAAACTGAAGTTTACCAACAAACACATATGTATGGTTATAACATCATAGATATCTCACACGCTGTACGTAGAGCAATGGCAATTAACTCTGAAATTAAATCATGGGGGTTAAAATACATCACTCAATATTCTGAAATCGCAAAACCTAACCGTGTATACGTGCCAGGTGATAAAATCAACACTACATGGGCTGACAAAGTAAGCAAATTTGCTTTCAACGATAAAAACGGTGACTGGTATAAGATTACTGAAAAGAATCCATTAAAAACTGATTACAAGATTGTAAAAGGTGATTATATTGTACAACGATATCTTTGTGATGACTTATGGGAAACTGAACAAATTGATAATATATTCAACCAAGCCAGTTTCCTTATTGCTAAGATGCTTCCAACAACATTCATGCGTAGTTCAACGATGGGTACTGCTGGTCAATGGAAACTTATTATGGCTGCATGGTCATATGAGAATGGGTTGGCCATTCCAGAAACACAAGCTAAACGTGAATTTACTGGTGGACTTTCTCGTCTCTTGGAAGTAGGTTATGCTAGAAATGTAGTGAAACTAGATTACGCTGCTCTTTATCCTAAAACACAACTTACCCATAATATCTTCCCAGACTTAGATATCAGCGGTGTAATGGAAGGTATGTTAACCTACGTGGTTGATACACGTGATAAGTTTAAATTCTTAAACGGAAAAGAGAAGAAAACCGTAAAAGCGTTAGAAAAACGTTTAAAAGAAGAAGACTTATCGGCTGAAGAAAAAGAACAGCTAACAAAAGAGATTCACGACCATAAAGCAATGGCAAATCTATATGATAAAAAACAGTTACCACTTAAGATTCTTGCCAACTCATGGTTTGGTTCATATGGTGCTCCATATATCTTTAACTGGGGTGATACCGATTCAGCTGAAGAAACAACATGTCGTGGTCGTCAGTATTTAAGACTAATGGTGAAACACTTTACTGAAACTCACGGGTTCCGTGCTCTTGTAGGTGATACCGATGGTTTTAACTTCTCATTCCCAGACAATGTGAATGAAATAAAATACTTAGCAAAAGGTACGCACTGGAAAACAACTGATGATGCTGGTAAAGAACTTTCTGGTTTAGATGCCGTATTGGCCGAGTTCAACGAAAACTATATGGAAGGTCGTATGGGGTTGGATATCGATGATATTTGTAACTCTACTATCAACTTTGCTAGAAAGAACTACGCCAATGATATTGGTGGTAAGATTAAATTAGTTGGTAACTCTGTGAAGTCTAAAAAGATGTCAGTTTATATCGAAGATTTCTTGGGTAAAGCTATTCGTATGTTGCTAGATGGTGATGGTCATTCTTTCATCACTTACTACCATGAATATGTAGATAAGATTTATAATTACCAAATACCCCTAGTTAAGATAGCCTCTAAAGCTAGAGTTAAGCTTTCTATGACAGATTATAAGAAAAAGGCTACTATGAAGAACAAGGCTGGTAATCCAATGCCTAAACAAGCTCATATGGAGTTGGCTCTTAGAGATAATATCGATATTACATTAGGTGATACTCTTTATTATGTGAATACTGGTAGTGTTAAATCTCATGGTGATTTAAAAAGTGAAAAAAACAAAGAAACTGGTGTTTCAACTGTAACTCTTAATTGTAAATCAATTTCACCAGATACTGTTGAACGTGATTTCGAGTTAATCAAAGAAGTTGAAATGTTAAAGAAAGCTTTGACCGCTATGGAACAAAATGATGAAATGGATATGGAAGCTTTTGCTAGTATTGGACAAAGAATCATAGAAATCGATAATTCATTGGCAACTGACGAATATAACGTTGCTCGTTATTTGGATAACTTTAATAAAAAGGTTAAACCGTTATTGGTTTGTTTCAGTCAAGAAATTAGAGATAGAATTCTTTTAGATATAGTTAAGATTAAAGATAAAGATACCAAGAAAGTAACTGAAAAGTTAAAAGAAAGAGTTATCTTTACCAAAGGTGAGTGCGAATTAGTTTCTGGTATTCCATTCAAGGATGGTGACCAAGATTCATATGAAGACCTTATGCGTATGGAAGATAAAGAAATCAAGTTTTGGGATAAGGTTAATAAGCTTCCAAATAATATGGAACAAGCTGAATGGGATGAATTAAGAGCTGATTATCATGAACGTATGCGTATCGCTAGGTTAGAAGGTATCGAACATGAGAAAAAAATGTTAGATGATATCTTTAGACACTTAGAGGTTAAAGACCTTAACGATATTGATAAGAAATGTGAACTTCCAATCGATATATTTGTTTTGTGTGATGTAGATTCTGATAATGATGGTGTGTTTTTAGTTTCTAGAAAATGGAATATAGAACTATGTAGATATGTTGATATTTTCAAATACAAAGAGCAAGCCAATGAAAGATTTAGGTACTATCAAATGGCTGGAAATGGTAACGAAGATAATAGATATGACCAATGGTTGGACTATGTTGCTGAATGTAAGGTTTTGACTGGTGATACCTTATCTATAGAGTTTGAAGAAATTGAAGACTACGTGGAAATTACCGAACAAACTAACATAGCTGAAATCTTAAAAGAAAAAGCCAGTAAAGTAGTTATTGTTGAACCAATAAAAGAAATCAAAAAGAAAATAATATCGGATGATGATGATGAAGAGGATGAAACTGACGATGAAGTAATAAAGTTTGATGATGAATTCGATGATACCATTGCTGAAATACCAGAAGGATATATTGTTGATGTGTATGATGAAACTGCCGATATGAATGGAATGTATCGTGAGGAAGAACTTCAACATAAAGATGAACTAAAAAAAGAAGATGAACCAAAAAAAGAAGATGAATGGGAATTCTAACAAATAAATAAGGGACTTAACGTCCCTTTTTTTATTTTAAATTCTCAACTACTAAGCCTTGAGCTTCAAGTTTACCTTTAACAATACTATATATTAGTTCGTAAAGATAATTGTCAGATAATTCTCCTTGTACGAATTCTAGCATATATGAGCTAGATACTTCAAAACACTCACATCTATCGTTAGCATCAGCTTCTCTAATTTCTTTACTAACGTATTTGTTAAACATAACGTTATTCATGTTTTGTTTGTTAATCATGATGTTTTCAATGTTTAAATACATTTCTGAAGTTTCACCTTTGTTAGTGTGTAAAGGTGTTGTAATTTTTAATCCCATTTTTTTGTTTTTTTTATTTGTTTGTTATTTATTGTATTAATATACCCAAAATCCTAGTGGGTGGTGTTTTAATGATGTATTCAAATCGGTAGCTTCTTTAGCCCCTCTTTCTAATTGAGATGTACTTGAAAGTCTTAATAATCTAGCTTCTAGTCTTTCTAAAACTGCTTTTCTCTCATCGTTACCTTCAGAGATAAGTGTTTCGTAGTCCATGGTTCTTTCACCTTCTGGAAGACCTACAATACCACCAAATTTACCTCTGGTTCTACCTAGAGCTCTCTTGGCTTCAGCAATGAATAATTGTCTTACTAGAGTCTTGGTTGGTTCGTTAAAATCATTGAAATCTAACTTTGATAATTGAACTTGATTCGGCATTTTGATAATGTCTGGGTTGTCGTTTTTACACGCTTCTAAATTTTCTGGTGTAGTATCATAATAATGATACCAAACTTGACAACCTGTAAGGTTTATAGAACTACCAACACCACCAATACCTTGACCGAATGATAACTTAGAACCAGGAACAGATAATAAATGTAATAATTTTGTTCCGTTAGGTCCAGCTGTAACTTTATGTACCAACTCACTTCTTATGATACGATTTTTAAGGTTCATATCCGCAGCGGTTAATAATATATCAAATGCTGGTGCAATATAGTAACCCATACGACCAAAACCTGGCCCACCTGTTCCTACACCACCACCTGTTTGTGCAAAACCACCACCAAAACCATAATCGATACCACCATAGTTAGCTAATAAAGCTTGACTAGTTGCTGGTGGAGTAATCCAAAGAACTTCATTTATTTCACGTCCAGCTGGAATAATATAAACTTGTCTTCCAGCTTCTAATTCAACATAATCTTTTTTAAGTTCCCATGGTCCATTAGATTGTAATCCAACTTGTTTTGAATAAGCATATGTATATTGAGTCATAAAGTCAAAGCTTCTAACACTCAAAGCAAATGCCATATCGGTAGTGTCAACATTGTGACCTAACAATGATTGCCATTGATGTTCAATCAACCACTCTTGTACGTATTGAGCATAATCCTCAATTGATATTTCTAGAAGAGTACATAATACTTCATCTGGAACTTCAATAGTACGGATTGGTGCACCTACAGAGTGTCTAAATTGACGAAACAATTTTTCTTTTTCTTCTGAGCTTACTGCCATAATTTACTTTTCTTATAAATATAAGAAAAAATCAATTTATACTAAAAAACTCTTGGTTAATTCAGCAGCTTCTTTAATACTTCTAAAAGAAACATTAGGAATAAGTAATTGTTTACCTATTTTGATAACAGGAACTTCCTCTGCTTTTGAAACTTCTAGTATCGCATCAAATTCTTCTTTATTTTCTTCTAAGTTGATGTTGACATCTTTATATTCAATACCTTCAGTTGTTAGAATCTCCTTCAATTCTGTACAGTAAGGACATTCTGGGAATGTGTAAATCGTAACCATATTTATGCTGTTATTAATTCATCCACCAATAAGGCGGTTATTTCATCTTCTGTTAATTTTTTATCACCCATAATGGTTGATATAACGTCTTTTTTGTTATTTAACATATGCCACATTCTAGTTGAGATTGTGTCGTCAAATAATTGGTAGTAAACATTAACATCATTCTTTTGACCAATACGGAATGCTCTATCTTCGGCCTGTTCATTATTACCAGGAACCCAGTCAAATGAATTGAATATCACAACAGTACCTTCGGTAAGTGTAATACCAACACCAGCTGATTTAATATTCCCAACAAATACCTTAACCTTTGGATTGTTTTGGAACGCATCTACTGACCTTTGTTTTTGAGTCGTTGTCATCGGCCCGTTATGTTTTACCGCTAGCTTACCAAAATGATTCGTAATTATTTCTAGTTCTTCAGTAAAGCTAGTAAAGACAATTACCTTACGACCCATTTCAATCGCATTTTCAACCATTTCAATAGTATAAGGGATAGCTTCTAAAGCAATAAATTGTCTCAAAAGAATAAGTTCAACCAAATCTTTTTGTAATTCGTTGGTTTTCTTACCTTCTAATTTTCTTTTCTCCATATATTGTTCCCAAAGCAACTCATAATTTTTTAGACCTTTTTTATCTAATACGTGATGCATAGGTGTCATTACTTTATCTGGCATATCCAAAACTTCAGTCTTTAAACGTCTAACAATAATATTTTTCGTTTTTGAAGCCAATTCTTCTAAGTTGCTGGCACCATCGGTTAACCATATTTGTTTTCTTTGACCATTTTTAAGTGTTCTAAAGAATTGTCTACCATCACAATATCTAACCGCAAAGTGTTTCCAGTTATCAGCAATAGGTGACTTGATTATCTTTAAAAGATTAAAGAAATCCATAGGTCTATTAGCAACAGGTGTTCCTGTAAGTAACCAAACCTTATCGATATTATGTTTTGTTGATAGCTCTACCATAACCTTACCACGAATACTTTCATTGTTTTTTAAGTAATGTGCTTCATCAATGATTGCTAAGTCGAAACCAGCGTTAGCCAACTCTCGATTCAACACTTCTTCTGGCTCACCTTCTTTACGTTTCTTACCAACACTAAGAGTGTGAAAGTTTTTAAGAATATCGAAGTTAATGATTGTGAATTTTGCATCATTCCATTTTTTACCATCGATGATTGCTGTATCATTACAAAAAACATTTATCTCTCTTTCCCAGTTAATCTTTGTT
>Ga0208916_10000391_pt1 | contig 21133 bp, 20 predicted proteins | sample DEB19_08_DNA_5_FD_184523 | JGI IMG/M metagenome (GOLD analysis project Ga0208916, IMG submission 184523) | Aqueous microbial communities from the Delaware River and Bay under freshwater to marine salinity gradient to study organic matter... | ecosystem: Environmental > Aquatic > Marine >... | reverse complement strand
CGCCTGCAAAGCAGACGGCTTTTCAAAATAGGAGCAGGTGTCACCCTGCCCCGCCCATCTCAGGGCTGGTCTTTAAAAGACTTACTTCAACAGGGCCAGCACGGACTGACCGGACTGGTTGGCCTGCGCCAGCATGGCGGTGGCAGCTTGCGAGATGATCTGCGCCTTGGCCAAGTTGGTGGTTTCCTTGGCGTAGTCGGTGTCCAGAATACGGCTGCGGGAAGCAGACAAATTCATCGACGTCGTCTCGAGGTTGCTGATTGAAGCGGTCAAACGGTTCTGGTAAGCACCCATCGAGGCACGGGAGTCAGTGATCGTGTTGATCGCTGCGTCGAGCGTCGTCAGAGCAGCTTGCGAACCAGCAGCTGTCGTCAGGTCGAGCGACGAAACACCGGCACCGGCGGTCGTTGTCACCGTAGCTGACGCTTCAGTCAAGCCTGAGGCAGTCAAGGCAGCGGCAGTGTTTCCAGAAACATTGATACCCGTCGTCTGAGTCGAAGACAAGGTAACGCTTGAGCGGTTTGTCAACGAATTGGTCGAAGTTGCGGCAGTGATAACGGCAGCAGTCACAGTGATCCCGGTGTCAGCGGTAGCCGCCGTTGTTTTGATGTCACGACCATCAGACACCAACGTCACTTTGCCGGCCGTGCTGGAGGCAGTGACCCCTGTTTGGCTGGTCAACAGATTTAATGCTGTTGCCACATTTGCAGCTTTGCTTTCAAAAGCAGTCATGCCGGTCACCGCTGCAGCGCCTTGGGTCGTTACTTTCGTCACACCCGTTCCACTCGTAGCGATGTCCGTGACCTGCGCGCTAGCCGTATCTGAGGCAGCCGTTACCGTCACACCCGAAATGGCACCGGTACTGAAGCCAGCTGTGAATGTTCCAGTAAAGCTTCCTAAAGCAGCACTTACAGTGTTGGTCGTTGTCACAGAAGCGGCAGTCTGCCCGGATGTAACACCTGCGAAAGCTGCAGCAACTTGTGCCGCAGTTGAAGCTCCGGTCGATGTAAATGTCAGTCCATTGACAACGGCCGTTTGACCTGCCGTCAATGCACTGAAAGTGATCACTGAAGACTCAGTTGCCGCTGTCACCGCAGTGACAGCGACACCGGCAGCCACGGCACCAACATTGACGCCATTCACCGAAAACGCATTGGCATCCATACCTGTTGAGACCGTTGCAGCAGTTGCGCTGGTTGCAGTCAAAACAGTACCACTACCCAGACCCGTTACCTTGGCGCTACCGCCTGCGTTGATGGCATCAATTGAAATGTTGCGACCATCGGCCGCTGTCAATGACACGGCACCGGATGTATTGTCAAAAGATGCGGTCACGCCAGTCTGGCTGCTGATGGCATTGACCGCTGCAGCCACTTGGCCACCACGTCCACCCGCTGTCGTTGATGCAGCAATCGGGCCAATCGATACGCCATTGATCTTGACATCACCGGCCAGAATGGCTGTGCTGTTACCGGTGACCGAGGTACCGGCATAACCTGAAGTTGCACCCACAGTTGCAGTGACATTTGTTTGAGCGCTGATGGCGTTGATGGCCGCGGCAACCGCGATACCGCTGGTATTGGAAGCCGTATTTGACACGCCGTCAGCTTGTGCTGCACCAACGCTAAAGCCGTTGATGTTCAAAGCACCAGCAGCCAATGCCGTTGATCCGACGGCTGTGCCGACGGTGCTTGAAGCGTAGCTGGAACCCGAACCGACACCCAAAGCATTTGACTTGGCGCTACCAATGGAGATGGATATACGGTCGTTAGCACCGTTGCCAGCGCCCACTTGCAGGGCTTGGTTCTGGAAAGTGCCATTCAACAAGCTGATGCCGTTGTAGCTGGTGTTACTGGCGACACGGTCGATCTCAGCAATCAGTTGCTTGGACTCGTTGTTCATGGCGGCGCGGTCAGAAGCGCTGTTGCCCGTGTTTGACGACTGAACAGCCAGCTCACGAATACGCTGCAGGTTGTCGCCGATTTGGCTCAAGCTGCCCTCAGCTGTTTGCGTCAGCGAGATGCCGTCGTTGGCGTTGCGGATCGCAGCAGAGATGCCGCGGATCGAAGCCGTCATACGGGTGCTGATGGCCAGGCCGGCAGCGTCGTCTTTAGCCGAATTGATACGGGTGCCGCTGGACAAACGCTCCATCGCGGTCGACAGGTTCAGGCCAGTCGAACGCAGTGAGTTTTGCGCCTGCAAGGCACTGATGTTGGTGTTGATAACTGACATGAACTATCTCCTTTAAGAGGGGTGGCGATGTTGACAAGAAGTCAAACTGAAATCTTGTTAAACAATGAATCGGAAGTTTTTAAATTTACTTAAGCGTCTTGAGAGTTTTATTTCTCTTTTCAGACCTTGGCGTTCAACAAAAGACCTTTGGTGTCTTCAATGCTGTGGGCCATGCGAATGACAACTTCATTTGGAATCTGGCGAATGACTTCGCCGGTTTCTTTGTTTGTCACCGTCACGATGGGACGGTTCAGCGCCGGGTCAATACTGAAGTTAAGCCCGCGGCCGCCGTCGACCATTTTGGCGTTCATGCGTTCGACGGCCACCTGGAGTCGTTTGGTGTCGCCCTCGGTGTCAACCTTGATGTCGGGACGCACGATCTCAATGACTTTGGGTCCGGCGGGCGCAGGCGCCGCCGCACCAGCCGTGGGCGAAGTCTGTACAGGTCGAGCCAAAGGCGCGCTAGGGGCTGCGGGTCTGAACCCACCTTGAATATCAAGCATGATGAAATCCTTCCAATCCCGCCATTAAAAACGGATAACAAAGGCAACCTCCAGACAAGGAAGTGGTGCTTTGGTCACTTGGAATCGGAGGTCAATCGGATAACTTGAGCTAAATTTGTGATTTTTTAGAAAAAACTTTTTTATCGCCTGGGAAGCGAAGGCGGTGAGCTAAAAAGTCGCGGCATTGCGAAAGCGCTGCGCTCGCAATGACGGGAAATCTTGCTCGCAACGACGGTAAATGTACAGGTGACAATAGGCACACAATAAGTTAAGCTGGCTTCATGAAACCGTTTCGCTGGAACCCGGATAAGAACGAGGCGCTGAAAGTTGAGCGGGGCATTTCCTTTGAGGTGGTCGCACTTGCGATTGAGGCCGATGGTCTGCTGGATGAATTGCGACACCCGAATGCAGTGAAGTACCCCAATCAGTCCGTGCTTATCGTGGCGTTCGACAACTATGTTTACTTGGTGCCGTACGTTGAAGCGCCAGATCACTATTTTCTTAAAACCGTGATTCCAAGCCGAAAAGCTACAAGAGACTACTTGCTGAGGAGCATCCGTGATGAAAAAACCTGACGCATTTGAAAAAGAGATCCTAGACGCCTACGAGAAAGGCGAGCTCAAGACGACCTCCCCGACTAAAGCAACATTAGCCAAATTCAAAGCGGCCGCCTCAGCTACTTTCCGCAAGGAAAAAAGGGTCAATATTCGGATCTCTACGCCAGACTTGATGGATATTCAAGCCCGGGCGCTTGAAGAAGGTATGCCTTACCAGACCTTGATTGCCAGCGTACTTCACAAGTTTGTGTCCGGGCGGTTTGTTGAATCGCCGTCTGGTCTAGCGCTCAGCTCGAGTGAAACCCGCAAAAAGCGAACCACCTCTTAGCGCCGTTTTACTTGTTGGTGTACATGGCCATCATGCCGTCGGTGCTGCTTTTCAGGCTGGCTTTCTGGCTGTTGATGTTGCCGACCAAGCTTTCCATGGCAGAAAACTGGGTGGTGTAGCGGGCCAACAAGGCGGTCATACGGGTTTGCAAGTCAGCCAGTTTGACTTTGAGCTTGTCATTTTGGGCGGTCGCGCCGGCGCTTTGCGTGATCAACGCACCTGTTGGCGACAGCAGCGCGGTGATTTTGCGCAGCGCATCACCGGCAACGCCGGAACCGTTGTTTGTAAACCCCATGCCGGAAACAGTGGTACCACTGTCGGTTTTGGCTGCCAGGGTAAAGCCTGAAGACCCCAAGCTCCCCATCACCATGATCTTGTAAGGGGTCGCGCCACTGGTGTCTTGCACCAGTTGCGCCGTGTAACCCTGGTTGCTGGCATTGATAGCGTCGACCACCCCTTGGGGCGTGGTGCTGGCAGCCGGAATCGAGACGCCCAAAGTGCCGGTGCTGCTGACCAGCGAGAGTGAAAACGCAGCACCGCCGTTGATGGCCGAACTGGCAGAGGCGAAACCAGCACTGGTGCTGTACGGCGGGCTGCTCGCCGTGCGGTTGTTTTGGTTGCCGGTGAAGGTGGTGACAACGTCTGCAAAGTTGGTTTTCAGCGCCGTGTCCAGCTTGGTCGCATCGACCGCCATGAGGCCGGCGCTGTCGATACTGACGCCCATTTGCCACAAGGCTCCGACGTTGGTACCGGGTGAAGATGAGGTACCGACCATCATGTCGCGGACTTGTGTGCGCACCTGACGAACCATCGAGTCCCCGACCAAGGTGGCGCCATACGTGGGCAGCGTAGATTTGGGGTTGCTGACCTCGTTCAGAATATTGTTGAGGTCGTTGTAGGCCGTGGCCAAAGCGGTGATATTGGTTTTGACCTGCGTCGTGTCGCGCGCCAATGACAGACTGACCGGTGTGCCGGCGGTGACGGTGCCGTCTGTTGCAGTTGTGCTGGTTGTCGCCTTGAGATTCAGGGTGAGCCCCGGAATGATGTCCGTGATGGCGTTTGTTGAGCGTTTGTAAGTCACCCCGGCCACCGTCAGGTTGGCATCAGTGGCTGTTTGTTGGCTGCTTAATCCGAGTGCCGTTGCCGGCAGGGTTGGCGTGGCGGCTGTACTCGTGAGTGCGAAGTCTTGCGCTGCACCCGTCGTCCCTGTGAGGACTATTTTGTAGGGGTTGCTGGCGTCGCCCGTGTTGACAAGTTGCGCGGTCACACCCAGCGCAGCCGCGTTGACAGCACTGACGATGCCTTGCGGCGTGTCTGACCCGGCGGCCATCGCAACAGTGGTGGCCGTCCCGCCATGGATTGACAACGATAGGTTGAACGCCCCACCGCCATTCAGCGCGGTGGTTGGTGCGGCAAAGCCGGTAGACATGCTGCGCTGCGGCAAAGCGATGCTGTTGATCTGCACCGAATAACTGCCGGCTGCGGCGCCCGACCCGGCGGTGACATCCATCGCTGCGGTGTTGGAATTGCTGATCGTGCTGGCGTTGAAGCTGTTGGCGTCTTTGATGGCGGTCAGCGCATCGTTCATGGACTTGAGCATGAAACTGACGGCGGCATAACCCGACACGCGGCCTTCATTGGCGGTGATCTTGGCGTTGATCAGGTTGGCCTGCGGTGCCTGCTCGGCGTCCACCAAGCCTTGGGCCAAAGCGGTCACGTCAACCCCCGAACCAGCACCTAAAGCGGTGATGATTTTTTGCGCATTGGCCTTGTTCAGCGCTGCCGTGGTGGCCGCGGTGGTGAGCGTGGTGGAGGCGGCACTGGGGGTGCTGGTTGTACTCACTGCGGAAGTCGTGGCCATGAAATATCTACCTTAATGTCAAAAGATCGACCGCTGCGTGACTTTCTTGAGCCACGGTATCAATTGATGTAGTTGAACAAGCTGAGCTTGGTGATCTTGCCGAAGCTTTCCTGGGCGGCTTGCAGCGACATCAATTGCTTGTTCATCAGCGTGATGGCTGAGGCGTAGTCCAGGTCTTGAACGGAGGACAAGACGGTTTTCAGGCTGAGACGGGTGTCGTCAAGCACCGAGGTCTGGGAATCGGCCACGTTCATGTCGGTACCGACTTGGGCCAGCGACAGGGTCACACCGCTTTGCAGTGAGTCCATTTCGCCAATACCGCGCTGCATGCCGGTTTGGTCGGAGCTTTTGATGGCTTTGGTCAGGTCGTCAATGGCCTGAAAAAACCCGACACCGGTTTTGGTGCCGGCGCTGTCTTGCCTCACCACGCGCACAAAAGCGTCAGACCCCGAGCGGTTGAGTTGCACGCTGCGCTGGTCACCCACCGACACGGTCATGCGCGTCTGGTCACCTTGGTAGGTCACCGCGCCTGAAGGGTCTGCCGCAAAGGCGGGTTGGCCGACGCGACTGCCCGCAAAAAGATAGTTGCCCATGCTGTCCTGGGTGTTGGCCAGGCTCAGCATCTGATCACGCAGCCCCACCAGTTCAACGGCAAGGGCTTGCCGGTCACTCGGACTGACGGTTGCGCTGGCAGCTTGCACCGAGATTTCTTTGACGCGGACCAACAAGGTGCTGACACTTTGCAGGGATGACTCTTCGGTTTTGAGACGCGTTTGGACCGTGCCCAAAGTGGCGGCATAGCTGTCTTGCCGGTTGATGATGGACTGCAAGCGCTGGATGTCAGCCGCTTGATCGGGGGCATCACTGGCGGTGACAATTTGCTTGCTTGAAGCGAGCTGCGCCTGTGACTTGGCCAGACTCGTCTGCACGCTGCTCATTTGCTGGTTGGCACGGTCAAACAGGGCGGATGTCGAAATTTTCATACAGGGTCCTCTCAGTCATCGCGCGGTCAACGGACCGCAAGTACGGCGTCAAACAAGGTGCCAGCCACTTGCATGACTTTGGCAGAGGCTTGGTACGCCTGCTGGTAGCGAATCAAATTAGCGGCTTCTTCATCCAGACTCACGCCAGAAATCTGGTCGCGCGAGGTCACGGCCTGGTCGTGCACCACCGTCAGCGCTTGCTGGGCAATGGTCGCTTGTTTTGAGATGTTGCCCATGTCATTGACTTGAGCGATGTAGGTCGAGCTGATGGTTTTTCCGGCTATCAGCTTCGCGCTTTCAAGCGAGGTCAGCCGCAACATGTTTTCGTTGTTGCCGGTGCCGTCGGTGTTGCTGTCCAAAGCGAAACTGTCGCCGGCTTTCGGCGCGGTGGTGAAGTTCAGTTTCAGGCCACGGTAATCGATGCCCGCGGTCAGTTGGCTGGCGTCAAAACTGCGTTCAGCCAGCACGGTACCGGTGGTGCTGTCGGTGATGGTGTAGCGGTCATCTGCCGTGAAAGTGAGCTTCATGGGCTGCGACCGCAGCACGCTCGCCGTATCAGACGGGCTGCCCGCGTAGCTTGCCGACACCGACGCCTTGCCAACGCCGCTGACAAAAACCAGCACGTCTTCAGGCACCCCGCCCTGAATGGTGGCGCTGGTGCGAAAGCCCAGCTTGGCCAAATCAGAAGGCCCGCCGCCGGCCCCGAAACTGATCTCAATCGGCGTCTCTTGCCCTGTCACCAGTGCCCGTTGAATCTGCACTTGTCCGGTGTAAGTGCCGTCAGCGGTGTTCAGTGCGTTGCCGGTTGAGGCGACCGACCCCAGCGTGATGTCTTTGCCCTGCTGGGCGATGACGCTGGTCGTCACATTGGTCAACACAATTTCGCCGTCTTTTGAAAAACTGGCAACCACGCCGGTGCTCTTGGTCGGGTCAACGTGGGTCGTCTGCGCGTTGATGGCTTGAACCAATGCCGCACTGCTGATGAAACCGCCAGACGGCTTGGTGATGGTCTGGCCGTTGATGACGAGGCTACTGTTCAGCTTGAGGTTGGCAACAGGCACCCGGACTTCATTGCTGGCGCTTGCCGTCACACCGGGTGCGCCAGCGTCGTTGATCCATTTGGCGATCTCACCAGCCTGCAGGCTGGTCCCGGTTGCTGGCGTCAAAGCGCCCAACGCAATGCCGTTCAACTTGAGCGTGCCGGCAGCGATGGTGCCGGTTTGACCTGGCGCGATGCGGCCGCCCGACAACAACGCAGGGACAGCCCGCGGTGTACCGGGTTGACCCAGGCTGTCGTAGGTTTGCTGAGACAGCACGCCTGCACGAGCGCCATAAAACACGTTCATGCCCTGAAAACTTTTGTCGCCGGTGGCGTTCAGGTAGGCCGTGCTGTAACTTGCACCGGCAGCCATGCCCTGCCCGGCTGTCATCACTTGCGCCTGCGCCGCTGCATCCAAAGGCGGGCCCAGCAGTTGCCGGCCATCCCGGGTGATGAGTTGGAGCTGCTGCCCCGTTTGAGCGCCATCTAAATAAAGAACCACGTCTTGCATACCGCCTGGGATAGTGGCAACTGCCACAACCGGCCTGCTGGCGGTCAGTTCCACCGACCGCCCCGCGCTCGGATTCGAATTGTTGCTCAACAGGTCCGACAACATGCCCGGGCCAACGGGCTGGCTCGCGGCATAACTGACCGTGGCGTCGGCGCTGCTGGTGTTGTTGGCGTCTTTGATGACGCGGAACTGGGCTGCGGCAGCGACGCGCATGGGGTCGGTGACCAGCACCGACAAACCACCGGCCACCGAGCTGGCGTGGGGGTCCATGGCGAACAAATCACCGGCTTTTTGGCCGTAACCGTCGATCCCTTGTGAGTGAATGTCGTTCACCGCTTTGACCACCGTGGTGGCCAAATAGTCCAAGGCATTGCGGGTGCTGCTGAGCACTTGCTCACGAAAAGCCATCAAGCCGGCCAGTTGTCCGCTGGTCACGCCTGACAGTGCCGATGGCTTGCCGTAGGGGTCGAGCACCAGGCTGATTTTCCCTGAGGCCGCCGCATTCAGGTCGACACCCACTTGCGTCGCCACGCCACCGTCAACAATGACATCGTGCGACAGCGATGCCCCCAAGCTGACCAGAACTTCGCCATTGGCCTTGAAACTGGTGTTGAGGTGGCTGAAGTCTGACAACTTGCGCAGCAACAGGTCGCGCTGGTCAAGCAGTTCAGCGGGTTGCTTGTCGAGCGACGGGCTTTTACCGAGCTGCTTGTTGACCTGCGCCAGCTGCTGGGCCAAGGTGTTGACCTGCGCCACACCGGTTTGAATCGCCTGGCTGGTTTCGGTGTCGACCAGGTCTAGCTGCGACGACAACTCACCGAAGCTGGAGGTCAAGCCCTGCGCATCGCGAACAAACGCGCCGCGCAAGACGGTCGAGGCCGGGTTTGTCGACAGGCTCCGGGCGGATGCGAAAAATCTGTCCAGCGAACTCACCAACCCAGTGCTGGCGCCGGACATCACATCAATCACGCGGTTGGCATAGGTCACCATGGGCGCCTGGCTTTGCAAGTCCGAGTTGCTGTTGCGCAGGTTCGTGTCGGCAAAGGCGCTGAATTGACGCTGAACCTGGTCAAACACCACGCCGGTGCCAATGTAGGCGTTGCCCACCTTGCTCGGCGTGCCGGCCTGCAGCTTGACGTCCTGGCGTGAATAGCCGTCGGTGGCGACGTTGGCAATGTTGTTGCTCACCGTCCCCAGCGCCTGCTGGTAGGCGATGACAGCGTTGCCGCTGATGCTGAGCAAGTCGCTCATGGCAGCGTCCTAGTGAGAAGATCGCCGGTTTTTGGCAGCGCGATAGACGCACCCGGATATTGGAACTTCTTCAAATTGGGGCCTGTTGCGTCCAGCGAGAAGTTTTTCGGCGGGCTCTGCAACGGCAAACCCTGGCCGGCGACCTCGCGGGACTGTAACAACGCTGCGGTGCTGGGCTGCGGCGTGAGCTTTTGGCTTTGGCTGGCAACGATCAAGTCGGCCACGCCCATCATGTTGCGTTTGGCCAGTTGCACAGAGACCTCTTTGTCAAACATGCCTTGGAAAGTTTCGGCGCCGGAGGACTCCACCAGGTCGCTCTTGACGGTCGACTCGCGCATGGACTTCATCATCATCTGCAAAAACATGCCCTCGAACTGCTGCGCTGTTTCACGCAGAGCAGACTGACTGTCTCGATGCGCTTGGCCCTTCAGCTGACCCAGACCTTCAAAGTCTAGGTAAGAACGGGCAGTGGCGTTGTTGACCGGTTCCATGGCTGTTAAATAATGACCAGTTCCGCACGCAGACTGCCAGAGCTTTTAAGGGCTTCCAAAATGGCGATGAGTGCCGATGGCGTGGCGCCGACTTGGTTCACAGCATCGACAATTTGCCGAAGATCAACGCCTGGCTGGAACAAGAACATCGGCTTGTTGGGTTCGCTGACCTTGATGTCGGCGTTCTGCACCGCAGTCGTCTGGCCTTGCGAAAAAGCCCCAGGCTGAGAGACGTCGTTGGTGGCGGTGATGGCGACAGAAATCGTGCCATGCGACACAGCCGCTGCCGTGACCCGAACATTGCGACTGATGACGACCGTGCCGGTGCGGGAGTTGATGACAACTCGGGCCGGGGGATCACCCGGCAGCACGTCTAGGTTTTCAATCATGCTCATGAACGCGACACGCTGGCTGAGGTCTTGCGGAGCACGAATTGAGATCGAGACGCCGTCCAGTGCATTGGCAATGTCCGGGCCAAAGCGGGTGTTGATGGCGTTGATGATGGCGGTGGTGGTGGAAAAGTCACTTTCACGCACGTTCAAGATCAGCAGCTCGGCGCTCGCAAACGGGTTTTCGACAACGCGCTCAACGGTGGCGCCCGCCGGGATACGCCCGGATGTCGGCACGCCAATGGCAACCTTTGAACCCGCTGCACTGGCGTCAATGCCGGTGGTGGTCAGATTACCTTGGGCCAAGGCATAAATTTCGCCGTCAACACCGCGCAAGCTGGTCAGCACCAAGTTACCGCCGCGCAAACTCGAAGCCTTGCCAATGGCGGAGACGTTGATGTCAATTTTTTGACCGGGCTTTGAAAAGCCGGGTAATTCTGCCGTGACCATGACGGCGGCGGCGTTCTTCAGGTCGACCTTGCCGACGTTGGCGGCCGTGTCGTAATCCGACAAAGGGCCTTCCAGACTCACGCCAAGACGGCTCAACATGGCCTTCATGCTCTGTGTGGTGAAGGACACATCAGCACCGTCGCCAGTGCCCTGCAAACCTACCACCAAGCCGTAACCCACCAATTGATTGCTGCGCATGGCGGCAACACTGGCGATGTCCTTGACACGATCAGCATGCGCAGCGTGAGGCGCCAGTGCAGCGAGTAACACCAGCGCAGCGAGCAAACCCTGCAACAGGGACGGGAGCGGTTTATGGATCATGACGTCAGACGGTTCGGAAAATTAAGACGGTTCAAGAACTCAAAACGGCCAGAGTTTGAGCAGCGCACTGGTTCCCCAGCCGGCGCGTGTGGCAGCGGCCAAGTCACCCGTGCCGCGGTAGGTGATCTGGGCGTTGACCAGCCGGCGTGACTGGACCAGGTTGTTGGGCGAGATGTCTTCTGGGCGAATGACGCCGGCGACCTGGATCACTTCGGTGCCTTCAGACAGGGCCAATTGCTTTTCGCCGCGCAGCACCAGGTTGCCGTTTGGCAGCACATCCACCACAGTCACGGACACCGTGCCGGTCAAGCTGGCCGTCTGGTCGGCAGAACCGACACCCGTGCTGGCCGTGGTGCCGCCGGTCAGGTTGGGGGCGCCCAGCAGACCGCCCATCTTGGCGGCAGAAGCGAGTAGCCCGCCCGGCAAGGTGTCGTTTTTGGCGACCCGGCTGAGAGCGTTGTTTTGCGTTCGGGCGGCCTGCGTGGCTTCATTCAGCACCACCGTCATGACATCACCGACCTGAAAATTACGGCTGCGACCAAACCAGTTGTCGCTGACGCGGCTCACATAAATACCGCCGGTGGCTTGGCGTGAACGATCGGCCACCACGGGATACACCGGTGCAAACTCCGGCGAATGCACCAGCGGCGGCTGTGGCAACACAGTGCAGCCGCCAAGCAAGAGCAACGGCAGCGCGATCAAAAAAAGGCGGCTCACGGCGTTCATCACATGTTGGTGTTGAGGAAGCGCAACATGCCGTCAACAGCCGAGATCGCTTTGGAGTTGATCTCGTAGGCGCGCTGGGTTTCAATCATGTTGACCATTTCCTCGACCACGTTGACATTGGACGCCTCGAGTGAGCCCTGCATAAGCGTACCGGCACCGTTGGTTCCGGGTGCCAGCACCGTGGGTGTGCCGCTGGCCGGGGTTTCTTTCATCAGGTTTGAACCCATGGCCTGAAGGCCGCTCGGGTTCACAAATCGCGCCAGTTGCAACTGCCCGATGACCTGGCTGCCGCCCGTGGCGAGTTCAATCGACACCGAACCGGTGGCGGCGACGGTCACGCTGGCGGCGGTGTTGGGAATGGTGATGGCCGGTTGCAACAAAGCGCCACTGGAGTTGACCAACTGGCCGGTGGGTGAGAGCTTGAAGCTACCGTCACGCGTGTAAGCGATGGTGCCGTCAGACTTGGCAATCTGAAAGTAACCGTCGCCGGTGATGGCGATGTCCAGCGGATTGGACGTGTTCACCAAGCTGCCTTGAGCATGCAGCTTTTCAGTTGAAACCACCCGCACGCCGGTTCCCAGCATCATGCCGGTGGGTGCAACGGCGTTGACATCGGTCTGTCCGCCGGCTTGGCGGATGTTTTGATAGATCATGTCTTCAAACACCGCGCGGTCGCGCTTGAAGCCCGTGGTGTTCACGTTGGCCAGGTTGTTTGAGATCACGTTCATGCGTGTCTGCTGGGCGTCGAGGCCTGTTTTGGCCACCCACATTGATGCTTCCATATCAGCTCCTTCTTTCGTTTGTTGCGTTCAGGCGGGTCATGTCATCAGCCTAGTTTCATCATGGTGGCGCCAGACTCGTCGATGGTCTTGCTCTCTTTGATGTTGCGCACCTGGTGCTCAAAAGAGCGACTTTGGTCCATCAACTTGACCATGACTTCCATCGGATTGACGTTGCTGCCCTCCAGGGCGCCAGGGGTCAAAGAGGGTGGAACCGGCCCATCGGTGATGTCGGCGCCGAGTTTTCCGACTGGGCCAAACAAACCATCTTTTCGCCGCTCAAGCGGCGTGGTACTGGCATCGCGCAGCAACAAGCGGTCAATCAACACCGGATTCGCCACCCCGGCCTGCGCCCGGTCAACGGCATAAACTGAACCATCGGGGTTGATCGAAACACTCAGGCCCGGCGGTATGGTGATGGCACCACCGCCCTGCCCGCGCACCACTTGGTGAAGGCTGTTTTCAAGCACGCCGGCCACGCCCACCCGCAAGTCACCGCGCCGTGTGAAAGCCAACTCGCCGTTCGGGGCGCTGACACCCAACACGGTGTTGTCGTTCATGGCCACATCGGTGGCTGTACCGGTCGCCATGAGGGCGCCCGGCTTGAGCTGAATCACATCAGCGCTCACGGACTGCGGCTGCAAGCGGGAGGTGAAGCCAGGGCCATCAACCTTCATGGCACGCATCGCCACTTCATAACTGCGTTTAAAACCAATGGTGCTGACATTTGCCAACTCATTGGTCGTCATTTGGCGCGACAAGCTTTGCTGGTCGATCGCGGCTGCGGCGTTAAAGGCTAAGCGGTCCATGGGGTGTTCAGCTTCTTAGTGACTCAGTGATTCATCAACCGCGGATGTTGATGATGGCCTGGGTCATGGTGGTACTGGTCTCAATGGCTTTGGCGTTGGCCTGGAAGTTACGCTGAGCGGTGATCAAGTCAACCAGCTCTTGCGTCAAGTCAACGTTAGACCGCTCAGTCGCACCGGCGCGGATGGTACCGAAACCAGCGCTACCAGCCGTCCCTAAAATCGGGTTGCCGGAAGCCGCTGAGGTCAAGAAGCTGGAGTCACCGACCTGGCGCAAGCCGGTTGGGTTGGAGAAGTTGACCAGCAAAATCTTAGCCAGGGATTTTTGGGTTCCATTGGAGTAACTGGCGCTGACCAAACCGTCATTGCCGATTGTCACGCCAACCAAGTCACCTTCAGGCGCACCGTCCTGAGTCTGTGACAAGACAGCGAAGGGCGACGTGTATTGAGTCGACTTGGAGTAATTGATATTGATCGTCAAGGCGCCCTTACCGTCTTGCAGGAAAACCGTTTCGAGTTGCGCGACAGCCAGTGGTGAAACGAGTTTGCCGCCGGTGTCGAATGTCAGCTCACCCTTGTCCAGGTAAATCGGGGTCCATTTGGGTGCTGTGACAAAACCATCACCGCTGGTGGTTTCCTTGCCTTGTGCATCAATGTAAACAAGCTTGCCGGTCGCGTCTGTGCTCTGGGTTGGACGAATCCAGCTAGAGGTTTTACCCTGACCGTTCTGCGCCGCCTCTAAGCCCCACGGACCTTTACCGGTCACCTTGATGAAGGAGTTAGAAGTGGCCGTCGAGGACGTGAAGGTGAACCGTTGTGCGGTGTTGTCAAAGTCGACCTTGACGCCGCTGACTGATTTTCCGGTGCTGTCAGCCAACAAGTTGATCTGATTTTGCAGCTCTTTTTTGAAGCCTTCCAGCGAATAATCGGCGCCCACCGGAATCGTCACGGTGCCACTCACGTCGTCCACCGTCACGATGAAGGTGTTGTTTTCTGCGCTGACGGAGAAGTTGTTCTTCATGTTGATCGACGGCGACGTACCGTAGGCCACAGCGTGCGTCGAAGCGACACCGCGAAGCGACAGCGTTGAAGCCGTGACCGCTTCTGTCTTCAAACCAAAAATACTGGTTGCTAACGGGTTGATGCCCGCATCAGTGGTCACGGTCCCTGTGTTGTCGATAGGCGTGATCGAGATAGTTGACTTGTCACCCGTCGTGCCGGACGAAAAGATGAAATTTTTGTTGCCCGTGTTGTAGGTCACGGTCATGCCGAAGCGTTGATCGGCCTGCGCACGAATGAACGTGTCGCTGTTGGGTGTCACCTCGTTGGCCATCAAACCGTCAGCCCCCAAAAGGGTTGTCGCAGACGTCAAACCCATCACCGGGTTGGCAGGGTCAGCACTGATACTGATAACCCGTGGAACAGCCAGCGGATCAACAACGGTGTCGACAAATTTAAAGCTGCGGCCCGCCGCGTCATACGAGGCAGTGAGGTTCATGTTGGCCGCGTCCAATTTGGTTTGCATGGCCGTGACCACTGAGTCAGTCGTCAATTTTGCGGGCAGTGCACCGGCCGTTGAATTCAGCGTGGGACCAAAATCAAATGAATGGGCAACCCCATCGACAGTCAGGGCGAATTTAGAACCTGTGCCATCGGTGGGCAATTCAAAATAGCGCTCATCACCAAACTTATTGCTGAGGTAATTGGTCATCTCTGCAGCGATCTGGGTCCCGTTCAAAGGCGTTGAACTTTTCTGCAAAAAGCTCAAGTCAACATTGACAGCACTGCCATCCACTTCAATCTTGAACAGATTGCTCAAACTCGGGACCGGTGCGGCAGCATCCAACACGGCGTCAGAGGCGGCTTTTCCGGCGGCGGCAACATAGGCCACGGAAGTGGCGGTACCCACCGCATTGATGTAGTTCGTAGACGCTGTCGCACCGGCAGCCGCTGCGGCTGTGTCAAGCACGGCTGTATTGGCCGCAGTACCGACGGCACCAGCCGCAAGGGCAGCTGACACGTTGGCGGCCAAAACCCGGGCTGCAGCTGCGGCAGTAGCGGAGGCTGCAGCAGCACCCGTCAAGGTGGCGGGTGTTAACTTAGCCGCAGCAACAGCTGCGGCGAGTGCCACGGCTCCAGCGCCGCTGCCCGTCGCCGTGATGGCGACGGCAGATGCCGTCGCAGCAGCACCGGCCACCAGCGCCCTGGCCGCAGTTGCTGAAGCCGTTTGAGTCGCTAACAAGCTCTTGAAGTCAACACCTGCTGCGAGGTCTGTCGAGATCATCGAGCTGGTGATGCTCGCAGGCACGGAGACCTGCGTGTCGGTCAACTGATTGAGTGAGAATTTCTGCGTCTTGGCATTGTTGGTCAAAAAGTCTTTGACCAGGCTGTAGGGTTCCGTCACGCCGTACTGGTTAACGTAGAGAGGCTCTTTGTTAGAGTCCGATGCCTGCATCAGTGAAGCCTTGACTTCGTCTGTACCAATGTACACATGGGTCTGCCATTTGTTGAACGGGCTGGCCTGCGTGGCGTTCTGAGTCTTGACGTAATAAATGGTGGCGAGGTAGCCGTTGCCACCTTGGTCATAGACGGTGAGCGCGGTGCTTTTGTTGTAGCTGGCAGCGTTGGTGCGGCTGAAAGGGTCGGTGATGACCTTGGCATCCGCAGGAAAGTTGACACCCAGTTGAACCAAGGACGTTTGCTTGGCTTCGCCCACCGTGGTCTGAGGGATGGTCAGCACCACACGGTCGTTCACATTAGCGCTACCGGTCGAGTCAACCGTTGCCGCCATGAGTCGCTGCCCGGCTGAGTTGACCACGTTGAACTGACCGTTCAGCGTGAAAGCACCGTTGCGGGTGTAGATGTCTTGCAGTCCGTCGGCTGACTTGAGCGGGAAAAAACCGTCGCCGGAAATCGCCAAGTCCAGCGTGTTCGATGAGAACGAAATATTGCCCTGGCTGAACTCCTGACTCACCTGCTTGAGCGACACGCCCTGACCAATCGCGCTGGAAGATTTTTGCAGCGGTGAAGTGGCAAAAATGTCGCCAAAGTCAGCCCGCGAGCGCTTGAAGCCGGTGGTCCCCACGTTGGCGATGTTGTTGCTGGTCACGCCCAACTGTGCAGAGGCGGAGTTCAGTCCGGTCAGGGAGGTATAAAAAGACATTCAGGGCTCCTGGAATTCTGGCTACTTAGAAAGGTGGGCGGCGCTTTAGCTGCCGATGCGTGTCACGTTGGACAACGGAACGCTGAGGCCACCGTCGACTTGCAGCATCAATGGACTGGCGGCGTCGGCTTGGCTGACGCTGCGCACAGTCGCCAGCGTCTGGACAGCCGGCGTCGAAATAACACCGCCGGAATTGATCGTGGCTTTGAAGCTGTAGGTGCCGTCGGCCACTGCATTGCCCGTGGAGTCCAAGCCGTCCCAGGTCAGCGTGAGTGCACCCGGGGCTTGCACGCCGGCGATCTGCTCGCGTACCAAATTACCCTGGCTGTCAAAAACCTGCAGGGTCATGCCGTCAGCACCAGACGGCAAGGTGACCACACCTTGTACCGGCTGACCGCCGGACATCACAACCGGTGCGCCATCCACAGCGACTTTCTTGCCGATCAGTGCCGCACCATTCAGCATGCGGTCGCCCGTCATGCTGGTCACAAAGCTGGTGAGTTGGGTCGCCATGTTGGTGGTGGCTTCGAGTTGCGAGAACTGCGCCAACTGGGCCACGAAGGCCTCATTTTTCGTCGGGTCCAGCGGGTTCTGGTTTTGCAACTGCGTGGTGAAGAGCTTCAAAAAGTCTTGCTGCGACGCACCCGTGCTCACCGCCTTGGGCTTGGCTGCAACCGCAGAGCTACTGAGAATACCGTTAGGCAGCGCGACCGGGGCTTTGGCAATAGGGGTGATCATGAGCGTGTCCTGCAAAGGTGTTGGGTCAATGGGTGGCTTCAGCGGGGGCTGACTCAAGCCTTGGTGAGGTCCAACGTGCGCATCATCAGTTGACGCGCTGTGTTGATGACTTCAACGTTGTTTTGGTAAGAGCGGGAGGCTGCCATCATGTCGACCATCTCGCCCATTTCGTTGACGTTCGAGGTGTAGACATAACCCTCTTTGTCAGCCAGAGGGTTGCCCGGGTCGAGCAAACGGCGCACTGGCGTCGGGTCGTCACTGATCTGCTGAACCTTGACGCCGCCCTGGTAGGACTTGTCTTGCACAGAACCTTGCTGCTCCATGATGGCTTTGAACACGGTGCGCTTGGCGCGAAAAGCGTCCTGGTCGGTTCCCGACACCGTGCCGGCGTTGGCCAGATTGGAGGCAATGGTGTTCATGCGCACCGACTGCGAATTGAGCGCTGAGCCGGCAATGCCGAAAATTTGGTCGAGTGCCATGTGAATCAATCTCCTCGCAGGGCTTTGCGGATGCCGCTGACGCGCTGCTCTAAAAAGCTGAGCGTGGCTTGGTAGTCGGCTGCCGACTTACCGTATTTCGCCTGTTCGACATGCAATTCAACGGTGTTGCCGTCAAAAGCCGTGTTGAACGGCGTGCGGTACTTGACGCCATCTGCAGAGCCGGCGTCGCCCTGGGCAACGTGGCCCGCTTGAGTGGTCACCATGGTCGTGTCCTGGGCCTGCTGCATGACTTGTTTGAAGTCAATGTCGCGGGCTTTGAAGTTGGGCGTATCAGCGTTGGCAATGTTGCGCGCGAGCAGTTCCATGCGCTGACTGCGCATACCGAGGGCTTGTGCATGCACCCCGAGAGCATTGTCCAAAACATTCATCGCCTGACCTTTCCATCGATTGCTGTCACCCAGTGACCGCGGTTTGATTCGCTTGCCGGTTTACCGACACGTCCAGCCATTTCAAGGGGCTTCAGGCTTGTTACTGCAAAACCTGTGCCATAGGGAGATTGCCGCTTTTTTGACTCTCGGAGGAGTTCATGAAGGGCAAGCGGCAAGATGTTGCCGCTTGAGTTGCCGCTGCGCTTCAACGCAAGCGCGTGGCCACTGGCTGAAGTTGCGGGGTGTTTTCTTCGTAGGCGGCGGTGCGGATCGCTTGCAGCCTTCCGCTCAGCACGGAGGTTTGCCCGAGGCGATCGGCGGCGTTTTTCAGCAGCCCTTGCAAGATGGACTGGCGGGTCATGGGGGCGCTGGTGTCACGTCCTTCGTACAGCGCTTTGGCTTGGTTGTTCCCAATAGAGAGTGGCGCGTCGGTGCGCACTTCACTGCGGGCAGACGGCATCAGGACGGACAGGTACAGATCGTCCAGACCGGCGGGGCCTTTGTTTTTAAGACCGACATCACCAAAGTACTTGTCCACCAAATGCAGTTGCTGGTAAACGCTGAGGCCCAAAATGGCTTTGGGGTTGGCGGCAAAGCCAGCGCTGGCGGCACCACGGTCTGAGCCGTCACAAAACTGAATGATGCCGTGGCAGCGCGCATTGCTGGCACGCGGGTTCATGCCATCGCTTTCCATCAGCGTCATGCGGGCGAAGTCGTCGGGGTTGAAGTGATGGGTTTTAGCGAGCTCGAGAATTTTGTCGCGAACGTCGTTTTTTTCATTCGCTGGAATGAATCCCTTGGCGACGGCGCGGGCCAAGGTTTTGTCCAGCACGTCATGGCGCGGCTGAATCGACTTGCTGGCAACGGTCGTCGTCTCAGCAGCGCTCGACTGGAAAGACTGCAAAGCTGTCGCCGCGGGCGCGGTTGTGGTGACGGTTGTGGCCAAAGCAACGGCACTTGCGGCCTGCCCTTTTGGGCTGGCGTTGAGTTCGGCGACCAGTCCGCGCATGTTGATTTGCTGGCCCGGGAATATCCGGTTGACGTTGGCTATTTTGTTGTCGCTGGCGACCCGCTGGAGCATGCGCATGACCTGCGGCCCGCTGAGTTGCACGCCTTGCGCCAGCGCTTCGGCTTTGACCAAGGCGCTGAGGGTGTCGCCGGAGGCCACAGTTCGCGTGACATCGGGCGCAGGTGCTCCAGCTTGTGCCGGCTCGGTCAAAGCCGACAACTCGGCTTGCCCCAGTTTTGGCGTACGGGCGGCCACCGGCCAGGCTTGGCTGAAGGCCTGACCAAATGCGCTCGACGCTACATTGACTTGCGCCGCGGGCGAATTTTGGCCCTCGGTCTGCCAGACGGACGGACGGGCGCTGACGCCCAATGTGTCTTCAAAACCCATGACAAACCTCGACCTGACATGGCATGCTTGCCGTTTTTTTCACTTGGTCCCTTTCTTGCATCTCTGCGCTTGTGGGTGATTTTTAGTGTCAAAAAATCAACACCCTTTGAGCAAATTGGCATCGATTGACCTGGATTAATGCAAATGCTGTGCCTACTTTTTCCGACGTTCCGCTGGCGAAGCTGGATGCTCTCGCTGCTGGTCGCTGCCTGCGTTCAGCCTGGCGGAGCGCTGGCGCAAAGCGTGCAAAGCGCGCAAGACAAGCTGCTCAGCCAAGTGCGGCAGTGGGTCGGCAAAACGCAAAATACAAACCCGTCTCAGGTTGACCTGGCGCCGCTCGACGCCCGTGTGCAAATCCAGCCCTGCGCGTTAGCGCTGCAGATGGACCTGCCTTTTGCCTCGCGTGAGACGGTTCGTGTCCGCTGCAGCCAGCCGCCATGGCAGCTGTACATGCGCCTGCAGACGCCCACGACCTCGAACGCGGGGCCAGTTGACGTGACCGCAACCGGCACGCGCGAGTCGGTCACCCGTAAAACGGTGGTGACGCGGCACTTGATTCAACGCGGCGTCCAGCTGGACGCCACCATGCTGGAAGAAGTCTCTCTGCCAGTGCAAGGCATTGATCCCCAGGCGGTGACCTCGATTCAAGACCTTTTGTATGGCGAGCTGGTGCGGGATGTGCCCGCCGGCCAGGTGCTGCGCAGCAGTGACATTCGCCGCGCGGTGCTGGTCAAGCAAGGCCAGTCGGCACTGATGAGTGTGGGCCAAAACAGCGGTTTTCAGGTCACGGTGCGAGTCGACGCTCTGCAAGACGGCCGGATGGGTGAGCAAATCCGCTTGAAAAATCCGGATTCGGGTCGATTATTAACAGGTACAGTGACCGGCCCAAACGCAGTGCGTGGCCTTTGAGCTGTTTTCAAAAAACCGGCCTCAAGTTTTTGAATGAGCGGCCGATATTACAGATGCACAGTCCCGTAAAGTGACTGTCATTATTAGAAAGAGAGAAAGTCATGACCGATGCCATTTCACAATATGGACGACAGGGCCAGTTAGACAACTCGGTGCGCCATGCAATGGACAGCAAAGTCGCTGCAGAAGCCAGAGCCGGCGTTGACGCCAACTCACCTGGTCAGCTCGCATTGGCAGCAGACAACAAGCCATCTGTGGCCAAGCCTGGACCTGACATGCTGATCCTCAGCGACGTTGCCAAAAAAGCCATGGCTGAGCCCAGCTTCGACCGGGCCAAGGTGGATTCCATCAAGAAAGCTATTCAAAACGGCCAGTACCCTTTGGATCCGCGGCGGATTGCGGAAAGTTTCGTCGCTATTGAGCAGATGATCCGTGGTTGAACTGGTCCCTTTGACTGACGCAGACCTTGCCGCTAAGCGCGGCCGGTGCGTTCATGCTCAACGGCTTGCGGACGAACTTGAAGAGATTCTTGAGATGGAATTCGAGTCCTTGCAAAAGCAAGATCTCGAGCGTTTTGAACAGTTACAAGGGCGTAAGACAGACCTGCTGGCTGAACTGGCCGGCCTGTGCCCGCCTTCAGATGTTTTGCAATCAGACCCGGACTGGCAGGGACTGCTGCTTTCCATGACCCAATGCAGGGACATGCACCGGCGCAACGCCATGTTGATTGAGCGCAAGCTCGAAGCCATACGCGGGACCTTGCAAAGCTTGCAAGCGTCCGTCGCCACCAGCACGGTCGAGGTGTATGACCGCTGAGGCAAAGTCGCCCGCT